>Ga0256839_1002490_pt1 | contig 20388 bp, 11 predicted proteins | sample 354166metaG_FD_185968 | JGI IMG/M metagenome (GOLD analysis project Ga0256839, IMG submission 185968) | Hydrothermal vent microbial communities from Mid Atlantic Ridge, Atlantic Ocean - 354-166 | ecosystem: Environmental > Aquatic > Marine > Hydrothermal vents | place: Atlantic Ocean: Mid... | reverse complement strand
GGAAAAGATCAAAGCAGGGGGGCTCGACTGGACTCTTGACTCGGCCGGCACCGGCCCCTGGCATGTGGGCGAGGCCCCCGACAGCCGTGCGCAGGCCACCCTGCTTGAGCAGGGCATCGATATTTCGGACCTCAGGGGCAGACAGTTCTCGGCAGAAGACTTTTCCCGCTTTGACCTCATACTTACCATGGACGAGAGCAATTACCGCGATGTGACCGGCATGGCACGCAATGAAGCGGAGCGGAAAAAGGTGAAAAGAATACTTGATTTTCATCCCGGGCCGCGGAAGGAGGTGCCCGACCCCTACTGGAACAGCCGGGGTTTTGCCGAAGTATATCGCCTCCTGGATGAAGCCACGGACGCGCTCATCGGGGAATACCGCAAATAGAAAAAGCCGGGAAAATCCGGCTCATTCTAAATCTCCTGTTTTAATGTCAAAGATTTGCGGCTCTTTATGCCTTTTCCGCACTTTCTTCATCCGTGCCGAAAATGGATGCTTTGATGGCTTTTTCCAGTTCAACGGCCAGGCCCGGGTTGTCTTCCAGCAGGCTTTTTACGCCTTCGCGCCCCTGCCCCAGTTTGTCGCCTTTGTAGCTGTACCACGAACCGCTTTTCTGAACGATCTCCAACTCAGTGGCGAGGTCGAGGATTTCTCCGGTCTTTGATATGCCTTTGCCGTAAACAATATCAAATTCGGCAATTTTAAAAGGCGGGGCCATTTTGTTTTTAACCACCTTCACTTTCACCCGGTTGCCCACGGCATCCCCGCCTTCTTTGATCTGGCCGGTTCTGCGGATGTCGAGGCGCACCGAGCTGTAAAATTTCAGTGCATTTCCGCCCGTGGTGGTTTCCGGATTGCCAAACATCACCCCGATTTTTTCGCGCAGTTGGTTGATGAATATGCAGGTGCTGCCGGTTTTGCTGATGGTGCCCGTCAGCTTGCGCATGGCCTGCGACATGAGGCGGGCCTGAAGCCCCATCTTCGAGTCGCCCATTTCGCCTTCGAGTTCGCTGCGGGGCACCAGCGCGGCTACGGAGTCGACCACTACGATGTCTATGGCGCCCGAGCGGATCAGGTGCTCCGTGATTTCGAGGGCCGACTCTCCGTCATCGGGCTGGGAGATGAGCAGGTTCTCTACATCTACTCCGAGGCTTTTGGCGTAGTGCTGATCAAAGGCATGCTCGGCATCAATGAAAGCGGCTATGCCTCCGGCCTTTTGTGCTTCGGCTATGGCATGTATGGCCAGAGTGGTTTTTCCCGAGGATTCCGGGCCGTAGATTTCAATGATGCGGCCACGGGGCAGACCGCCCACGCCCAGGGCAATATCCAAAGTGAGCGAACCGCTCGGGATCACCGCTACATCCGCTATGGCCTTGTCGCCCAGTTTCATGATCGTGCCCTTGCCGTATTGCTTTTCCAATTTGTCAACCGTCAGTTGAAGTGCTTTCAGTTTATCTTGATTCGGTGTAGCCATAATTTTAATTTATTGATTAGCCGGAAATGATTGATCTTCGGAGCAAAGGTAATATTCTGCTGCGCCCTCTATTTGCGCTTTGCCCGTACTCCGTAAATTTAAGCCTGAAAAATTTAAAACACCCGCTTTGCCATGTCTAAAATCAAGCTTGACCTGCATGAAATATACAATAATTCCGGGGCAATAGAAAAAGCGCTGAATCAAGCTTTTGACGAAGCCGAAGAACGCAGGGCCAAACTGCTGGAAATCATTCCGGGCAAAGGAAGCGGACAATTGAAGAAAAAAGTGCTGCGCTATCTTGAGCGAAAAGAGGTAAAAAGGCGATATCACCGCATCGACAAAGACTCAAAAAATTTCGGCCGCCTTTTTGTCCGCTTCAAACATTAGGCGCTTTTCCCAGAATGGTCAGAAACTCACTCAATATCATGGCGCTGGCTCCCCAAAGCATTTGACCGTTGATATCAAAATAAGGCACCTCCGCCCTGAGGCCGTTTGCAAATTTCATTTCGCGCAGGCCTGTGTTTTCTTTCCGGAAAAAGAAATCGAGCGGCTGTTCTATGATGGCGGCCACTTCCGTGGGATCGGGGCGGAAAACAGGGCGTTCGTTCATCCGGCCGATAAAAGGATGAACCATAAAGTGGCTGGCAGGAATATAAAGGTCGCTCAGTGCTCCGAGCAGGTGAATGCTGTGGCGGGGCACACCGGTCTCTTCTTCGGTTTCGCGCAGGGCGGCTGCGGCTGCGTCCCGGTCTCCGGCTTCAATCTCTCCGCCCGGAAAGGCGATCTGCCCGCTGTGGGGGCCCGGATATTCGGCCCTGCGGATGAGCAAAAGACGGGCTTCGGGTGCCGGATAGAGCAGGAGCAAGACTCCGGCCTGGCGCGCATCCGCGGCCTGGCGGGCAAGTTTTTCACGACTGATGCCGCTGCGCGGGGCCATGGCCGCCTGCCCTCCGTAGCCCGGCAGCCCCGATTTCAGCGCTTTCTCAAGCTTGCCGCTCAGCGATTCAAAATTTTCATTCTGCTTCAAATGGTTCATTTTTTCTTCTGCCCGAGCCGATTGGGAAGAATATAAAATAACTTTCCCGTAAATTTCTCTTTCATATCGAAAATTATCCGCAATGAATCAAAGAGAGCAACTGCTGGAAGATTACCGAAAGGCCCCCGATGCCGTTCGCCAGACGCTTCATCGTTTCCCGCCTGAAATGTGGAAATATCGCGTGGATGAAAAGAGCTGGTCCGTTCATGAAATTGTCATTCATCTCTGCGACAGCGATGTAGTGGCGAGCATGCGCTGCCGCAAAATCATAGCGGAAAACGGGGCAGAGTTGGAGCCCTACAATCAAAACGCCTGGGTGAGAGAGCTTGACTATCACGGGCAAAATCCGGAGGAAGCCCTGGAGCTTATGGAAGCTATGAGAAAGTACAATTACAAAATGCTGAAGGCAGTGCCGGAGTTGATATGGGCTACGCACAATGCCTTTCATATGGATCTCGGGGCCATCACCCTCGATGACTGGCTTTCCATCTATGCCCGGCATCCCTATTTGCATATCGAGCAGATGGAGCGCATCCACGATGCCTGGCAGCAAAGCAGGTAATGCATTATTCCCCGGGTGCCCGGTAGCGCAGCAGAAGGGCCCCCGATTTGCTGAAGTCGGATTTTAAGATCAGGCTGCTCTTTTTTCCTCCGTCAAGCACGCGGATGGCAGCCGTGTTGGGCGGCACCCGCCCGAGGTTTTCGGCATGCAGTATGAGGTAGTTGTCAAAGTCTTTTTTCAGCCACAATTCTACGGTCAGGGGCTCCCGCTTCAGCTCATAATTGCGGACAATCCAGTGTCCGTTGAGACTCAGCGAGACGATATCTCCGTCAATCTTGCGGTTGTCGTATATTTCGAGCTCAATTCTTTGGTGTTCGACTTCGAGGCCTTTGAATTTGCGTACTTTGCGCATCTCAAAGCGGCCGGCTTGCAGCGAGTCGAGGTAGGTCTTTCTGACCTTCGGCTCGGGATTGTCAAGGATAAAAAGCCCGTTCTTCCAACTGCCTACCCATATGTTGCCCTGGCGGTCGGCTTCTACGGATGACACCCCCATGTCGCTGTCTTTCAGGGGCGTAGGTACCTTGTATATTTCGTCTTTTTCGGCATCGAAGAAGGCCAGGGCCCCGTGATACTGACTGCCGCTCAGTATCTGATGGTCGCTCATCAGATACATGGAATAGATATAATTGCCGGGAAATGACTTTTCGCTGCTTCCCGGGGGGCGGGGCTCGCTGAAGTTGTGCCATTGCCCGTCATACATGCTGAAATTGCCCGGAGGATAGGTGGCTGCCCATACGCGGTTTTTACCGTCTACGGCAATCTGGTAGTAGGGATCGTTGATGAGGCCGGAGTTTTCGGCATTGTAGAGGGTCCAGTTTTCCTTCGCATCATACTTCAGAATGCCGATGCGGGTGGCAATCCAAACATTTCCGTTTTGGTCGAAGGCGATGTCGTTGACGCCCGATTCCATGGATTTGCGACCGCCCCATATTTTTTGCAGTTGCCGGCCGTCATAGCGGTAGAGGCCCTGATCGTAGGTGCCGATCCAGATATTGTTTTGCGGGTCTACTTCCACGCAGAGAATGATGTTTTCGGTGGCCGGCAGGTGAATAAAATTCCACTGTTGTCCGTCAAATCGAGTAAGGTCGCCATCGGTAGCGAGCCAGAGGATGCCGTTTTGGTCAAAAGCCATCTGTGTGATCAGATTGTTGTCGAGCCCGGAGTTGCGGGCATCGTATATTTTCCAGTGTTTGCGGTCTTTGCTCAGCCTGACCACGCCACCGCCCCAAACAGCGAGCCATGCATTGCCCGAGTCGTCAAATTCGATATCCGAGATGTAGTTTTCGGGCAGGGGCGAATTGCTTTTGTTAAAATGAATCCAGGAAGTATCCACTTCCAGTTGCCCGTACGCCTGTGAGAAGGCGAAAAGAAGAAGCGGCAAGAGCAAAAAATAGCGCATGGCGCAAAAAATTTAGCAGTAAAGGTACGTGACTTCCGCTTATTTTTTATCTGAGCGAAAGACGCTCCGCGCGTATTCCTCCGGAGTAGAAGAGCCGTTGCGAAAGGGATCGAAAAGAAGGCTTCCGGAGGGTATGGAAGCTTTGCCATGCGGGGTCACTGCATCCTTTGCTTCACCTCTTTGGCCAGGGCATGCATCTCGTTCCGGAGTGCCCTGATTTCATTTTTTAGCGTCTGTATTTCCTGAGATTGAAGTTCAATGGTCTTCTCCTGTTCCGGCAGAGCAGCCGTGAGGATGGGAATGAACCCGATGTAGTTGACGGCCTTGCATTTTTCGCTGCCCGTGGCTATCATTACCTCGTCTCCGTTTTCGTTTTTCCCTTTTTTAAAGAGCGGAAGCGGCTATCGAAAATGAATATGTGCGCTCTGGCCGGGTACCCGTTTGCATTTCGATAGGGACTGCTATCTTAGTTTTTTTAACGTTCCTCTAATCTTTCCATGCGCTCTCTCAAAGAATCAATCTCTTGCCTGTTTTCAATCTTGAGCATTTCGATTTCTTTTTTAAGCCTGCTTATTTCTTCCTGTTGCTCTTGTATGGCTTTGGTCAGCACAGGGATTAAGCGGGTATAATCCACGCCCCAAAGTTGCCTGTTTTCATCTTTGGGGGGCATGGCGGCCTCGGGTACGATCTCATAAAGCTCCTGGGCCACAAAACCGATGTTTACTGACTTTTGGTCTTTGAACAATATCAATTTCCCGTTCTCAAAATCGGATGCATATTGTGTATAAACCCTGGGTTGCAGGGCCATCACGGCTTGCAGTCCGTAATCCAGGGTCCTGATATTTTCTTTGATGCGGGCATCGCTGTAGGTGGTCCAACTGTTGGCCCTTGCTTCTCCGGTTGTCACATTGTTGGGCAATTGAAGGGAGAAGGTCGCATTGTTTTGCCGGATGCCCACATAACCCGAACCGATGACCTGTATGATATTGCCGGTACTTGTATGATTGAGGTTAAATTTGCTGTCGGTCAGGGTGTTGTCGGCCCGGCCGAAAAGCAACCAGGTGTTTATGGTTTCCCCGGAATTGGAAAAACGAAGCCTGGCTCCGTCATTGGCCGCGGTTTCGTCCAGTTCCAGCTGGCTCACAGATGCAGTACTGTTTCCCGAAATATGCAAAGCCGATTGCGGAGCGCTTTCGTTGATGCCGATGCGGTTGTTGCCGGCATCCATGAAAAACATATGGGTGTTCAGGTCGCTTTCCATGCGAATATCCGTGTTGGCCGTTCCCGATTCATTCCATACCACCGTGCCGTTGTCCCCGTAAACCCGCAATACACTGTTTGCCCCGTCATTGATGATAAAGTCTCCCGTATTGTCCAGGCTGTGGATCAGGTTAAAAGTACCCATGGTCAGTGTCGTTGTGCTTAGCAGTGTTCCGCCCAGTTGAATATCATCGGCATTGGCGGTCAGGCCGTTGTTGGCCACGGCATCGAGGGTGATCGAAAGGCCGCTGCCGCCCCCGGTGAGGCCGTTGCCGGCTGTAATGGTTTGCAGTTCATTGCTTGCGCTGCCATCCGCCACGGCCTGCCAGGCGAGTGTTCCGCTGCCATCGGATGCCAGCACATATCCGCTTGTTCCTTCCGCAGCCGGAAAGGCATATCCTGTAGCAGCAGGGTCGTTCACCTGTAATGTGCCGTTGATGCGCAGGATATTTGAAGAAAAATCTCCCCAGACCAGCGGTGAGGTCGTATTTGAGTTATCTATATAGAGTCTGTTGCTGCCGGTTTCGTTGTAGCCCGCATAATACCCGATAAACACATTGGACGAACCTGTATTGGTATATCCCGCATAACTGCCTATGACTACATTGTTGTTTCCGGTGAGGTTGTTGTCCAATACAAAAGCCCCAATGGCTACGTTGTCATTTCCGCTGGTTTTCTGTTGCATGGGAATATGGCCTAAGGCTACATTCCGTGTACCGGATGTCATATTGGGCAATGCGGCATAACCGAACGCAGTATTGTAATCACTTACAGTAAGTGCATCCAATGTTCCCCATCCAAATGCAGTATTGGAATTGCCGGAAGTAACTGCAGTTAATGAATTATAACCGCTTGCCGTGTTTCTTTCCCCGGTGGTCAATGCATCTAAAGCATAGTTTCCGACACCTACGTTTTCACCGTATAAATTTGAAGTATTCAGGGTTAAATTGCCGGCATCCCGGCCTAGAAAAACATTATTGAATCCATAATTATGCAGAAAGATTTGCGAGCCTGCATACAAAATACCGCTTGTTGTTGTGGTAACCGGCATTTCGATATTCCCCACCACATCCAGTTTTTGCGATGGTGAGGCAGTGCCGATGCCCACATTGCCGCTGACGGCACTGTATTGGTCATTCCCGCTCACGGTCCAGTCGGCATCGTTGAGGGAGGCCGGGTTGGTCCAGGTCAGGGTGCCGCTGCCGTTGGATGACAATAAATAACCCGAAGTGCCTTCCGTTGCGGGGAAAGCATACCCGGTGCCGGCAGGGTCGTTTACTTGCAGTATGCCGTTGATGCGCAGGAAATTTGAAGAAAAATCTCCCCAGACCAGCGGTGAGGCCGTATTTGAATTATCAATATAAAGTTTGTTGCTGCCGGTTTCGTTGTAGCCTACATATGAACCGATAAACACATTTCCGGAACCCGTATTATTGCGTCCGGCATTTGTGCCAATAGCTGTATTATCACTTCCTGTTACATTGCTAATCAATGCATATCCTCCCATGGCCACATTTCTTTCGCCTGTGGTCAAAGAAGTTAAAGCGTCATTACCTATTGCTGTATTTACTCTTCCAATTGTCAGGGCATCCAATGTATTTATTCCTATACCTGTATTTCTGCCATAAAGGGTATTTGTGCTTAAACTAAGGTTCCCGGAGCCGACCCCTAAAAACAGGTTGCTTGTGCTGCCATAACTATGCAAGTATAATTGACTACCCATGTACAGTATTCCACCTGTCCCGGTTGTTGTAGGTATTTCGATATTCCCCACCACGTCCAGTTTTTGCGATGGTGAGGCAGTGCCGATGCCCACATTGCCGCTGACGGCACTGTATTGGTTATTGCCGCTGATGGTCCAATCCGCATCACTTAGAGTTGCGGGATTTATCCAGGCGAGTGTTCCGCTGCCGTTGGATGACAATAAATAACCCGAAGTGCCTTCCGTTGCGGGGAAAGCATACCCGTTTCCGGCCGGATTGTTTACTTGCAGTATGCCGTTGATGCGCAGGATATTTGAAGAAAAATCTCCCCAGACCAGCGGTGAGGCCGTATTTGAGTTATCTATATAGAGTCTGTTGCTGCCGGTTTCGTTGTAGCCGGCCTGGTTGCCCAGAAATACATTTCCGGAGCCGGTGCTGTTGTAGCCGGCCGTGCTACCGATGGCGGTGTTGTTATCCCCTGTGGTGTTGTTGTACAAAGCCCCATAACCGGTGGCGATGTTGGCATTCCCTGTAGTGTTGCTATATAAAGCCAGACTGCCTGTGGCGCTGTTGGTATAACCCGAAGTGTTGCTTGTGAGACTTGCACGACCGATGGCGGTGTTGTTGTGCCCTGTAGTGTTGGCGTATAAACTTTGATAACCGGTAACCGTATTGTAGCGCCCGGTATTGTTGGCAGCAATGGTGCTGCCCCGAAGTGCTTCGTAACCGATGGCGGTGTTGTAGGTGACCCGTCCGTTTGTGCGATTGTCGGCATAATACATGGCCCCGTAACCTATCGCCACCGAATTTTGATTGCCTGCGTTGGAGTTCAAAGCCCCATACCCATAGGCGGTATTTGCGCTTCCCGTGGTGTTGAGGTTTAAGGCATAAGATCCGATGGCGGTGTTGTTAGACCCTGTGGTGTTGTAATACAAGGCCCGGTAACCGGTGGCGATGTTATAATATCCTGTGGTGTTTCTGTATAAGGCCTCGGAGCCGGTGGCGGTGTTGTTAGACCCTGTGGTGTTGTAATTCATGACCAGGTAGCCATGGGCGGTATTGCCAAACCCTGTAGTGTTGTTATATAAGGCTTGCAAGCCAATAGCGCTGTTTCTATATCCTGTGGTGTTGTTCCGGAGGCTTTGAAATCCGTTGGCGATGTTGTTATATCCTGTAGTGTTGGAGTACAGAGCCTGGTAACCGGTGGCGATGTTGTTATAGCCTGTGGTGTTGGCGTTTCCCGCCTGATAACCCACAAAGACATTGGCATTTGTACTTAAATCATCCGCGGCCCCTGCTCCTTCGCCCACAAATACCGAATTGCCGGTATTCAATATTTCTATCTGTCCTTTTTGGGTAATGCGCACGCGAATGACATTGTTGGTGCGAATGTCCAGGCTTTGTGCATCCGTGGTTCCGAGGAAGTGGCTGCCGTTTGTGGTGCCGCTGTTGCCCGTGATATTCCACCCGCTCGAGCTGTTCAGGAAGGGCAGCCACTGACTGCCGTCATAGTAGTAAAAGCCGGCCGGAGCGTTTGTCTGGTAAATAAGCAATCCCGTGGCGGGTGTGGCGATGGCATTTTTCTGGGCGGCCGTCATGCGCGGAATCAGCAGGCCGCTACCGGTCGAGACGATGTCCAATTTGGCACTGCCATCGGGAGTGGCGGTGCCGATGCCCACGTTCTGAGCTGCAGCCCGGATTTGAATAAAAAGAAGGAGAGCGGCACTTAGAACCTTGACATATTTCATACTGAGGTGAGGTATTAATATATAATAAGCTCATATTTAAACATATGAGCATTTGAGGTAAAATTAATAAAAAAGAAGGGGATTGTCAAAAAGACAAAGGGAAACGAAAAGGGATGGCGAAGTGCAAAAGGGCCGTTAGTACTATTTGTCCGGAAGCAGGCTTTCAAGCCGTTCCATTCTTTTTTTCAGGGTTTTTTCACTTTCCCTTCTTCGTATGCAGGGTAAGCGTCTTCCCCTCTTCTTTCGCTTTCTCTTCTCTGAGTTGCTTTAGTTCTTTTTTCAGATTCGTTATTTCCTGTCTTAATTCGGAAATAAGTTTTTGCTGTTCCTGCATGCCTTTCACAAGAGGCACTACAAACTCGGCATATCGCAGGCCGTAAAAATCATGCTCATTTTTCGGCTTGTCTATTCCGCTGAAGTCATAGCCGGCTTCCCGGGCGGCCTCTTCCACTTCCTGGGCGATGAAGCCGCTTTGCAGCATAGCGCCTTTCATGGCTTCGGCCCCGGGCAGGCGCAGGCTGTCGGGCGTATGATTGAATCGGGCGATGGCGTCCATGTTCAGGTGATAAGTCACGGGGCGGAGCCTGAGTATGAAATCGAGCCCGGCCACATTTTCACTGACATCGCTCTTGAACCTTGCATCCGACACATTGGTCCAGTTAGCAAACCCTCCAATGCTTGTTACGGCATTATTGCCGATGCGTACCTCGTTGGAGGCGGTGATGCTTGCATTGTACCCCAGCGCTGTAGAGTTGGTATAAGCCGTTCCCGAATAAAAAGCATTGTAACCCAATGCGGTGTTGTAATTTCCCGTGGTGTTGGAGTACAACGCCTGATATCCGCTGGCGTTGTTGTTGCTTCCCGTGGTGTTGGCGTATAAGGCCTGATACCCGGTGGCGTTGTTGTTGTTTCTGGAGCTGTTGGAGTATAAACTTTGATATCCTGTACCGGAGTTATATCGCCCGGTATTGTTGGCAGCGGTGCTGCTTCCCCGCAGTGCTTCGTAACCGATGGCGGTATTGAAGGTGGGACGCCCGCTTGTGCGATTGTCCGCATAATACATGGCTCCGTAACCTATCGCCACCGAATTTTGATTTCCTGTGTTGGAGTATAAAGCCTGATGCCCGTAGGCGGTATTGCCGTATCCCGTGCTGTTGGCGTATAAGGCATCGGAACCGGTGGCACTGTTGTTATATCCTGTGGTGTTGGAGTGTAGGGCTTGATAGCCGGTGGCTGTGTTTTCGTAGCCTGTGGTGTTGGCGTGTAAGGTTTGATATCCGGTGGCTGTGTTATGGTATCCTGTGGTGTTGTAATATAAGGCTTCGCTGCCGGTGGCGCTGTTGTTATACCCGGTGGTGTTGGAGTATAAGGCAAATACTCCATAGGCGTTGTTGTAATCTCCGGAAGTGATTGAATATAAACTTTGAAATCCCGTACCGGTGTTATATCGCCCGGTATTGTTGGCAGCGATGAAACTTCCCAGCAGTGCTTCGTATCCGATGGCGGTGTTGTAGGTATAGCGCCCTGTTGGGCGATTGTCCGCATTTCTCATGGCCCCGTAGCCTATTGCCACCGAACCTTGATTGGCTGTGTTGGAGGATAAAGCCTGATGCCCATAGGCGGTGTTGTTGTATCCCGTGGAATTGGCGAATAAGGCTCCATACCCATAGGCGCTGTTGTTATATCCTGTTGTGTTGGCGACTAAGGCTTGGTAGCTATAAGCGCTGTTGTTATATCCTGTGGTATTGGCATTCAGGGCTTGATAACCGAGGGCAGTGTTATTAAAGCCCGTGGTGTTGTATTTTAAGGCTTCATACCCATAGGCGCTGTTGTTATCTCCTGATGTGTTGGCATATAAACTATGATAGCCCGTGGCGGTGTTATTTTGCCCGGTATTGTTGGCAGGCGCGGTACTTCCCAGCAGTGCTTCGTATCCGATGGCGGTGTTGTTGGTAGCCCGTCCGGGGCTGCGATTATCCGCATAGTACATGGCCCTGTAGCCGATCGCAACCGAATTTTGATTCTCCGCGTTGGAGTATAAAGCCTGATACCCATAGGCGGTATTGCCGTATCCGGTGGTATTGGAGTATAAAGCCTGATGCCCATAGGCGCAGTTGAATTGTCCCGTGGTGTTTTTGCGTAAGGCTGCAACTCCATAGGCGCAGTTGAATTGTCCCGTGGTATTTCGAAATAGGGCTCCATTCCCATAGGCGCTGTTGTAATTCCCTGTGGTATTGAAGTACAAGGCTTCGCTGCCGGTAGCGGTATTTTGATGCCCGGTGGTGTTGCCGTGTAAGGCACTGTAACCAATGGCGCTGTTGCTAGATCCTGTGGTGTTGGCGTTTCCCGCCTGATATCCGACAAAGACATTGGCATTTGTACTTAAATCATCAGCGGCCCCTGCTCCTTCGCCCACAAATACCGAATTGCCGGTATTGAATACTTCTATCTGTCCTTTTTGGGTAATGCGCACGCGTATGACGTTGTTGGTGCGAATGTCCAGGCTTTGTGCATCCGTAGTACCGAGGAAGTGGGTGCCGTTTGTGGTGCCACTGTTGCCCGTGGTCGCCCACCCGCTTGAGCTGTTCAGGAAGGGCAGCCACTGCGTGCCGTCATAGTAGTAAAAGCCGGCCGGGGCGTTTGTCTGGTAAATAAGCAATCCCGTGGCGGGTGTGGCGATGGCATTTTTCTGTGCGGCCGTCATGCGCGGAATCAGAAGTCCGCTGCCGGTCGAAACGATGTCCAATTTGGCGCTGGCATCCGGGGTATTGGTGCCGATGCCCACGTTCTGAGCTGCGGCCCTGTTTTGAATGATTAAAAAAAGAAGAGCCGCGCTTAGAACCTTAAAACATTTCATAATTACATGATATGTTAACCTATAATAGGTTCATAATTAAAAATAATTATGATTATAGCAAGTAAAATTACTTTAAATACAAAAGATTGTCAAAAATACAAGGGAAAAATACAAGGGGTTTTGCGGGGCGGGAGAGGCTCCCGTGCTATTCCACCGGAAGCAGGCTTTCGAGCCGTTCCATTCTTTTTTCCAGGGATTTCCATTTTTCCTCTTTTTCCTGTAGCTCTTTTATATACACTTGCTGTGCCGTGCTCTTTTCTTTGAGCAGCGCTATTTCTTTTTTCAAACTCACAATTTCCTGTGTCTGCACATTAAACAGCCTTCGCTGTTCCAGAATCAGTACTTGCTGCTCCTGCATGCCTTTCACAAGGGGCACTACGAACTCGGCATAGCGCAGACCGTAGAAATCATGTTCATTTTTAGGGGCATCTACCCCGCTGAAATCATATCCCAGGCTATCAGCGGCTTCTTCCACTTCCTGAGCGATGAAGCCGCTTTGCAGTATGGCGCCTTTCATGGCTTCGGCCCCGGGCAGGCGCAGGCTGTCGGGGGTTTGATTGAATCGGGCGATGGCGTCCATATTCAGGTGATAAGTCACGGGGCGGAGCCTGAGTATGAAATCCAGGCCGGCCACATTTTCCCGGACATGGCTTTTAAAGCGTCCATCGGAGAGAACGCTCCATGCGGCATATCCGCCAATGCTTGTTACGGCATTGTTGCCGATGCGTATCTGGTTGGAAGCGTTTATCACCGTGTTGTACCCCAGGGCGCTGGAATTTTGATAGACGGTGCCGGTGCTGAAGGCATACGCCCCGACAGCCGTATTCCTGAAACCCGCGCTATTCCCATTTAATGCATTCCTTCCGTAGGCCGTATTTTGATATCCTGTGATGTTGTCGTTCAGTGCATAGGCCCCGTTGGCGGTGTTGCTGCTTCCCGAGCTGTTGCTGAAGAGGCTGTTGTATCCGGTGCCCGTATTGTATTGCCCGGTGTTGGCTGATGCACTGGTACTTCCGCGCAGCGCCTCGTAACCGACCGCGGTATTGTAGGTCTGGCGGCCTGTCGTACGGTTGTCCGCATAATACATGGCCCGGTAGCCGATGGCGACCGAGCCCGTGTTTGCTACATTCCAGTATAGGGCCCGGTACCCGGCTGCACTGTTCAAGTCCCCGGAGCTGTTGTTCCATAAGCTTTGGTATCCGTTGGCCGTATTGAAATCTCCGGTTGCATTATTATACATGGCCTGATATCCGTTGGCCGTATTGTTTTTTCCGAGGGTGTTGCTGTAGAGGGCCTGGTAGCCGTACACCGAATTGTTGCTTCCGGTGCTGCTTGTGTACATGGCCTGGTAGCCGCTGGCGGTATTGTTGTTGCCGCTGCTGTTGCTGTAGAGGGCTTCCGCACCATTGGCCGTGTTGTAATTTCCGATGCTGTTGGAGTAGATCGCGCGATACCCGTATCCCGCATTGCGATGCCCGGTCGTGTTGGAAAACATCGCCTGATTGCCCACGGCCGTGTTGCGAACTCCGTCCGATACCGAGGAGGGCTCATTGGAATAAAGCGCCCGGTATCCGATGGCAATGTTGCCGCTGTTCCAGGCCGTTCCGGCATTGCTGAAAGACTGGGTCCATAGGGCTTCACTGCCAATGGCGACATTCTGGCCGGCCGTGGTATTGGAGTACAATGCATTTGCCCCGGCTGCCGTATTCCAGTTGCCGGTGGTGTTGGAGCTAAGTGCCGCTGCTCCGTGGCCTGTGTTGTTGCTTCCCGAAGTGTTGCTCCGGAGGCTTTGATAGCCGCTGCCTGTGTTGTATTGCCCGCTGTTGTCGGCAGAAATGGTACTGCCTAACAGGGCTTCGTATCCGATGGCGGTGTTGTAGGTCAGGCGCCCGGTGCTGCGGTTGTCGGCATAGCGCATGGCGCGATACCCGATGGCGACCGAGCCCTGGTTGGCTACATTGTCATATAAGGCAAAGGTGCCGATGGCCGTATTTTCAGCTCCGGTGGTATTGTTGCGAAGAACAGACACACCACTGCCCGTATTGCGGTATCCGCTCGTATTTTGAAGAAGGGCAGATGCCCCGTTGACGGTATTATTATATCCCGAGCTATTGTTCAGGAGGCTTTGATAGCCGGTGCCCGTGTTGAGTTGCCCGGTGTTGTCGGCAGATGTGATGCTGCCGCGCAGGGCCTCGTATCCGATGGCGGTGTTGTAGGTCAGGCGCCCGGTGCTGCGGTTGTCGGCATAGCGCATGGCGCGATACCCGATGGCGACCGAGCCCTGGTTGGCTACATTGTCATATAGGGAAAAGGTGCCGATGGCCGTATTTTCAGCTCCGGTGGTATTGTTGCGAAGAACAGACACGCCACTGCCCAAATTGTAGTATCCGGTGGTATTTTGAAGAAGCGCAAATGCTCCGTTGGCAGTATTGTTGTATCCCGAACTATTGTTCAGGAGGCTTTGATAGCCGGTGCTTGTATTGTATTGTCCGGTGTTGTCGGTTACAACGGTGCTGCCGCGCAGGGCCTCGTATCCGATGGCGGTGTTGTAGGTCAGGCGCCCGGTGCTTCGGTTGTCGGCAAAAATCATAGCATTGTATCCGATGGCGACCGAGCCCCGATTGGCTACATTATTCCGTAAGGAATTACTGCCAATGGCCGTGTTATGATATCCTGTCGTGTTGTTGTATAGAGCAGCAGTTCCGGTGCCCGTATTACGATATCCTGAACTGTTGCTATTTAATGCATGATACCCGTTGGCGGTGTTGTAGTATCCCGAAGTATTGTTCAGGAGGCTTTGATAGCCGGTGCTTGTATTGTATTGTCCTATGTTGTCGGCCGCAACGGTGCTGCCGCGCAGGGCCTCGTATCCGATGGCGGTGTTGTAGGTGGTTCTGCCGGTGCTGCGGTTGTCGGCATAAAGCATGGCCTGATATCCGATGGCGACTGAGCCTGAATTGGCCACGTTGCCACTTAAGGCACTGGAACCGATGGCGGTATTGTTGAGTCCCGTAGCGTTATTGGAAAGCGTATACGTACCATTTGCTGTATTGTAGCTTCCCGAAGTATTGTTCATGAGGCTTTGATAGCCGGTGCCCGTGTTGTATTGTCCGGTGTTGTTGGTAGAGGTAATGCTGCCACGAAGAGCCTGGTATCCGATGGCGGTGTTGTAGGTCTGGCGTCCGGTGCTGCGGTTGTCGGAAAAAAGCATGGCGTTGTATCCGATGGCGACCGAGCCTGAATTGGCCACATTGCGATTTAAGGCATTGAAACCGATGGCCGTATTGCTGCTTCCGCTTGTATTGTAGCGAAGGGCACCAACTCCGTTCGCTGTGTTATAGATGCCTGCGCTATTGCTGCTCAATGTAAATGCTCCGTTTCCTGTATTGGAATAACCGGAACTATTGTTCATGAGGCTTTGATAACCGGTGCCTGTGTTGAATTGCCCGCTGTTGTTGACAGGAAAGATGCTGCCGCGCAGAGCCTCGTATCCGATGGCGGTATTGTAGGTCAGGCGTCCGGTGCTGCGGTTGTCGGCATAGTACATGGCATAGGACCCAATGGCGACCGAGCCCCGATTGGCGTTGTTATAATACAGGGCAAAAGAACCGATGCCTGTGTTTCCATACCCCGCGTTGTTGTTAAAGAGAGCAGATATCCCGATGCCGGTATTTTGGTAGCCGCTGCTGTTGTTTCTTAGTGCACGCGACCCATTGGCGGTATTATAGTTGCCGGAAGTATTGCTCAGCAGGCTTTGAAAGCCGGTGGCACTGTTGTTTTGTCCGGTGTTGTTGGCAGGAATGGTGCTGCCGCGCAGCGCTTCGTATCCGATGGCGGTGTTGTATGTCAGGCGCCCGGTGCTGCGGTTGTCGGCATATCGCATGGCGTAGCTTCCGATGGCCACCGAGCCGTAGTTGGCTACATTCGTATTTAAAGCAAAGTATCCGTTGGCAGTATTGGCGTAACCCGCGGTATTGGCAGCTCCGGCCTGATGGCCGACAAAGACATTGGCATTTGTACTTAAATCATCCGCGGCCCCGGCCCCTTCGCCCACAAATACCGAATTGCCGGTATTCAATATTTCTATCTGTCCTTTTTGGGTAATGCGCACGCGAATGACATTGTTGGTGCGAATGTCCAGGTTTTGTGCATCCGTGGTTCCGAGGAAGTGGGTGCCGTTTGTGGTGCCGCTGTTTCCAGCAGTCTGCCACCCGCTCGAGCTGTTCAGGAAGGGCAGCCACTGGCTGCCGTCATAGTAGTAAAAGCCTGCCGGGGCGTTTGTCTGGTAAATAAACAATCCCGTGGCGGGTGTGGCGATGGCGTTTTTCTGGGCGGCCGTCATGCGCGGAATCAGCAGGCCGCTGCCGGTGGATACGATCTCGAGTTTGGCACTGGCATTGGGGTTGCTCGTGCCGATGCCCACATTCTGCCCGTGGAGCTTCATCGAGGTAAAAAGAGAAACGAAGCTGGCAATCAGAATCAGGCTTTTCATAAATTCTTGTATTTCAATAAAAAATGCATGGCAAATCTATTTAAAAAAAACCATATGGATTTTCCGGATACATATCCTGCAAAGGCCTTCTTTGCTCCTTTTCTTTTTCGAGATTCTGCTCTTTTATGTCAAGTAAGGGCAGAGGATAAAGGAACTGCAACAGTGAAGGACATACTTAAGCAAAAACATCATGGATGCTCAGATAGTCGATATAGTAAATTACTTTCAGAGACAAACCATTGAATGCAGGGTTGTCGGTCAGAAGGTTGAGATTTTTAAAATAATCGAGGGGGAGGTCATTGCCATACTGAAAGACGGAAACTTTCCAGACGAGGGAAAGGTCGCTGCCCGGGGCAAAGCGCCATGAGTAGCCGAGATCCAGGGTCAGGGCATTGAAATTGGTGTTGTGGAGGGCATTTCCATTGTCGTCCACGCCCAGGTAATCGGTAGAAGCAAGTTGCCCGTTGCGCTGCAACTCGTAGAACTCGAGGTACTTTACTTTTGACCAGTAGTGGCGAAGCTTTAGGCGCATGCCCATTTTATTGTTAAAAATGTATGATCCGGTAAGTGTTTGTGTGACGGTCAGTTGATTTCGTTGGCCGAAGATGACCTCTTCGCCCCGGAAGCCGGCATAGCCGACATCATGAAAGGCTCTCCTGAGCGACCAACTGTAGACGCTAAAAAATTTATTGCTAAACCGGAATCGCGGGGCAATATTGCTAAAAAAGCCCCAGCGGCCCTTTTCATCACTCTTGTTTATGCCTCCGCGGATATCAACCACAAATTTTTTGCGGTAATCGGGTGAGAAGAAGGCAAAGAGCCCTGCATTGGCCGGGCGGTGGTAGAAATAACCTTCTTTGCGGGGGTCAAAGTAATCATTATATCCGGCAGGATTCACAAAAGCCCGCGAGCCGATGGTAAGGAAATTTTGGAAGGTTGTCAGATGAAATACGGATAAGTTCCAGGAAACGGGCGCATTGGGGTTATAAAGCCTGTTGTAGTTGATGTTGATGTCATTGAGGTGACGTATGGCCGACCCTTTGGGTTCGTAGATATTGTAAGATAAAGTAAGCGAAGCCTCGCGGATATTGTTGTTCAATTGGAAGCCGAGGTCGCTTTGGTCATATTTGTCATCCATAAGCGAGTACGAGGCATCAAACTGGAAATTGCCGCTGATTTTTTTTAGGGAAGCCCGGTACTGAACGCCCAGATCGGTATTGCCCGGCCCGGGATAGTAGTGCTGGCTCAGGTTAAACCCCCCGCTGGCACTGTAGGTGTTGCTTTTATCCCGAAATTCAAATTCGACAACGCTTACATTGGCTTCCGGGGCGGCTCCTTCGCGCCATACATTGGTGTTGACAAAAGCAATGTACGAGTTGTTTTTCAGTGCCTGGTCGAGTACCAGGATATTATAGTTGGTGAGCGGATTGCTGAGTATCTGGCGGCTGCGGCCCTGATCGTCCTCGACCGTTGCATACATCCGGTTTTCAACGGCATTGAACAGCCCGATCCCGAGTTTTTTGCTGTTTCTTCCTGAAATTTTGCTGGCATTGATGAGTTGACTACGGCCCGGATTGCTAACCAGTGTTTCATTCTCCTTCAGTTGCGAGGCTACTTCATCGTGATAAAAGGGCGTACCTCCGATTCTGCGGGAATAGAAGATATCTCCTCGGTTGAACAGTTGTACTCCTTCGGTAAAAAACTGCCTGCGCTCGTCAAAACGCACCTCAAAAGGCGAAAGATTGAGCACCTGTTCATCAAATTCGACCTGGCCGAAATCCGGGATGAGGGTCATGTCGAGGGTAAAGGCATCGTTGATACCATATTTAAGGTCCAGCCCTCCGTTGATGCGTTCCTCGCTTTTTACCGAGCGGTCGGCCGGGTCGGTGGTAATGTCAAGATAGGTGGAAACATAAGGCGTAAAAGATAGGCGGAGAGGCGGCTCGATATTCGTAATTCCTGTCAGATAGCCCATCTGCGTTAGCACACCGGGCCCATCGGGGGTCACTTCATTCCACCAGCTTTCTTCGCGATACCTGCGGATTTCGCGTATGAAGTTGATGGCCCAACGTTGTTTCTCGGATTTCGGAAAACGGATGGCGCTGTACGGAATACGCATTTCTACCGTCCAGCCGCTGTCGTGTATACGTACCTCGCTGTCCCACACCAGATCATAGCTCATATCGCGGTCGGTCGGAGTAAAACGACCGTCCAGTTGCACACCGGCTGCCGTTACCGAGAAGCCCGTCCCGGCCAGTCCGTCATCGTAAGGATTGAGAAATACACCGAACCGGTCATCATTTTCTGCATTGTCGCGCAGTGTCAGTTCGGTGAGAATGCTGTCCGGAGCCGTATCATAGAGGAGGGCCCCGATATAGAGTGCCTTGTCATCATAAAGAATTCGGATATTTGTTTTCTGGCGGGAGGGCTTGCCGGGATTGGGAGATGTCTGAATAAAACCTGTGGCCACCGGTGCCGAAGCCCATGCCGCCTCATCTACTTTGCCGTCTATTTTAATGCTTCCCAGCCTCCGTACCGCTTTCATCTCCTTCTGCCCGAAGCTGCTATAGGCAGTAAAGAGGAAGATAAACAGGAGTATACTATTTCTCATTATTATGATCCCTACCCTTCTTGTTTTAAGGTATGAACAGCTGCTAAATTGTCAATTATTTGCTTTGAAACAACCTATTTTACTTATTTTAACCTTCCTAAAATGAAGTAAGAAATGGGAAATATTGGAATTCCGACTGTGGACATGGCCCGCTTTCGAAGCGGATCGGAAGAAGAAAGAACAGCATTTATCAAAGATTTGGGCAGAGCCTATGAGGAAGTGGGATTTGTGGCCGTGGTCAATCACGGAGTGGATGAAGGCGAAGTAAGTCGTTTTTATGACCTCGTTCAGGCTTTCTTTGCCCTGCCCGAAGAAGTTAAGAAACGATATGAAATACCGGGCCTTTTCGGTCAGCGGGGCTACACCTCCTTCGGGCGCGAGCATGCCAAGGGCAGTGATGCCCCGGATCTGAAGGAGTTTTATCAGATCGGGCAGACGGTGGCTCCGGATGACGAGTTGCGCCTGGAATACCCCGACAATGTGCCCGTGAAGGAACTGCCCGAGTTTCTGGAAACGGGAGTACGGCTTTTTAAGAGTTTTGAAGAGAGCGGCAGCCGGCTTTTACAGGCCATTGCCCTTTATCTCGGGCTTGATGAACACTATTTTGACCCATGGGTGGACAGGGGCAACAGCATTCTGCGGGCCATCCACTATCCGCCCATCACCGCTGAGCCGAAATCGGCCATCCGGGCCGAACAGCATGAAGACATCAATCTGATCACCCTGCTTGTCGGAGCATCGGCCGAAGGCTTGCAGGTACAGACCCTTGATGGTAAATGGGTAGATGTGATGGCTCCCGAAGGGTATATTGTGATCAACGTGGGGGATATGTTGCAGCGCCTCACCAACGGGCGGCTGCGCTCCACGACCCATCGCGTGGTCAATCCGCCCCGCGAGCGTTGGCATACCCATCGCTATTCGATACCTTTCTTTCTGCATCCGCGCTCGGATATGCCGCTCAATGTCTTGGATTCCTGTGTTTCGGATGAGCGGCCTCCGGCCTTTGAAGACATTACGGCCGGAGCCTATCTGGACGAACGCCTGCGGGAGATCGGGTTGAAGAAATAGCGTTCGCTATTCGGCCTTTATGAAGGCCCGCACGCCCTCTCCGGTTTTGCTTTCGAGATGCAGAAAGTAGAGCACCGGAGCCATTGCTCCGAGCGGCAGGTTGCCGGAAGTGCCCGGGATTACACTGCGCAGCATTCGCCCCGATGGGTCAAAGATGCGATAGCGGGCTCCGGCAAG
>Ga0256839_1002489_pt1 | contig 20388 bp, 19 predicted proteins | sample 354166metaG_FD_185968 | JGI IMG/M metagenome (GOLD analysis project Ga0256839, IMG submission 185968) | Hydrothermal vent microbial communities from Mid Atlantic Ridge, Atlantic Ocean - 354-166 | ecosystem: Environmental > Aquatic > Marine > Hydrothermal vents | place: Atlantic Ocean: Mid... | reverse complement strand
GCTCCGGTCTTTTCTTTCGGGGACATGGGCGTTCCTCCTGGAGGGTGGGTAGGTCTTGGATCCGCTCCGGCCCCCTCACCTTGCCATAAAAACGGAAAACTGGCCACTTTTCACGCGATTGCCCTGCCCCGGAGCCCTGCCCCGCTTGACTTTTCGAACACATGTTCGTATACTGGGGGGCATGGAGTTCCGCATCGCGCCCGATCCCGTGGAGAAGCTCATCCAGCTCGGCGACGCGACCGCGTTCGAGCCGGCCGGCGACGCGCCCCACCAGGAGCTGCCGGCCCGCCCGCCCGGATGTTTTGTGCCCGGGGCCCGACCGGCGCCCTCGAAAGGGCTGGAGGCCCTGCGCCAGAGCATCTCCACCGTGTCCACCCCCAGGGGCCCCAAGCCCATCCTCAAGACCATGATGACCACGGCCTGCGAGCGGGACTGTCACTACTGCCCCTTCCGGGCCGGCCGCAGCCGCACCCGACGCATCACCTTCCGGCCCGATGAACTGGCCCAGGGCTTCCTGCGCCTGGCCCGGGCGGGCCTGGTGGAGGGGATCTTTCTCTCCAGCGGCATCATCGGGGGCGGGGTTCGGGCCCAGGACAAGATCCTGGACACCGCGGAGATCCTGCGTGGCAGACACGGCTATCGGGGATACATCCACCTGAAGCTCATGCCCGGCGCGGAGTACGACCAGGTGCGGCGGGCCATGGAGCTCGCGGACCGGGTCTCCATCAACCTGGAGGGGGCCACCGAAGCCCGGCTGCGGGCCCTGGCACCGGGCAAGCGGTTCTGGGAGGAGCTGCTGCAGCGGCTGCTCTGGGTGGATCGGATCCGGCGCACCGAGGGGATCCGGGCCTCGGTGGTGACCCAGTTCGTGGTGGGCGCGGTGGGGGACACGGACCTGGAGCTGCTCCACATCAGCGAGCGGCTCTACCGCCAGGCGGGGCTGAGCCGGGTCTACTACTCCCCCTTCTCCCCGGTCCTCCAGACCCCTCTGGAGGACCGCCCGCGGGTGGATCCCAAACGGGCTCACCGCCTGTACCAGGCCAGCTTCCTGCTGCGGGACTACGGGTGGAGCGTGGAGGACCTGGGCTTCGGCCCGGATCAGAACCTGCGGCTGGACGTGGACCCCAAACAGGCCTGGGCGGATCTGCACCTGCGAGAGGCGCCGGTAGAGGTCAACACCGCGGACCGCGAACAGCTCCTGCGGGTGCCGGGGATCGGCCCCAAGACCGTGGAACGCATCCTGGCGGCTCGACGTGGAGGCCGCATCACCGAACTGGGCCAGCTCCGGGCCCTGGGCATGCGCGATCCCCAGCGAGCCGCCCCGTACATCCTCCTGGACGGCCGACGGCCGGCCCACCAGATGTCCCTCTTCGCCGGTGTCCCCCGGCCGTAGGGAGGCTGCCTGGGGAAAAGGCCGGGGGCGAGGATCGCCCGGATCCCCGCCCCCGGCGCGGTCGCCATGGAGTTCTCCTTCCTGGAGAGCTACTGCGGGATCTCGCCGGCCACGCCCTCCACCAACCAGTCGAAGCTGAGGAGGGCCTCGTCGTCCATGCACTCCCCGTCGGCCACCCGGAGCTCACCCTGGTTGTCCCGGATGGGACCACAGAAGGGCTGGAAGCTGCCGTCGATGATGGCCTGCTTCCGCGCCTCCACCTCCTGTTTCACCGCATCGGGCACGAAGTCCGCGATGGGGGCCAGCTCCAGGACACCCTCGGCCATGCCCCACCAGATGGGGTCGGGCTTCCAGGTGCCGTTGGCCACATCCTGGACCACCTTCCGATAGATCACGGCCCAGTTCCACACCGGCGCGGTGAGGAGCGCGTCCGGGGCCACATCTCGGCTCACCGCGTTGTAGCCCACCACGTAGACGCCCCGCTCCTGGGCCAGCTTGTCCGGCTCCACGCTGTCGCTCTCCCGGGCCACCACGTCCGCGCCGGCCGCGATGAGGGCCTCCGCGGCCTCCCGTTCCTTGGGTGGGTCGAACCAGGTGAAGATCCAGACCGGCCGGACCTCCACCTCTGGGTTCACGGCCTGGGCCCCCAGGGCAAAGGCATTCAGGTTCCGCACCACCTCCGGGATGGGGTAAGGCGCGATGTATCCCAGGATGTTGCTCTCGGTCATGGCCCCGGCCACCATGCCGGCCAGGTACCAGCCCTGGTAGCCCCGGCCGTCGTAGGTCCCCACATTGGGCGCGGTCTTGTAGCCGGTGGCGTGCATGAAGACCACGTCCGGGAACTCCTGGGCTACCTCCAGGACGCTGTCCATGTAGCCGAAGCTGGTGGCGAAGATGATGTCGTATCCCTGGGCGGCGTAGCTGCGGATCACCCGCGTCGCGTCCGGTCCCTCGGGGACCAGCTCGCTGTAGGCTGTCTCGACGCCCATCTCCTCCAGTGCAAGCCGGCCCTGATCGTGGGCGTAGCTCCAGCCCAAGTCGCCCACAGGCCCCACGTAGACGAACGCCGCCTTGGGCAGCTCGCCTGCCGGGGCCCCCACGGATTCAGGAGCCGGGGCCGCTTTTCCCTCCAACGGCTGGGCCTCGCCCGGGGCCTCACCGACCACACCCTCCACGAAGTAGTCCATGCTGAGCAGTTGATCGTCCGTCAGACACTGGCCCTCGGGCAACACCTGGACGCCGTTCTGGCCCACCAAGGGCCCACAGAAGACCTCCATGGTGCCGTCGATGATGGCCTGCTTCCGCTCCAGGACCAACTGGGCCACGTTCTCCTGGACCAGGGGGCTGAGGGGGGCCAGGTCCACCACGCCGGTGTCCATGCCGCCCCACCACTGGACGGTCTCCCAGGTGCCGTTGAGCACCATCTCCGCGAACATCAGGTAGGCCGGCCCCCAGTTCCAGACCGGGCTGGTGAGGACCGTGTCGCCCACGAACTGGCGCATGTCGCTGTTGTAGCCGACGCTGTAGGCCCCCTTCTCCGCGGCCGCCTTCTGGGGTTCCGTGGTGTCCTGGTGCTGCGCGATGACGTCCGCGCCCTGGTCCAGCAAGGCCTCTGCCGCCTCCTTCTCCTCCGGTGGGCCGAACCAGGTATTGGTCCAGACCACCCGGACCTCGGCCTCGGGGTTCGCCTCGCGCACGCCCAGGGTGAAGGCGTTGATGCCCCGGATCACCTCGGGGATGGGGAACGCGGCCACATAGCCGATGATGTTGCTCTCGGTCATGCTGCCGGCCACCAGGCCGCTCAGGTAACGGGGCTGGTACATGCGGCCGAAGACCGTGCTCATGTTGGGCGCGGTCTTGTAGCCGGACACGTGGACGAAGTAGGTGTCCGGGAACTCCTGGGCCACGGTCAGGGTGGGGTCCATGTAGCCGAAGCTGGTGGTGATGATCAGGTCGTAGCCCTTCTGGGCAAAGTCCCGGATCACCCGCTCCGCGTCCGGCCCCTCAGGCACGTTCTCAATGTACGCGGTCTCCACCCTGTCGCCCAACTGCTCCTCCAGGTAGAGCCGCCCCTGGTCGTGGGCCCAGGTCCACCCCAGGTCGCCGATGGGCGCCACGTAGACGAAGGCCACCCGGAGCTTCTCCTGGGGCTGGGCGGCTGGCGCCTGGGTGGCCTCCTCCTGGGCCGGAGCCGCCTCTGGGGCCGCCGGTGCCTCTGCCTCCGGCGCCTGTCCTCCCGGGGCACAGGCGCTCAGGACCAGAGCCAACAGGATCCATAGGCTGATCCAGGAGAGGAGTCGGTGTCTGCGCATAGGAGCCTCCTTGCTGGTGAATGTCGAGCGGTCTGCTGCGCGAGGCACACTGCGGTCACTGGCACTATACATCAGGCCAATCGCCTGTGTCAACGCAGTTGGGGATAGGCCGCGGCCAGGGCCAGGACCGTGAAGACCAACATGGGCAAGGTCAACAGGGGAAAGAGGCCGGTGGCCCTCAGGAAGGCCAGGTTGCCCACCAACACGCCGAGGAGGATGCCCGTCAGCGTCACCAGAGGAAGGTAGCGCCCCCGTCGCCGCTGCACTGCCCGTCGGATGACCTGGGCCAACACGCTGCCGGCACCCGAGCCCACCAGGAACGCGACCAGGATCCCCACCAGGCCCAGGCTGCCCACCACCAGGCCCACCAGGGGTGCGGTCACCGCGGCCACCCCAAACCCCACCACAAAGGCCACAGGGTAGTCCCGGGGCGCCGCGTTGAAGTAGACCTTCTGGTGTTCCCGCACACACTCCTTGCAGCGATATCCCACCGGCGTCTGGACCGCACAGGCCAGGCAGATGGGCTTGTTGCACTTGTTGCAGCGCAACAAGGTCTCCCGGCCGGGATGGTTGGCACAGTAGAGGACCTGGGACTCCTCCGACAGCGGATCCGCGTCCATTCGAGCTATCCCGTCCACTTGAGCTTGTCCATCAAGGTCTGGTAGAAGTAGTTCCGGCTGCGCAGCCGGATGAAGCGAGCCAGATGGGGCGAGGTGACCACCACCACTTCGTCCTCGTCCTCTACCCCCACCTCGAACTGGCCATCCACGGTGAGCATGGCCGTGTGATCGCTGTAAGCCCGCAGGCGGACCTCGGTCCCCTCCGAGAGGACGATGGCCCGGTCCATGCTCAGATGGGGCGCCACCGGGATCACCAGGATGTTGCGCAGTTCCGGCGGCAGCACCGGCCCCCCGGCGGCCAGGGCATAGGCCGTGCTGCCCGTGGCCGTGCTCACGATGAGGCCATCACAGGTGTAGGTGGTGAGGTAGCCCCCGTCCAGGCTGGCGCTGATGCGGACGATCCGGGCCAGGCTGCCCCGGCTCAGAACCACGTCGTTCAGTGCGTCGTACTCGCACAGCACACAGCGGTCCCGGCCGTTGGGCCCCACCCGTTCCACCCGCACCCGGAGCATGAGCCGCTCCTCCACCCAGTAGCTCCCCCGAAGCACCTGATCCAGGGGTTCCTCCCAGGCATGGGGCAGGACCTCGGCCAGGAAGCCCAGCCGTCCCAACTTGACGCCCAACATGGGCACGTTGAAGGCCGCGCCCAGCCGGGCCGCCCGGAGGATGGTGCCGTCGCCTCCCAGGGTGACCAACAGGTCGGAATCCGGGAGATGCTGGCGGATCGCGTCCGCGTCCCAGGCAGACTGGCGCCAGATCCGATCCACCCGCCGCTCCTGCAGGAAATGCTCCATCGCGTTGGCCAGGTCCAGGGATTCGGGCTTGCGGGGATGGTGGAGGATCCCCACCCGCCGAAAGCCCGAACCGGACCGGGCCTCGGCCTGGGCCGTCGGCTCCCGGGAGGCCGGGCCGGGAACCTCAGGTGGCAAAGCTGCGTCCATCGTGGTATCCTCTATACTCCGTATGGGAACAGGGCCTGGTCCGGGGGCCCAGAAAAGCGTCCCGACAGATGGGCGCCGGAGGGAACCCGCCCCTCTGGACCGTCTCCAGCCCGGCCCCATTGTCCCGTGAGTCGGGAATTTCGTCAAGCGGAAGCCGAGACCGGGATGGGCAGGGGGAGAACGCCGGGCACGCCACGGTGCCGAGGCGTTCCTGCGTGCCGGTCTCCTCTCCGCTACAGGCCGAGGCGCCGATGGACACCGCCTACCCAGGAGTTTCCATGGTCTCCCAGACGCCCCCAGCCCACTGCATTCCCTTCGACCTGGTCGCGCTGGACCTGGATGGCACCATTTTGGACCGCCGCTTCCCGGATCTCATCTCCCCGAGGGTGCGGGAGGTGCTGGCCGCCGTCCAGGACCAGGGGGTCCAGGTGACCCTGGCCACCGGTCGCACCCTGGACTACGTGCGCCCCATCGCCCAGGGCCTGGGCATCCGGGTACCGGTCATCACCACCCAGGGCGCGGTGGTGGGGGATCCACACACCGGCCACATCCACTTCGAGGCCACCATGCCCCTGGAGGCCGCGCGCACCATCGTACGCTGGGCCCAGGCGCACCGCCGGGTGTTGGTCCTCTACTTCAGCGACGGCCGCGGAGGGACCCGGATGTACCAGAACCGGGAGGAGTGGCCGCCGGAGGTGTACGACCACTGGTTCGGCACCCCCCGCATCCTCCAGCCGGACCTGATGGAGCTGCTGGCCGGCCCGAAGGCCCACCCTCCGCTGAAGTTCATCCTGGTGAACGACATCCATCGCGAGCCGGATCTGGGCCCGTACATCCAGGAACTCCTGGGCCCCGGGGTCCACGTGGTCCGCACCCTGGACCTGCTGGTGGAGGGCACGGCCCGGGGGGTGGACAAGGGCGCTGGGCTGCGCCATCTGTGTGGGCTGCTGGGCCTGGAGCCGAACCGAACCCTGGCCATCGGCGACAACGAGAACGACATCCCTCTGCTCCAGGCAGCCGGCTTCGGGGTGGCCATGGGGCAGGCATCGGAGAAGGTGAAGGCCGTGGCCGACTGGGTGGCACCCCCTATTGAGGAGGACGGTGCGGCCGTGGCCCTGGAACGCTTCGTCCTGGAGCCCCTGCAGCGGTGCACCGCCTCCTCCTCTGCCGCGGACACGGGCTCCACAGAGGCGCCGGAGGACTGACCATGGGAGTGCTGGATCGTTTCCGCCTGGAGGGCCGGGTGGCCCTGGTGACCGGGGGCAACCGCGGCCTGGGCCGAGAGATGGCCCAGGCCCTGGCCGAGGCCGGCGCGGACGTGGCCTTGACCAGCCAGGTGGCCTCCCGGGCCGAAGAGGCCGCGGCCGCGATCGCCCAGACCACCGGCCGCCAGGTCCGGGGCTATGCCTGTCAGATCACGGAAGCAGAACAGGTGACGGCCACGGTGGCCCGGGTCGTCCAGGAGCTGGGCCGGCTGGACATCTTGGTGAACAACGCGGGGATCAACCTGCGCGGGGCCATCGAGACCCTGGATCCCACCGCTTTCCGGCGGGTGATGGAGGTCAACGTCACCGGAGTCTGGCTCATGTGCCGGGCGGCCGGGCCCCACCTGAAGGCCTCGGGACGAGGGCGGGTGATCAACGTGGGATCCATCCTCTCGGTGGTGGCGCTCCCCGAACGGACGCCCTACGCGAGCAGCAAGGGGGCGGTGCTCCAGCTCACCCGGGCCCTGGCACTGGAATGGGCCCCCCACCGGATCACGGTGAACGCCATCCTGCCCGGGCCCTTCGCCACCGAGATGAACCGGGCGCTTCTGGAGGACCCAGAGGCCTATGCCCGCTTCGTGGCCCAGATCCCCCTGGGACGCTGGGGCCATCTGGAGGAGATCCGGGGGGTGGTGGTCTTCCTGGCCAGCGACGCGGCCAGCTTCATCACCGGGGCCGGGATCCCTATCGACGGCGGTTGGACGGCCCGCTGAGGCCGGCTCAACGTCCTGGCCCCTTTCCCCGGGCTTCCTCAAACCGACGGCGCAGGGCCTCGGCCGTCTCCTGTTCTGCCCGACGGGCCTCCTCCAGAGCCCTGTCCAGGCGAGAACGATATCGGGTGTCGAAGGCGGTGTCGTGGGCGGGCCCGAAGAGGTAGCTCACGGCCAGGCCCACGGCCGTCCCCAGCACAGCCCCCCAGAAGAAGTGGCTCTTGGACATATACCCTCCGGTGCCCTGGGTGGCGAAGAGGCCGGCCATGCCCGGGCTTCCCCGCGCGCCGGCCTCCTCCATGGTCGGTCCACGTCTCCCTCAGCGGACGATCTCCACATCCTGGGCCTCGATCACCCCGGGGCCCTGGGGGCTCCTCTCCTCGGGCAACAGGTACGCGATCCCCACGTAGAGCAGGATCCCCGTGCCCAGGCTGCCTAGGGAGAAGGCCGCCCAGAGCAGGCGAACCAGGTTGGGGTCGATGCCCAGGGCCCGGCCGATGCCCCCGCAGACCCCCAGGAACATGCAGTCGGTCCGACTGCGCCGGACCGGGATGCGCTCTCGAAGCCGGGCCAGGCCGTTCCTCAGGTCCACACTGCCCATCCTCTGCTCCATGGTCTGTGCCGCGACGTCCATGCGTCGGCGGGTCCGCTCCCGCCAGGCGGCCAGGCTCTGCCGGAGCTCCCGGTTGTTGAGCAGGACAAACCCGGCCCCCATGAGCAGCACGGGCCAGAACAGCAACTGCACCGCCTGCCAAAGGGCGCCCCACAGCCAAGGCAGAAGGCCCAGGTTGGCCAGCAGCCAGAGAAGCCCCAGGCCCACCAGCAGGGCCCCGGCCCGGGCCATGTTGCGCTCGCTCAGCTCCAGGGCCGCGGGCCCCTGGAGGCCATGGGCCTGGGTGCCCACCGGCAGGAGCACCCAGAGGACCAGATAGGCCAGAAAGCCGCTGCCGGCCGTCATCAGGGTCAACACCACCCAGAGGACACGGACCAGGGTGGGGTCCACCCCCAGGTAGTCTGCCAGACCTCCACACACACCGCCCAGGATCCGGTGGATCGGATGGCGGTAGAACAGCCGGCCTCGCTCCGGTCCACCACCTCCGGTGGACGGGCTCTGTGCGGTCATCTCCTTGGAATTCTGCATGGCACCTCCTCGGAATCCATCCTCGATCCTGGTCGTCGTCCGGGGGCCCTTGCCCCTTGTGGTGGCCGATCTCGCTATCCTCTACGGAGAAGAGCCCCCGGAGGTTGCACCCCTATCTGGCCGGATTTGACCGCCCTCCCCGAAAATACAGGTGGTCCGGAGCCGGAGAACGACATCCTGGAATGGCTCAGGGGCTTCTCATGGAGTCAGGAGGATCGAGGCGGCCGCCATGGGGAAAACGGTGACCGAGAGACCCAGCAAGAGGGGTGTTGCCGATGGCCGGGCTCCCGCATCTCGTTGCCAACGATAAGGATCATCATCAGAATAGAGGGCCTCTGCTATCGTCAGCCCGAACATCAGCCCCGCCAGGCCAGGTCCACATTCCGTGGCCTCATCCGGACCCGACGCGACACCGGATCGGCAGCCGTTGGGAGGCTGCGGACAGGATGGGACGGCACACCGACCGACGTCTCCCGGTGGCGCCCCCTCTGAAGACCTTCGGAACGGCTCGTTTGGCCTGGGAACAGGCTTATGCGTACAATGGACCGGGCCTCCATCGTTCTTGCGGGCACAACGGCCCAGAGACCCTCACCGGTTCCATACCTATCCAGGGAGTTCGACCATGCCCATTCGCTTCGGCACCGACGGCTGGCGGGCCGTCATCAGCGAGGACTTCACCTTCGACAACGTGCGCCGGGTGGCCCAGGCTGTGGCCGAGGTGTTCTGCGCGTCGGGCACGGGCAACACCCAGGAGGGGCGGCCCTCCCTTGTGGTGGGGTTCGACACCCGATTTCTCAGCGACCGGTACGCCATGGCGGTGGCCGAAGTCCTGGCGGCCAACGACATCCATGTATGGCTCTCCCAGGTGGACGCGGCCACGCCCCTGATCTCCTACGCCATCGTGGACAAAGGGGCCCTGGGGGGCATCATGGTCACCGCGAGCCACAACCCGCCCCGGTACAACGGCCTGAAGCTGAAGGCCGCCTACGGGGGAGGAGCCCTCCAGGCGGTCATCCGCCAGGTGGCCGGCCGGATCCAGGACAACCTGGCCCAGGGCCGGGAACCCCGCCGGATCCCCTACGAACAGGCCCTGGACCAGGGGCTGGTGACCCGGTTCGATCCCTTCCCCGCGTACCGGCGCCACGTCCAGACCCTGGTGGATTTCGAGGCCATCCGGCGGGCAGGCCTTGCCGTGGCCGTGGACGCCATGTACGGTGCCGGCCGGGTCTATCTGCGCCGTCTCCTGGAGGAGGCCGACTGCCGGGTCACCGAGCTTCGGGCCGAGCTGAACCCGGGGTTCAACGGGGTGCACCCGGAACCCATCCGCCGCAACCTCCACCCCCTCAGCGCAGAGATGAACACCGGACGCTACGCGCTGGGCCTGGCCACAGACGGGGACGCGGATCGGATCGGGGCCATGGACCCCGGGAACCGCTTCATCGATCCCCACCAGATCATGGCCTTGCTCCTGGCCTACCTGGTGGAGGAGCGGGGCTGGCGGGGCAGCGTGATCAAGACGGTCAGCACCACTCGGATGTTGGACCGGCTGGCCCACCACTACGGGCTGCCCATCCGGGAGATCCCCGTGGGGTTCCACCACATCGTGGAATGGATGCTCCAGGAGGAGGTCCTCCTGGGCGGTGAGGAGAGCGGCGGCATCACCATCCGGGGGCACATCCCCGAGGGGGACGGCATCCTCATGGGCCTGCTCCTGGCCGAACTGGTGGCCGCCCGAGGGCGCTCCCTGGGGGAACAGGTGGACGGTCTGATGGCCCGCCCCTACGTGGGACGCCACTGTTACGCCCGGGTGGACCGACACACCCGGCCCTTCTCCAAGGAAGCGATGGTCCAGGTGCTGTTGGCCCAGGCCCCGGACTACCTGGAGGGGCTGCCGGTCACCCGGGTGGACCATCGAGACGGGGTGAAGTTCATCCGCGGGGACGGAAGCTGGCTCCTCATCCGGCCCAGCGGCACGGAGCCCGTTCTGCGGATCTACGCGGAGGCCCCGAGCCCCGAGGTGGTGGAGGCCCTGCTCCAGGCCGGCATCCAGATGGGCGAGCAGGTTCCCCAGACCGCCTGAGGGGCCTGTCCGGGGGACTGCCATGGGGCTTCAGTGGGAAGAGGCCCCGACGAGCACTCCCCGGCCCACCCCCATGCGGCGGATCTCCTCTCGAGCCTGGTGGAAGTACTCCAGCAGCAGCTCGTCGCTGTACCTCTCCGAGGCCACCGTGCGACGGGCACAGGCCACACAGCCCAACGAGGCCTTGTAGCTGCTCTGATCGCAGTTCAGACAGTCGCACAGCCGGATCATCATCAGGGAGAAGGCCAGGATCTCCTCGTCGCCATCCTGGCGGCGGGCCACCTGGGTGACCAGTTGTTGCCAGGCCGGGCCCCGTTCATGGCGCAGGGGAGCGATGGCTCGATAGGGAAAGAGGATCTCGCTCTCGGGGTACATCCTTCGTTCCTTGGTCTGGTTGAAAACGTGTGGGGTGCTCCCTGTGGCCGCGGGCCACAGCGTAGGAAGTGACAAAAATCGTAGCATAAGCGTCGGAGTCCTGTCAAAGAAAAGTGGCCCCATGGACCGGAAACGCGACGCCGACGCCTAGAGGAGCAGGCTCAGGAGAACCAGGCCCAACAGCAAGGAGCCCATCAGCGCGCCGGCCACTGCGCCGGGCAACAGCACCGCCACCCCGGTCCGGGACCAGGAGAACCCGGTGACCTGACGGCTGGCCTGGAGGTAGACCGCCACGGCCCACAGCCGGGCCAGCCAGCTCAGGGGCTGCCCCACACAGGGGATGGGGGCAAGGCCGGTGAACAACAGGGGCACGAAGGCGAAGGCCGTGGCCGCGTAGAACCGCTGCAGGGTATGGGTGGCGCCCAGGGCTTTGTTCACCACCATGACCAGGGCACCGTAGACGATCCAGAGGCCGAGCCAATCCAGTGGACGCTGCACCCAGCGCCCGAGGGCGCTCAAGGTCGCCCCCAGCCAGCCGGGCATCCCGGTCTCCATCTGCGGCAAGGTCTGGAGAAAGAAGGCCCAGGGCCGGAGATCGCCCAGGAAGAGGACCGGAAAGGGCTCGGAGGCCAGCCGGAGCTCCAGCCACGCCCCCACCTGGCCCAACCGGGCCAACGGCACCGCGCTTCCCGTCCGTAGGCCCAGGATCCAATCCCCGAAGAGGGGCACGATCCCGGCCACGAGCCCCAGAAACAGGATCATCCCCATACCCTGGCGCATGGTGATGGCCCCGAAGGGGCTGGGCCGAAGCTGGGCCGCGTCGCTCATCTGTTGCGGGGTGGGCAGCCAATCTCGCCAGCTCATCCCAGGCCTCCACCCGCCGCCCAGAGGAGCACACCCATCAGCCCCATCAGCGCCAGAAGGAGGAGCACGCACATGGGCAGCAGGGCAGCCAGGGCCGCCCGATCGGGGGGAAGCTCGTGGGCGACCTCCAATCCCCGGTAGGCGATGAGGAGCCCCCAGACCCCCAACAGCAGGCTCGGCACCCGGACGAAGGGCAGCACCTGGAGCAGGCCGAAGACCCAGGGAGCGAAGGAGAGGGCCAACACCCCCAGGGTGGCGTTCCACTGCCCCTGTCCCCCCAGCAGGCGGGCACTGCCGTGGGCCAGCAGGCCATAGGCCAGCCAGAACAGGATCATGGCCAGGGGTGTGGCCACCACCAGATAGAGACGCAGCCATCCCCCATGCCCCAGGAACAGGGCGATTCCGGGCCAGATCCGGCCCAGAGCCGCCTCGAGGGCCGGGGCAGCCTGGGCCTGGCGCAGGACCTGGACCGTCGCCTGGAACAGGGCCTCGGACGAGGGCAAACTGGCGCCGGTGAGGGCGCCGCCGATGAGGCGAGAGAACCCAACCCCGGATCCCAGCAGGGTGATCAGGAACAGCCCCTCGAGCCAGGGGTTGTCGTCATCGGCCAGCACCACACAGGGATCGGGCTCCAGCACCAGGGCCTGGCCCAACAGGCGAGGATAGCTGTGCGGTTGGAGCATGGTTCCAGGCTTCGGTGGATGGGCGAGCGGATCTCGGCTGTGGTACCCCGTTACTATAGCATATGTGGATCGGTAAAACCAAACGACCTGCTTCCTTTCGTTGTGCTCCGCGGTCCCAGCCTCCCCGGAGCCGGACCGGAGAGACGGCCAGGGGCGCGGACAACTCCTCCTGACGAACCCCATCCCCAAAGAGTACACACACGAGCGGTCGGCCAGGCGGCACATCCCAGGGTGCCCCTTCCCCCATAGAGGGCAGAGGTGAAGCGCTCCGGACAACCCGGGACTGCGCCTTTCCTGAGTCCCAACCCGGCTTGACAGCCCGGGCCGCCCCGGATAGGATGGGGGCAACCTCCAGGGGGCGGTCGGTTCCCCTGGCTGCATTTTGGGGCTGGAAGGCGGCCCGTCCTCCAGGGCCCAGGAGGAAGGAGCATGCGCTGTCCGATCAAGGTGACGAAGATCTGGATCCTCCTGGTTGGGGTCGCGGTGCTGGGGTGGGGACCGGGGACGGCAGGGGGCCGGGCCCAGGCTGCGACGCCGGAGCGCCCGGGCGTCGAGAACCCAGTCCCGGAAAGCTCCCTGGACGTCATCGCCTCTGGGAACCGGCGCTACGTGGTGGGGCCCGGCGATTCGCTCCTCTGGATCGCGCTCCGCTTCGACGTGGAACTGGCCGAGCTGGCTGCCCTGAACGGGCTCCATCCCGACACACCCTTGCGCCTGGGGCAGGTCCTGCGCATTCCGGCCACGGCCGAGGAGATGGCCGTGGCGCCCGCTGCCCGCCGTTACACCGTCCAGCCCGGAGACAGCCTGGGCCGCATCGCCCAGCGCTTCGGGGTCTCCTTCGCCGCGCTCCTCGCCGCCAATCGCCTCACCGACCCGGATCTGCTCCCTGTGGGCATGGAGCTGCGGATCCCGGCCCCTCCGGAGAGGCTGGCGCCCCCCTCTGCCCTGGGCCTGGCCCTCCGGGGCTTCCACGTCTACACGGTCCAGCCCGGAGACACCCTCTCGGAGCTGGCCCAGCGCTTCCAGACCACTCCGCAGGCGATCCTCCGCTACAACGACCTCCTCCCGGACGCCAAGACGGTCTATGCGGGCATGACGCTCCGGATCCCCTACGGTCCACCTCCCGTCCCCCAACGCCGCCCCCCTGTGCCCGGCTCGGGGACCGAGTTCGTCATCAGCATCAGCCGCCAGGAGTGCTGGCTGCTCCAGGCGGGACGGGTCCGCTACGCCTGGCGCTGTAGCACCGGCGCGGGCCCCTGGGCCACCCGGACGGGCACCTTCTACGTCAAGACCAAGCTGGCCATGGCCCAGAGCAGCGCGTATCGGCTGGACATGCCCTACTGGCTGGGGCTCTACGACGTGGGGGATTTCGAGAACGGCATCCATGGCCTGCCCATCGACTGGACCACCGGCCAGAAGATCTGGACCGAGCTGATCGGCCAGCCGGCCACCTTTGGCTGTGCCATGCTGGAGGACCGGGACGCAGCCCTGCTGTTCGAGCGGGCCTACCTCGGCATGCCGGTCCACATCGTGGACTGAGCCGAGAGCCCTGGACACCACTGTCCTCTCCAGAGCCTGCACCCCGGGCCTGTCCCTTCGTGCCCCGCGCCCAAGACCGCAGTCCTCGAACCGTGGGCTTCCGGTCCGAATGTGGTCCAACACACAGGGCCCATGTGGGCTACACTCCGGAAATGGACCGACGGATGGCCGAGAATTGGGAAGAACCCCCAATGGGCACCGTGCAGCCCGCGGTGTACAGTGGAGGTGTCCTCGGTTTCCGGATCCGTTGGCCTTGGACGTCGGCCCACCGCACCCCACGGACAGGACGCCATGACACAGCACAGGATCCAGCTCATCGACCTCCTGCTTGCCCTGCTCCTCCTTGGCCTGCTCCTGATCACCGCGCCCGGGGTCTCCCTGCACTGAGCCGAAGGAAGGGAGACGATCCAGCCGGGCCGGAGCCCGATCACACTTCCAGGAGGTCCACGGTGTCCAGTTCCACGGCGGAGACCGCGATGCTGCCCGAGGGCAAGCTGCCCGGGGAGCTGCTGGCCGAGCTGCTGGGCTGCCTGCCCACCCAGGATCCCGGGGTGGTCCTGGGGCCCGGGGTGGGGGAGGACGCCGCGCTCCTGCGCTATCCCCCGGCCCCCGGCCATCTGCTGGCGGCCAAGAGCGATCCCATCACCTTTGCCACCGACCAGATCGGCTTCTACGCGGTGAACGTCTGTGCCAACGACCTGGCGGTGAGCGGCGCCCGCCCCCGGTACTATCTGGTGACCGTCCTCTTCCCTGCCGGCCCCACCACGGTGGCCACGGTGCGGAGGGTCTTCCAGCAGTTGGCCCGGGCCTGCCGAGACCACGGCATCGTGGTGGTGGGCGGCCACAGCGAGGTGACCTCGACCGTGACCCAGCCGGTGGTGGCCGGGACCCTGTTGGGCCACGTGGACCGAGGCCGCTCCGTGACCAGCCACGGGAGCCGGCCCGGAGATCGGCTGCTGTTGGCGGGGGTGGTGCCTGTGGAGGGAACCAGCATCATCGCCCGGGAAAAGCGGGAGGAGCTGCTGGCCCGGGGCTGGTCGCCCCAGGAGCTGGACCGGGCCGCGGCCTTCCTCTACGAGCCGGGGATCAGCGTGGTGGCGCCCGCGCTGGCCGTGGCCGAGGCCGGCCTGGTGACGGCCATGCACGACCCCACCGAGGGGGGCGTGGTCGCCGCCCTGTGGGAACTGGCCACCGCGGCCCAGGTGGGGCTGGAGGTGGACCTGGACGCGATCCCGGTGCCGGAGATCTCCGCCCGGCTGTGTGCGACCTTCGGCCTGGATCCCCTGGGGACCATCGCCTCGGGGGCCCTGCTGGCCACCTGTCCGCCGGAGAACGTGGAGCAGGTGTTGGCTGCCTGGCGGTCGGTGGGCTGGGAGGGCCGGGTCATCGGACAGATCCTGGCCCCGGAGGCCGGTGTCCGCGCCCGCCGTGGGGGCACGGTAGGGCCCCTGCCCCGCCCTGCCGCGGACGAGATCACCAAGCTGTGGCGCTGAGCCCCGGTCCACAGAACCCCATCGGGTAGACCGGCTCCGGGCCGCCCTGGCCGCCTCAGTCGTCCCAGCCCGCCTTTGTCTCCCGGATCAGGTGATCCACCACCGCCCGGAGGTCCCCGTCCGCCGCGTCGTAGACCCGGAGCTGCCGATCCGCGCTGGTGCCGGTCTCCAGCATCCGGTGGATGGGCGCGATGGCCTCCCGGCTGCCCAGCTCCTCGATCTCCTCCTCCACCAGCTCCACCAGCTCCCGGATCAGGGCCCGGGCCGGGAGCTCGGCCTTCTTGCCGAAGTCGATGAGCTTGCCGTCCAGGCCGTAGCGGGCCGCGCGCCACTTGTTCTCCTCGATGAGCTCCCGACGGTAGACCCGGAAGGTGATGTTCTGGCGACGCAGCTTCCAGTGCCACAGCACCAGGGCCTGGCACAGGGCGGCGATGGCGATGGCCTCGTCCAGCCGGGTACAGATGTCGAAGATGCGGAACTCCAGGGTGGGATATTTGTGGTGGGGCCGCACGTCCCACCAGATCTTGCTCCCGTCCGGGATGCAGTCGGTGTTCACCAGGGTGCGGACCAGGGCCTGGAAGTCCGCCCACCGGCGGTAGACGTCCGGGATCCCGGTGCGGGGGAAGTCCTCGAAGATCACCGTGCGATAGCTCTTGAGACCGGTCTTGCGGCCGGCCCAGAAGGGGCTGCTGGTGCTCAGGGCCAGGAGATGGGGAAGCATGTAGCGCACCACGTTCATGGTGTCCAGGGTCAGGTCCGGGTCCCCGATACCGATGTGGACGTGCATGCCGAAGATGAGCAGCCGCTGGGCCAGCAGGCGCATCTCCTCGATGACCCCCTGGTATCGGGGCAGGGGGGTGATGGGCTGTTCGGACCATTTGCTGAAGGGGTGGGTGGCCGCGGCCACGATGGCCAGCCCCTTCTCCTCGGCCAGGCGGCAGATGAAGCGGCGCTGGCGGATGAGCTCATCCCGAGCCTGGGCCGCGGTGTAGCAGACCGGTGTGCCCAGCTCCACCATGGCCTGGTGGAGCTCGGGCTTGATCTCCCGCTCCACCATGACCACCCGGCCGTCCTCGATGAACTGGGTGATGAAGGAACGGAGGGCCCGGCTCTCCGGATCGACGACCTGGTACTCCTCCTCGATGCCGATGGTGAGGGTGGGGCGTGGGATCATGGCAGGCCCTCCGTCTCCGCGATCAGAAAGTCCACCACGGCCTTCGGATCCTGGCCATGGGCTTCCCAGATCTGGAGTTGCTGGTCCGCGCTGCTGCCCCGTTCCAACATGGTGTGGACGTGCTCGATCTCCGCCCGGCAGTTGAGCCGGTCCACCAGGGGCTCCACTCGCTCCAGGAGCTCCCGCAGGAGCTCGGTGACGGGCACCTCCTGCTCGATGCCGAAGTCGATGAGCCTGCCCGCCAGCCCATCGCGGACCGCGCGCCACTTGTTCTCGCCGATGAGGGTGCGTTCGTAGAGGCGAAAGGACATGTTCCGGTAGCGCAGATCCACCATCCAGGCCACAGTGGCCTGGATCAGGGCCGTGACCGCCAGGACATCCTGGACGTTGGGCAGGGCATCGCAGATGCGGATCTCCAGGGTGGGGAAGCGGTGGTGGGGCCGCACATCGTACCACACCTCGCCCGGGCCTCGGATGGAGTTGGTGCGCATCAGGGTGTCCACGTAGTTCTGCCAGTCCGCGTAGCTGGCGAACTCGTTGGGGATCCCCGTCCGGGGCAGGGCATCCAGGAGCACGGTGCGGTAGCTCTTGAGGCCGGTGTCGCGTCCCTGCCAGAAGGGGGAGCTGGTGGCCAGGCAGAGGATGTGGGGGAGCAGATAGCGGACGGTGTTCATCACGTCCACGGCCAGCTCCCGGTCCTCGATGCCGATGTGGACGTGCATGCCGAAGGCCAGGAGCCGCCGCGCGACGATCTGCATGTCCTCCACCAGGGCCTGGTAGCGGGGGATGAGGGCCCCCTGTTCGCTCCAGGTGCTGAAGGGGTGGGTGCCGGCGGCGATCACCCGGAAGCCCATGCTCTGGCCCAGGCGGAGCATGGTGCTGCGGATGCGCAGGAGCTCCTCCCGGGCCTCCTGGATGTCCACGCAGACCGGGGTCCCCACCTCGATGGCCGCCCGACCGATGCGCTGGGCGAAATCCAGTTCGGGATGGCGTTCCCGCACCAGCATCCGCTCCCGGCTCATGGACTGGGTCAGATAGGCCAGGAGCTCCCGGCTGTCGGGATCGACGAGCTGGTACTCCTCCTCGATGCCGATGTTGAACGAGGGCTGTCGGTACGGGACCATGGGCTCATCTCCCCTCCACCAGGAAGACCGGCACGATGGAGCCGCCGCCCGCGGTGACGTTGAGCAGGGTGGTGCTGCTCAGGCGAGTGAGACACCCCTCCACCTTCTCGCCCAGGAAGAGAAAGGGATCGCAGTCCACCAGACGCGGGGAGAAGGAGAGGCTGCCCTGCTCATCCAGGGCAGGGAACTCCTCGTAGGCGATGGTGGCCCGCTGTTGGATCACCGCGGGATGCTCCAGGGCCTCCTGCAGGGCCGCGTCCCAGGTGGTCTGGTCCACCTCCCAGCCGATGACCACCCCCTTGCCACCGTACTCGTCGTTGGGCTTGAGGACCAGATGCTCTCGGTGCTGGCTGGCCCAGGGCAGCAGGTCCACCCGCCGCCCCTCTGGGTCCTGGGTGGTCCGTTCCTCCACCAGGCGGGTCCAGGGGATGTGCTCCCGGACGGCCTGTTGTTCCGCGGGCGTCAGCAGGTGGGCGTTGCGCTCGTCCGAGGCCACGGCCAGGCTGGCCTTCTTGTGCAACAGCTTGCAGGCGAACGGGTTCATGACGCAGACCGCCCGGGCCCGGAGGGCATGGATGAGGGGGTGGTCCAGGCCGTAGCGCTGCAGGAGTTCGGTCACGAGCACCCGCTTGTAGACGAAGTCCACCGGGGTGCCGGCCGCGAGGAGCCGCCCCTGGCGGAACTCCAGTTCCTCGGGGTCGCAGATCACGGCCCGGATCCCGTGGGCCGCGAAGTGCTCGACGAAGAGCTCGAACTCCGAGGTGGTGGGCACGCCCCGCCAGTCCACGATGGCCACCTCCGGGAGCTTGTGCCGGTGGCCCAGCCATTCGTGGTAGATCGCGAGGATCGTGTCCAGGGCAGGCCGTTTGGCCCGCAGCAGGCGCAGGCGGTAGCGTTGGGCCAGGCGCTGCATGGCCGGGATCTGCAGGAAGAGCTCGCCCAGCTCCTCGGTGTAGGCCATGCCCGCGGGGCTCTCGCCGTTGAACTCCACGTAGTGGAGGGTCCAGGAACCGTCCTCCTGCCGGGCGAAGAAGCTGTCCAGGCGGGCGGTGGGAATGGGCGTCCGGTAGCCTGGGTCCACCTGGATCATGGCCTCCTCCTCCGGGGTCAGGCGGATCTGACGACGGAGGGCCGGGTCCAGCCGCATGGCATGGGCCAGCTTGTGGAAGAGCCGCAGGATCAGCCGGGTTCGACCACGCAGGTACTCCCATTCTTGGGGGCTGTAGAAGAGGGGCCGCAGGACCACGCAGAGGGGGCGCTCGCCGAAGACCAGGTGGCGCTCGCGCAGGCGGCTGGAGAGGACCGCCCAGCTCTCCTGGGCCATATCCGGCTGTTCCAGGATCCGATGATAGGCCTGGATCGCGGTCAGGGAGGTCATGGTCCTCACAGGAACTCCGCCCAGCGCATCCGGTCCCGTTGGGCCCGGGGCTCCATGGCCCGCTCGATGACCAGGTCGGCCATCTTCCTCACAGCCCATTCGAAGTAGTGGGGGGTGATGCTGTTGATGTCCATGTCCGGCGCGGGGTTGGTGAAGTCAATGGCGTAGGGCACGCCGTCCTTGATGGCGAACTCGATGCTGTTCATCTCGTAGCCCAGGGCCGTGTTGAGCCGGATGGCATCGTGCACCACCCGCTCCCCCAGCTCCGGGGTCAGGTGCCGGTGGTCCACATGGTAGCGCCGCTCGTGGGGATCGTAGCGGATGGGCATCACCTCGGTGATGCCGATACAGAGACAGCGGACAAAGTGATCCCAGTGGATGAACTCCTGGAGCATCATGGAGAGGGTGCCGGTCTGGTTGTAGCAGGCCAACAGCTCGTCCAGGGAATGGACCACGTAGACGTGTTTCCAGCCTCCGCCCCAGACAGGCTTGAGCACGGCCGGCAGGCCCACGTAGTCCACGATGGCCTCCCAGTCCAGGGGGAAGACCAGGTTGCGCAGGCTCTCGCTGACCACGCCCTCCACGTAGCTGTGGTTGGGCAGGGCCACGGTCCGGGGCACGGAGATGCCCAGCCGCGAGGCCAGGCTGGTGCCGAAGAACTTGTCGTCCGCGCTCCACCAAAAGGGGTTGTTGATCACATAGGTCCCCTGGAGGACCGCGTTCTTCAGGTAGGTGCGGTAGTAGGGGATCTCGTGGCTGATCCGGTCCACGATGACCGCGTATTCGTTGGGCTCGTTGGCCTGGGTCCCACCGAGCTTGACGAACTCGGCCACCACGCCCGCGTCGCGGCGGTTCACCTCCTCGATGAGTGCGGGGGGGAAACTCCATTCCCGGCCCACGATCAGGCCGACCTTCTTGATCTCGCCCATGGGATGTCCTTTCTCCGGAAGGCCGATGTCCAGGCGGGTGTGGGGGCTACGATGATGTGTACGGGCAGTGCAGGTATTCTACCGGAAAGAGGGCGGAACACCAACCGAGGAGGCAGTGGGCAGCCCCTGGGCCTGGGGACAGAGCACGGGGAGCGAGGCCCTCGCGCGGTGTGGCGTCCCTGGGCCGGGCTCTCGCAGGCGGGGAGAGAGAAGGCATCCCCCACGCGACAAGGGCGTGGACACGGTCTGGAATCCGTCCAGAGCATGTCCACGCCCTCGTTCCGTAAGCCGCTGTCGTGTGTGGGGGTGGTGTTCAGGGGGTGTGGGGATATGGGCAAGCCCACTTTCAAGGGGGTTGGCAGCGGTC
>Ga0256839_1002488_pt1 | contig 20390 bp, 15 predicted proteins | sample 354166metaG_FD_185968 | JGI IMG/M metagenome (GOLD analysis project Ga0256839, IMG submission 185968) | Hydrothermal vent microbial communities from Mid Atlantic Ridge, Atlantic Ocean - 354-166 | ecosystem: Environmental > Aquatic > Marine > Hydrothermal vents | place: Atlantic Ocean: Mid... | reverse complement strand
CGGTATTCCTGCACTTTTTCGGGATAGGCCGCCAACGCTTCTTCGACAAAGACCATGATGGCATCCTCGTCCGACTCCTGAATCAGGTTTTCCTCGCGGGCTATCTCCGGGGCGCTTTTCCCCGGATTTTCGAGCATGAGCGGAAAGATTCTTTGCGTGGCAATGGAGAAATTGGTCTTCCCCTCTGCAATCAGCGCCATGAGCCCGGCAATATCGGATGGACGGAGCGGAAACTCCGCGATGGAAAGCGCCTGCTCGTTGAGGTAAGACTTGACCGGCCCCATCACCCAGTTGGCTGCCGCTTTAAAATCATTTGTATGGCTGATAAGCTCTTCGAAGAAGAGCGCAATGTCCTTTTCACCGGTCAGTACCCCGGCATCGTATTCCGTCAGGCCGAACTCGCTCACATATTTTTGAAAGAGTTCATCGGGCAGGGGCGGCATGGCGGCCTCCACCTCATCGACCATTTTTTGGGTGATATAAAGCGGGGGCAGGTCGGGTTCGGTAAAATAGCGGTAATCATGGGCCATCTCTTTGCTCCGCATGGTGCGGGTGACCCCTTCCACGGGATCGAAGCTGCGCGTGTCCTGTTCAATGCTCTCGCCCCTTTCCAGTGCTTCAATCTGCCGCCTCACTTCATAGCGCAGGGCATTGGCCACATTGCGAATGGAGTTCATGTTCTTCACCTCCACTTTCTGCCCGAAAGCCGGAGCCCCTTTCAGCCTTACAGATACATTGGCATCGCAACGAAGCGAGCCCTCTTCCATGTTTCCGTCACAGATATCGAGATATCGCACCAGTTTTCGTATTTCGCTGAGGTATTGGTAGGCTTCCTCCGGGGATCTCATATCGGGCTCGGAGACAATTTCGAGCAGAGGAACCCCGGCCCGGTTGAGATCGATCAGCGTGTAGTACGGATCGATGTCGTGCAAGCTCTTTCCTGCGTCTTCTTCAATGTGTATACGGGTGATGCCGATCCATTTCTCTCCGTTTTCGAGGCGGATGCGCAGGCGCCCTCCGGTGCATATGGGCGTTTCAAACTGAGTGATCTGGTAGCCCTTGGGCAAATCGGGATAGAAGTAATTCTTGCGGGCAAAAAAGTTGTCGCGCTTGATCTCGCAACGGGTTGCCAGCCCGAGTCGAATGGCATATTCCACCACTTTCCCGTTCAGCTTGGGCAGGGTGCCCGGGTGCCCCAGGGTGATGGGGCTCACCCTGCTGTTGGGCGATTCTCCGTAGCTGTTCGGATCAGGGGCAAAGGCCTTGCTCTTTGTCAGCAGCTGTGCGTGTACCTCCAGTCCGATGACCGTTTCGTATTTTTCGTAAATGCTCATTTTTTCTCTTTGCTCTTGATGCCGCTTCCGTTTCCGGCCTTTTCGATAATCATTTTCCGGGCCATGTCTATGGCTGCCTCCAATCCTCCGGCATCCTTTCCACCGGCACTGGCAAAAAATGCCTGTCCGCCTCCCCCGCCAGCGATGGTCTTCGGAGCTATCTCACGAATCAGCCGGCCGGCATCAAGCTCGTATTCCTTTACCAACTCCTCCGAAACAACAATATTGATAAGCGCTTTATCACCGTTTCTCGTTCCAAGGATGGCAAATAAACGCGGCAGTTCTTTTTTCAGTTGAAACGAGAGATTTTTCAGCTGAGCCCCGTCTCCGATATCCAGCACCGCACCGAGGAAATTCACATTTCCGATCTTTTCCGTTTTATTCAGCAATTCGGCTTTCTCAGCCCGGGCCAGCTTCGATGCAGCCGCTTCCACTTTCTTTTTCAACGTACGATTCTCTTCACTGAGCTGCTTCACGGCTTTCACCACATTTTTCGGGTGCCGCAGCTCGGCTGCTATTTCATTGAGTTCCTTCAGTTTGCTGCTGACATACTCGTAGGCTCCGTCCGCGGTGAGTGCTTCGATGCGTCTCACTCCGGCCGCCACGGCCGACTCGTGACTTATCTTAAAGAGTCCGATCTGCCCGGTCGATTCCACATGAATGCCTCCGCAGAGTTCCACCGAAAAATCTTCCCCGAAAGTGATCATGCGCACCTTGTCCCCGTATTTCTCGCCAAAGAGTGCCATGGCACCGCGCCTTCGGGCCTCCTCAAAAGGAAGCGCTCTTTCTTCTTTTCGCGGGATATCGGCCCATATCTTTTCGTTGACCAGACGCTCAACTTCCCGAATCTGCTCCTCGCTCAGCTTTTCGAAGTGCGAGAAATCGAAGCGCAGATAATCGGGTCCTACGAAAGAGCCTTTTTGAGTGACATGCGCCCCCAGCACCTTCCGCAGGGCTGCGTGCAGGAGGTGTGTGGCACTGTGATTGGCTGCAATGCGCCTTCTTCTGTCGACATCTACCCGTGCCTTCACTATGGGCGGCAGGCCGACCGGTGATTGCTCAAGGTAGTGCACGATGAGTTCGTTTTCCTTTTTCGTGTCGATGACCGGAATGCTCGTAGCGTTAAATTCCAGCACTCCGGTATCCCCGGTTTGTCCTCCGCTTTCGGCATAGAAGGGCGTTTTGTCGAGCACCAGCTGGTAGAGCTCCTTGTTTTTCTGCTTTACTTTCCGGTAGCGCAGCGGCCGCGCTTCGTTTTCGCTCTGCTCATAGCCGGTAAATTCCGGCTCGCCCCCGGGCTGCAATTCGATCCAGTCTCCCGTTTCGAGGCTGCCCGCTGCCCGCGAACGATTTTTCTGCCGTGCCATGGCTTTTTCAAATCCCGCTTCATCCGTTTCGTAGCCCCATTCACGGGCGATGAGCCGGGTCAGATCGGCCGGAAAGCCGTAGGTATCATACAGTTCGAAAACCACCTCTCCGGGGATGCGCCTGTCGGCAGCGTGCTCTTTCTTTATCTGCTCCAGCCTGCGAAGCCCGTTTTCGAGGGTGCGGAGAAAAGACTGCTCCTCTTCGCGGATCACTTTCTGAATAAACTCACGCTGGGCAGCAATTTCGGGATAAACGCCTTCAAAGATTTTCTCCAGCACCGGGATGAGCGCATACAAAAAAGGCTCTTTGAAGTTCAGATAGCTGTAGCCGTATCGCACGGCCCTTCGCAAAATTCTCCGGATCACGTATCCGGCTCCGGTGTTGGAGGGCAACTGCCCATCGGCAATGGCAAATGCAATGGCCCGTATGTGGTCGGCAATGACACGAAAGGCCACATCGTGCTGTTCATCTCTGCCGTAGTCTATGCCGCTCATGCGTTCGATGCCCTCGATGACCGGCATAAATACATCGGTGTCGTAGTTGGAGGCTTTGTGCTGCAATACCATACAGAGGCGCTCAAAGCCCATGCCCGTATCGATGCCGTGTGATTGCAGTGTCTCAAGGCTTCCGTCTGCCTTGCGGTTAAACTGGATGAAGACCAGGTTCCAGAGCTCGATGACCCGTTCGTGCTCGCCATTGACCAGTTCGGCACCGTCTTTCTTTGCCCGTTCCGCATCGCTGCGCAGGTCAATATGAATTTCTGACGAGGGGCCGCAGGGGCCGGTTTCGCCCATTTCCCAGAAATTGTCCTTTTTATTGCCGTAGAGAATGCGTTCGGACGGCAGATGCTTCTGCCAGGCTTTGTAGGCCTCTTCATCGGCCACCACACCCAGCGCAGCATCTCCTTCGAAAACCGTGGCATAGAGGCGCTCTTTATCGATTTTATACACATCCGTCAGCAGTTCCCAGGCCCAGTCGATGGCTTCCTTCTTAAAGTAATCTCCGAAGGACCAGTTTCCCAGCATCTCAAACATGGTATGATGGTAGGTGTCATGACCGACTTCCTCGAGGTCGTTGTGTTTGCCCGAAACCCTCAGGCATTTCTGTACATCGGCCACGCGGGGTGCAGCCGCTGCTTTCACGCCCAGGAAGACATCCTTAAACTGGTTCATCCCGGCATTGGTAAACATCAGTGTGGGGTCGTCTTTGATAACAATGGGGGCAGAGGGGACAATCAGGTGATCTTTTTCCTCGAAATAGCGTATAAATGCTTGCCTAATATCTTGTGCAGTCATATATTAATTGTGTGTATAATGCCCTTTTTTTATAAAAATTTCTTTTTAGGTTTGAGAACTATTTTGGGTCAAAATGATTAGAGTAACCTTGCAACTGCAAAAATAGCCAAATTATACCGCCACGATGAAAAAGATGCGCTACTTCTATAATCCCAAGACACTCAACTACGAGAAAGTAGAGGTGACCTGGGTGAGCAAAGCCTGGCAGGCCATCGGGTGGCTCTCGACCGCGGTCATATTTGCAGCCGTCATAGTGGTCATCTACTCCACCTACTTCGAGTCGCCCCGCGAGCGGCAGCTGTCAAGGGAACTGGAGAAAATGGAGCTGGAATACGAACTCATGAGCCAGGAACTGGACCACATGAATTCGGTGCTGGCCGAGCTTCAGGAAAGGGACGACAATATCTACCGCGTGATCTTTGAAGCCGATCCCATTCCGGCCACACAGCGCGAAGCGGGTTTCGGTGGTATCAACTATTTCAAGCGCTTCGAGGGCTATGAAAACAGCAAATTGATGAGCGAAGTGGAAAAAAAGATCCGCCAGCTGAAAGGCAAACTGGTGGTACAGTCAAAATCCTATGACGAACTGGCCAATATCATCAAAAATAAAGAGGACATGCTGGCTGCCATTCCTGCCATACAGCCCGTCTCCAACAAAGACCTCAAGCGCCTGGCATCGGGCTACGGATACCGCACCCACCCCATCTACAAAAGCATTAAGTTTCACAAAGGCCTTGACTTCACGGCCAAACGCGGAACCGAAGTCTATGCCACGGGTGACGGAGTGGTCGTAAGAGCCGATAAGCGCAGAAGCGGCTACGGCAGGCAAATCGTGATCGATCACGGCTACGGCTATAAAACCCGCTATGCCCACCTCGATAAATTTGTGGTAAAAACCGGCCAAAAGGTAAAACGCGGAGAACTCATCGGCTATGTGGGCAATACGGGCTTGTCAACGGCTCCGCACCTGCACTACGAAGTGCTGAAAAACAACCGCCCTGTGAATCCGGTGAATTTCTTCTTCAACGACCTGACACCTCAGGAATATGAAGCACTGATCGAAATCGCCAATACCACCAATCAATCCTTTGATTAATCGATTGACGGAAATGTCAGGAATGGGAAAGCGTCCTTTCCGGGCCATTTTTTTCTGTCTCGTCTGTCATTTACGTGCAAAAAAGACAAAGCAGAGCAGGTAAAAATTTTTTAAATTCACCCTATGCCTTACAGGGAAAAGGAAATCGTCAAACAGTACTACTCCATCAGCGAGGTAGCCGATATGTTCAATGTTTCCAACTCGCTCATCCGCTATTGGGAAAAGGAATTTGACATTCTGCAGCCGCGCAAAAACCGCAAGGGAGACCGCTTTTTCACGATAAAAGACATCGAAAACCTGAGAATCATCTATACGCTTGTAAAAGAGCGGGGATACACACTGAAAGGGGCCCGCAAAAAGCTCAAAGAGAACAAGGAAGACACCGTCAGAAACATAGAAATGAGCGAATCCCTGAAAAAAGTGCGGCAATTTCTGCTTGAATTGAAGGATCAACTGGATGAAAGTGAATCCTGATTTCCTCTTCAGGAGTCCCCCGCTACCTTCGACTTATACGTGCTGATGAAAGCGGCTACCTTTTTGTTGAGTACCTCCTCATCCGTATCGTATTGCGGAGACAAAGAACCGGCACCGGGCAACTCCTCCACATGAATCGTAGACGTGGGAAAGGCAAAGCGCACACCCAGCTCCTCAGCCAGCTCGACAATGGCCATCAGGAGCTCTTCTCTTGCCTTGAGTTCCGAAGTCCAGTCGGGCACATCAAAAAAGGTGTAGAAAAGAATATTCAACGAAGAATCGCTCATGGCATTGAAGCGCACCTCCCAGGAGTCTTTTCGCGTAGCCGGATGGTTTGCAATGATCTGGTCGAGCCCTTCTACAAACTTTTTGATAAGAGCCGGAGGTGTGTCATAGGTAATTCCGATACTCGGGTTGAAGCGCCTGTATTTCCGCAGGCCGTAATTGTCGATGACCATATCCGCCAGCTTGCCGTTGGGCACATAGACGAGCGAATTGGCAAAGGTACGCACCCGTGTGGAGCGAAAACCCACTTCCTCGACCATGCCGTCTACTCCGTTAAAACTGATGCGATCGCCAATCTGAAATGGCTTGTCGAGAAAGATCATGACCGATCCGAAGAAATTCTTCAACGTATCCTGAGCGGCCAGTGCGAGGGCAATACCCCCGATGGAAATACCGGCCAGCAGGGTGGTAATGTTGAAATTGAGGTTTTGAAGAATATAAAGCACACCGATCAGCACGACAAGCAACTTGAGGGCTTTGCTGACGAGCGGCACCAGCTGGTCGTCCAACTTGTTTTCGGTTTTCCCGGCCACCTGCATCAGGTAGTACGAAAGCAGATCGACACCGCGAAAAAGGGCCAGCGTGGCGAAAAAGGGCGTAAGCGCCCGGATAAACAATACGAGATAGCGATTGATGCCGATGGGCAACTGCAGCATGGGCAGGAAGGGTACAATCAGGAGGGTAATTAAGAGCCAGCTCAGCGGGCGGGCGATTTTTTGCAGGATGCGGGCCGAGCTTTGCAGGCTCGAAAAACGCAGCTCCACCCGGTGAATGATCCAACGGATCAGGCGGGTAAACAGCCAGTGGAAGAGCAATACGGCCACGACAAATATCAGCAGGCCCAAATACTGCCACAGAAAAAGGCCGAGAAACTTCTTTTGTCCGATGCCGGGCAGCAGATTGACAAGCAAGTCGCTGCCAAAGGGATAAACCTGCTTGTGCAGGCCCGGGATGGCAGCCATCGTTTCGCTGCTGTACACCCAGCGCTCTCCCGATTTCACCAGATAGACCTGCGGCAGGAGCTCCGGAAAGAGCACAAAACGATGCTGCATGACGCTGCTGTCCATATAGTCGGGATCCCGAGGAATTTCTTCCATGCGAACGAAAAGGCCTTTGCCGTCATAGATTTGCTTCAGCTTTATCGCCAGGCTACGGGCTTCTTCCTCATCGCCCAGCGGAAAAACACGGGCGGCCAGCCCCGGCTCATAGCTCTCGGGTTGAAGATATTTCAGGTGGGTATAAACCGCATCATAAGGCGACCGGAGGCTGATCTCCTCATCGGCCTGTGCCCGGAGAAGCAAAGAGAAAAGAAGAAAAAACGTTAAGGGAAGTAATCTTCGCAACATGCTGCTGTCTTTTTCTTCAAAAATAGATGCGTATGGTGCGGAAATAAAGCCAAGTTGTACACAGCAGCGCAGCACCTTTTCACTTCGAAGGGTGATGGTATCGAACAAAGAGGTGCAGCCAGAGGGTTTTGGACAATTTGTAAAGAAAGGGTGCGAGAATCAGGTCTGCAATGACAAGCAGAAAAAAGGACGCATTGAGCGAAAGACCGAAAATCAAAAAGAAGAGAAGAAAGATAAAAAGCGAAACGAAAACCGAAAATCCGTAGGCAATGTACAAGGCGCCCCAATAAAAGCCCGGTTCGATGCGGTAATCCTGCCCGCAGGCCGGACAGGCATCATGGTTTTTCCCCATTTTTTTAATATCGAAATATGCGGCCTCCTCGAAAATGGATCCTTCATGGCAAGCCGGACATCTTTGATGAATGATCCCGTACAGTTTCTTCCCTTTTTGAAGCATGGCGACAAAGGTAGAAAAGAATTAACCCGTAATTTTGCGGAAGATGATACATGAAGACCGTGCCCAGCGATTTTTGCAAAAGCTCAAAAGGCCCCTTTACTTCCGGCTCTTTTTGCTGACCCGTTTGCCGCTGGCATTGCTGGCAGGTCTTCGCCTCGAAGAGGCCGGCCCGGAAAAAACGGTGGTTTCCATACCCTTCGGCTATCTCAGTAAAAACCCCTTTCGTTCCACCTATTTTGCGGCCCTTTCGATGGCTGCCGAGATGAGTACGGGCATCCCGGGCTTTGTCTACTCCATGGCAGCCGGCAAGCCGGTTTCCATGCTGCTTGTGGCCATGGATGGACGTTTCAGCAGGAAAGCCACGGGGCGCACCCGGTTCAGCTTCACGGATGCCCGGCTCATAAGAGATGCAGTGGCCGCAGCTGCAACCTCGCAGGAGGCCCGCACGGTGGACGTGCTAAGCATAGGAAGAGACCGGGAAGGGAATGAAGTATGCCGCTTTCGCTTTACCTGGTCGTTCAAAGCAAAAGGGAACCCTTTGGAATCAAAAAAAATTGAATAAAAAATAATTGGATGATATGCAGGAATACACAATAAAGAAAGCGGCAGATAAAGAGGGGGAAAAGGCTTCGAAAGGAAAGAAAACCCTGATTGTGGGAGCAACGACCAACCCCGAGCGCTATGCCTATCTGGCGGCCCAAAGGCTTACGGAACACGGGCATCCGATTGTCCCCCTGGGCATCAAAAAAGGCGAAGTGGCAGGGCAGCCCATCCTCGACCTTCGTGAGAAGCCCAAAATCGAAGGCATCGATACCATCACCATGTATATCGGTCCGCGGCACCAGGCAGAGTGGATGGATTACCTGATTTCTCTCAAACCCAAACGCATCATCTTCAATCCGGGAACGGAAAACGTAGAGTTTGAGAAAAAAGCAAGAGAAGCAGGAATAAAAAGCGAAGAAGCCTGTACCCTCGTTCTGCTCAGCACAGGACAGTTTTAGTGCCGGGGTGATGGGTGCTTCGCGATTTGCCATCCCGGGCGCAAGGTCCGTCCTCCGATAAATCAGGCAATTTGCTTATGCTGCTTCAGTATTGAATAATTTTGTCCATGGTTTTTATGTCAGGCAAAGGCGGTACTCCCGGAGAGGTTAGTGATACGTAATTGCTCATGAGAAGTGAAACCGTAGCACCGGCAGTTCCCGCATGGCAAATATCACTGTCCCCATCCAAGAACACCCTGGGGAACAGTATCACTCGACATGGTCAAAGTAAAATGTACCAAAATCTTAATGTCTTTAATATCAACCGGCCATTCCTGCTTAAAACCGTAGATCCTATAAAGTTTTATTCCGGGATTGCTCCGGGAGGGTGTTGAAATATAGAGCTTGGTGCCAACAATGCTGACACCTTGCCGGAATATACTTCCAAAGTTATCGGGCACAATGCTTGTATAACGTCTTTGATAATAACCGGATACCTGAATATTTCCTGTAATTACATCTTTTTCAAAGTCGGGCAAGTAAACTACCTGCCGGATAACCTCAGTTCAGCGATTTCAGCGAGAAAAGGAAAAGAGCAATAACAAAGAGCCTCAAGCATGCATTACATAACCCTGTCTTGCCCTGACCGATAGCGTCAGGAGCGCATCCTTTTCGCTAGCGCAAAAAATCATGGGAGAAGCGGCTGCTCCGGCTGTTAAAAAAAGTGTATTAAAGGCATGCCGGGGCGGCCTCAGGCCGGACTTTTTTCTTTCACCCCAAGGATTTGAAGCAGCTTTTCCACCACATAATCCACTTCCTCGCGGGTGTTGTACTTTGAAAATGAAAAACGCACATTGCTGCGCTCTTCCGGTGCATCGAGGGCCTGCATCACATGCGAACCGATGTCCGATCCGCTGCTGCATGCACTGCCGCCCGAGGCAGCGATGCCGGCAATATCCAGGTTGAAAAGCAGCATGGACGACTTGGGCGAAGGGGGAAAAGAAACATTGAGTACGGTGAAAAGAAAGTCCCCTTCCTGCACCCCGTTGAAAGCCACACCCGGAATATGGCGGAGCAGGGCCTCCTTCATGTACTGCCTGACATTGCGTATCCGGGCCGCATGTGCTTCCATCCCTTCCACAGCCCGTTCCATGGCCTTCGCCAACCCGACAATGCCGTAGAGATTTTCGGTTCCGGCCCGCATATTGCGTTCCTGTGCTCCGCCATGAATAAAAGGCTTCATCATCCGCCCCGAACGCACAAAAACAAAGCCGCTTCCTTTGGGTCCGTGAAATTTATGAGCCGAGCCGGTGAGAAAATCTATGCCTGTCTTCTGCACATCAATGGGGAAGTGTGCGATGGCCTGCACCGTATCGGAATGAAAGAGTGCTCCGTATTCTTTGCACAGCTCCGCGACCCTGTCGGCATCCAGCACATTGCCGATTTCGTTGTTGGCATACATCAGCGAAACCAGTGTCTTTCCCTTTTCTTCCCTCAGGAGTGCTTCAAGGTTTTCATAATCCACCCTCCCGTATTCGTCCAGCGCCACATAATCCGTTTCAATGCCCGTTTCCGCCAGGTCTTCGACCGTGTGCAATACACAGTGGTGTTCGATGGCACTGCTGATGATGCGTTTCACCCCGAGGTCTTTCACGGCACATTTCAAGATCATATTGTTTGATTCCGTGCCACCGCTGGTAAAGAAAATTTCTCCCGTGGAGGCATTCAGAAGTTCCGCCACTTTTTTCCTCGATTTTTCGATGGCGGCTCGCGTAAAACGCCCGAAAGAATGTATGGAAGAAGGATTCCCGTAATAATCGCTCATGTACGGCATCATAGCTTCGAGCACTTCGGGATCGAGTGCCGTGGTGGCTGCATTGTCGAAATACACTTTCATCTATGAAAATTTAGCTCAAAATTAAGTATTTTGAGTTTCAGAATTTTGCAATGCACTCCCCAGGCCTCATTCATTATTTAAAAATGGCCATATGTGCATGTTTTCTTCCGCTTTCTTTCCGGGCAGGCATTTTATTGCCACCATGCTCGTCCTCTCGCTCTTTATTCCCTCCTGCAAGGAGCCTCCGGCACCGGCAGCCGAAACGGCAGCTCCTCCATCAGGTCCGGGCTTCGTCCAGCTGCCTGCAGAGCGCAGCGGGGTGGACTTCAGCAACCCCATTCATGAAAACAGCGCTTTGAACTACTTCAACTATCCCTACATCTACACCGGTGGCGGTGTGGCCGTAGGCGATGTCAACGGTGACGGGCTTCCCGACCTCTTTTTTACGGCCAATATGGAACCCAACCGCCTCTATCTGAACAAAGGCAATCTGCACTTTGAAGACATCAGCCGCGAGGCCGGAATTAGCGGCAAAAAAGGCTGGTCGACCGGCTGTGCCATGCTGGACATCAATGATGACGGGTTTCTCGATATCTACGTATGCTACTCGGGGCCCCTGCCTCCGGATAGGCGCAGAAACGAACTCTTCATCAATGACGGAACGGGCCATTTTACGGAATCAGCGGCCCGCTACGGCCTCGATGACCCGGGATTCAGCACCCAGATTTACCCTTTCGACTATGACCATGACGGAGACATGGACCTTTACCTGCTCAGCCACCGCAGCGACTTCAAAAACAGCAGCAAGGTGCTGGCCCCCCGCCCCGACCGCGGGCCGGACGAATACGATACCGACAAGCTTTTTCGCAGGAACGAGGACGGCAGCTTCACGAACGTGACGGCCGAAGCCGGACTGATCAACCGCGGCTTCGGACTCAGCGCCCTTTTTATGGATTTCAACGGAGACGGATACAACGACATTTATGTGGCCAACGACTACCTCGAACCCGACAATCTCTATATCAACGATGGCAAAGGCCATTTCAGAGATCGCTGCAATGATCTGCTGCAGCATATCTCCTTCTACTCGATGGGCAGCGATGCGGCTGACATCAACAATGACGGCCTCGAAGACTTCTATGTGCTGGACATGGCAGCTCCCGGGCACACCCGCTCCAAGCAAGTGATGGCCGGAATGGACAGCAAGGGCTTTCGCGAATTGATCGACTACGGCTACAACTATCAATATATGATCAACACCCTGCAGCTGAACCGGGGTGGCGGGCATTTCAGCGAGATAGCCCAGCTCGCGGGCCTCGACAAAACCGACTGGAGTTGGGCGCCCCTCTTTATGGATTTCGACCTGGACGGACGCAGAGATGTATTCGTCAGCAACGGCATCAAATACGATGTCACTGACAACGATTTCAAGAACGGGCAGCACCGAGAGGTAGCGCGCAAAGGTCCGGGCCTGCCCTTTGATGAGGTGATGAAAAAAATGCCCAGCACCGGACTATCCAACTTCTTCATGCGCAACGAGGGGCAACTCCGCTTCCGAAAAATGAACGAAAACTGGGGCCTGACGGCTACTCAAAATGCCAACGGGGCCGCCTGGGCCGACTTGGACGGGGACGGAGACACGGACCTCATCACCAACAACGTGGATAAAAAGGCCGGCATCTTCATCAATCAGGCCGAAAAAAACGGGAATCATTATCTGAAAATCAAGTTCGAAGGCCCTCCGGGCAACCGCTGGGGAGCCGGAGCCGAAATTACCCTGCAGATCGGTGATGAGAAGCGAAGCGAACAGTTTCGCTGGGTACGCGGCTATCAGTCCTCGTGCGAACCGGTCATGCATTTCGGGCTGGGAAGCCATGTGCAGGTCGATGAATTGGCCCTTCGCTGGCCCGATGGCCGCATCAGCCGGATGCAAAAGGTGCCGGCCGATGCCACGATCCTTCTGCGCTGGTCCGGTGCCGGCAACCCGGCCGAAAAAAACGAAGATACAAAGCTCTTTGTGCCTGGCGGGGATCGCGGCATTGACTTTGTTCACCGCGAAAAGGAATATGACGACTATGCCCGCGAGCTCCTCCTGCCCCATAAAATGTCGCAAAGCGGGCCGCATATCGCCCGGGGCGATGTGAATGGTGACGGCCTGGACGATCTCTTTTTCTGTGCTGCGGCCGGAGAGCCCGGAGCCCTTTTTGTGCAAGACCCGGAAGGGCATTTCGCACGGATCAGCGGGCCCTGGGAGCAGGACCGCGGAAGCGAAGACCTCTATGCCCTCTTTTTCGATGCCGATTCGGACGGTGACCCCGACCTCTACGTTTGCAGCGGAAGCAATGAATTTGAAGAGGGAGACCCGCGACTGCGCGATCGCCTCTACCTCAACAACGGCAAGGGCGCATTTGGTAAATCAGGCAAAATGCTGCCACCGGTGGCCACGGCAAGCAGGGTGGCCGTGGCGGCCGACTGGGATGGCGATGGCGATGAAGACCTTTTCGTGGGTGGACAGGTGCTGCCGGGGCGCTATCCTTTTTCACCGCGCTCCTATCTCTTGCGCAATGAAGGCGGACAATTTATCGATGCCACGGCAGAACTGGCCCCTGAATTAGAGAAGCCGGGCATGATCAGCGATGCCGCCTTTGCCGACTTCGATGGCGATGGCGACCCCGATTTGCTGCTGGCCGGAGAATGGACACCCCTTCGCCTCTTCGCAAACGCAGGCGGCCGCTTCATTGAGCAAAGTGCGGATGCCGGCTTATCAAAAAGCAATGGCTGGTGGTGCAGCCTGAAAGTCGCGGACCTGGACGGAGACGGTGACCCCGATATCGTTGCGGGCAACATCGGGGAAAACAATAAATTTCATCCTTCGGAAGAAAAACCCTTGCATGTCTATGCCTACGATTTTGATCACAACGGCAGCCTGGATATCGTGCTTTCAAAAACCCTGAAAAACATGGAGCGGGTGCCCGTCAGGGGGCGACAGTGCAGCTCCGAGCAGATGCCCTTCATCAAGGAGAAGTTTCCCAGCTATCGCAGTTTTGCCACGGCAGACCTCGAAGAGATTTATACCCCGGAAGAGCTCGACAGTGCCCTGCACCTCGAAGCCTACACCTTCAGCAGCCGCCTTTGGATCAATGACGGCAAGGGGCATTTTGAAGCCCGGAAATTGCCCGTAGAAGCCCAAGTGTCGCCTGTCTATGGCATCGTGGCCCGCGACCTGAACGCAGACGGGCACATCGATCTGATCGTGGCCGGCAACCGCTATGGCAGCGAAGTGGAAACGCCCCGCTATGATGCCGGCTGGGGAGTGGTGCTCCTGGGTGACGGCCGGGGCGGTTTCGAAGCCCTCGATGCACAGGAAAGCGGTTTTTATGCCGGAGGAAACCTCCATAGTCTCACGGACGTTTATCTACCCGGGAGCCGTACTCTGTTGATTATTTCAGCGGTCAACAATGCGCCCCCGGGAATATTTCAACTCAAAGCAGAAAAAATACCGTGAAAATGAAATCCGTGAAAGCTCTTCTCCTCACATTCGGCCTTGCCGGGCTTCTTGCCGGCCCTTCCTGCCTGCAAATCGAGCTGAATGAAGAAGTCCCCGCCTGCATTGAGCACATGATAAAGCAACGCAGGCGCGCAGCGGTGCAAAACCCTCCGGCAGAAGTTTGGAAATGGGAGGTGGACGGCCGAGTCTACTATTACTTCACCGGAGATTGTTGCGACCAGTTCAACGAGCTCTACGACAGCGAATGCAACTACGTCTGCGCGCCCGATGGCGGAGTGGGCGGACAGGGAGACGGGCAGTGCCCCGTCTTTGGCGGACCCATTGAGAAAAGCCTTATATGGCAGGATCCGCGAAAATAAAGGCGCGGGAAAAGGCCGTGCCCCATTGCGGTGGAAAATCCTTTTCTTTGCAGAGAATTCCCGCACTACAGCTGCTTAGATGCCATTAAAAAATGCCATAAGAAAAAACGGAAGCGGCAAGGCCCCCGGTGCTCAGGGCCTCGGCACTTTTGAAGGGGTGTTTACTCCGTCCATTCTGACCATCCTCGGAGTCATCATGTATCTGCGTTTCGGTTGGGTGCTCGGCCACGCAGGGCTCACGGGCACTTTTATCATAGTCACCCTGGCCACGCTCATCACCTTCCTCACGGGGCTTTCGATCAGTGCCATCGCCACCGATCAGCGCGTAAGGACGGGCGGGGCCTATTACATGATCAGCCGCTCCCTCGGCATCGAATCGGGCGGAGCCATCGGCATACCGTTATATCTGGCGCAGGCCCTGTCCATTGCCCTCTACACGGTCGGTTTTGCCGAGAGTGTCACCGAGGTTTTCCCTCAGCTTAATTTCCATTTGGTGGGCATCGTCACCACATTGCTCGTAGGTGTGCTGGCCCTGGGGTCACCGCGTGTAGCCCTGCGAACCCAATATTTCATCATGGCAGGCATCGCCCTGTCGCTCATCTCGCTGCTGGCCGGCAGTCCGCTTGAAGGAGTGGCCCACGATGCGGCAGCCGGACTCCCCGGTGAGAACCTCCCCGACTCCCCTTCTTTCTGGCGGGTCTTTGCCGTCTTCTTTCCGGCCGTGACGGGCATCATGGCGGGGGTCAATATGTCGGGCGACCTCAAACGGCCGGGGCGCTCCATTCCCCGCGGCACCATGGCGGCCATTGCGGTGGGTTATCTCATCTATATGTCCATCCCCTTCCTGCTCGTCCAGCGGGCCGACACGGCCAGCCTGATCTCCGACCCCCTGATCATGCGCAGGATTGCCTTCTGGGGCGATGCCATTCTCATCGGTGTCTGGGGCGCCACCCTCTCGAGTGCCATCGGCAGTGTATTGGGTGCTCCGCGGGTTTTGCAGGCCCTGGCACGTGACGGTGTTTTGCCGCATTCGCTGCGCTGGCTCGGCAAGGGCCGGGGCGCTGCCGATGTGCCCCGCAACGGTACCCTCTTCACCCTGGCCATCGCCCTCTTTGCCGTGGCCGTGGGCAACCTCAACCTCATTGCCCCGGTGCTGACCATGTTTTTCCTCACCACCTACGGAGTGCTGAATATTACGGCCGGCATCGAGCGGCTGCTCGGAAGCCCTTCGTTCCGGCCCCGCTTCCGGGTGCACTGGAGCCTCTCAATGCTGGGCGCTGCCGCTTGTCTCGGGGTCATGTTTCTGATCAATCCCATAGCCACCGTAGTGGCTTTTCTCTTCATCAGCCTGCTCTTTATCTGGCTCGAACGCAGGGAACTGCGAACTTCCTTCGGGGATGTGCGCAACGGCATCTGGCTGTCCATTACCCGGGCCGGGCTCCTGCGCCTCAGCAACGAGAATGTAAGCAAGTCGTGGCGACCGCACCCCCTCGTACTCTCAGGCGCACCCACAAAGCGCTGGCAACTCATCGAACTGGCCTCGGATATTACCCGCAACAGCGGCCTCATGACCGTGGCCATGGTGGTCACCGCGCCCGACTTCAGCAGCCAGCGCATCCGCCAGTCCGAGCAGCATATCCGGAAGTTTCTGAACAAAAGAGGCATTCGCAGCCTCGTGCGTGTGATCAGCGCTCCCACTCCTTTTGCCGGTGCCGAAATGCTCGCCAAAGCCTACGGAATGGGCTCTATGGTGCCCAACAGCATCATCATGGGCAACAACGAAAACAGGGACACCCTGGGCGAATACTGCCGGCTGATCAGCAATTTTCACCGCCAAAACCGCAATGTGCTTATTCTTTCACCCTGCGAAGGGGCCCCGCCTTTCGGGAAAAAAGAAAAAATAGACATCTGGTGGGGCGGACTGAAAGGAAATGGCGGCCTCATGATCATTCTCGCCTACCTCATCCGGTCGAACCCCGACTGGTGGAAATCAAGTGTCACGCTGAAGATGATTGTAAAAAACGCCAAAGCCCGCCAGGGAGCGGAAGAAAACCTGCAATCAATTGTCGAGCGCCTGCGCACGGACTTTCGCTATGAGGTGATCCTATCGGAAAGCCGGCCTTTTCATGAAATCATTGCCGCGGCTTCTTCTACCAGCGATCTTGTCTTGCTGGGCATGGCTCGGCCGGGCGATGACGAGGACCAGTTCAAAGCCTATTTCAGCGACTATCAGGGCCGCATACGAAACCTTCCGACCACCATCATGACGCTTGCGGCACCCGATATCTCATTCGGAGGCATACTGATGCGCGAAGACGAATGGGAATCATTCGGTGCCTGACAGGCAGGAAAAGAAGGGATAAATCAAAGCAGAATTTCCGCCCCCCTTATCAGGCCGACAATTCCTCCACGGCCCTTTTGGCCGAAAGGGCAGCCACGTGTACCGAAACCCAGTCTTCCCCGTCTGTGTAGGCCCCACCGGCAAAATAAACTTTGCCGCCCAGCGACTTGCCAAGCTCTCTCACGTCCTTCCAGTCGGCATTTTCACTTATGTATCCGCTTCTGATGAATGCCTCTTTCTTCCAGTTTTGGGAGATGTGTTTTATATAATTCGGACCGGCCTGATTTGAATATAGGGCATCCAGTTCGCTCAAAATAATATCTTTCAGTTCCGAATCGCTGAGGGAAGCATAGATTTCGGCCGGCTTGCCCACCGCAAACAATCCGAGGATGTGCATTGAGCTGTTTTGCCCGTAGGCCGCATCGTAATAAATCTTCTGTCCGGCATCCGGAGGCTGCACATCAAAAACATATTCTTCGTCATAAAAACGGGCGGAAAACTCGACAAAGGCCTTAAAGCCGTCCCAAATGACGGTCTTCCGCATGGCATCCTGCTTGCTTTGCGGCAGAGACGGAATGAATTGAATGTCTCCGTCACGGAGGATTTGCAGGGGCACCGAAACAATTACTTTGTCGGCCGTATAATCCGCATTTTGTGTGCTCACCCGTATTTCCCCGCCCGAGTAGTCGATGCTTTCAACGATCTGCCCGTAAGAGATTCTGCCGGCAACGGAGGGCAGAATATAGTCCTCGAAAAACTGGTACCAGGAATAGTTGACGAATTTGCAGTCGGGCGGATCGGGAACGGTGGCGACATTGAGCGGAACGTCCGGGTCGTTGACAATCTTCCGGAAAATATCCGTTCCCGTTTCGAGCCACTCGGCACCGAGCGGGATGGGGAAATCGGCAAAATCACGGTTGATCTTCATGCGGCCACCGAAAGCGAGCGAAGCTTCGAGGATTTCAAAATCGACCCCCGCCTGTGCCAGCAGGTAGCCGGCCGAGAGGCCCCCGGCCCCGGCACCGACAATCAAGACCCTGCCCTTGAATGGCGCATTGACCTTTGCATTATAGCGGCAGGCCGGCAGTGCCAGCGGAGCGGCAAGGCCCAGGCCCAGCACTCCGCAGATCTCCATAAATTCTTTTCTTGTCATAGCATCCCTCCTTCATTGCCGCTCTGAAGGGCCAAATGTACGGGATATTCCATTTATGCTTCCGGAGAGAAAGGGCAAAGAACTGCAAGTCCTCTTCAGATGCAGCGATGAAGCCCTGAAAGCAATTTATAGGTTCCCCGGAACTTGAAGCCTGCAGGACACTCCCCCATCCAATCCAAGCACATACAAACAGCTTCCCCCAGGACTCATCCCAGGCTTTCGGGCATTCTTACCACGGCCCCTCCATTCCTGCTATTTTGATATTTAAAAAGGACCATGGGCAGAAAAAGTCGCTTGACAGTGTATCAAATACACCTTATCATCGTAAGGAGTGGAAAAACTACCATTATGAAGCAATATTTTATGCTCGGCTTATTGCTATGGGCCTTTTCGATGGAACTTATGTCGCAGGAGATACCCGACCGGGCCGAAAGTGCCGCCATTGGCAAGTACAACCGCATCAGCTATTTTTCCCTTGATACGAAAAGCGATTCGGTTCGCATTACCTGGGCCGTGGAAATGGAAGAGCACGTCCGATCCTATCTCGTAGAGCACAGCCAGAACGGCATCAAATTCCGGCCCATATACAGCCTCCCTGCCACGGGCGACACCCTGGCCGTCAATATTTATCAATACACCCATGCCCATCCGCTGCCCGGTCTTAATTTTTACCGCGTGAGCAGCATCAGCGATCGCTATGTGACGCGCGTGCTGGCTAAGGACCACCTCATTATTCACACGTTTGAGCGGGCTGACGAGGAATAAAGCCGTTGAAGACAAGCTGTTGCCCCATTTTGTTATCCGTAAAATGAGAGCGCTGTCAGAAATAGGAAAAGCGAAGCGGAAAATGGCTTTTCGCCCGCACTTTTGCTTCCGCCTGCAGGATTTTGCTTCCTTTCTTTGTTGATATAGGGAGAAGAACGCCTTCGAAAACATCGAATGTACAAATTCACGTGACTGAAGGGATATTCCTTCTCTTCTTTATTTTTACGGTATGGAAAAAGATTATCTTTCCTGGCCCGAGTTCGAGAAGGTCGAAATGCGCACCGGCACCATCCTCGAAGTCCGGGCATTCCCGGAAGCCCGCAAGCCGGCTTACAAGCTCAAAATCGACTTCGGCCCGCTGGGTACCCGCATGAGCAGTGCACAGATCACGGATCGCTATACGCCCTCCGAACTTATTGGCAAGCAGATTGTGGCCGTCATCAATTTCCCGCCCAAACAGATCGGCCCTTTTATGAGCGAATGCCTTGTATTGGGCGCAGTGCCTGACGATGGCCGGATCAGCCTGCTGCATCCCGGGCATCCGCTGCCGAACGGACTCAGAATCAGCTAATAACAGGATCAAGTCAATATACCCAAACGAATACAATACTCAATCTCTATCTTCTCACACAAAAGCAATAAATCATGCAGACCATCCTCGGATCGGGAGGAGCCATCGGCAAAGAACTGGCCGGGGCTCTCCAACAATACACCAAAGACATACGCCTCGTCAGCCGGAATCCCGTAAAAGTAAACCCGGAAGACACGCTCTGGCCGGCCGACCTCCTCGATCGGGAAGAACTCCGCAAAGCCGTGGAAGCTTCGGAAGTCGTCTATCTGACCATCGGTTTCGAATACAAGCTGAGTGTCTGGCAGCGCAATTGGCCCCGTCTGATGTCCCATCTCATCGAAGCCTGTATTGACTTTGGAGCCAAACTCGTTTTTTTCGACAATATATATATGTACGATCCCGAATTTCTGGACGGCATGAACGAAAACACGCCTCTTCGCCCGGTGAGCAAAAAGGGAGAGATAAGAAAAGCGATATACGAAATGATCGTGGAGCAAACGGAAAAAGGAAAACTGACCGCGCTGGTCGCCCGCTCGGCCGATTTCTACGGCCCGTCAATTGAAAAAACAAGCGTGCTGACAGAGCTGATGATAAAGCCCCTGAGCCGGGGAAAAAGAGCCAATATCCTGGGCCGTCCGGACCTGCACCACTCCTACACCTACACACCGGATGCAGGCCGGGCCATGGCTTTGCTGGGCAACAGCACCGATGCCTGGCAGGAGGTATGGCATCTGCCGACTGCCGCCCCTCCGCTCACAGCCCTGGAAATGCTCCAACTTATCGCTGACGAGCTGGGCACTGAAGCCCGGTACCGCACGGTTTCCAAAGGGATGCTCAGGATGATGGGGCTCTTTGTACCGGCCATGAAGGAAGTGATTGAAATGCTTTACCAGAATGAAAAGCCTTATTTCTTTGACAGCAGCAAAATCGAGGAAAGGTATGGCTTGAAACCAACTTCCTATAAAGACGGTATCCGGGAGGTCATAGAAAAGGATTTTTTATAAAATATCCGGTTCCCCGGTACCGGGGAAGCTTGCTCCACCCTCTTTTGAGTCCTGCCGGTTTGCTTCTTTACGAACCGATGGAAGATATATTTCGTTAAGCTCATGTAACTTTAACTCAAAAAAATATAGAGATGATAACTAGTCGAACCTTACGAAGCCATTAACGAAGGGTGAATTTAATAAAAAATGCTTTTTTCAAATTGCTTTTTCAAGAAAA
>Ga0256839_1002487_pt1 | contig 20392 bp, 21 predicted proteins | sample 354166metaG_FD_185968 | JGI IMG/M metagenome (GOLD analysis project Ga0256839, IMG submission 185968) | Hydrothermal vent microbial communities from Mid Atlantic Ridge, Atlantic Ocean - 354-166 | ecosystem: Environmental > Aquatic > Marine > Hydrothermal vents | place: Atlantic Ocean: Mid... | reverse complement strand
TCTTGATAAGTTGCATAAAGATTTGCTCTCTTTGCTGGAGGTGCCGCTTGAGGTCTACCGCTGAATCCTGACTTCCACTCTCCTCAATAATTCCAAAATTTGCACCTCTTATTGTGCGGAATGTAGGATGCATTGTCTACATTTTTGTATTCCTTCAGGGGAAGACCATTATATGTATCGCCTGTATCTTCTCTTGTTACCATGTCTTTTACATCATTGCGGAAGTATCCTATATTGAGCAGGGCCCGACGATTAAACAACCATCTCTCGATGCTTGCAGAATAGCCAATTGCTTTTTCCGGTTTTAAATCCGGGTTGGACATGTAGTAAAAACCGCCGTGTTTGTATGGAGCATCGTAATAAAGCTCACGGATGGTGGGAGACTTAAACGCCCTCCCTGCTGAGGCCCTGAAAATCGTATCCCCGGAAAACCTGTACATGAGACTTATTTTGGGATTCACTTCACTCCCGAAATAGGAATGATGATCGTATCGTGCACCCCCGATCAGTGTAAGAGATTCGGAGAGGCCGATCTCATCCTGCATATACAGGCTGATAGTGTCTACATCTTTTTCGACATTTACTATACTGCCGTCAGGGTTTTCTATAGCATAATCCATAGACTGTTTCTGTATTTCCCCGCCTGCTGTGATAGTATTCCAGTCAGTGGTATACCATGTGTACTGAACCTCAGCCTGGGTATAACCTATGTCACCATGTTTATAGCCATAAGAATATCCCGGGTAGCCATGGGTGAAATCCCACACGTATTTGTATCCCTTCAAAGAAAAGAGACGCTTGTCTGAAGGATAAAAGTCAACGCCGACAGAAACACGATAACTATCTTCCTCCCTATTGTCGGTCTTCTCGTATTTGCTTAGTTCTGTCTTCAGGAAAAAGTCCATTTTCCTGCTAACATCAGCATTTATTTTACCCATAAAAAAGTGGCGGTCGGACTTGATCGGACTCCGGCCTGTATCCTCAGCGCTTTCATAATTGTAGTGGACAAAGTACCCGAAACGGTCGGATACTTTATCCCCGAAAGAAACATAGGTTTGAGAGATATTCCGGCTTTGACCGTCATCAGAAGGCTTAGCAACTGCTCCGTCCCTGACTTTTTCTTTGATCTTGTACCAGCCATAGGTTGCACCTGTGTTGGCTGTAGCTTTCTCTGGTGTTTTTTTAGTAAAAATGTTGATTACACCTGTTATGGCATCACTACCATATAACGCTGAGCTCGGACCTTTGACTACTTCGATCTTTTCAACCATATCCAGCGAAATCTGGTTAAGTCCAATGCCATATTCGCCCATGCCCCCGCTTTGCCCGCTTCCCATAACTCTTTGCCCATCAATGAGGATAAGACCATAGCCATTATTGAAACTCAACCCTCTCATATTAGCGCGCCATGTATATGTCCCAAAGACGTCATCATGAACAGACACATTGACTCCTGCGACATTTTTCAGGACATCCACAACATTCCGTGCATTCATCTTTTCAATCTCTGCTTTAGTAATCACAACAGTCTCCACAGGCACATCATTCAGCAAATGAGGTGTCCTGGTAGCTGTGATGACTATCTCTTGCAGGTTCCACACCGTGTCTTCCTGCTCTTGCCGGTCCGCCAGGGCTAAACCTGCAACTAACAATACGCTGACCAGAGCGATTATTATCTGCTTCATTCTGTAATCTCCTTTAAATCTTCGGGTGTATTTATTTCTGTATCTTTGATAAAGTTAACCTTACAGCGGCATAAAATACCGCACGCGGACAGGAGAGTTATGAAAATGCTTGTATATGTCATTTCGACCGGAGGGAGAAATCTTGCTTGTATCGATGAGGTATAAGACCTCAAGTATAAGTCCTGTCACCTCCTTTCTGTCACAATACCGAAATTCCTGATTCCTGAAAGTTTTACTTTGTCAATCACCCTCATAAGCAGTCCCACGCTCGCGTTCCTGTCCGCCCTTATACGCAAAGAAACCTTCTCCGTGTCAGTCAGACTCTTTCTTATAGTTGCTTGAAGTCTCTTCAGATCCACCTGACTGTCCATAAAAAAGATTTTGCCTTCTCCGGTTATTGATATTGTTTTTACTGATTCTTCTTCTGACACGGCAGTTTTTGATTCGGGCAGATTAACCTTTATTGCCGGGTTCTGTACAAGATGTGATGTGAGCATAAAGAATAAAAGCAGCAGAAACACCACATCGACAAGAGGCGCCATATTAATATGTGTATGCCCATGTCTCCTCCTTTCAAATTCCATCTCTGCGCCTCATATACAGGCCCATAGTTGTTTCTTTCAGGATAAAGGCAATCTCATCGGCCTGTTTTTCCAGATAGTGCTGACCTATGTGAACAGGTAAAGCTACCAAGAGCCCTGCTGCTGTAGTAATAAGGGCTTCCCAGATGCCTTCAGCAAGCATGGAAGGGTTAACAGTAGTACTTTCTGCAATCACCATAAATGCCTTTACCATGCCTATGACCGTGCCCGTAAGACCGAGCAAAGGGGTTATTGTCGCGAAGAGTCCGAGCCAGCTCAATCCTTTGTCCACTTCCCTTGCCTGTCGTGTGCCGATCACAGAGATTTCCTGCTCATTACAGCCGTTTTCCAGCCCTTGTAATATAGGTGTTAAAACAACAGGTTTTGCCTTCAAAACATCATCTAACGGCCTTTGTATTTCATTTAAAAGCCGTCTATACTGAATAAATTTATTGATTATTATCGTAAGCCCTGCAAGAGAGCACAGCAGTATTGGGTACATTAAAAATCCGCCTTTTATGAAGAAATGTATCATCAATTCCTCCTGAGCATAAATCTTACAGGCAGTATCACCCTCGATGTTACAGGTTTGCCATTCCTTCTTGCAGGCAGAAATGTCGACTTCCTGACCGCCCGAACAGCTGCTTCTGTAAAACCATAGTCCGCTCCCTCCAGCACCTCTACATCTACAAGATTTCCTTTTACGTTAATGGTAAGTCTCAGCACTACCTTTCCCTCTTTGCCGAGCCTTTTTGCAATAGGTGGATAACCGGGCAATTCTTTATGCAAAAAGTCAGGCCCGCCGACAACACCAAATTTCACATCCTGGGCAGAAGTTCTGTCAGATAAAAATTGCTGAGCCGGGAAAGTGGTTTTGCCTGTCCCAATCCCGGAATGATCCGGCTCGGTTGCAACCTCCTTAACAGGCTTAATTTCCGGTTCTTCAGGTTCTTGTAAAGTCTCTGAATCTGAAGTTGTCACCTTTTGCATTAAATGGTCTGTAGCTTCATGGACAGCAGTTTCCTCGACAATAGATGCGGTTTTCTCTTTTTTGAGTTCATGACGCTCGGACGGACTCTGAGCACCCGACCTCTTTACACTTAAGACTTCTGTTTTTTCAACTTTGCTCTCTTGAATAATATTGTTTTTTTCATATATCACGAATAATCCCTCTCCTTTATCATGAACCTTTTCTGCAAGGGTGATTGAAACAGGAATACTCATAATCAGGATGTGGAGCGCCGCCGAACACAATAGTCCGATATTAAGTCTGATATTCCACATATCCTTATTAACCTTAAATCCTTCGCTTGATGAAATTCCTCCAGTGTAAGTTTTCCCCTATCTCATGCCTTCTTCACTTCCCCACCTCCAGTATTTCCGGTTTCACTTTTTTCAGGAATGTGATACAGAATGCGGTTACAATGCCTTCTATCACCATTACCGGGACATGCGCGGCCACTACGAGTTTCGCCACGCCGGCAAAGCTCTCACCGGTGCTTACGAGAGCCGCGGCTACGAGGAGGCTGCCTATACCGATGCCTGCGGCGCCCGCGCCGAAGCCCCCGATGATGCCCATGATATGCCCCCTTCGCACAAGGGGGCCGAAGAGGTAAAAGGATACAACCGCAGGGGCCGCCATGATGACCGTATTTACCCCGAGGGATGTTATCCCGCCGAACTGAAACAGCACTGCATGCAGCGAAAGCGCCACAAGGATCGAGGGGAACGCCATCCACCCGAGCAGGATGCCCACAAGGCCGTTCAGGACCAGGTGCACGCTCGATGGGCCTGCAGGGACATGTATCAACGACGCGACAAAGAAGGCCGATGAAAGCACCGCAACAGCGGGGATCCTTTCGTAATCCATTCTTCTCAGTCCCAGCGCCACGCCGCCTGCGGCGAGCAGTGCGCCTGTCGCAAGGACGGGCGCCGACATGACTCCTTCAGATACATGCACGGTTATTTCATCTCCCTTGTCCTCACCCAGATCACCGCGCCGATTTCAACGGGGTATTCCTTTCCCCCGTGTTTCAACCGGAAATCGGCGGTGCTGAGCGCGGCGAATCCCCACCATCCGGCCCTCGGCATTGCATAGGTGAATACGCCGTTCTCGTCGGCCCTGATAACCTGTGTTATATACGGCGCGGCAGGCGCTTTTATCCTTCCGCCCTCATTATAGTATTCAACCTCCACCTCCGCATACGGCACGGGCCTGCCGTCGACCTTCACAATCCCCTGGAATAGATTGCCCGCCCAGAGGCCGTACGGCCTTGTCAGCGGGACTATCTCCGTCTTCAGGCCGACCTCGGTGTCCCACCCTTTTTCCATGTCGAACGCATCCACTATGACCTTGGTGTAATGGATTATGAATGTCTCTTCGGCAGGCTCCCAGTAAGGCGCCGGCTCGACGAAAAATACGTGGTCACCCGGTCCCTGGATCCTGTAAACAGCCTCCCACGTGGAAAAGCCCCCGACCATCTTCTTTTTGAGCGCGGGCAGCAGGTCATATTTCCTGCCGTTTACCACTACACCGAACGCCCCGGGCCTGTCCATCTGCATATACTGTCCTTCAAAGGGATGTATGAATTTTACCTGCAGGCTTATCTTTTTACTGTCTCCCTTTGATACAATGTCGTCGGACGGTATAATGACGCCGAAGTGCGCGTATGACGTGGATACCGAAAGCATGATCAGCAACGCCGCCAGCGCGGCCAGAAACAGTGTTTTTCTTGTTGTGTTCAATTTTTCTCCTCCTTGCTTTGCCGGTTGCATGGAAGTATTTTCCGCCGCGTCGGGAGGCGCGGAGGTTTCCCGCAGGCTCTCCCGTCCGCTCATGCAACGTTTGAATTTACGCGATATGTGTGTTACTAATTGATTATTAGTGCTACCATGCGGTCAAAAAATTTTCATTTCAGGTTTCTTCCGGTTGTCGCCAGTGAGAGTTTGCCGTGTTTCACCCCCTTTGTTCCTATCAGCCTGTCGGCTATTTTCTTTATCTCTTTGCCCTTTCCCTTGACGATGATGACCTCAAGGCAGTTGTGATGGTCAAGATGGACGTGCATGGATGATATAACGGAAGTGTGATAATGATGCTGGATATCCGTAAGGGTATCCGTCAGCTCCCTGACGTCATGTGAGTAAACTATGGTGATGGCGCCGACTGTCTCCCTGTCTCCGTATTCCCACTCTTCCTTTACAAGGCTCTCCCTGATAAGGTCCCTGATTGCCTCGCTCCTGTTGGGGTAACCCTTCTTTGCTATAAGGCCGTCGAACCTCTTCAGCAGAAGAGAATCCAGAGAGATGCCGAAACGTTTAACGCTCATCATGTCACCTTTTGATAAAAAGTAACACTACAATATCACGACGCTGCTTTGATTGTCAAGCTGTCCTACGTCAAATCCAATGTTTTCTGCCGCTGTTAACCCTTAATGTTCTATAAACAGGCGGGAGAGACAGGCGTAAAACCTTTATAAAGCGATGGGATATTTTAAATATGTCTTTGTTGCAGGATTCAACGGGGAGTGAAATTCCAAAAGATGTCGGTATGCCTTGCGGAATATTCCCTGGAGGTATCGCAGATAAACCTTTTCCGCCGGTCTCTTCTGCCTTCGGGCGGTGCTTTTATGCCGCTGTAAGGTAAAGAGTTAAAGGGTGCACGGCAGGGTCACGCCGACCTGAGGCCTTTTACGAATTCAAGATACTCCCGCGGCGGGTCGGGAAGCTCGACGCCTATGCTGTCATCAGAGTCGGGAGATATTATTATCCTGCTCAGATTGACGGAGACGCGCAACTTTTCATCTTTTTTCAGTGGGATGAATATCTCAAGCTGCGAATCAAAGGGAAAGCACATTTCCTTTGTGCGTATAAACATGCCTTTTTCGGAGAGATTGGTGACGGTTCCGGAGTGGTAGGTGCCGTTGCAGCAGTAGAACCTTACATCCAGTTCCACGGGTATTCTGCTGTAAGCCCTTTTCTCCATGATATACTCGCTGTTCCTTACCTTACAGTTGCATAAAACACCGCCGGCGGGGCGGACTCATCTGCCTGTTCATGCAACTTAAGGTTAACCCGGGCTCTAAACAACGGTCTCAAACCCGAGAAATGCGAGAAAATCGGACTTGTTTCTTCCGTCGGGTGATGTTTCATTCCAGCGCCTGACCTTTTCCCGGTATGTTTCGGACTCGTCCCTGGCCTGCCGCGCTGTACGCCTGAAATTCTTAAACGGGATCGCCTTCCCGTATGAATGATTGCAGTTGACGAACTTTTTGCGGACTATGTCCGAAAGTTCAAATCCGATCACCCTGTTGTCTTCATCCAGCAGTATGTCGACCGGAAATATCCGGCATGACATGGGCCTTGCTTCATACACACCGCAACGCATGTCGTCCGAGAGGAATATGCATCTGCCGTTTCTTTTCTTTCTGAGGCCAATTTTCCTCCTGCCGTAGGAAAGCTTTATCCAGTCCTCGTCGGTCCCGTTGCATTCCGTTTCAGTGTCTGCATAGAGTTTTATCAGCTTCCCCACGGGCATGCGCGAATATTGCGCCAGCCTGTGCAGGTCGTGGTGTGTCAGCTCGATCAGCGGTTCATGGCAGCAGTTGCCGCACCGGGCGCATCGTATTTTCAACAGTTTTGATGTCTTTCCGTTTTTCAGAATGGGTCCGTCACCTTCCCCCGTGATTTATTCTGCAGCCGGGATGTATATCCGGGAAGTATTGTCTTTGCAGTCGCAGGAAGAATATCGCCGGCCGGGCAATGTCTCTCCTGTTATGCGTGCAAATGCTGACCGAAGGCTGTTTTTAAAATCTGTAACTTAATCCCACGGCCAGAACAGGATAATACGTGAAGTTATCCAGGGCGCTCTGGAGATTGTCTTCTTCCTTTGACAGGTTGTTTATGAAGTCTGGGTCGCTTGCAATGGGGCCGCTGGCGGAAAGATCAACCCTTGGTGAGCCCTGGTAGATTGCGCCTATTTCGAACAGAAATCCAAGACCCTCTTTCCTGCCGAAGGATGTATCCCAGCCGAGCCCCACGTACGGGGCCACATCATCGAAGTCTATTTCACCGTCGAGACTACCGACTTCAGAGGCGGTGTACGTCCTGTCACCGATGTCATAGGTATCGGACGAGGTTGCGGAGGCATCCAGCCTGTTGCCGTTGAAGACAATGCCGCCGCTGAGCCTGAAGCTTCCACGGAACGGATGCCAGTCCAGCAGGACCGACAGGGTCTTCAGGCCGAGAGAAAAGTCGTATTCGATGTCGCTTTCAGTTGCGGAGTAGTCGTAGGTGAAATAATTGATTCCTATTCTCGCGCCTATCGAGTCCGACAATGACCTGCCTGCTTCCAGCCCCGCACCCAGCAGGCCGGCCTTTATGCTTACGGAATTGTCCCCCGAATAAGCGGATGATGAGAAAAGGACTGTAAATGCAATCAGCGCCGGCAGGATTATTTTCTTTGTCATTACCCCCCCCTTGAAAATTGTGACATTTTTTTATACTTACAGAATTATACACTATAATATTTTATATAATCCATATATTATTATAAACCGATGTATTTTCACAATACCTTAAAGGTTAATAAGGAATCTCTCCCGTGGGAAGGGGAGAGACGGGAGGATAAATGATTCATGCATGAACTTGTTTTCCTGAAATCACTTGTAATAATTTTCGGAATATCTGCAGGCGTGGTATTTGTGCTTAACCGGCTGAGGATTCCCTCGATTGTGGGTTTCCTGCTGTCCGGCGTTCTGCTCGGGCCGCACGGACTGTCTTTTATCAAGGACATAAGCATGATCCAGACATTTGCGGAAATAGGCGTTATACTCCTGCTCTTTACCATAGGCCTGGAATTTTCCCTGGCGAGGTTTCTCAGGATGCGCCTGGAGGTCTTCGGCATAGGCGGACTTTATGTCTTCATAACCGTTGCACTGACCGCCCTGATCTCCTATCAATGGCTCGGAAATATAAATACGGCGGTTTTTACCGGTTTCCTCGTTGCGTTGAGCAGTACGGCCATTGTGATGAAACTGCTTTCCGAAAAGGGCGAACTGGATGCGCCCCACGGAAGGATAGGCATAGGCATACTGATATTCCAGGACCTCTGTGTCGTGGGCTTCATGCTGTTTATCCCGCTTATGTCCGGCGGGGGCGGGGTGTACGAGCTGGCATTGACCTTCGGCAAGGCCGTTGTCATTGTTGCGATAGTTCTGCTTTCATCGAGGTGGCTTGTGCCGAACTTGCTGCATCAGGTCGTCCACACAAGGAGCCGCGAGCTCTTCATCATCACGGTGCTCATACTCTGTTTCGGAACAGCCTTTATTACGTCCGAGTTCGGCCTGTCCCTTGCACTCGGCGCGTTCCTGGCCGGGCTGGTGATTTCCGAGTCTGAATATGTCCACGAGGCGACATCGGCGATACTGCCGTTCAAGGACAGTTTCATCGGGCTGTTTTTCATATCTGTCGGCATGCTTATGAACATATCGTTTTTCCTGAACAACATGGGGCTTGTCCTTTATTTTGCCGGCGGCATAATTCTTCTGAAATTCCTGGGAGGTTTTCTGTCCATGTTCCTGTGGAGGCGCGCGCTGAGAATATCGATACAGTCAAGCATGAACCTCGCGCAGGTCGGGGAGTTTTCCTTCGTGCTGGCGGTGGCGGGACTTGCAGCCGGTGTGATTTCGGACGACATGTACCAGGCGTTTCTCGCCGCCTCGGTGTTGACGATGCTCCTGACGCCTTTCATGATGCAGGCGTCCCCTTCCGTCTCGGGGAGGCTCGGCTCACTGGGATTCCTTCAGAGGCTCGAAAGGGCCAAGGATATCCCGGAGCCCGGGAATTTCGCGGTGAAGAGGGAGGATCACGTGATTATCATAGGCTTCGGCCTGAACGGCAGAAACCTGGCCAGGGTGCTGAAAGAGGCCGATATACCGTATGTGGTCCTGGAGCTGAACCCCGATACGGTCAGGGATATGAGGAAACACGAGGAGCCGATTTATTACGGGGACGGTACAAACGTCGAGGTGCTCCACAGGCTTGGGGTTGAAACGGCGAGGATTCTCGTGGTTGTGATTTCAGACCCTGCATCCAGCAGGAATATTGTAAGGACCGCGAGGAAGCAGAATCCGGACTTGTTCATAATAGCCAGGACCCGCTATGCCGCGGAAGTGGATGACCTGCTCAAACTCGGAGCCGATGAAGTCATCCCCGAGGAATTTGAGACATCCCTCGAAATATTCTCGCGTGTTCTCGGCCGTTATCAGAGGCCGAAGAACGAGATATTCAATTTCGTCGATATGATAAGGGAAGACGGCTACAGGGCGCTGAGGCAGCCCGGCGCTGCAACACGCAAGCCACTGCTTGACAAGTGCACGGTGCTGACGAATGTCACCGTGGAGCTGTTTACGATCAAGGAGGATTCCCCTGTGCTGGGCAGGTCACTGGCGGGCCTTCAGTTCAGGACCAGGACGGGCGCCACGATACTGGCGGTTGAACGCAATAACCGGATGAATGCAAGCCCTGACCCTGAATTCAGGTTTGAAGCCGGTGACATAGTCTTTATCACGGGAAAGAGAGAGGATATAAACAGGGCGCTTATTTACCTTAGCGAAGGGAGGATATGAAAAGGGAAGGGCGGCGCAGCCTGTTTCAGAACCGGTTCTCGGTCCACATTTCCCTGTTGAATCTGACAACCTTGTTCCTGCCGGCCTCCTTGGCTTTATAAAGCGCCACATCGGCGAATTTGATCGCCTGCCAGAAGCTTTCGGTGTCCGCAGGGAATTCGCTTATCCCGAGGCTTACGGTTTTCTTGATCGTGCCGTCCGATACCTTTATCCTTGTGTTCTCCATGGTCTCCCTTATCTTTTCAGCGACATTGATGGTTTCGCCCTCGTTAATGTCAAGCATGAGAACAAGGAATTCCTCGCCCCCGAATCTTATCACGAGGTCAGCGGTCCTGATGCATTTCCTGAGCACATCGGAGGTCTCTTTGAGCACCATGTCGCCGATGCTGTGCCCGTACAGGTCATTGACCTGTTTGAAGAAATCAAGGTCGCACATTATCAGGCCCACGGTCTTTTCCCTTCTCAGAACACCGGCTATAAGGGTCTCCGTGTATTCCTGCAGGAATCTCCTGTTATACAGCCCTGTCAGGGAGTCCTTTAATGCCGATTCCCTCAGCGTATTCATGAGCCTTTTCGCCTCGATCACGGAGAGGGATTCCTTGATGTACTGCCCGGCCCTGAAGAGTCTCCCGTCCTTCCCGCCGGCTTTGAAATTCTCCCTGTCGAGGAGGAACTGCACGACCCCGCCGGTCTTGCCGCCGATTATCATTGGCATGCAGATATGCACCTTTTCGATATCCGGCCTGAACTGTTTGCATATGCCGGGATATGTCGCGGACGATATGGTATGGCCTGTCTTTTTGACCTTGCACAGCTCGCTGTTGTGAAGAACCTCTTCACTGCAGAATATATCTTTTTCGTCCAGTATCACGGGGTAAACGGGCTTCATTTTATTCCTGCTGTTGGAGACCTCGTATATAATGAATTTGTCCAGGCCGAGATTGTCGCTGAAGACCCTTCCGAGCCGCGAGTAGACGTCATCGAGGCTGTCGTCCTCCTCGATGACCTTTTTGAATGTAGCCATGTCGTGGATTTCCTCCATCAGGTGATTGAAGCCCTCTGAAAGCGCGCCTATCTCGTCCTTTGACCTTACGGTGATTTTCCTGGAGAGGTCCACTTCCCCCCCGCCGGGGGAGCGGATCTGCCGTATGATGGATTTTACAGGCCCTGCAATCGATCTTGAGATCGATACAGTGAAAAACAGCAGCAGCAGCGAGGCTGTCAGGAGAACGCCTCCCTGTATATAAAACGAGAGTCTTGCGGTTTCCCGTACCGCCTTTAAATCAGCGGCGAACATCTTCGCCGTCCGGGTGGAGAAACTCTCGGACAATGCCGTTGCCGATGAAAGTGTCTGCCTGTAGTTAAGTATTTTGTCGGCCAGGGGCCCGCCGTCCTGCTGCATGCTGTTTGAGCCGCTAAACTTTAAATCCGCAAGCCCGGCCAGTTCCGTGTCCAGGGCGTCAATGAGCGGCAGGAGATCATTTGAGAATTTTTCCGCGGCGGCTACTGGTGTAACAGTGAGTCTCTCGATTAATTTATTGCTGTCCCTGTCAATATCATAAACCTGGCCCCCGAGCTCCAGAGCGGAAAGAAATGACCTTATGTCCATCAGTCTCGTCCTTGATATGCCGATTTTCTCATTGAACTCGGCGATACCGGAGACAGCCTGCATTCCGGCGGCGTCGATGCTCATACGCTGGAGTTTCCGCGTGATTTTGCCCGAAATCCTGTCAAGGGGCATAACCTGGACGGCTATTCTGCCGGTACGGTTGTTTATGGTCACGTTTGTCAGGACACTCGTGAGAAACATCACGGCAAACCAGAACAATACGCCGAGGAAGAAGAGGAGAAATTTCTTTCTTATGGGCAGGTCGACAAACGTGATGAAGTTTATAAGTTTCTTTATCATGTTAAGATGACACCTGCACTGCCGTATGAAATTTTTCCGGCAGGCCGCCATACCCGTTCACGCCGCATTAAAGATAATATAACCCGAATTGAGCGATTTTTGCATGCTCGGATGTGCAGGGCGGTTTCAAAAATGCATAACGCGATGAGATTTTTGAATCATCTTATTGCCATATCGGGTTTTCACCTGACAGGTGAATAATTTCCAAAGCGGGAAAAAGGCCGCACAGAGGTATCGCCGTGCATCTTTTCAACCGCCTTGCACATCTTCAATGAAATATAAATCGCTCAATTCAGGTATAAAATATTTTGTGGAAATTATCCTGAGTGGTGTATGCACGGGCAGGGGAGTCCGCCGGGAAACAGGGTTCGGAATTCGAAGTTCGAAATGCGGGCGGGTTATTTCACTTCCAGCATTCTGTCGAGGGCCTTTTTGGCGGGTATCCTCACCTCTTCGGGCACCTTTATCTTGTAAGTCATTGTCTCAAGCGCATTCAATACGCTGTGGAGGGAGGTTCTTTTCATGTTGGGACAGACCATGTCTTTCCTGAGGGGGTGGAATTTCTTCTCCGGGTTGTCCTTTCCGAGTTTGTAAAGAAGTCCCGTCTCCGTGCCTATTATAAACTCCCGTGCATCCGATGATTTTGCGAACCTGAGCATGCCCGAGGTGCTTGTCACATGGTCGGCCTTTTCAAGCACTTCCATCCTGCACTCGGGATGGGCGATCAGCAGCGCGTCCGGATACCGCTGTCTCGCCCTGTCCACATCCACTGCGGATACCCTCTCGTGCACATGGCAGAAACCGTCCCATGCTATGACCTCTTTCCTTGTGTTCTTTGCAATCCACGCAGAGAGGTTTTTATCGGGCACGCATATCACTTTATCGGCATCAAGCGATTCCACTATCTTCACGCCGTTGGCCGAGGTGCAGCAGATGTCGCTTTCCGCCTTGACATCCGCCGTTGTATTGACGTAAGTGACCACCGGCGCGCCGGGGTGGAGTTTTTTTATTTCCCCAAGGGTGAATCCGGCCGGATACGTGTAGCCGCCCGTATACTCGAAACCCGGGAAATGGGTTTTGATATTTCTCTCGCCGCTGGTTGTTATCATGTCGGCCATGGGGCAGCACGCCGTGATCTCGGGGAGAAGGACGGTCTTCCCCGGAGACAGTATCGATGCGCTTTCAGCCATGAAGTTCACACCGCAGAAGACGATAACCTCGCATTCGACGGAGGCCGCGGTGCGGGAAAGCTCCAGGGAGTCGCCTGTATAATCGGCGATATCCTGCACCTCTTCACGCTGGTAATTGTGTGCGAGGATGATGGCTTTTTTCTTTTCCTTGAGGTTCAGTATTTTTTCACGCAGGATTTCCGTATCCGTCATGGCAGTATATTTTAGACGTTTTTTCAGAAATTTGAAAGTCTGTAACGCTTGTAGTACACGGGAGTGTTTGTGTAGAGGACCGTCCCGTCGTCGAACGTAACCTTATATATCCTTGATATGTTGCGCCCGGATTTGTATCTCGATATGACCTTTATCACGTAATTTTCGGTTTCGGGGATGGAAGGTATCCCCCCGGATTTTTCGACCCTCGACGGTCCGGCATTATAGGCCGCAAGGGCCAGGCTCAGGTCGCCGTTGAACTTGTCGAGGAGGCGCCTGAGGTATCTGACGCCGCCTTCAATGTTTTCTTCCGGGTCAAAGGGATCGTTTACAAGCATATCCCTTGCCGTTGAGGGCATTAACTGCATGAGCCCAAGGGCCCCTTTTTCAGAGACGGCCCGTGGATTCCAGTTGGATTCCACGCTTATCATGGCCTTTATGACAGACGGCTCTATGTTGTATTTCAGCGATTTCTCCCTGATGATGCGGTCGTATTTCCCGGCCGGTCCGGCTGTTTCCGCACGATGTGTTTTGCCGGCATTGCCTCTGCCGCCCGGTATGTTCGTCATGTGAATAACACCGTTTTTATCCGTATAGGTGTATATCTCTGCATAAGCCGCGGCAACCCCCATGCAGAATGTGATAACTATGGCTATATAAACAGTTTTCTTCATTTTTTTAATATAACATCTGTAAATTGAGATGGTCAATTTACGGTGAAGGCCGTTCCTCCCATCCTTGCCCTGGTATATAATCGGACTATATGCGGCTTTTATTTAACCTGAATCTTATCATGAACCGGCAGTCTCTCGCGGCCGCCGGTCCTGCGAAAAGAGGATGCATATTTTGTTAAAATCAGTGAGGAGAGGAATTAACCTTAATGCGGCATAAACGTGCAGAGGAGTCCGCCGGAAGACCCGCCGCACGCTCCTCTGCTCCGCCGCCGGTATTTTATGCCGCTGTAAGGTTGACCGTGATGTTGACGGGGAAATACTGATGAACGATAAGATGCGGATTCTTCATACGGAATGGTCGGACGGTCTCGGCGGACAGGAGAGGAGGGTGCTGTCGGAGGCCGCCGGCCTGCGTGATAGGGGGCATTACGTTGCCATTGCGTGCAGGCGGCATGCAAGGATAAGAGACGAAGCGCTGAATCTCGGGATCGATGTGCATGTGCTGCCTTTTAAAAAGCTGTATGACATAGGAAGCATCATGAGGCTGGCGGGACTGCTGAGGAAGAAAAGATTCGATGTTGTCAATACGCACAGCGGCGTGGATTCATGGATAGGGGGTATAGCAGCCAGGCTTGCAGGAGTGCCGGTCCTCGTAAGAACACGGCATTTAAACATCCCGCTGAAGAGAAATTTGTTGAACTTTATTCACTACCTGCCGGATGTTTATATTGCCTGTGGGGAAAATATGCGAAAAAATCTTACGGAGAATTGCGGTTTCCCGGACAAAAAGGTTATAAGCATACCTACAGGTGTGGGACCGGAGTTTTTCAGGGTAACAAAAAATATGTCTCTGAGAGCAAAGTACGGACTTGATGAGAATTCTCCGGTTATAACAAATGTCGGCATTTTACGGAGTGTTAAAGGACATGAAGTAACACTTCAGGCAGTAAAGGCGGTGGCGGGATTTTATCCTGGTGCAAAGTTCCTGCTGGTAGGGGATGGTCCCAGGGAAGAGGAACTGAAAAAAATGGTCAGTGATCTCGGTATTTCCGGGCATGTAATATTTACGGGGTTTGTCGATAATATACCGGAAATATATTCTATTTCGGACATTGCCGTTCTGAGCTCGTGGTCGGAAGGTTTTCCCCAGAGCATTATACAGGCAATGGCAGCGGGAGTTCCTGTTGTCGCTACGAAGGTTGGAGGTGTGCCCGAGGCTGTCATACATGGTGAAACAGGCCTCCTTGTTGACCCCGGAGACTATGATGCATTAGGCGTAAGCATTATCCGGATATTAAATGACGATAAGTTGAAAAATAAGTTGGTCGGTAATGCCCTGGAAAAGGTTAAGAATTTGTTTACAGCGGAGCATATGCTTGAGATGATAGAAGAGCTGTATATTGATTTAACAGAAAGTCGTTCTGGTAAAACCCGGCGCAGGTTGGTAAAATAAAATGGCCATGGATATAGATCATCATACAATAAAGGAACCGGCCCGTATTATTGAGAGTTTCAAGGAGATAAAACCCGCATGTATATTCGGTTCGCATGCAAGGGGCAGCATATCCCCTCTCAGCGATTATGATTTTGCTCTGTATCTTGATACGACTGACAAAAAGCTGATATATGATATCAAATTTGAACTCTGTGACAGGCTTGCCAGATTATTGAAGACCGACAAGGTGGATAGTTATATTAAACCTGATCGAGTCGCCGGAACTGAAATATATAATTATTAAATATGGGAAGCTCATTGTGGAAAAAGAGCCTTTCAAGGTCCTGGTCGAACCTCGTATTATGAATGAATATTTCGACTTTCAGTATGGTCTGGAAAGATATTCCCTGACAGGGGCGAAGACGTGAGCAACCTTAAGGTAACCTTAATGTTGCACAAGCCGGCAGGGGAGTCCGGCGTAAAACCTTTATAAAGCGATTGGATATCGGAAATATGTCTTTATTGCAGGACGTAACGGAGAGTGAAATTCCAGAGGATGTCGATATGCCGTGCGGGATACTCTCCAAGGTATCGCGGATAAAGCTTTTCCGCCGGACTCCCTGCCCGCGGGCGGCATTTTTATGCCACTGTAAGGGTAATTGAAAATAAAATGAGCTCTATAAGGAAATATCTGCATATTCTTCAACGGGATAAGAAATATTCGAAGTAAGGATATCATAAATGATATCGATATAAAAGGGGCGCTGGAAAGATATATGTATCTTGCTGTTCAATCAACCATAAATATGGGGGAAGCATTAATCTCATATAAAACCCTGCGAAAGCCTGCTGCTACTATGACAGAAGTTTTTTATATACTTAACGAGGATGGATTTATCCCCGTTGCATTAACTGATAACCTTGCAAGGATGGTTGGCTTCAGAAACATCATAGCCCATGACTATGAAGGGCTTGATTATGACATAGTGTTGGATGCCCTCCATAATAAATTAGACGACATAGAGTCATTTCTGAAAGAGGTATCACAGAGACTCTTCCTTCCCGAGAATAACTGATTAGTTCATGAACATCCTTCATACAGAGACACTCAAGAGATGGGGAGGCCAGCAGAACAGGGTGCTGACAGAGGCCGTTGGCCTGGATAAAAGGGGATACAGGGTTGTTGTAGCCTGTAATAAGGGCAGCGCCCTTGCGGAAAAATTAAAAAAAGCGGGGATAAAAGTTTATGAACTGAACATGGTAAAACAGGCCCATCTGCAGACGGTCCCGAAGTTGATAAGCATTATCAAAAAAGAGGGCATTGACATTGTTTCCACGCACAGCTCCGTTGACAGCTGGGCCGGGGGACTGGCGGCAAAACTCTCGGGCAGGCGTCTCGTGAGATTCAGGCACAATCTCTATCCCATCGGCAGGGACCCGCTGACAAGATTTATTTATTCCATACCCGACCGGATCATTGTCATCAGCAATGCGGTCAGGGACGTGCTTGCAGGGTGCGGATTAAAGAAAGACAGACTGGTCACAATAACAAGCGCCGTTGACCTGGAAAGGTTCGACCCCGCGGCTGGAGACCTCAGGAATGAGCTGGGCATTTCCGGGGATACGATGGTCATAGGGAATACGTCCACGTTTACGGAGGTGAAGGGTCAGGAGCACCTTCTCCGGGCGTTCAACATCATAAACAGGCACATCCCGTGCAAATTGCTCTTTGCTGGCAGGCTGGACGGACCGTCGAAAGACAAGTATATCCCCCATGTGGAAGAATGCCTGCGGGATAAAGTGGTCTTTCTGGGCCACAGGGATGATATTCCGCGGGTCTTAAAGACAATAGATGTGTTTGTTTATCCTTCCATGCTTGAAGGGCTCGGGACGGCGCTCCTCGAGGCCATGGCAATGGGAAAGACGGTTGCGGTGTCGGATATTCCCACATTCAGGGACTTCATTGAGGACGGGATCAACGGGCTGTTCTTCAGGGTCAGCGACCCTGAAGACCTTGCCGGAAAGGTCATCTCGCTCATGAGGGATGAAGACCTCCGGATACGGTTGGGCGAAAACGCGAGGGCGACGGCCATTGAGAGATTCGGCGTTGACAGGATGCTGGACCTGACGGAGTCCCTTTACATGGAGGTATTGAATGCTGCATGATTCCATCCCGGTCGTGATGTATCATCATGTATCAACGGTCGGCAGTGAACTCAATGTTCACCCGCAGGTCTTTGAGGAGCAGTTGCGGGCATTGTCCGCTAAAGGCTGGAAGACGCTTTCAGGGGATGAGTTCCTGTTTTTTATTGAGCACAGGAAGGAAAAACCGAAAAAATGCGTTCTGCTCACCTTTGACGACGGTTTTGCGGACAATTACGTCTATGCATACCCGATACTGAAGAAATTCCATATGAAGGCGGTGCTGTTCGCGACAGTGGGTTTTGTGGAAGACAGGGACATGAAGAGGGATTCATTTGTCCCGCTTCCCCACAATGACGCTTGGAAGCTGGTCTTAACCGAGAGGCGTTCCGAGGTTATGTGCACATGGAAAGAGCTCGAGGAAATGGACGGTTCGAGGGTGTTCGACGTTCAGTCACACGGCATCTCGCACAGGACGCCGGAGTACATGAAAAGGAGAAAATATGCTGAACTGAAAATGGACCTGTCGGGCGCCAGGACCGCTCTCGAGGAAAGACTCTCTAAAAAGGTGGTGCATCTCGCGTGGCCGCAGGGCCACTATGACGGCGAAGGGATAGAGATAGCGTATGAAGCGGGCTACAAGGCCCTGTATACAACCGAGCGCGGCGCCAACACCGTGGATAACCTGAGCATGATCAGGAGGTTGCCCGTAAAGGGCAGGAACGGGAAATGGCTGCTCGGCAAGCTCCCTATATATTCATCGGAGCTTTTAAGCAGGATCTATCTGGCGCTGAGAACAGGGATATGAGGCGTTTCGAGAATGAAGTCGTGCGCGTTGCCTTCTCCGGCACGGAGGAGATGCATTCTTCCATTTTAAGGTTGTCACGCCTGATAGGAGACTTCCCTTCCATCCTCCGGCCGTTCAGGGGCGCCGACGAAGGTGTGAGGGATATATTGTCTTCACAGGGCTTCCGGCTTTATCCTACGGTCAAGAAGACAACTCTGTTCCATGACCCGTCGACGGACTGTTTTTTTAAAATACTCCATCCGCTGAGCCTTAAACACAGGTTTTCTTTCCTTGTCACGGACAGGGCGGGACACGTCCGCGACATTTCGGAACAATTACTCTCAAAGGGTGTAAAGACGGCAAAGGTCGCGGCATACGGTTTTCTCAGGAAGGGCAGGCGCCCGTTTTTCGCCGTGAGGAGGGTTGAGGGAGAATCCCTGTACGACATCCTGATCAGGGGGAACAGAAACATCACCATGTCGGAATACCGAAAGGTTATTGAGGAAATATCGAGGCTCCACTCTCTCGGGTACTGGTTCGGCGACGCGCATCTCTCTCATATATTCATAAAGGACGGAGAGGTCTCGGGTATTATCGATATCGACGGTATAAGGAAAAACCGTCCATTTATGATTAGAAATCTTGCAAAGGACATCGCGGGGTTCAACCATCCGGGGATTCCGCTCACAGGGGATGAAAAAAAATCGCTGTTTGAATACTACGCTGATATGCAGCAAATAGAAAACAGGGGAAAATTCCTGCAGACGGTCAAATACTATACGGAGCGGAGATGGAAGGATTAAGCATCATCATCCCGGTTCACAACAAGATAGATATTACAGTGAAATGCATTGATTTCATAATAAAATTCAATAAGGGTTGCGCCTTTGAAATTATTGTTGTGGACAACGGGTCGGCAGATGAAACCCGCCGGGTTTTGTCTGATGATAAGCGAATCACTTACATCAGAAACGGGGAAAACCTCGGTGTCTCAAAGGCATGCAATATCGGGGCGGAGAGGGCAAAATACGATGTGCTCTGCTTTATGCATAATGATGTCTTTGTTTACAGAGAAAAGTGGACCGCTGCAATATGCGGCTTCGTTGAAAAGACTGCGACGGCCGGGGTGGTCGGCCTTTACGGGGCAAAGACCATCCGGAGAGACGGCAGTTTCAGGGGGAAGTCAATAGTCCATGCCATTAAGGACAAACCGTCCATGACCCGCGGATACGAGAAAGTCGCAGTTGTTGACGGCCTGCTCCTGTCGATGAAAAAGGCAGTGTTCGAGGATTGCAGGGGATTTTGCGAAGCTTTCATCGTTCATTATTATGATAAAGACATATCCATGAGGGCTTACAAGGAGGGTTTTGTTAATTACGTCCTGAACATCCCTTTCGACCATGTTTGCGGCACAACAAGAAGCGGAATCAGACATGATGACACCATACGTGACGAGGCTCAAAAGAGTTTTACGGAGATGTGGAGTCGTTATCTGCCGGTGGATGTTTCAACATGGCGTGAGAAAATCGGCTGGCTGGCAAAGGGCGCTCTTTCCCGGCCGGTTGCGGATTGACGGACATCAGATATCTTCATAGTTGAGTATATCCATGGTATCATCCTTCATTGCCATTGCATATATCTTCCGCTCCGTGAGGTATTTAACCACATCATCCCCCATGTAGAGTGATGCAAAAACGGGGATTACCTTCTTGCCCCTGTATTCGGGGAAATAATCATAAATCTCCTTCAGTACCTCTGCAAAATCATCGATATACCCTATCCTCGGAGTTGATTTTGTCTCATTCAGCAGCACAACATCCCCGCATACCGCAATCACATCGAATTCCCTTTTCTTCGACGGGTCTTTTGTGTTCAACTTTTTCCTTCTCACCATGAAATCATCCAGTTCTTCCTCTTTGCAGCCGAAATACCTGTTTGCAAGGCCGGAGATATTAGGGGCGACAATGTCCTCCACAAGCGTGCCCATTTTGTTTGCAAGCTCCCCCCATTTACGGTTCATCTCCCGTCTCTGCTGCTTTTCCTCGTCCTTGAAGTCCTTCATTTCGTCCTTGAAGTCCTTCATTTCGTCCTTGAAGTCCTTCATTTCGTCCTTGAAGTCCTTCATTTCGTCCTTGAAGTCCTTCATTTCGTCCTTGAAGTCCTTCATCTCGT
>Ga0256839_1002486_pt1 | contig 20392 bp, 22 predicted proteins | sample 354166metaG_FD_185968 | JGI IMG/M metagenome (GOLD analysis project Ga0256839, IMG submission 185968) | Hydrothermal vent microbial communities from Mid Atlantic Ridge, Atlantic Ocean - 354-166 | ecosystem: Environmental > Aquatic > Marine > Hydrothermal vents | place: Atlantic Ocean: Mid... | reverse complement strand
ACCCGTAGCTACCATTTCATTATCCAGTAAAATCCAAAATAGTCCCTAAGCCCGTGTAACAGCGGGCTTTTTTGTGTCTTGATGGTCTGTTGTTGTCCAGCAGAAACCATTAACAACCGACGGGTAACCTTGGCGGTAACAGGATTTCCGCAAAATGGGTTACCGTCATGCCGCTCACTGATTCTGCTATTCGTAACGCCAAACCAGGTGAAAAACAGCGAGATTGATCGCCAAGGGCATTGAATTGTTAATTTGCATGGGTCTGTGTGCCGAGAAAAAACGGAGACGATTATGCGGTTTCGATTACCTGGAAAAGGTGGTAAACGGAATCAAATTCAAAGACGGAATCGAGGTCACAGAAGTCGATCAGGACGCCGCTTGATTCAATCGACTGAACACCACTTTTGACAATAACTCTGCTGTAATTTCAAGAAAGTTTAACAAACTATCCGTTTCACATAAAAAAATGATTACATCAAATTGTGGCTACGCCTCCAGTGGGCTTTACACGAATCTACGAAGAACCAATAATAATGGGACGACATCTATTCTGACAGAGGGGGCTCTGAAGGTTTTTAATAATGAGGCGGCGGGGTCTCTTCTGCTGCACTGGCAATGTGGGATTCTGAAAGCGCGCAGACTCGTTGGGTGATTTTTTTGAAGGCCTGTTGCAGTTCATTGATCTCTTGAGCTTGTCGTGCCACGGTGTGGTTTAACGCATCTATGCTCTCTTCCTGAAAAGTCAGGCGTGCTTGCAGGTCGGTTAGTTGATCATTCATAGTGGTGTTTACAGGTGTTTGTGATTGCGTTGGCAGATCTTTTGCTGCCAGGATGCGGGTTGCGTTACGTTGACTTAAAACAGGCCTGAAATCAAGCCGGCCGCTATTTCTATTTGTGGCTTTTTGCCAGGTAGACCCTTGACTGCATCTCTTGCAGGCGGCTGGCGGTTCGCCGGTATTCAAATGCCATTCGCTTGCCCTGGTATAGTTTGTCGGGTCTCTCTGCGGCACTGATAATGAGCTTTACATTGCGATCATAAAATTCATCAATAAGGTTCACAAAACGCCGCATGCAATCAATATGTTCATCGTTCATAAGTGGGATGTTAGAGAGGAGGATGGTGTGAAAACGGGCAGCAATCTCCATGTAATCTGCTGATGCACGGGGGCCGCCACAGAGAGTATTGAAATCAAACCAGATAATGTCTGCTGCTTGTGAGATGAAGGGGACCTCCCGCCTTTCTATTGTAATGGATCCATGGGTTTGAACCGTTGACATGGCAAGATGCTCAAACTCCTCCTGCAGCAGTTTGTCTGAGTCCTTGTGTAACGGGGTGTGATATATCTTGGCAGATTCCAAATATCGTAAGCGGTAATCTGTGCTGCCGCCAAGTTCGATGCTCTGCATGTGCTCTTTGATCAATGTAATGGTTGGCAGAAAGGCCAGGCGCTGCAATCCATCCTGGTAGAGATGGTCGGGTGGTGTATTTGAAGTGGTCACTAAAGTGATGCCATGATGGAACAGCCCCTTGAGCAGCTGACCCAGCAGCATGGCATCGCCGATATCTGATACATACAGCTCATCCAGGCAGAGCACCTGTGTGTGGCGTGAGAAGTCAGCAGCAACTATATCCAGTGGGTCACGCTCTCCTTTTAACTGCGCCAGCTCGCTGTGTATGCTGTGCATAAAGTGATGGAAGTGAAGGCGTTGCTTTTTTTTAATGGGCAGGCTGTCGAAAAAAATATCCATCAACCAGGTTTTGCCCCGGCCTACGCCGCCCCATATATAGAGTCCGTGCGGGGCGCTCTTTGTTTGAGGCCTGTTCCAGGAGAGGATGCGTTCAGAGAGTGATGGCGGTTTGACCTGTGTGGCTGTCAGTAGTTGATCGTGCAGCTCTTGCAGGGCGTTTACTACGGCACGTTGTGCGCAATCTTCATCCAGTGCCCCATGTTGCAGCTGCTCTGAGTAGATCTTTTGCGGTGAGCTGTGAGCGTTTGTGGGTGTGGAGATGTGCATGGATTGTCGCATGATGTTGTCAATCAGGCTGCCTCAGAAGGCTCACGCATTGAACGGATTAGATTAAGGGCGTGTGCTGCATGGCCTACGGGGTTGGGTTCATGCAGGATATGTTTGATGATCCCTTTTTTATCAATAATAAAGGTAGAGTCACGAATACATTTTTCCCATTTGCGATTGATGTTGCCAGAGGATTTTTTCCACACTCTATAGGCGTTGCATGTTTTGCCCGCTGTATCTGACAGTAGCATAATGCTTAAACCATATTTATCCCTGAATCTTGCATGGCAGTTGCAACAGTCACTGTTAATGCCGATTATAACTGTATTTTCTATCCTGAAATCATGGATCATCTCTGAAAATTCAATGGCCTTGATGGTGCAGTCCAGAGAGTCTTCCAGTGAATAAAAAAACAGTATGATGTTTTTTGAATTCCTGAACTCAGCAGATGATACCAATAGCTTATCGGCATCGGGCAAAGTAAATCGTGGTGCATGTTGTCCTTCTCTGAGCATCTCTATTCTCCACATATCAAGATGATATGCTGTAGCAGTTAAACGTCTCCTCAAAAGCAGTAGCGTCAGAGAGACGGCATGACTTTAGCGGGTAGAGAATATTGGGAATTAACTTCCGGGGGTTATTGATAGAGTTTTTGCGTCTGTATGAACGCCAATACCTCATCGGGTAGCAGGTAGCGGGGGCTTAGGTTGTTATGGATCAATGCCCGAATGGATGTGGATGAGATATCAAGTTGTGTGACGGGCTGAAACAGGATGTAGCCGCCGGATGTGGTGGTGAGTGGTTCTGCTGATTCGGCTATATTGCCTGTGGCCGATGGCATTGAATCACCGGGGCGCTGCATTACGATCAGGTGTGCCAGTTGCAGGATTTCATCAGGTTTGTGCCATGTGTGAAACTGGCCAAAGGCATCGCTGCCCATCAGCAGACAGATCGGTTTTTCCCCCACCTCTTTGCGTAGAGCGCGCAAGGTTTCAACGGTATAGGATTTCCCCTTTCGCTCCAGCTCTTGCCGGTCGATGCGAAACCCCGGCAGCCCTTTGATGGCGGCCTGCAGCATGCTCAGCCGCTGGGCATCGGTGGTCTGTGGGCGGTTGCGGTGGGGTGGATCGCGTAGCGGGATGAGGCGAACCTCCTCCAGCTCCAGGGCCTGCTGCACCTCCAGTGCCGGGCGCAGATGGCCAAAGTGGATGGGATCAAAGGTGCCGCCTAAGATACCGAGCATAGCCTTAGTGGCAAGGTAAAAGGTTCAAGGCTGGTCTTGTGCCTTGAACCTTATTTCCTGATATGCCCATCACCCAGCACAATGTATTTAACCGATGTCAGCCCCTCCAGCCCCACCGGGCCGCGGGCATGAAATTTATCGGTGCTGATGCCAATCTCCGCCCCCAGCCCATACTCGAAGCCATCGGCAAATCGGGTCGATGCGTTGACCATGACCGAGCTGGAGTCCACCTCACGCAGAAAGCGCCGCGCCCTGGTGTAGTTCTCGGTAATGATCGATTCGGTATGTTGTGAGCTGTGGCGGTTGATGTGATCAATCGCTTCGTCCAGATCTTTAACGACCCTAATGGAGAGTATGGGTGCCAGATATTCGGTGTCCCAATCCTCATCGGTCGCTGCCACGGTGTTGGGGAGGGTGCGGCAGGTGGTGGCGCAACCCCGTATCTCCACCCCTTTTTCCTGCAGCATTCCGCCCAGCTCGGGCAGGACATTTTCGGTGATCCCCTCGGCGACCAGCAGTGTCTCAAGTGTGTTGCAGGTGCCGTAGCGTTGGGTTTTGGCGTTAAAGGTGACCTGTAACGCCTTCTCCAGATCGGCCTCGTCATCAATGTAGATGTGGCAGATGCCGTCCAGATGTTTGATGACGGGAACCCGCGCCTCGTTGCTGATGCGCTCGATCAGCCCTTTGCCGCCCCGCGGGATGATGACATCGACATAGTCCGGCATGCTGATCAGTGCCCCGACAGCGGCGCGGTCTGTGGTTGCAATGACCTGTACCGCCTCGGCAGGCAGCCCGGCCTGTTCCAGCCCCCGCTGCACGCTGGCGGCGATGGCCTGGTTGGAGTGGAAGGCCTCGGAGCCGCCGCGCAGCACGCAGGCATTGCCTGATTTCAGACAGAGTGCGGCGGCATCTGCTGTGACGTTGGGGCGGGATTCATAGATGATCCCCACCACGCCCAAAGGTACGCGCATACGCCCCACCTGGATGCCGCTGGGGCGGTATTTAAGATCGGTGATCTCGCCGACAGGATCGGGCAGGGTGGCGATCTGCTGTAGCCCTTCGATCATGCTGTCGATGCGTGCCGGCGTCAGCTCCAGCCGATCCAGCAGGGCGGCCTCCAGCCCTTTTGCGCTGCCTGCTGCAAGATCCTTGCTGTTTTCACTGATCAGCAGCTCCCGGTGGCGGTCGAGATCCGCTGCGATAGCCGTCAGGGCGCTGTTCTTTGCTGCGGTGCTGGCGCGCGCCAGGGCACGCGAGGCGGCGCGGGCCTGTCGACCCACGCGGTTCATGTATTTGGCAACATTCAAGAGGGTTTCTGACATGTGAATCCCGGCGGGGCGATGGCCCGACAGGTTGGCAGGCCAGACCCCGGCTTAGGTTAGAATTGGAAGGTATTTGCAGTCGAGGTGCTGGCCAGTGGCGGCAGTTCGGTTTCGAACAGTACTTCACTGATCCACTGATTCTCGCCTGTGCGGGTGATCAGGCAGGCCTCCATCACAACCCCTTCGCCAATGATCGCAAACAGGCGGCCGCCCACATTGAGCTGGGTTTTCAGGGCCTCGGCGGCCTCGGCTTGTGGCAGTGAGCCGGTCACTGCGATGGCATCGAAATGGCCGTATGTGGAGGCGGTTTCCAGGGCGTCTCCGGTCTTGACGGCGGCGTTGTTTATGCCTTGTGCGGCAAGTTTGGCGCTGGCCTGTTTTGCCAGCTCAGGCTGGATCTCCACACTGATGACCTGGCCACCCAGTTCAGCCAGGCAGGCCGTTATGAAGCCACTGCCGGTGCCGATCTCAAATACCTTGTCGTCGGGCTTTATCGCAAGCGCCTGTAGCAGACGGCCTTCGATAACCGGCTTCATCATCTGTTCGCCATGCCCCAGGGGGATCTCTGTGTCCGCAAAGGCCAGGTTGCGGTATGCATCGGGCACGAAGGCCTCGCGTGGCACGGTGGAGAGCGTGCTGAGCACGGCTTGATCCAGCACCTCCCAGGGGCGAATTTGCTGCTCAACCATATTGAAACGAGCCTGTTCGATATTGTTTTCGGCCATGGAACTCCCCTGCCTGACTAAATATATTGATTCGAGTGGGCGCTTAGCGTACGTATTTTGGCACTGGCAGGCAAGTGCATGAGTAAAAGATTCGCTGTTTTTTTCAGAAATTTCTTGAGCATATTGGTATATTAATGCCATTCGTACCGGCCCAGCCCTGTCTGCCGCCGGTGTTTTTTTCGCCATGCAGTCGTTGAGGTTCAAGTATGAGTGCAATCCCCGAAGCCTTTGTTCGGAAAACCGCCCGCCTTTCTGAAGAGATTACCCGACCATTTCCGGGTTCTAAAAAGATCTATGTCCAAGGTTCCAGACCCGATATCCAGGTGCCGATGCGCGAAATCAGTCAGATGGATACGGGTGGCATCTTTGGGGTGGAAAAAAATCCACCCATACCGGTTTATGATACATCAGGCCCCTATACGGATCCCAATGTAGAGATTGATCTGTTGTGTGGCCTGCCCGATGTGCGTGATGGCTGGATAGCCGAGCGTAATGATACGGAGGAGCTGCCAGGGCCGACATCGGATTATGGCACCCAGCGTGCGACAGATCCGACACTGGCGTCACTGCGCTTTGAACATATCCGCAAGCCACGCCGTGCCAAGGCTGGCTATAATGTTTCGCAGATGCACTATGCCAAGCGCGGCATTGTGACCCCTGAGATGGAGTATGTGGCCATCCGTGAGAATCAGCGTCTAAACGAGCTGCGACAGGATCCTGCCTATGAAAAGCTGCTGCGACAGCATCCGGGGGAGAGCTTTGGTGCCAATATCCCCAACGAAGTAACCCCTGAATTCGTGCGCAGTGAGATCGCGGCGGGGCGCGCCATCATCCCGGCCAACATCAACCACCCTGAGGTGGAGCCGATGATCATCGGGCGCAATTTTCTGGTGAAGATCAACGGTAACCTGGGTAACTCTGCGGTCACCTCCTCTATTGAGGATGAGGTGGAGAAGATGGTCTGGGGCATCCGCTGGGGTTCAGACACCATTATGGACCTCTCCACTGGCAAGAACATCCATGAGACCCGCGAATGGATTCTGCGTAACTCACCGGTGCCGATCGGCACAGTGCCTGTCTATCAGGCGCTGGAGAAGGTGGATGGCAAGGCCGAGGATCTGACCTGGGAGATCGTAAAGGATACGCTGATCGAGCAGGCAGAGCAGGGCGTGGACTATTTCACCATCCATGCCGGTCTGCTGTTGCGTCATGTGCCGATGACCGCGAATCGACTCACCGGCATCGTCTCCCGTGGTGGCTCCATCATGGCCAAGTGGTGTCTGGCGCATCACGAAGAGAATTTTCTCTACACCCATTTTGAAGAGATCTGCGAGATCATGAAGGCCTACGACGTGGCCTTCTCGCTGGGCGACGGGCTGCGCCCTGGCTCACTGGCCGATGCCAACGATGCAGCACAGTTCGGTGAGCTGGAGGCACTGGGTGAGCTGACCAAGATCGCCTGGGAACATGATGTGCAGGTGATGATCGAAGGGCCGGGGCATGTCCCGATGCAGATGATCAAAGAGAATATGGATAAGGAGCTGGAGGATTGTTACGACGCACCTTTCTATACCCTGGGGCCGCTGATCACTGATACTGCACCTGGCTATGATCACATCACCTCAGGTATTGGAGCCGCACAGATTGGCTGGTATGGCTGCGCCATGCTCTGCTATGTGACCCCCAAGGAGCATCTGGGGCTGCCCAATAAGGAGGATGTGCGCGAAGGGATCATCACCTACCGCATTGCGGCACATGGCGCAGATCTGGCCAAGGGGCTGCCGGGTGCGCAGGTGCGGGATAATGCCATGTCCAAGGCGCGCTTTGAGTTCCGCTGGGAGGATCAGTTCAACCTGGGGCTTGATCCAGAACGTGCGCGTGAATATCACGATGAGACCATGCCGGCGGAGTCGGCCAAGGTGGCACACTTCTGCTCTATGTGTGGCCCTCATTTCTGTGCCATGAAGATTAGCCAGGAGGTGCGTGACTACGCCGAGGTGCATGGTATCGGTGATATGAAATCCGCCGTTGAGGTGGGTCTGAAAGAGAAGGCCCAGCAGTTTAGAGAGCAGGGTTCGGAGATCTATAAAAAGAGCTGACCCCAGCAATCTTGCCTGTACTACAATGCAGGTACAGCAAGCGCATGAATCGTGTGAGCTGATATTTTATATAGGAGCATGGCTGTGGGTAAAAAGAGAACAGAAACTGCTGCAAAACCAAAATCTGCCAAAATTGCCAAACGGGTCTATGAAAAAGAGCTGTTCAGGCTCCAGCTGGAGCTGGTGAAGCTCCAGGAGTGGATCAAATGCAAGGGATTGAAGGTGGTGGTGATCTTTGAAGGGCGGGACGCTGCCGGTAAAGGCGGCGTGATCAAGCGCATTGCCCAGCACCTGAACCCTCGTATCTGCCGCATTGCGGCACTGCCAGCCCCCACCGAGCGGGAACAGACTCAGTGGTATTTCCAACGCTATACGGCGCAGCTGCCTGCTGCGGGCGAGATGGTGCTGTTTGATCGCAGCTGGTACAACAGAGCCGGTGTCGAGCAGGTCATGGGTTTTTGCACGGATGATGAGTACGAAGAGTTTATGCGCTCCTGCCCGGAGTTTGAGCGTATGCTGGTGCGTTCGGGTATTATTCTGATCAAGTACTGGTTTTCAGTCTCTGATGATGAGCAGGAGCGCCGTTTTCAGAGCCGCCTAATTGAGCCGCACAAACGCTGGAAATTGAGCCCGATGGATCTGGAATCGCGCTGCCGGTGGGTCGAATACTCAAAGGCCAAGGATGTAATGTTTGCCCATACGGATATCAAGCAGGCACCCTGGTATGTGGTGAAATCCGATATAAAAAAGCATGCCCGCCTGAACTGTATCGCGCATCTGCTCAGCATGATCCCCTATGAAGATCTGACGCCAGAGCCGATTGAGCTGCCGGAGCGCAATGAGAGCCAAGGTTACGTCCGGCCGCCCATCTCTGATCAGACCTTTGTTCCAGACCTCTATCCATAGAGTGCTGGGTGATGCCCCGGGTCTTAACCTACAAATTTCCCGCTATGGAGGCGTTGTGCCTCCATCAGCTCCAGCTCCCTGGCTCCTGAGATGACGACTTCAGGGTCAGGGACAAAATCCAGTTCAGGGTCTAAGCGCTTGTAGGGGACGGCATTTAAGATCACCTTCATCGCATTCATGCGCGCCAGATGTTTGTTGTCGGAACGGATGACTACCCAGGGCGCATGGGTGGTGTTGGTATGTTTGAGCATCTCATATTTCTGGTGGGTAAAATCATCCCAGCGATCCTGAGCCTGGAGATCGACCTCGCTCAATTTCCACTGACGTAGCGGGTCATTCTTGCGCCGGTCGAAGCGGCGTGCCTGCTCCTCCTTGGTGACGCTGAAATAGAGTTTGACCAGGATGGTGCCCTGGCGAATAAGATCGCGCTCAAAACCGCTTACACCACGCATAAAGTCATCATACTCCTTATCGGAACAGAAACCGAAAACGCGCTCAACACCGGCCCGGTTGTACCAGCTGCGGTCAAACAGTACCGTTTCGCCACCACGAGGAAACTTGGTGATATATTTTTGAAAATACCACTGTGACATCTGCGTCTGAGTGGGTTTGCTGAGGGCGACTATGCGGTAATGTTTTTCATTCATGTAGCGGGTTACGCGTCGAATGGTGCCCCCCTTTCCGGCCGCATCCCTCCCCTCAAACAGGATGATCATGCGGGTTTGGGACTCTTCAAGGTACTGCTGCATGTGAATCAGCTCGGCTTGAAGAGGAGCCAGTGCATTCTCCCTGCGAAAGCGCTGTATGGCCTTGCGCTCACTCTTTTTTAGGGCTTCATTCTCATTTTCCAGCTGCTGAAGGCGTGTCAACAGCTCATCTGTTTTGACATCCGTGCCATTAAAGTGAATGAACTCCGGATTTGGCTGGCTGGTCATTGTTCCACCCTCTTTTTAAGCGTGATTGGGGGGTTGAACCCCTTGCTGTAAGCATACCCTGGATGGCGCAGGTTTACAGTGATAAATGAGCGGTTGGCCGGTGCAAAGCCGGCCTTGGGCAAAGGTGCTTATTTGCTAGATACAGCGCTTTTTGCCAGTGAGCGGGCAGACGCCGCCGGGGATGTTGATCTGTTTGTTTCCGGTGTAGGGGTCTTCATGAGAGAGCTCCTGCAATGCCTCCGGATCAAGGACGATTATCTTGTTCCCTTTTACGCTGATAATTTTTTTGTCGCTGAGGTTGTGGAGTATGCGTGAGAAGGTTTCCGGCTTTACTGAGAGGCGTGATGCCAGGATGCCTTTGGGTGCATCCAGGGAGAAGGTGTCCGACTCCCGCATGCTGCGGTAGTCATAGAGCAACCCGGCAACGCGGTTGGTGGCATTCTGTAGTGTTAGGTCGTCAATCTCTTTGATCAGTGATCGAAGACGCTGGCTCATATCGCCCATCATTCGAAAGCAGCTCTCTACAGATTCCCGCAGCATCTGTGAAAACTGCTGGTTGTCAAACCCAAGCAGCTCTGTATGTTTGATGGCGGTGGCGGTAACCGGGTAGCTGGGTTGCTCCTGAAACATCAGCGCCTCGGCAAAGGTGTTTCCGGGATGAACAATGCCGATGACCTTTTCATTGCCATCCATCGAAAGGCGGGAGAGCTTGATCTGCCCACTGAGCATCAGAAAGAAACGGTTGGCGGGTACACCGCACTCAAAGAGCACTTCGTCTTCATCAAGGGTGATCCTTCGGGATAGGCTTTTCACCTGCACCAACTGTCTATCTGTCAGTGTTGTAAAGAGGTAGGTATCTCGTAATTCGACTGGCATTGCCGCTTCCTGTATCTAATACTTAAACTGCACTATGCACTTTAACACTATTGAAGTAGGTATTGTTCAAGACCAACAACCATGTCGTGCGGTTACTCTTTGCTGCTGTTTGCTCAGTGTCTTATAACAGGATGTAGTGCTAAGCAGAAGTAATTCCCACAATAATTACATTCTATCTTGAAGATTCAAAATCTGAAAGCTCGTGATTGACCTGCTGGTAGCGGTGTGTTGCCTGAAGGATGTTGAGTAGCAGCAGGGTACAGGATACCCCTAAACCAAGCCCGGCAAGATAGCTGAACGGATTGGGCCAAAACGGTGCCAGTGTCAGCAGAAGCAGGGTTGCCAGGTGGGCATAGAGCTGCCTTTGCGCCAGCCGGTCGGGCATAAGCTCCTTCATATTGGGAACCTTCACCTTGCCCATGCTCATCAGCGCAACCTGGCGGTTTTGCAGGTGAAACCAGGCCAGAAACGGGACAATCTTATAGAGCATGCCGTTGGTCACTGAGGTGGCAATGCCGAATAACAGCCAGATGCCCAGCAGCAGAGGGATAGCAGGCTGGTTTTTTGCAGCGGGGGTCAGGCTGGTAAGCCAGAGCAGCAGGCAGGCCGCAATGAGAATCATGCCGGTGCGCCAGAAGAGCAGTGTGATGTCAGAGACCCGCCGCCGCCGTTTATGCTGTAGCCACAGGGTGGTGCCAGCAAACAGGGTGTAGCCAATAGTGGGCAGCAGGATCCAGGTGTCTGGTACCCATTTTGGCAGCTGGCCGCTCCCCCAGGCCAGATAGAGCGGCGCCCAGATGACCAGCGTGGCAAACAGTACCCAGCTGAGTGGGCCGGTGAGTCTTTGAGGATACTCGGGTGTCAGCTGGAACATGGGGACAACCTGGTAGGCGACGCCGATAACAAGGATGCCGATCCAGCCCAGTATGCCCCAGCCCAGGTGAATATCAGTGAGCGGTATGAGCTGGCTCAGGGAGGTCATGCCAGAGAAGCCGGCACCGACAGTGAGCCCTAGAACCACCGTCGTTGCCAGTGAGGCGATGGCCAGCCGCATGCCGTGTATGGTGGCATTGGGGGTTCTGATGCGTATCAATGCCACGGAGATGGCAACAATAAAGATCAGGAAACCCAGCCCCAGTGTGCTGAGTGCAAGGTGAAACAGCCCGGTGATGCCGCTGAGAAAGCCAGCGACCAACGCCAGGGTGCCGATGGTCAGCAGGCCGTGCACCGCTGTGGCAACGGGCTTTACCCTGGGTACCGGTGAGCCGGCCAGAACAGGCAGCATCTGCATCATGGCGCCACACATGATCATCCCCAGAAAGCCCAGCGTGATGAGATGGGTCAATGCCAGTGTGGCAGGTGCCCAGCGGCTGATCAGTATATCGGGGCCGTAGACCAGCAGCAGCAAGGCGGCCAGCAGCCCAAAGATGGGGGCGGTGATAAAAAACCGGAAGGGTACTGAAATAGGGGGAGCCTGCTCTAGAGAGAGGCTTGATCGACTTACCTGCATGAGCGTTCTATGTGTGTGGCTGAGGGCTGGCTCTTATACCATCTATCGGCCAGCCAATAAAGGCGCGCTCGGCTAATGGCTGCGTGGGTTATTGGGGGTGTCGGGTGGGGATCTTGGCGTTGGCAATGTGGTCATCCTTGCGCCAGATAAAGATCTCATAGCCCTCCGGGCCGCCCGGCTGCGTAATCCAGGCGATACCCATATTTTCCAGCATGGGGTAGATCATGCGGGGTTCCCGGCGATGTATCACATAGAGGTAGTCGCCACTGTTGAGCGACTCAATGGCTTGCAGGATCTGCTCCATGGGCTCAGGTGGCTCAAGGCCACTGACATCCAGTTTGTGCTCCATAGCTATAGAATATAGTGTGAGGTTTTGTTTATTGGCGATCTGCGCACCCCAGGCAGGGTCTGCCTAGGAGACTGTCCGAGAATAGGAATCATGGTGAGGGGACGCTGGTTTGAGTCAGGTTTTTTCATTATTTAAGGCGAATATTGAGTATATTTAACGAAAATAATGGAAGAATCTGGCCAAATCCAGCTTTTCCTCATTGTGGTTTCTATTCTCGGACAGCCTCCTAGGAGTCTGTCCGGGAATAGACAGCCTACTGCGGAAAAGCCATTTCGGCCAGATTTCCCGATTAAATTCGTTAAATATGCTCAATATTCGCCTCATTTAATCGGAAAATCTGACTCAAAATGGCTTCCCCTCGCTACGGCTTCTATTCTCGGACAGGCTCCCAGGGCGCGTAAAAAATTTTGGGATTACCGCTACGGGTTCATTCCCATCTTAGTCAGAACATCTGTCGCTTTTTCGCGCAGTGACTGGTCGGCCATGATATAGACAATCTGCTCCTCCTTGGTGTTGTGCTGCTGCATGACCATGATCAGTGTTTCGGATAGGCCGAGGTATTTTTCCTGGCTCTTCTCGGTAACACTTTCATCCATATCTGCGAGCAGCTGGCGCATCTGCATGTGCTCCATACGCATCACCTGAGTAGGGCCTGAGGTCATGCCGGTGCTCTGCTCGACGGCTGGAAACAGCACCGCCTCTTCCATAGAGAAGTGTCGTTCCGTGGCATCGTGAAAATCACGGAAGGCGGCGGCACCACTCTCCCAGTCTCCATTGGAGATAGCATCTTCAGCTTTTGCGAATAGTTCATCACATCGTTTGTGATCGGTGGACATGACATCTGTGATTTTTGGCATACGAGTTTCCGATTTGGATTAAGAAAATGATTATTTTTTAGTATGCAAGAGGGGGTAAAACCAAGTCATTGATGTCAGTCAAATAAAAAACCACCCGGATGAGAGTGCGAAATAGAAACGATATTTTCTAATGGTGGCCATTACCAGTACAATCAACCCTAGAGTAACTAATTCGGGTGAGCAGGTGGATGAAAAAACCAAGCATTAAACGTTTTCTACTAAGTATGATCGCCGGCGTGACCATGGCGGGCGCGTCCCCTCTCCTGGCATCGGGCGGCCCCTCTCTCTCAGAGGAGGAATTTGAACAGGCGAAGGAGCTGTACTTTCAGCGCTGTGCGGGTTGCCACGGAGCCTTGCGCAAAGGCGCTACAGGCAAGAGCCTTGAGCCGAAGAGCATCAGGAAGAGAGGGCAGCGGCGTCTGGAGAAGGTCATCGCCTTTGGCACCGAAGGTGGCATGAATAACTTTGATGATCTCCTCACCCGGGATGAGATCACGCTGCTGGCCACCTACATACAGCTGGAGCCACCCATTCCGCCCGAAATGTCGCTGAGGTTGATGCGGGAGCGCACCAGGGTCTTTGTGGAGCCAAAGAACTACCCAACCAAACCCCAGCACGATCGAAACTGGAAAAACTTTTTCATCGTCATTGAGCGCGATGCTGGAAAGGTGGCCATTGTCGATGGTGACAGGCATGAGATCATCACCCATATCAATACAGGTTATGCGGTGCATGTGGCCAAATCTGCGGAGCGCCATGCCACAGAGAGCACGGTGGACCTGGGGCGCTTCTGGTACACCATTGGCCGTGATGGCCGGGTAAAGAAGATTGATCTATGGCAGACACCGGAGCGGATGCTGGTGGCAGAGACCCAGATCGCCTACGATGCGCGGGACATTGCCGTCTCGGGTGATGGCAAGTACCTGATTGCCGGGGGCTACTGGCCGCCACACTTCGTTATCATCGACGCTGAAACGATGAACCCGATCAAGGTCGTCTCCACCCGAGGTGCCAATGTTGATGGCTTTTTTATCAATGAATCGCGTGTGGCTGCGGTAGACACCACGCCAAATCTCTCCAGTTTTCTGGTATCGGCCAAGGAGCTGGGGCAGGTATGGCAGGTGGACTATACCGATCTGAGTAATCTGCGAATCGACAAGATTGATTCAGCCCGCTATCTGCATGATGGTTTTTTTGACCCTACCGGCCGCTATTTTCAGGTTGCAGCAAACGCCTCCAACAAGATGGTGATCATTGATACCGAGACCCGGAAGCTGGAGGCGATGATCGATGTGGCCAAAAAACCCCACCCTGGGCCAGGTGCCAACTGGGTTGACCCGAGGTGCGGGCCGGTGGCTGGCACCACCCACCTGGGCGAGGCCAAGGTGACGACCTGGGGCAATGACCCGGTTGGGCATCCAGACAGGGCCTGGAAGATCTGCCGTGTTATCAAGGTCGATGGTGCAGGCTCGTTTATCCGCACCCACCCCAAGAGTGACTTTGTCTGGGTTGACCAGCTGATGCACCCTGAGCAGGCCGTCAAACAGAGTGTGCAGGTGATCAGCAAGAAGACAGGGCGCGTCATCAAGACCATCCGTGTCACCAAAGATGCCGGTTTTGCGGCCGTGCATATCGAGTTCAACCAGGATGGCAGCGAGGTTTGGGTCTCGGCCTGGAACCGCAAGGACTACAGCAATGACACGGGTTACATCGTGATCTACGATGCCAAGACCCTGCGGGAGAAGAGTCGCGTCAAAGGGTTGCGGACGCCGACCGGTAAGTTCAATGTCTATAACCGCATCAATCATGTCACCTGATGCAGATCGACAGCGGGGCTAATGCACCTTTGACCAATATCAAGGTCATAACAGGCGCGGTGTTGATAATCCCGATGCAGGTGAAGGGTTCCGCAGTGCAATATTGATTGTCTGCTGCTTGCCACTAAAGCGAGCGAGATCAGTCAATATCCAAGTCATGATCCGCGCGCGCAGTTTTCCAATTTTTCAGGAGTGACAGTTCAGGTGTTTAACGGTAAGACACTGATGGTGGGCGCTGCTTTGGCGCTGTTTAGTCTGGCGGGTGTTGCCGATTCTGCCGTTCAAAGAGAGGCAGAGATCCTACATCTGTTGAAACATGACTGCGGCTCCTGCCACGGGATGACGCTACAGGGTGGGCTGGGGCCATCGCTACGGCCTGAGCCGCTCAAGCTGTTCAGCGAGGCGCAACTGGCGATAGTGATTCTGCACGGTCGCCCCGGCACCCCCATGCCCCCCTGGAAACCCTTTCTGACTAAACAAGAGGCGCTCTGGCTGGCCGGGTTGCTGAAAAAAGGTATTGAACCATGAGGCTGATTTTTGTTGCGCTGTTACTGATCTCATCTGCTGGACAGGCTGCTGACTGCCTGCTCCGTGGAACGGGCGACCTGGGCATTATCATCGAGCGGGCCGCAGGCAGCCTGAAGGTGGTGGATACCACCCATCGAAAAGAGCTGTTTCAGGTCAAGGGGCTGGGCGATCTCTCCCATGCCTCTGCGGTCTACTCACGCGATGCCCGCTACGCCTACATCTTTGGGCGTGACGGCGGCCTCTCCAAGGTGGATCTGCTCTGCGGCACACTGGTCAAGCGGGTGGTGCAGGGCGGCAACAGCATTGGCGGTGCCATCTCGCAGGATGGGCGACTGATTGCGGTCTCCAACTATGAGCCGGGCGGGGTCAAGGTCTTCTCGGCCGAGACCCTCGACCTGGTGGCGGATATCCCGGCCACCCAAACCCCCAAAGGCAAGGGTTCTAAAACCGTGGGGCTGGTCGATGCGCCGGGGCAGCGCTTCGTCTTTGGTCTCTATGACACCCATGAGATCTGGGTGCTCGATATGAGCGAGCCAAAATCCCCCAAAATCACTAAATTCGAGAAGGCAGGGCTTCAGCCCTACGATGGCTTGATTACCCCTGATGGCCGCTACTACATTGCCGGCCTGTTTGGTGAAGATGGTCTCACCCTGCTTGACCTCTGGCATGTCGAAAAGGGGCCGAGCCGCATCCTGAGCCACTATGGCAAAGGTAAAAAGCAGCTGCCGGTCTACAAGATGCCGCACCTGGAAGGGTGGGCGGTTGCGGGTGACCAGACCTTCCTGCCCGCCATCGGCCACCATGAGGTGCTGGTGGTGAATCGCAACAGCTGGCAGGCCACCGGGCGTATCCCGCTCTATGGGCAGCCGGTATTTGCGATTGCCCGCCCGGATGGCCGCCAGGTCTGGGTCAACTTTGCCTTCCCACATAACGACACCATCCAGGTGATCGACACCGAAACCCTGAAGATCATCAAGACCCTGAAACCCGGCAAGGGCGCGCTGCATATGGAGTTCTCCCCACGCGGTGAAGAGGTGTGGATCTCAATCCGTGATCAGAACCAGGTCAAGATCTTCGACACCGCCACGCTGAAGCAGATCGGCAGCCTGCCGGTGGATAACCCCAGCGGCATCTTCTTTACCTCGCGTGCGCACCAGACGGGGCTCTGATGCTGGCCGAGACACGACAGCCCGAGTGGATGAATCCAGAGGCGTTGACCGATCTGGAAAAACGTCTGCTCAACGAATACCAGCAGGGGCTACCGCTCTCGCCCACCCCGTTTTCCGATATGGCGCAACAGCTGGGAACCACCGAGGATGAGGTGCTGCGCATCCTCGGCAGCCTGCAGCAGCAAGGCATCATCAGCCGGATTGGGCCGGTATTCAAACCCAAACGGGCGGGTGCCAGCACCCTGGCTGCAGTTGCGGTGCCAGCGCAGGAGATGGCCGCTGTCGCCGCCTTCATCAGTGCCTTCGATGAGGTCAACCATAATTATGAACGGCTGCATCGGTTGAACCTCTGGTTTGTCGTAACCGCCCCCGATCAGCAACGGGTGGATCAGGTGCTGGCCGAGATCGAGGCGCACTGTGGCCAGCCGGTACTGGTGCTGCCGCTGCTGAAACACTTTCATATCGACCTGGGGTTCCCGCTATGGTGATCAGCGAGCGGGATGCCCCGCTGATTGCCGCCATCCAGGGCGGCCTGCCGTTGGTGAGCCACCCCTACGCAGAGGTTGCCAAACAGATTGGCTGGTCGGAGGAGCAGGTGATCGAACGCATCGGCGAGATGCAGCGCAGCGACATCATCAAACGCTTTGGTGTCATCGTACGCCATCACGAACTGGGCTACCGGGCCAATGCGATGGTGGTGTGGGATGTGCCGGAGCAGCGGCTGGACGAAGTGGGCCGCCTGCTGGGGGATCACCCCTGCGTCACCCTCTGCTACCAGCGCCCACGACGGCTGCCGGAGTGGCCCTACAATCTCTTCAGCATGATCCACGGCCGCAGCCAGCAGCAGGTCACCGCACAGGTAAAACAGCTGATTGACGAACTGGGATTGGGCGATATCTCCTATGAGATTCTATTCAGCGGCCAGCGCTTCAAGCAGCGCGGTGCCCGATATCAATGAAGATGCAGAAGCAATCACCCTATGAGCGGTTTACCCTGGAAGCGGGACTTCAGTCCTGCATTACCGGCCAATCCACTGCGGGACTAAAGTCCCGCTTCCAATGACTATGGATGATATAGATCGCGCTATTATCAACAACCTGCAAGGTGGCTTCCCCATCTGCGACCACCCCTATGCAGTGGTGGCGGAGCAGCTGGGTATCGGTGAATCAGACCTGCTCCAGCGCCTGCAACAGATGCTGGAGAAAAAGCAGCTCTCCCGCTTTGGCCCCATGTATCATGCCGAGCGGCTGGGTGGTGGGCTGAGCCTCTGCGCCATGCGTGTGCCAGAGGCCGATTTTGAGCGGGTTGCCGGGCAGGTCAACGGCTTCCCCGAGGTAGCCCATAACTATGCGCGGGATCACGAATTCAGCATGTGGTTCGTACTGGGCACCGAGACCCCGGAGCGGGTCGAAGAGGCCTGTCGCGAGATTGAAAAGATGACAGGTTATAAAGTCTACAACATGCCAAAGAAGCAGGAGTTCTTCGTCGGCCTGAGGTTTGAGGTCTGAGCGGCATGGGTGAAGAGATAAAACTGGATGAGCTGGATCGGCGTATCGTGGTCGCCACCCAGGCGGGTCTACCGCTGGTTGCGGAACCCTATCAGCAGATCGGCAAAGAGCTGGATACAAGCGCAGAAGAGGTGATGCAGCGCATGCAACGCATGCTGGAGAGCGGTATCATCCGCCGCATTGGTGCGGTGCCGAACCACTACACCCTGGGTTTTCGCGGCAACGGCATGACCGTCTGGGATGTGCCGGATCAGAAGGTCGTGGAGTATGGCGAGCAGATTGGCGCACTCGATTTCGTCAGCCATGCCTATCATCGCCCCCGCTTTCTGCCCGAATGGCGTTACAATCTCTTCGCCATGGTGCACGGCACCAATCGGGATGAGCTTAAACACAAGATTGACACCATCGCCGAGCTGCTGGGCGCAGACAATCGGGCGCACGAGGTGCTCTTCAGTACCCGTATATTAAAGAAGACCGGGCTAAGACTAATTCCTGGTTCTTAGGAATCAGTCACAAGAGAGTAAAAGATGTTTCGTATCTCCCAATACATGAATGAGCTGGTGAACCCCAAACCCCTGGGGTCACAGCGCAGCCCCCCCGGCCCGGTGGTGATCTGGAACCTGATCCGGCGCTGCAACCTCACCTGCAAGCACTGCTACTCCATCTCTGCGGACACCGACTTCCCCGGCGAGCTGAGTACCGATCAGATCTTCACCGTGATGGACGATCTCAAACAGTTCCGCGTGCCGGTGCTGATCCTCTCGGGCGGCGAGCCGCTGATGCACCCGGATATCTTCAGGATCTCCCGTCGCGCCAAGGAGATGGGTTTCTTTACCGCGCTCTCCACCAACGGCACCCTGATTAGCGATGAGAATATCGATGCCATCCACGAGATCGGCTACGACTACGTCGGTATAAGCATCGATGGCATCAAAGAGACGCACGATGAATTCCGCCGTATGCAGGGCGGTTTCGATGCGGCGCTCAACGGTCTGCGCATGTGTCGTGATCGCGGCATGAAGGTCGGGTTGCGCTTCACCATGACCCAGGACAATGCCGAAGAGCTGCCACAACTGCTGCAACTGATGGATGACGAGGGCATTGATAAATTCTACTTCTCGCATCTCAACTATGCCGGGCGTGGCAATAAAAACCGCGAGACCGATGTCTTTCTGCAGACCACCCGCTGGGCGATGGAGCTGCTGTTTGAGCGGGCGCTGGCCGATGTGCGTGCGGGCAGGGCGAGTGAATTTGTCACCGGCAACAACGATGCCGATGGGGTCTTTCTGCTGCACTGGGTCAAAAAACACCACCCGGAGCAGGCCGAACATATCGAGGCCAAGCTGAATCAGTGGGGTGGTAACAGCTCCGGGGTGAACGTAGCCAACATCGACAACCTGGGTCATGTACACCCCGATACCATGTGGTGGGACTATGACCTGGGCAATGTAAAAAAGCGCCCCTTTTCAGAGATATGGACGGACACCTCAGACCCCATCATGGCAGGTCTGAAGGCAAAACCAAGGGTGATCTCAGGCCGCTGTGGCCAGTGCATCCATTTTGGTATCTGCGGTGGCAACACCCGGGTGCGGGCGATGCAGCTGACCGGCGACGCCTGGGGCGAAGACCCGGCCTGTTATCTTACCGACAGCGAGATCGGCATTGGCGATGCCGTGCGGGATATGGGCAACAACCCGGTGGGGAATCAATAGCATGTTACGCATAACAGGCGGGACTGAAGTACCCAAAGGTCGGGCACAGGTCCCACCTCCAGACAGCACCGGAAGCGGGACTTTAGTCCCGCCGGCCATTGGTGCTTTGTTGTTACTGCTGACACTGCTCTGCAGTGGTGCAGTATCTGGCAAAGCTGCCATTGATGTCCAGGCACTCTACAAAACCCACTGTGCTGAGTGCCACAACCCCGAGCGGCTGGGGGCGATGGGGCCGGCACTGCTGCCACAAAACCTGAAACGGCTGCGCAAAAAATCGGCCGTCGAGGTGATCACCAAAGGGCGACCGGCCACCCAGATGCCCCCCTTTGGCGACAAACTGAAAAGCGAAGAGATCCAGGCGCTGGTCGAGCTGGTCTACACCCCGCTGGAGCAGATCCCGGAGTGGGGCATGGCGCAGATCCGCGCCAGCCACCTGCTGCCCAACAGCGCCGAGCCGCTCTCCGACACCCCCATCTTCAAAGCGGATATGGATAACCTCTTCGTGGTGGTAGAGCTGGGTGATCACCACGCTACGCTACTGGATGGTGACAGCTTTGAGCCGATCAAACGGTTCCGCACCCGCTTTGCGCTGCACGGTGGCCCCAAATATGGCCCGAATGGTCGCTATGTCTACTTCGCCTCGCGTGATGGCTGGATCAGCAAATTTGACATCTACAACCTGAAATATGTGGCCGAGGTACGTGCCGGGATCAACACCCGCAACCTGGCGGTTTCGGCCGATGGGCGCTATGTCATCGTGGCCAACTACCTGCCGCACACCCTGACGATACTGGATGCCAGCGACCTCAGGCCAATCAAG
>Ga0256839_1002483_pt1 | contig 20406 bp, 16 predicted proteins | sample 354166metaG_FD_185968 | JGI IMG/M metagenome (GOLD analysis project Ga0256839, IMG submission 185968) | Hydrothermal vent microbial communities from Mid Atlantic Ridge, Atlantic Ocean - 354-166 | ecosystem: Environmental > Aquatic > Marine > Hydrothermal vents | place: Atlantic Ocean: Mid... | reverse complement strand
CCTTTGATTGAAATACTCTCCGCCTCGATTGAGCGCTGGGAGAATCACGCCGAAGAGTTCAGCGAGTTTAACCAACGCATCCAAGCACTCGATGACATCGATACCTTAAAGTTACTCATGCAACAACACGGGCTAGGTATCGCCGATGTACCTGAAATTGGCTCAAATACGCTAGTCTCAAAAGTCATCAACCGCAAACGAAACTTAACCCGTAATCATATAGAAGCATTAAGTAAACGCTTTGGGGTTAGCCCTGCATTGTTCTTTTAATTTGGGGTAGAGTCAAAGGGAGAATTACTCTCAGCCATTGAAATACTTCCTACCAAATACCAGCGGATACCTACTACACAAAATTAAGAAAAAACCTAGAAAAAGCAGGAACGTCTATAGAACCGAATGAAAGGGAGTTTTTGAAAGGGATGGGTTAATAGAGTTAAGTGTTGAGAATTGGCTTGGTGTTGAGGTTAGTCAGCGTAGTAGTCGGCCCTCTTCTTCTTTGGTGGTTTTCTTTAAAACGATGAAATACAAAAGGGCAAAAAAGGTGGGGGGTGGCAAATGTACTGCTACTTTAATAACAGACAAGCGATTGCTTACGCCATTAAATAGAGAATATGCTATAAAGAGATAAAATACCCTATCAAACAGATTACTTATGAATCTATCCTACTTTGCCGTACTCATTTTAGTCTTAGCATTCTCTGCTTATGTCATAACAAAATGGCTTGAATATAGAAAAGTCGCGGTTAACGCCCCAGGCTATGCAAAAACGACGGGGATCTACTTTCTACTATTTGCTTTTATAGCATTAACGGGTATTTTATCGCTATCAGATAAGCTCTTTAATACATTGCTTAATGCCGTACTTACAAAAGTGGGCTTGCCTGTATTGGAGCTGGGTCAATCGTCTGAATTCAAATGGATGCTATTTGCGGCCTTTTTCGGGCTTGTGATTGCCGTGGTTATGCTACTTAAAGAAGGAAAAGGTAAGGCGGTAGTTTATAACAATAAAGTATCAGATAATGTGGTTGACGGCGATGTAAATATAACCAATATCACTCATCCCCCTATTGGGTACAAAGGGGTACTGCTTATCACTTTGATTGTGACGGTAGCGATTTTCTTTATCGTAAAAAACCAACAAAATACTTCAACTGACACCAAGCTAAATAAATATTTTATAGCAGAACTCCAACGAAAAAATAAAGAAATTGATGATTTAAAAGAACAGTTGAAAAATAGCCATTCGGAAGAAGAAAAGCTACATATATCCAACAAAATCAAACGGTTGAAATCTGATCTAGATAGCTACAAAGAAGTCAAAGGAATATTCAAATCACAAGGCAGTGATAAGGCACTCGCGTATTTAGAAACCATAGATTTTGACAACACACTCAAGCTAGCACAGCAACATGCTAAAGCCTTATTAATTAAAGCAAGGTTTTATCGCCTTAGAAATCAGCATCAAAAAGCTGAGAAGGCCTTTTCACAATCTCTAAAATTACAACGTGGTTTTGATAATACAATCAGCTATGCTATCTACCTGTCTAATCAGAATAAGTTTCCTGAAAGCATTCAACAGCTCAAGCTTTTAAAAAATGAAAACCCACAACTGAGTAATGAAGAAAAAGCGACCCTAATTGGAAACCTAGCAAATGCTTATCAAAGAAATAATCAGCTAAAAGATGCCGAGCGCGCCTATGATGAAGCCTTGAATATTTATCGAGACTTAACCAAAGAAAACCCCAGCGCCTATCAGAACTATGTAGCAACAACGCTGAATAATTTAGCGAATTTGCATGCTTCAGCTAATAGCTTAAAAGATGCCGAGCGCGCCTATGATAAAGCCTTGAATATTTATAGAGACTTAGCCAAAGAATACCCCAGCGCCTACCAGAGCGATGTAGCAATGACGCTGAATAATTTAGCGAATTTGTATACTTCAGCTAATCGCCTAAAAGATGCCGAGCGCGCCTATGATGAAGCCTTGGGTATTTATCGAGGCTTAGCCAAAGAAAACCCCAGCGCCTACCAGAACGATGTTGCAATGACGCTGAATAATTTAGGGCTTTTGTATGCTTCAGATAATCGCCTAAAAGATGCCGAGCGCGCCTATGATGAAGCCTTGGCAATTTATCGAGACTTAGCCAAAGAAAACCCCAGCGCCTATCAGCCTTATGTAGCAACAACGCTGAATAATTTAGCGGTTTTGTATGATTCAGATAATCGCCTAAAAGATGCCGAGCGCGCCTATGATGAAGCCTTGGCAATTAGACGAGACTTAGCCAAAGAAAACCACAGCGCCTATCAGAACGATGTAGCAACAACGCTGAATAATTTAGCGGTTTTGTACGATTCAACTAATCGCCTAAAAGATGCCGAGCGCGCCTATGATGAAGCCTTGGAGATTTATCGAGACTTAGCCAAAGAAAACCCCAGCGCCTATCAGAACGATGTAGCAACAACGCTGAATAATTTAGCGATTTTGTATCGTTCAGCTAATCGCCTAAAAGATGCCGAGCGCGCCTATGATGAAGCCTTGAATATTTATCGAGACTTAGCCAAAGAAAACCCCAGCGCCTATGGTATTGATTTAGCCAATACGCTGGTTATGGGTGTTTATTTGCTTAATCAGCCAACAGAGAATTTAAACGAAGCGAAGGCAGTTTTATTGAAGTTTAAGGGGATTCCACGGGCGGAGGGTTTATTGGCAATCATTAAAGAACTTGAAGGTAAGTAGTTTTCTTTACCCCTGCGGTAGCTTGTTGAAATGGTCGGTTACGTAAACTTCACCGACCCTACGGTGGTTTTGATTTACCCTGCGTGTTTATTTGCCACCCCCCACGTTTTTGCCACTTTTGTACAAGAATAAACTACCCTTTCTCACCACGAAGAGCACGAAGTTCACGAAGAAAAACAAAAGGCCTTAGTCTTTACCTTCGTGGTAAAAATCAATCTTCAAAAGAAACGGACAGCCATAATCCTATCATCCTTATATTATTCTCTATCAAAATCTAGCATTTGTGTATCATGGAAACCGTGCTATCATGTATGAATGATTGTATCGTTTAAAGATAAAGCGACAGAAGATATTTTTAACGGGGTTAATTCCAAATATGCAAGAAAAGCTTGTCCTCAAACTTTATGGAGAGTTGCATCACGAAAACTTGATCAACTTGATTCTGTTCAAAATTTAGAGGAATTAAAAGTCCCTCCAGGAAATAGACTTGAATTATTATCGGGTGATAGAGAAGGCTCATACAGTATTCGTATTAATGAGCAATATCGTGTTTGTTTTTCTTGGGAGGATTTAGGTCCCAATCATGTCGAAATAACTGATTACCATTGAGGTTTAGATTATGAGAATTCCAACAAATAGAGAGCCAACTCATCCTGGAGAGATGCTTCGTGAAGAATTTTTACTTCCTATGAATATAACTCAAAGAGAGTTAGCTGATGCAATTCATGTACCTTATCAAAGAATAAATGAATTAGTTAACAAAAAACGGGGAGTCACTCCAAGTACAGCACTTCGTTTAAGTAAATTTTTTGGTGTTTCGCCAGACTTTTGGCTTAATTTACAAATGAGGTCTGAACTATTTAAAGCACAAAATGCGGAGCAAGAAGATTTAGAATCTATTCAAGACTATCAACAAATTTATAAAATTGCATAACAAGTTTTCCTCCTCGTGCAAATTCTAAAGCTCTTAAGGCTACCAGTAGATAATTGAAGATATTTCTAATACTGCTTTATAGTCATAACATAGCCATGATTACTATTTAAAATCCACCAAGACCAAACTCCTATTTATCCTTGATCTAAACGACTCAATCCAGCATTTTCTGTATTTTCACCTTTACCTTCGTTCTCTCGGCAACTGCTTCTGCGTTGCTCTACTACGGTACGTCCATGTACCTATTCGTGTCCTTCGTGGTAAAAAAGAAATTCCCACCGACCCTACGGTAGTTTTGATTTACTCTGCGTTTATTGCCCTCCCACCTTTTGCCCCTTTTGTAATAACTTGTAAAACAAAGGCTCACTACGAAGCGCACAAGTTCACGAATAAAAATAAAACATCTTAATCTTTCCCCATCCGTCAGCTAACTGACATTACTTTCCCTCGCTCTTTTATAAACTCCTCGCTAATTATTTGAAACAAAACCCAGCAAAGGAGATTAAAAATGAGTATCGGAGATTCAAAACTAGAAGCTTTATTAGATCAATTAGCCCCTGTCATCCTGCCACCTGCTGAATATCCACCAGCGGATGTGGTACGGGATACGCCGCGTGAAGAACTGATTGAACGCATTAAAAACAATGCACAGGAGATTGACTTAGCGCTTGATGATGCGCATTGGGAGGTGATTAATTTTCTCTTTGATTTTTATGAGAGCTGTTGCGAGACCAAGGCACCCCATTATTTAGGGCAGAAAAAATACTGGGAGTATATCGATTGCCTACGACACCATGATTGTGAAGAGGACGCTGAAACGATTAATGAGAAATGCCCCTTTGGTCAGCTGAGCGTGAAGGAGGCGACTAAGGCTTATCGTGTTTATCGCGTTCTGTTAAAAGCGTATAAAAAGAAGGGGGGTAAAAAGCATTTATACAAACTATTCCCTTACGGCCCTTTATTCACGATTCATTTATTGGCGCAGTTGCCGCGGTTGATTAATGATGTTGATCCACATTATGGAACAGCTTATTAAATTTTATTTGCTGAATTCAGCCAAAGGAAAAATCAAGAATTTAACAACAACGTCAGTTAGCTGACAGAACTTATTGGCGGGATGAGTAAAATACCGCCAACGAAAACGAAACATAATTTCAGTATAGCGGCTAAAAGTTGCTGTGCTTAATTCAAATCAGGAGGTCATAAACATGGCTAAAGTAATAGGAATCGATTTAGGAACAACTAACTCTTGTGTCTCCATTATGGAAGGCGACACGGCAAAGGTTATCGAAAATGCAGAGGGTGATCGCACTACACCATCTATCGTCGCTTATGCGGATGATGAGGTGTTAGTGGGTCAACCCGCAAAACGTCAAGCAGTGACCAATCCAGAAAAAACGCTGTTTGCGATTAAGCGTTTGATTGGTCGTCAATATGATGAGGATGCGGTACAAAAAGATATAAAACTGGTTCCTTACAAAATCATCAAGTCAGATAATGGTGATGCGTGGGTTGAGGTGAATGGCAAAAAGCTTTCGCCTTCTGAAGTCTCTGCGCGTATTTTGCAAAAACTAAAGAAAGATGCAGAAAGCTACTTAGGTGAAGAGGTTAAAGAGGCGGTCATTACCGTGCCTGCTTACTTTAATGACTCGCAACGCCAAGCCACCAAAGATGCAGGAAAAATCGCGGGCTTAGAAGTAAAGCGAATTATCAACGAGCCTACCGCAGCAGCATTGGCCTATGGTATTGATAAGACGGCAAAAGGTGATCAAAAAATCGTGGTTTACGACTTAGGTGGTGGAACCTTTGACGTATCCATTATTGAAATTGCAGATATTGACGGTGAAAAGCAATTTGAAGTATTAGCAACTAATGGAGATACCTTCTTAGGTGGTGAAGACTTTGATATGCGCTTGATGGATTACTTGGTGGACGAGTTTAAGAAAGACTCAGGTGTCGACCTTAAAAATGATCCATTGGCATTACAGCGCCTTAAAGAAGCGGCGGAGAAAGCCAAGATTGAGTTGTCATCTGCCCAACAGACGGACATTAACTTGCCTTACGTGACGGCTGATGCCTCAGGGCCTAAGCACCTTAATATTAAGGTCACGCGTTCTAAGTTGGAATCCTTAGTGGAAGATTTAGTAAAACGTACCATTGCGCCTTGCAAACTGGCACTGAAAGACTCTGGTTTATCCGTATCGGATATTGATGACGTGATTTTAGTCGGTGGTCAAACGCGTATGCCTAAGGTTCAAGAAGAAGTAAAAGCATTCTTCAAGAAGGAAGCACGTAAAGATGTGAACCCTGATGAAGCAGTAGCGATGGGTGCAGCGATTCAAGCGGCAGTACTTTCTGGCGATGTGAATGACGTGTTATTGCTAGATGTAACACCGCTATCACTGGGTATAGAAACGATGGGGGGTGTATTGACCAAGTTGATACAGAAAAATACCACGATTCCTACCAAGGCGTCAGAGGTGTTTTCAACGGCGGAAGATAACCAATCAGCAGTGACCGTGCATGTATTGCAAGGTGAGCGTGAGTTGGCTAAAGATAATAAATCACTTGGCCAGTTTAACTTATCTGATATACCACCCGCGCCACGTGGACAGCCACAAATCGAGGTGACTTTTGATATTGATGCCAACGGTATTTTAAAAGTATCGGCAAAAGATAAAGCCAGCGGTAAAGAACAGGCGATTGAAATCAAAGCATCCAGTGGTTTAAGCGAAGCAGAAGTGGAGCAAATGGTAAAAGATGCCGAAGCACATGCGGATGATGATCGCAAACAACGTGAATTAATAGATGCACGCAACCAAGCGGATCAGTTAATTCATTTGGCAGAAAAGTCGATTAGCGATGCTGCCGATAATGCGCCAGAGGCTGAAAAGAAAGCACTGCAAAGTGCGATTGATGAAGCCAAGGACGCCATTAAAGGCAATGATAAAGCCGTGATTGATGCCAAGTCACAAAGCTTGCAAGAAGCCTCTAACAACTTTATGCAAGCAATGACTCAAACTTCAGCTGCGCCTAACGCCTCTGATCAAGCATCAAATGATGTGGATGACGATGATGTGGTGGATGCCGAGTTTGAAGAAGTGGATGAGAAATAACGCCACTCTTTAAGGAACCTCCGAATAACCTAGTTGAGTTCTGTGAGTTTACAAGGCATCAAGTCCTAGGCGGTTTTTTGAGAATGGTCGCTCCCTTCACAAAAAATCACAACAACGGAATTGATGCCTTGTAAGCTCACCCGCGGGGCTTAGCCAAGTTTTCAATTTCTTCGTTATTTGTTTTTACCATAGAATAACTATGCAAAAAACAAATGCCTCGAACTGGAAAGCTTGGCGTTGCCAGAACTCAGCTAGGTTGTTCAGAGGTTCCTTAACAGTCGCCCTGTCCCCTTCCGATTAGCAGGGCGACACTTTTAACAGAGGTTAATTTCCAACCTCTGTTCTTTTTACCAAAAAAATTTAGTCTTTCTTTTTAGACCTGGACTAGATTTTATGCGCACAAAACAAATGAAATAGAGGAGTAATTCAAAAATGAAAAACACTAAGAATGTATTAATTTTAACAGGCTTGTTAATTGGCTCATTAGCCGTTAGCCCAGCGGTACTGGCTGATACTCAAGCTAAAACACAAACGACAACATCCAACGCAGTAGCATCCCATGTTAAAGCAGGGGCTGAGAATAAAGCAAAGCAAGCCTTAAAAGCTTCAAAACCCGCGGTCAGTGAAGCGCAAGACAAGGCAAATAAAAAGGCAATTGTGGATAAAGCACAAAGCCAAGTAGACCTTTTAAAAGAAGTTGATAAAGGTATTGTTGATGGCTTTAAAAAAGTGATCGAAGCGACTAAGCTGATTAAAGAAGACAAGACAAAAGAAGCTATTAAGGCGTTGCAGGATGCTACTGGAAAATTTGACGTGGCATTAGCTGCTAATCCTAAATTAGCGCTTATTCCTATTGCTTCGACTGTTCGCATTAATGAACTCATTACCACGCCTGAGGCGATAAAGGCACAAACAAAACTGGCAAAAGAGTTTTTGGAAGACTCCAAGGTTCAAGCCGCAAGAGCATTATTGCTACCCTTGCAGGATGAATTGGTAACGCGCACAACATCATTACCTATGACCACTTATCCCGATGCAATAAAACTTGCAACCAAGATGTTGGTAGAGGGCAAAAAAGAGGCGGCAAGTGCTACGTTAGCAACTGCCCTTTCAACATTTGTTGATGAAACGTCTATTGTTCCGCTCTCTTTAGTACGGGTTGAGTCAATGGTGCTTGCGGCATCTGAACTGAATAAAGAAACAGGTAAAGACAAAGCTTTGGTTTTATTGAGTGCTGCTGATCAGCAGTTACAAGTGGCGGCTGAATTAGGCTATACCACTAAAAATTCCTCACTGTATGAAGGACTTTCACAACAAATTAAATCCTTAAAGAAAGAAATCACTGGTGGCAATGTTGTTGAGAAGATGTACAGTAAACTTAAAGACTCAATTAAAAGTCTGATTGGTAAAAACTCAGAGCAAAAAGTTGAAACTAGCGGGAATAAATAAACGATAGTAATGTAAAAAAACCCCAGTCTCAGGCTGGGGTTTTTATTTTATATCTGGCATTGTTATCATTCCTAACAACATGCTCTATTTATACTGACTAACATCCTCTTCGTCACCCAAAAAGGGGAATCTATAAAAGGAAAAACAAATGAATAAATTAACACGAGAAAATTTTATCTACATGTTTATGAGCATTGTTCTTGTTATTGGTGGCTATTGGTTTTTGCGTTATGCCTACCAAGTAGCAGATTCAGCGCCATTCTCTCAAGAAATTGTTTTGGTCGTTTTAGGGACGATTGTGACCATTTTAATCACAGCGATACTGCTTAATAAACAAACGGAAGTTGAACTTAAGAAAGAAGAAAACATTAAGTTCATTGAACTTAAAACAGATATTTATTTACAGCTGTTTGATCATTTAGAACAAATTATTCTTGATGGAAATGCGGATCAAAAAGATAAAATTAAACTGCGTATTCTTACTCATAAACTCGCCATTGTTTCATCGCCAGAAGTATTGAAACAGTTTGAGGATTTTTTAGAAAACTTTGCCAAAGTAACAGAGGATGATTTAGTTGGAACAAGTGATACAAACATCCTGATGGATGAACTAGCTGAGCTATCAATTTATATTCGAAGAGATTTAGTGGGTGATTTAGACCATCGCCAAGGCATAGATAAAGAGGTGCTTGCTAAGCAGATTATGGACAACTCTGAAGCCTTTAAAGAGTAAGATCACTTGAGAGCTTGGCATAACTTATTACCATCAGAAAATAGCTCATAAAGAACAAGATAAAATTGAATAACTTCTGATAAGCTAGAGTCACCCTAGATAGTACAAAGAATGATTATGCCTAATGAATCTCTTGTTAAAAGAAACGTACCGCTAAGCAGTAAGCTTATTCAACAGTCCCATTTATTCTCATCTCTTCCAGAGCCACTGGTCCAGGAAATGACTGAACATTTCAAAGCTGAGCGCTGGGGTAAAAAAAGCTATATTGATAATGAAATTCTTCAGCGTCACTTTTTTTTGTTACTAGAAGGTCGTTTAGAAATGACTCGAACCCACCCCGAGTCTGGTAGGTGTGTTACCTTAGACCTTTTAAAAAAAGGGGATGGTTTTGATGTTATTACCTTGCTTGATGGGCAGAGGCATGAGGTTACCTTATCCCCCTTAGAAGAGTTAAAAGTAATCTCCGTTCCCATTGAAAAGATGCGTGAATGGATTTGGAAGTACCCTGAATTAAACCGCCAATTTATGCCTTATCTTGCACAAAAAATGCGTGCCCAAGAAGACAAAACAACAGACTTTGCTTTATATGACACCGTCACTCGTTTGAGCCGAATCATCTTAAAAAATATTGATAGTGTTAATGCGTACACAGGGCAAACCGATAAAGAACACACAGAGCATTTAGTATCTGGGCTTTCCGATGAAGTATTAGCAAGAATGGTTGGCTCGGTCAGACAGGTTGTGAATCAGCATTTACAACATTGGAAACAAACAGGGATTATTGATAAAAAACGTAATCAAATAAAAATCAATAACCTGCAGGCAATTATTGATGATGCAGGTATGACCCAGTCAAATCTTTAATGCATTGGCTTAGTGATTTTAGATAATTTCTTAAATTTCATGATTTACAGAAATAAAAATCATAAGTAGTTCGACTATAAGTCTAAGGATTATGAATAAGGCGATGAAATCGTATCGGTATCATCATTGTGCGAATTTTACTCCCTATTATTTTAATTCTCACTCTTTAGCATTATTTTTGGGAGAAAGTTGATCTAGCTCTCACCAAACGCCTGATGCAAACATGTATAAGAAACTATGATAAAAACTAACGACTTAAGATTTAGAGAGCTATTAGCGATTGCCATCGGTGGCATGGTTGGTGGTGGTATTTTTACCATTTTGGGAATTTCGGTATCCATGGTAGGAGCCTTGGCACCGTTTGCCATTGCATTGGGTGGTGGGGTTGCTTGGTTTGCGGCTTATTCCTATGTCAAATTGGGGCTTTATTATAAAGATGAAGGTGCAACGTATGCTTTTTTTAAGCGTACCTATCCTCAGTCAAATCTCGCTGCTTCCTTTATTGGCTGGTACACCATTTTTGGCTATATCAGTACTTTGGCTCTTTACGCTTATACGTTTTCTTCTTACGGTATTAGTGGCTTTTCATTCGGCGATAATGAGCTTATTCGGAAACTCGTTGCCATTGGCATTATCTGGATATTTGCCTTAATAAATATCTGGAGTGTCAAAGGCATGGGACGGCTCGAAGACATAATGGTTTATGCAAAGCTATTTATATTATTGATTATATCTTTAGCATTGATCTTTTTTGCAAAAACAGATCTAAGCACTTTTTCTTCTATGCTAGTAAAAGATTTTTCAACAACACCCATCTTAAATATTCTAATTGTCTCATCGGTAACTTTTGTTGCCTATGAAGGTTTTCAACTGGTAATTAATGCGGTTAACGAGATGGAAAACCCCGATAAAAATATCCCCAAAGCAATTTTTTCAGCTATTATTTTGGTTGCTTTGATTTATTTTATTATTGCTTTAAGTGCTATATTGGCAATTCCTACCGATGATTTAATCAAGAATAAAGAATATGCACTCGCAGCGGGGGCTAAAGAAATCATGGGGAATCTTGGCGGAAACCTCGTGGTTTTGGGTGCTATTCTGGCAACAAGCAGTGCGATTAATGGTACATTATTTGGCTCATCACGCCAGATGGCTCGCATCGCAGATGATGGCTATTTACCTTCGTTAATTTCTCAGCGTAAAAATAATATTCCTAAAACGGCTATTATCACTATGGCGGGGGTCGCATCACTGCTGATTGCGATAGGCGGCTTACGCCTTATTTTAGAATTTGGCAGCATTACTTTTTTACTCGTTTCATTATTAATGGCAATTGCTAACTTTAAAATACGCAAGCAAACAAAGTCATCCACTACAATCACCGTTGTTTCCATTTTGGGATTATTAACGGGAACAGTATTAATTCTATTTTATGAATATCAATCTAACCCTGAGCAGTTAGTGTTTATCATGATTCTTTATGGACTATTAAGCTTAAGTGCTTGGGGCTATGCCCGCCTACACCCTAATTCTTGAGGAAGCCTGATCAGGTCCCATAATTTCTGGCAACGCCAAATTTCTAGTACCTTAAAACCGTCACTTAAGGAACCTCTGATTAACCTAGCTGAGTTCTGGCAACGCCAAGTTTTCAAGTTCGAGGCATTGATTTTAAGCATAGTCATTCTATGGTTCAAATCAATAACGAAGAAATTGGAAACTTGGCTAAGCCCCGTAGGGCGAGCTTACAAGGCATCAATTCCGTTGTTGTAATTTTTTGCGAAGGGAACGACCATTCTCAAAAAATACGCCTAGGACTTGATGCCTTGTAAACTCGCAGAACTTAACTAGGTTATTCAGAGGTTCCTTAACTGACAGTCATTACTACTTGAAAAAGTTATATTTATCTTTATATCAATAACAGTAGAAGATTAGCGTAGATATTTAAGGAAAACCTGATTAAGTCGATTAGAATTTAGCGCAGAAAAATCTGTCGCTATATTTCAGGAAGTGAGACGTAATAGTTATTCTATTGCGCCGATCTTCGTGGAAAATATCGGTGGATTTGGCAAGCTAAAAATAATTGGACTTAATCAGGCTTTCCTTAATAAATATGACGAATATGAGAGGTTTAGAAATGAAAAAAATATTAGCAACATCCATCGTATTAGCAACATTAAGTAGCTCACTTCAAGTTGCATCGGCTAATACTGACGGTAAAAGTAATGATACCAATGTGATACAAAAATCTGAGGAATCAAGAGCAACAAGAACATGGTTAGGTGTTTCCCTTGCACCTGTTCCAAAGGTGTTATCTAAACAACTAGGTGAGTTGATTCCCGAGAACCAAGGTGTAATGATTCAATCTGTCAGCCCAAACTCACCTGCCAGTAAAGCGGGTCTACAGCCGTATGATATTTTATTACGTTTTAATGACCAAAAGCTCTACTCAGCTCAACAACTTGCAGGGCTTGTATCTGCCAATAAAGCGGGGGAAGAGATTAACTTAATGCTAGTTAGAAATGGCAAAAGTAAAGAAACTAAGGTTACATTAGAAGGACATTCTGTGGCGACTCAAGCAATGGGAAACTCTATTTCTCGCCATCCTTTTTTGGGCTTTAATCAGCAACCTTTTCCCAGACCTTTAATGCCAATGCAACCACTTAACCCTTCAGTCGCAAAAGGTAATCATATGAATGTAATGCAGCAATTTGAGTCGGTCAGCATTAATAAAACGGGTGATGGCAAAGTGAAAGCAGAGGTTTCTTATGATAACAACGGCGACAAAAAAAAGTTTACCTTTGAAGGTAGCTACGATGAGGTGCGCAAGCAAATTAAAGACACTAAAGAACTACCTGAGGATAAGAAAAACAGCTTATTAAATGCATTACAGAATAAGCCAATTCAGATGTTGCCGAATGGCTTTATGAACTTGCCTCAAATGCCGGCATTCCCCGCTTTTGATGACTTTTTTAATCAGCAACAAAGAGCCCCTTCTTGGTTTAAGAATGCTCCAAAGTTGTAACTTACACCTGAATTCGTGACTTCAGTGTGCGTATTGAAGTCACGAATGCTGATAGAAAAAATACACTCTTCTACAGTAACTAGGAGCTTGTCCGAGAACTAAGACCGTAGCGAAAATTACAGAATTATCATAAGTTGTGATTATCGAAAGAGGCGAATAGCACGGCTATTTAACGATTTCGATAAGCTCAAATTATGATGATTGTGGAATTTGCAGTAGGTTTCTAGTTCTCGGACAAGCTCCTAGGCAAAGTTTTATCTGAACTGTCAGCTAACTGACGGCTATTATAACCAGCTTCAACTATGCTTAGTATTATCTTGAAACGCTCTCTATCGACCGCATCATCAACACTATAGAGAAACAAAAGTGTTTCAAAAAACCAAATTAGATAGGTAACGATAATGAGAACAGACAAATTAACCAGTAAATTCCAACTAGCCTTACAAGATGCCCAATCTTTAGCATTGGGTAAAGACCATCAATACATTGAACCAGTCCATTTAATGATCGCTCTGCTCGATCAAGAAGGTGGCAGCGCGCGAGGGCTACTTACTCAATCAGGCGTTAACGTCAACTTATTACGCTCACAACTCGGTGAGGCGCTAGATCGTATGTCATCGGTTTCGGGCGGTGATGCTGGTGATGTGATGATTTCAAACGACTTATCAAAACTATTAAATGTGACTGATAAGCTGGCGCAAAAGCGTAACGATCAATACATATCTTCTGAATTATTTATCCTTGCTGCGGTTGATGATAAAGGAGCTTTGGGCATTACACTTAAAAATAACGGTGCGACTAAAGATTCCATTGAAAAATCCATTGAGGCCATGCGTGGTGGCGCATCAGTAGATGACCCAAATGCAGAAGACAATCGTGAGGCCTTAAAAAAATACACCATTGATTTAACCGAACGTGCCGAGCAAGGAAAGATTGACCCCATTATCGGGCGTGATGAAGAAATCCGCCGCATGGTGCAAATTTTACAACGCCGTACTAAAAATAACCCCGTGATTATCGGTGAGCCAGGTGTGGGTAAAACGGCCTTGGTAGAAGGTTTAGCGCAGCGTATTGTCAACGGTGAAGTACCTGATAGCGTTAAAGGCAAACGGCTTTTATCACTGGATCTTGCGGCATTATTAGCGGGTGCAAAATTCCGTGGTGACTTTGAAGAACGACTCAAAGCGGTGTTAAGTGATATTTCTAAAGCAGAAGGAAATATTATTCTCTTTATTGACGAAATACACACGATGGTAGGCGCAGGGGCATCCGAAGGTGCGATGGATGCGGGCAATATGCTCAAACCCGCCCTAGCCCGTGGCGAGTTACATTGTGTGGGCGCAACCACCTTGGATGAGTACCGCAAATACATCGAAAAAGATGCTGCGCTTGAGCGTCGTTTTCAAAAAATCATTGTCGATGAGCCAACGGTTGAAGATACGGTTGCTATTTTACGCGGTTTAAAAGAAAAGTATGAGGCACATCATGGTGTAGAAATTACCGACCCCGCGATTGTTGCAGCGGCTACCCTGTCACACCGCTACATTACCGACCGTCAGCTGCCAGACAAAGCAATCGATTTGATTGACGAAGCAGCCTCGCGGATTCGCTTAGAAATAGATTCAAAACCCGAAGCAATGGATAAGCTTGAGCGCAAATTAATCCAATACAAAATTGAGCGTGAGGCATTAAAAAAAGAAGATGATGATGCCTCGAAGAAACGCCTGACAGAACTACAAGAAAAAATAGATACGCTGGAAAAAGAATTTTCTGATTTAGAAGAAATCTGGAAATCAGAGAAATCAGCCGTACAAGGCACCGCGCATATCAAAGAAGAATTAGATCAGGCACGTATTGAGTTAGAAACCGCGCACCGTGCAGGTGATTTACAACGTATGTCTGAGCTACAGTACGGGCGTATTCCTGAACTTGAAAAACAACTTGAAGAAGCCAGTGAAGCGGATGAATCTACAGAAGATTTCCAACTACTGCGTAATAAAGTAACTGATGAAGAAATCGCTGAAATTGTTGCACTGTGGACAGGCATTCCTGTTTCAAAAATGCTCGAAGGTGAGCGTGATAAATTACTCCGTATGGAAGACGATTTACGTCAACAAGTGATTGGCCAAACCGAGGCGATTGATGCGGTATCCAATGCTATTAGGCGTTCACGCGCCGGCTTATCGGACCCTCAACGGCCCAATGGATCATTCCTATTTTTAGGCCCCACCGGTGTAGGTAAAACCGAACTCAGTAAGGCTCTAGCAAACTTCCTTTTTGATACCGAAGAGGCAATGGTACGTGTCGATATGTCTGAATTTATGGAAAAGCATTCAGTTGCCCGTTTAATCGGTGCGCCTCCAGGCTATGTCGGTTATGAAGAAGGTGGCTATTTAACCGAGCTGGTACGTCGTAAGCCCTACTCCGTTGTGTTATTAGATGAGGTAGAAAAAGCGCACCCTGATGTCTTCAATATTTTGCTTCAAGTCTTAGATGACGGCCGTCTAACCGATGGCCAAGGTCGTACCGTAGACTTTAGTAGTACGGTGATTATTATGACATCCAACTTAGGCTCTGATGTGATTCAAAGTATGGCAGGTGGCGACTACAATGAAATGAAGAATGCAGTCATGGAAATAGTTGGCAGCCATTTTAGGCCTGAATTTATTAACCGTATTGACGATAGTGTTGTCTTCAGACCACTCGGCAAAGAAGAGATTCGCCAAATTGCTGCTATTCAGTTAAAACAGTTAGGCAAACGCTTGGCTGACAATGATCTAAGCATTGAGTTTAGTGATGCAGCACTCGACCTAATTGGTGAAGAAGGGTTTGACCCCGTGTTTGGTGCTCGACCATTAAAACGGACGATTCAAAGCGAAATAGAAAACCCGCTTGCTCAAAAGCTACTAGCTGGAGAGTTTGCCCCTGGTGCGACGATTAAAGTTGATCTTGATGATGGGAAAATAGTCTTTAAAGCTACATAAAAATACCAAAAAATAAAAAGCCACAGTGAGGCTCACTGTGGCTTTTTTGGTTTCCCCTATTATCATTTACAACTACAACAAGCCGCGCTCAGCAAATGAAACGATATCATCACCAATAATAAAATGATCTAACACGCGCACATCAATAAGCTGTAAGGCTTCTTTTAACCGTGCGGTAATTTCAATATCCGAGGTGCTCGGCTCGGTACCTCCTGATGGATGATTATGCGCTAAAACAATCGCCACCGCATTATGATGAATAGCACGTCGTACAACCTCTCTTGTGTGTACACTGGCGGTATCAACCGTGCCACGAAACAACTCTTCATATTCAATAACACGGTGTTTATTATCAAGAAATAAACAAGAAAAAACTTCAAACGGGTAAGCCTGTAAACGTGATTGTAAGTAACGCTTTACATCAGCAACATTTTCCATCACATCACCACGTTGTATTTTTTCATGCAAGTAACGGCGACTCATTTCTACCACCGCTTTGAGTTGCACAAACTTCGCCTGACCGACCCCCTTCCCTTGACAGAAGCGCGCTTCATCGGCACTTAATAAGGCGCTTAAACCGCCACTATCGGTTAATAAATCACGTGCTAAATCAACGGCTGTCTTACCTTTAATACCAGTGCGCAGAAAAATCGCCAGTAACTCAGCATCACTTAACGCCTCCGCACCTTTTATAAGGAGCTTTTCACGGGGTCTATCTTCCAATGCCCAATCTGTTATTGCCATGATTCAGTCGTGTTTCTTTGATATAATGCCAACATCATGTCAGAACTTAACGATAAAAAAATACTCATTGGGATAAGCGGGGGTATTGCAGCCTATAAAGTGCCCGAATTAGTCCGCGCGCTTATAAAACAAGGTGCACAAGTACGCGTTTGTATGACGCAAGCTGCCTGTGAATTTATCACCCCTTTAACACTACAAGCACTCACAGGAAACTCGGTTCATACGGATTTACTTGATCTTGAAGCCGAGGCGGCAATGGGACATATTGAGTTAGCACGATGGGCTGAGCTGATTTTTATTGCGCCCGCAACGGCTGATTTAATGGCACGTTTAGCCCATGGTCATGCTAATGATTTACTCAGCACCGTTTGCCTAGCTAGCGAGGCATCAATACACCTTGCCCCCGCGATGAATCGTGTGATGTGGGCAAACCCCGCGACACAACACAATGCCAAGCAATTACAACAACTCGGTTACACACTGCATGGCCCTGCTAGTGGTGAGCAAGCCTGTGGTGAGGTTGGCGAAGGACGCATGCTGGAAGCTTTTCAGCTTGCAGATATTATAGCCTCGCTCATTGCTAAAAAAAGCGTGAACAACAAAGCCCTTGCAGGGAAAAAAATATTAATCACCGCCGGCCCTACCCGCGAAGCAATTGACCCCGTACGCTACATTAGTAACCGAAGCTCAGGAAAAATGGGTTATGCGATTGCCACTGCAGCCCAACAAATGGGAGCAGATGTAACACTAGTTTCAGGGCCTGTGGCACTAGATTCACCCGCTGATGTAAAACGCACTTTTGTTGAGTCAGCCAAAGAGATGCATGCGGAAACACTCAGCCAAGCACAACACGCCGATATTTTTATTGCGGTTGCTGCGGTATCTGACTATTCACCCGCTAAGGTAGCTGATCAAAAAATCAAGAAATCGGAAGATTCAATGAGCCTACAACTAGACTATAATCCAGACATTCTTTTTGACGTATCTCATGCCTTCCCTGAATTGTTTACCGTAGGCTTTGCTGCTGAAACAGAGCAGTTAAAAAAACACGCGCAAGAGAAGCTACAACGTAAAAAATTAGATATGATTGTGGCAAACCCTGTGGGGGAAAACAAAGGCTTTGAGCAAGATACCAATCAACTCGAAATCTATTGGAAAGATGGGCACCGCCAATTACCTGAGAAAGATAAAACCACGCTGGCGGTTGATTTAATGAAAATAATCGAACAGCGTTATAACCAGCAAAGACCTTTGCACGAGTCGGATGATGAGTAGAAATGATTGACATTTCTTTCGCCACCGACTCATGCAAAGGTCTCAAGCAATCATAAATTTTAATAAAAAATTCATTTTAACGACAAGGAAAGTCTGTGAGGAACAAGCCACAAGTAAACTATAAAATTCTCGACAAACGCATCGGCGATACCATCCCCCTGCCCCATTACGCCACCGAAGGCTCGGCAGGAATGGATTTGCGTGCCTGCATTGATGAATCACTCACCGTCCAACCGGGCGAAACACACTTAATCCCCACCGGTATGGCGATTCATATTGCAGACCCTGCTTATGCAGCGACGATTCTACCGCGCTCTGGTTTAGGGCATAAACATGGTATTGTGCTGGGTAATTTAGTGGGTTTGATTGATTCAGACTATCAAGGGCAGTTATTTATTTCCTGCTGGAACCGTGGCGACACCGCCTTTACCATTGACGAAGGTGATCGCATTGCGCAGCTAGTGATTATTCCTGTGGTCCAAGTGACGCTCAATCAGGTAGACTCATTTGATGAGACTGACCGCGGTGAAGGTGGCTTTGGACATTCTGGCAAACAATAAAATAAAAGAGAAACATCACATTTGATAACAGCTAACCCAATTAATAAAGACATTTTCCGTAGCTACGATATTCGTGGGAAAATCGGCAAAGAGTGGTGCGTGAATGATAACTACCACGATGCTTTTTTAATTGGCCAATCAATCGGCAGCCAGCTAATAAACCGTGGATCACCCAGTGTTATTGTTGGGCGAGATGGTCGCTTAAGTAGCCCCAATATTACCGATCAACTATTAAAAGGTTTAGTTTCGGTTGGCTGTTTGGTGACTGATTTAGGTATTGTTGCAACCCCGGTTGTGTATTTCGCCCTCTCTCATTTACACATTAAAAACGGCATTATGATCACCGGTAGTCACAACCCACTTGATCATAATGGGATAAAAATTGTTTACGAAAATACACCTTTAAGCAAAGTGGTCATCGAAACCTTATACCACGATATTGTACGTAATGACTTTAAATCCAATAATGAAGGCAAGCTTTTTCAATACAGTAAAATTATTGACGATTACCAAAATGCCATCGTGGAAAACATTCAACTTAGCAAACCATTACGCATCGCTATAGATGCCTGTAATGGCGTGACATCGTTGTTTGCAGAGTCACTGTTTACGCGCTTAGGTTGTGAAGTTCACCCCCTTTATTGTGAGCTAGATGGCACGTTCCCTAATCACTCTCCTGATCCAACCGTACCAGAAAACCTGCAAGCTCTCACGGAATTAGTCATCAAAGAAAATCTTGATATTGGTCTTGCATTTGATGGTGACGGCGACCGCATGATCGCAGTTGATAATAAAGGGCAACTGCTTTGGCCTGACCGCATCATGATACTTTTAGCCAATGATGTACTCAAAAACAACCCCAGTGCACCTGTTGTATATGATGTTAAGTGCAGCTTTTTATTGTCCAGCAGTATCCGTCAATATGGTGGGCAGCCTTCCATGTGCAAAAGCGGACATTCGATTTTAAAGCTACAAATGTTACAGCTTAATGCTGCTATGGGTGGTGAGTTTAGCGGGCATATAGTAATGCGTGATAGATGGGGAGATTTTGATGATGGGCCTTACGTGGCAGCACGCTTATTGGAAGTAATTGCTAACAGCGAGCAAACACCTGAAAAGGTTTTCAATACCATCCCTGATAGTTATTCAACCGAAGAATTTAAACTCCCTTTTGAACATCCTGACCTTGCTGTCGAAGTACTCAATAACTTTATCAGACGCTCTGAATTTTCAGGCGCTGACTTATCCTTAATTGATGGTTTACGTGTTGACTATGATGATGGTTGGGGCTTGATACGCTCATCCAATACACTGGCTTGTTTAACATTTCGTTTTGAAGCCGTGACTATTGAAAGACTTGGCGAGATTCAAGAGCAGTTTCGCTTCATCTTTGAGCAACTCAATCAAGAACGCATAGAAAATAAACAAGATATTCTCACCTTACCATTCTGAGTCATACCTTTCTAAATCACGCTCTTCTCGCTATAATCAATAAATCCAACTCATAAACAAGAACTATGTCAGCCACTGAAGCCACACAATACGCCCATATCTTAACCGAGGCTCTGCCCTATATTCAGCGCTATTCTGGTAAAACCATCGTAATCAAATACGGCGGTAACGCAATGACGGATGAATCCCTGAAAAAGAGCTTTGCGCGTGATGTAGTGTTATTAAAACAGGTCGGGATTAACCCTGTAATTGTACATGGCGGCGGCCCACAAATTGGCTCTGTATTAGAAAAAATTGGCAAGGAAAGTCGTTTTATAGAAGGCATGCGCGTAACCGATTCTGAAACCATGGACATTGTGCAAATGGTACTCGGTGGTTTAGTCAATAAACAAATTGTTAGTGATATCAATCAAGCCGGTGGGCGAGCGATTGGTTTAACCGGCAAAGATGGCAACCTTATTATTGCTGAAAAATTACACTTAAAAAGTAAAGAAATGGACTCACAGCCTTCTGAAATTATCGACTTAGGGCATGTC
>Ga0256839_1002482_pt1 | contig 20408 bp, 18 predicted proteins | sample 354166metaG_FD_185968 | JGI IMG/M metagenome (GOLD analysis project Ga0256839, IMG submission 185968) | Hydrothermal vent microbial communities from Mid Atlantic Ridge, Atlantic Ocean - 354-166 | ecosystem: Environmental > Aquatic > Marine > Hydrothermal vents | place: Atlantic Ocean: Mid... | reverse complement strand
CACTTGGCAGTCTGCACCCAAACACAGCGTTAGCGACAAATTCCGTCCCCTTCGTCTAGGTAGCCATACGTCCATGTATCTTGACCAGTTAAGTCTAAAATCGTTCTGCGGCATCCATGCCTTGAATCCTACGGACGTTTATTTGAAATATCGAGCATTAAGAGCCAAGTTTATTGCAAAATTAATATATTAAAAGCGGACACTTTGATTTTTCAGATGTTGAGTTATTACCCAAAGATGAAACACCCCAACTGATTGCTGCTGGTTTAGATAGAGATAATCATGTCAATGTCAAAATATATTTACGTCAAATTGGCGGTATATTAGAAATTATGCAAAGCCAGTTACTTGAAGATATTGATGGTGAACAACTGTGGAGTAATGGCTTGTGGTATGAGGTGTTTGAGCAAGGATTATCCGAGGTTAATCTGTGGTAATGTTTATTGTTTCTAGTGAATCTCTCAGAAGCAGCTGTTGATGATTTTGTCATGACCATCAACAGCGTATGTAAAACCATGAATGCTAGCAGTGGTCTCTTTATAATTTGCTGACCACGGCACTAAAATACTAGCAGTTAAATTTGCTAAATTAGAGGTTGTTTGAATTTTTGCTTTGTTTCGTTTAAAATATTACATTCTCAAAACAATGGATACTAATGAAAAACTATATAACCTCACTATTTTTGATACTTACAGTCTTTAGTTCATATGCAAAAAATGAAGCTGAAGTTGATAATGCCGCAGCAAAAAAATACGACTGTATTGAAGTCAATATGTTAACTTCTAAGAAGAAGAATACAAAATCAAGGGCGTTGAAACGTGCTGCTAGGATTCCAAAGGATGTGGTAAAAAACATTCAAAATTTTATGGTTGATGAGATTGATTTAGATGAGAATGGTTTAAACGCTCTGGCTCCTGAGGATGCCACTTGCGAAAATCCTGATACAGCTCTCGTCCTAAATGGGGTGGTTGTAGATTATAAAAAAGGCAACAGATTGGTGCGATATATTGTAAGTTTTGGTGCTGGCAAACAAAAGATAGAGGCAAATCTAGTATTAACAGAGAAAGCTAGTGGAAAAGAAATCGCTAGAGGAAGAGTTGTAGATAGAAAAATTGCTGGTTTTGCAGGCGGATCTGAAAACAAAGGTAAAAGAGATTTTGCTGAAAAGGTTAATAATTTTGTACGCACAGCAATCAATTTGAAGAAAACTTTAAAAAGATAATACCCAAATCCCGATATGGAGTTGTAATAAAGATTGCAAGCAGTTGATGTGCCTAAGGAGTTGACAAAAACTGAATTCACCTGATTGGTGATTAAGCTTTTTACTGCGTATCGTCCTGATACTTGTCCACATCCGTGTGGGTTTACATGAAAATCCTTTCCTTAAGAGTTTTTGACGATTTCTTAAGTGCATTAAAGACTTGTGCCCTCATTATGATTATATATAGGGATTTTGGAATTGTGAAACCTGACAAATTATTATTTTACTTCAAAGGCTTCTTTAATACTTTCATTCTCTTTAATATAAACTTCGATGGTGTATTTTCCTTTTTGTATGTAGATATCGTGACCTAAGTGCATTCCCTCTTGGATAGGAGTAAGTGATTTGTTAAGGGGTTTTTCTTTATCCTTGTTGGCGAATTGCTCTGCTTTTAGTGCCAGTGGTGTCGTGAGTTTGTAATCCCACTTCCATTGATTTAGACCTTTGTTCAGCTCGATATTCGTTGTAAAAACAATTTGCTTATTACTGTCTTTAATGGAAATAACTGCATTCTGTTTACTCTTTTGCGACCAAATACTGAAGGTTTTATAATCATTGCCATTAGGCACACTAAACCAACGAGATGGCTTGCTGTTCCAACGTGAGTTAAAATTAATATCTTTTGGTTTCTGTAGAGCTAACTCTTTGTCTTTATAGTCATTGTAGTTTTCTAACATGGAAACATCTGCAACCCATATGCTGCGACCATGCGTGGCAACAACCAGTTCTTTTTCGCGAGGATGAACGATTAAATCATGCACTGGAACGGTTGGTAAATCTGCACCAAGTGTTGTCCAGTTTCGCCCATAATCAAGAGAAATATACAAACCTTTGTCCGTACCAAGGTAAATTAAACCTTTGGTGTTTGGGTCTTCTTTTATAACATTAACGGCCTCGTTTGGTAATCCATTGCTTATTGGTTTCCACTTCCCCCCAAAATTATTGGAGTAATAAACGTAAGATTCAATATCATCATTGCGGTAGTTGTTTAGCGTTAACCATAAGTCACTTTTATTGTGTTTTGAGGCTATAACTCGTGATACCCATAATTTTTTAGGTAGTTTTTTACTGACGTTTGTCCATTTGACACCTCCGTCTTTGCTTACCCAAACCAAACCATCATCTGTACCCACCACTAGGCGACCAAATTCTAATGGTGATTCGCTGATACTGGTAATTGTTGCATAAGGAACGTCACCGTATTTTAAAGATTGCGTAAGGTCCTTACTAATGGCATGCCATGTTTCTCCCTTATCAAAACTGCGAAATAACTTGTTTGCACCGTAATAAATAATGTCTTTGTTGTGAGGGGATAAAATTACAGGTGTGTTCCAGTTGTAACGCAAGGGTTTTTCGTTGAGGTAATTGGGTGGTTTGATGGATTTGGATTGACCGTCTTCCAATCTAAAGTTATTGCCAAATTGATAGCCAACATAAACGGTGTTTTTATCGACACTGACATGCATACCATCACCGCCAAAAATTCTTTCCCACGATTCGCCGTCTTTCCAGTCGTTGGTGCTTGAACCCTTGAGCGTACCGTTGTCTTGTAAGCCACCGTAAACATTATAGGGCTTTTCCATATCAACAGCAACCGTATAAAATTGACCAACGGGTTGATAATCCAGTTTACGCCAGTGTTTGCCCTGATCATAGGACTCATCTGCACCGCCGTCGTTAGCCGCAATAATGTGTTGGGAATCGTTTGGATCTATCCATACTTCATGGTAGTCCACGTGAACTTTGGGGTCGTAGAGAGATTCCCACGTTTTGCCTCCATCTTGTGATTTGATTAAGGGTACGCCCATGGTGTAAATGGTATCGGCATCATTTGGATCAACATGAATTTTGCCAAAATAATAGCCATAGGTAAAAACTACATTAGATAAAGGTTTATCGTGTGTTTTTGTGAAAGTTTTCCCTCCATCATCTGAGCGGTAGACTTCCAGTCCTTTAATGTCGGTATTAAATAAATTATTATTGGCATCTTTTAGCGATTTTATCAAATCTTGCACATGCATGTCTTTTAATTTTATTTTTTCTATCACCGTTTTTGCGGTAACATCAGGAGGGAAGTTGTTGTCTCTGAGGAATGTTTCGATGTTTTTTTCATCTTGAAGAAGAAAATCTTCACGACTCATATTTTTTAAGCGTTTGGGATTGATTGCTGTGTCACCTAAATCCCATTGAGACTCTGGTAAAATTTCTTGGTTATCAACAACGACATAAACAATATTGTTATCTGACTGAGCGACATCAATACCCATCCGACCAACATATTTTCCTTGTGGTAATCCGTTTTTTAATATTTTCCATGTTTGTCCTTTATCTGAACTTTTATAGACTTTGCTGCCTTCTCCACTTTCAACAAAATTCCACGCTTTGCGTTCGCGTTGCCAACTGGTGGCATAAACATCGCCATTTTTTGCAATGGATAAATCTGCAAAACCAGTCACATCGGTTCCATTTAATACTTTTTCCCAGCTTTTGCCTGCATTGTCGCTTACAAAAATGCCTCGGTTGCTGCCTTTGGAGTAAAGGGCCCCTAGAGCTGCTACATAAATGCGATTGGAGTCCGTTGGGTCGACTAACAAATCACCAATTCGGCTCGTATCGCCCAATCCCATGTAGTTCCAGCTTTCGCCTCCGTCATTAGATTTATAGACGCCCATTCCTGCATAGGATGAACGAGAGGAGTTGTTTTCTCCAGTGCCTAACCACAATATTTGGTCATTGTTTGGGTCAATATCAAAACCCCCAACAATTTGGGAAGGCAATTTGTCGGTTATTGGTTTGAAGGTAATGCCTTTATCATTTGATTTCCAAACACCTCCTGAGGCATAAGCAAGATAAAGTGTGTTGCTGTTTTGTTTTGAAACCCTGATAGCAACAACCCGACCACCTTGAACCACAGGACCAATATTTCTCCACGCGAGGCTTTTAAAGAGTGATTGATTGACTAAAGCTTGATGGGTTTGCCAGGATTGGCTTTGGTTTTCGTAATTATCAGGGGTAAATGAAAAGCTTGTTAGGCAATAAAGGGTTAAGACTAGAAAAGTTGTTTTTTTCATGCTGGCATAATTTAAGATTATATAGACTATAATTATGCTTAGCAACAGCTAAGGATTCAACCATTTTAACTCTTCTAAGCAAGAAAAACTACTTTAAAATAGCGGGTCTATCAACCGTGGTTAAATGCTTGATAAATGGATTGCCTGCAGAAAAGCCCTTAAGTTCAAGAGTTTGTCCTGGTTTAGATTGAGCAATTAATTCACGGTAATGTCTTTGGTCTTTGATTTCAACGCCATTAATATGCGTAATAATATCCCCTTGCCTAAAATTGGCAGCAAAAGCGGGGTAGTTTTTAATAACCCCAAGAACCATAACACCTTTATTGGGCTTTAAAACGCGAGAACGATAAAATTGACGATTAGAAACCAGTTCTATGCCCAAATAGCCACGCAAAATTTTCCCGTGTTTTAAAATTTCTTGCATAATCAATTTTGTAGCATTGGAGGGTATGGCAAAATTTATGCCTTGTGCACCATTTCTGTTGAAAGTTGCTGTGCTAATGCCCACCACGTCACCGTCGGTATTAATTAATGCCCCGCCTGAATTTCCTGTATTAATTGCCGCATCGGTTTGAATAAAGTTTTCAATAGTACTAACATCAAGACCACTTCTTCCTTTTGCACTAATAATACCAAGTGATACACTTTGACTGAGTCCATAAGGGTTGCCAATAGCAAGGACTATGTCACCTGTTTGGGTTGTGTCAGAATCAGCAAAAGTAGCGGGTATCAAATTGAGTGCTTCTATTTTTAATACAGCTAAATCGGTGACGCTATCAGAACCAATGATTTTTGCTTCTAATAAACTGTTATCCCAAAGGGAAACAATGATTTGTGTTGCATTTTTTATGACATGGTAGTTGGTCACAATATAACCGTCAGTAGATACAACGACTCCAGAGCCAAGGTATTGTTGTGTAATCGGTTGAGAGACTAAAGAGCTTAATCCCATAAATTTTTGCATTTCCGCATTAAGTTTCCGGCTTCTGACAATTTCAGTTTGGGCGTAGATACTGACAACCGAATGAGAGATTTTTTTTACCGCATCGGCGTAACTGGTTGGAGAGCTTATTGAGAGCAGTTGGTTTGAGTTAGAGGTTGTTTGCTTATTTGGTTTAAAATAAAGGATAATAAACCCCAAAGCCAACCCTGCCACAATGGATTGAAGGATGAATTTCAAAATTGAAGTTGTTTGACTCATAAAATAAGTTTGGCTTGGTAAATGACAACTTTGATTGTACCTTAACTTGACCAAAATTAAAATTTTAACTACATTAGACATATTGAATACATGTTTATGTATAAAAAAAAATTATTTTGGAGTAAAATCCATTCGTTAATGTGTAATAAAAAAATAGGAGTGAGTAATAATGACTGATAAAGTCAATGAAAGTCGCAGAAATCTATTAATTGCAACTTCAGTTGTTGGTGCAATTGGTGCAGGGTTTGCTGCTGTTCCTTTTATAAAATCGTGGATGCCATCGGAGCGAGCTAAAGCTGCTGGTGGGATCGTAAAAGCCAATGTGTCTAAATTAGAGTCTGGACAAAAATTACAAGTTAAGTGGAGGGGGCAGCCAATCTTTATTGTAAAAAGAGACAAAACCTTATTAGATACTCTGCCTGAACTTAGTGGGCGACTTAAAGACCCAAATTCAGAAGAAAGTATCCAGCCAGAATTTGCGAAAAATTTACATCGTTCTTTAAAAGAAGAAATTCTAGTGATGGTTGGTATTTGTACACACTTGGGCTGTTCACCAAAAGTTTATCCTGAAATTGTCCCACAGGCTTTTGATTCTGACTGGAAAGGAGGTTTTTTCTGCCCATGTCATGGTTCGACGTTTGATATTTCAGGGCGGGTATTTAAAGGAGTTCCTGCAGGGACTAATATGGTTATTCCGCCTTATGTCTATGAAGACGAGAATAACTTGATTATCGGCACTGATAAACTTGAAGGAGGTGCATAATGGGTTTAAGAAAAACAAATGAAAAAGGGCTGTTGGGCTGGTTTGATAAACGTTTGCCAGTTATGGATATGTGGAACGACCACATGGCAAAATATTATGCTCCAAGTAACTTTAACTTTTGGTACTTTTTTGGCTCTTTGGCGTTGCTTGTGTTAGTTAATCAATTGCTTACAGGTATTTGGCTGACTATGCACTATAAACCTGATGCAGCTCAAGCTTTTGGTTTGGTTGAGTATATCATGCGAGATGTGCCTTGGGGTTGGTTAATACGCTACTTGCACACAACAGGAGCATCGGCTTTCTTTATTGTGGTTTATCTGCATATGTTCCGTGGCTTAATGTACGGTTCTTACAAAAAACCAAGAGAGTTAATTTGGACTTTTGGTATGATTATTTATGTCGCATTGATGGCTGAAGCCTTTATGGGTTATGTATTGCCTTGGGGGAACATGTCATTTTGGGGCGCTAAAGTTATCACTCAATTATTTGGTACAATTCCTATGATTGGTGATGTTCTGCTTGAAGGTATTCGTGGCGATTACAATATCTCTGATGCAACTTTAAATCGCTTCTTTGCTCTGCATGTTGTAGCCTTGCCAATTGTTTTATTAATATTGGTATTCTTGCATATTGCTGCTTTACACGCTGTTGGGTCAAATAATCCTGATGGTATTGAAATTAAGGATTATAAAGATGAAAACGGCATTCCTAAAGATGGCATTCCTTTTCACCCTTATTATTCTGTTAAAGATATTTTTGGTATTGGCATGTTTTTAATAGTTTTCCTTGGTATCGTTTTTTTGAAACCAGACATGGGAGGACTATTCCTCGAACACGACAACTATAATATTGCAAACCCAGGTTCGACGCCTGCACACATTAAACCAGTTTGGTACTTTACGCCATTTTTCGCGATATTGAAGGTGGTTCCAAATCCATTTGGTGGGATGGTTGTGATGTTTGCGGCAATCATTGCTTTGTTCCTACTGCCGTGGGTTGATAGAAGCGAAGTGAAGTCCATTCGTTATCGCTTATTGCCTTTTAAATTAGCATTGACTGCATTTGTCACCTCTTTTGTTGTTTTAGGTTATTTAGGGATGGTCTCTTGGGGGCCAGGCGAAAAGTTACTTGCCCAAGTTTTAACAGGCATTTATTTCTTATACTTTGTGTTCTTATTTGTTTATACTAAGAATGAAAAACATAAACCAATACCAGAGAGGTTGACACACTAATGAAAAATTTAATATTAATAGTGACGTTATTGTTGTCTGCAAATGTTTTTGCCAGTAGCGGAGAAGCTCATTTAGAGCCCGCCCAAACTAATATACGATCAAAAGAATCATTGCAAAATGGTGCCAAATATTACATGAACTATTGTTCGGGTTGTCACTCTTTGCAGTATCAACGATACAATCGCATGGCAAAAGATTTGGGCTTAACCAAAGATGAAGTGGTGGAAAATTTAATTTTTACCGATGCTAAGTTTCCAGAACACATGACAAACACCATGGATAATGATCAGGTTCAAGAAAGAGAGTGGTTCCATAAAGCTTTTCCAAAAGATTTGACCTTGATTGCAAAAGCACGTGGCGTGGATTGGTTATATAATTACCTAAAAGGTTTTTATAAAGACTCCAGTCGCCCAATTGGGTGGAATAACACCATTTTTAAAGGTGCTTCAATGCCTAATGTTTTATGGGAACTGCAAGGAATCCAGGAAGCTAAGTTTGAAGAGCATGAAGATGAACATGGTATTGTGACTCATACATTTAAAGGCTTTAAGAAAGTTACGGAAGGCACAATGTCTGAAGAAGAATTTGATAAGACAGTTCGTGATATTGTTAACTTCTTAGATTACACCGCAGAACCTGCTCGGTTAATCCGCATGAGTATGGCTCCGTGGGTGTTATTTTTCTTAGTAATTTTCACTCTGTTGGCTTATTCATTGAAGAAAAACTATTTTAAAGATGTTCATTAAATATCAGTAAGTTACACGAATAAAAAGGTGGTTTGGAAGCAATTCTTAACCCCTTTTTTTTGCTTTTACTGGGCTAAAACTGTTATAATGTGCGACTTTGTTCATTTTGAGCAGTTAGTTCTAAACATAAGGAGGCTAAATTAAGTGATTATCCCAGCAAGAGGACGTTCAGTCATATCTGTTTATTCTGTATCGGATTCGTATGATTCACACAGAATTAGATTTTTATTAAAAACCAAAAATATCAGCAGCATAGATGTAATTGAAGTGGACCCTCTAAATCCGCCAGAAGATTTAATTCATATTAATCCTTACCACACGACGCCAACTGTTGTCGATCGTGACTTAGCACTTTATGGTACCACTGTAATTACTGAGTATTTGGATGAAAGATACCCTCATCCACCATTAATGCCACCAGATCCTGTGACTCGTGCAAAATTACGCCTTTACACTTACCGCATGGAAAAGGACTGGTTAAGTTATATTCCAGCGCTAGAAGTTGGCACAATTGAAGAGAAGAAAATAGCCCGTGAAGAACTTTTTGAAAAGCTGTGTGCTTCAGTTGATTTGTTTTCAGAAACTAAATTTTTCTTGAGTGAAGACATGACTTTGGTCGATACTTGTTTAGCTCCATTTCTCTGGCGTTTAGAACACTATGGCTTGGATTGGGAAGAGTTGCCAAAGCCAATTAGGCAATACGCTCATATGATTTTTAGAAAAGAATCATTCAAGCAGAGTGTGTCGGAACAAGAACGCGAAATGCGTTTTGATTTTTAACCGAGACAAGAAACATGAATTCATCAAAACCTTATATATTGCGAGCCTTACATGAATGGATTAGTGATAATAATTTAACACCTTTGGTTTTGGTGAATTCAACTCATCAGGATGTTCAAATTCCAACAGGGATTGACGAGGATGGCAAGGTCGTATTAAATGTATCCTATGGAGCAACGAAAAACCTTGAGATTGTTAATGAGGGAATCTTGTTTGATGCACGTTTCTCAGGTGTTAGTCAAAACCTTTATTTACCAATGGCTGCCATTCTTGCCATATACGCTCGAGAAAATGGTCAAGGAATGATGTTTGGATCCGATGATGATATGCCAAACCCAGAACCACCACAACCAAGCAAGGATAAAAAAGCACAAGTTATTAAGCACAAAAAAAGTTCTGCAAAAGAGAAGGTTGGTAAAAGTTTTTTAAAAGTTGTTAAATAAAAAATATGTTATAATTGAAGACCTAAAGATTAAGGTTAGTGAGCTTAAGCATGGCTATTGAAACAAAAAAATACAAATCATTTAAAGAATTTTACCCTTTTTATTTGTCGGAACACCAAAATTTTATTTGTCGTCTATTGCACATTGTTGGAACAAGTCTTGTTGTTTTAGTTTTGGTGTTAATTCTATTCAAATCTGATTATAAGCTATTAATGATGCTACCAATTATTGGTTATGGCTTTGCTTGGGTTGGTCACTTCTTTTTTGAGAAAAATAAACCAGCATCTTTTAAGTACCCACTTTATAGTTTTATGGGAGATTGGGTGATGTGGTGGCAAGTATTGACGTTAAAAATTAAACTGTAGCGATGTTTCTTTCGTTAGTTTTTGGTAAGAACCTTAACCAAATCAACCAAATAACCAAGGCATCTATGATGATTAAGGCTTGCCATAAGTAAAGGTGAAACCAGTCAAACCAATTTTTATCCCATTGCAATAAATAGAATAAAGAGATTATTCTTATAATATTTAAAAACTGGATGCCAAAAAAGCCAAGAACAAACCCATAAACTTTATGCAAAAATTTTGAAGGGAAAGCAAATATTGCCGCAAATAAAACAATAAGTGCTTCAACACCGTTACACCCTGCGGCAATTTTTACTGCCACTCCATTAGCACTGCTGCGAATAACATCGGCTTGAGAAATGACATCTTTATCAAAAAGTTGCATAATTGCTGCACTGATTGTTGCTAAGAATCCTGTAAACGGTAATATCACAGCCTCTTGTATGGGTTTATACAGTTCCAACGTAAACAAGGTGATAACAATAACAATAAAAAGAATAGTAAATCTTAGCATAGAAATTTGGTGTCAAACAAATGAAAAATTAGCTGTTATTTTATCTAAAATGTAAATATAAGCTATAAAAACGCATTTATTTGACAAAATTGTTAAATTTAACAAAATCATTAACAAATTTTAACGAAACCATAACAGTAATGTTAGTACAATGGCAACCAAGTTAAGTTAGATACAGGTGCTCATACTCAGGATTACAAACAAATTTTTAGCATCTTCTTTTAGCCCAAGATTTGTGAGAACTTATCTTGGGTTTTTTTTTGAATAACTAAGGAGCTTTTAATGCTCGTTGTACAAGCCACAAATAATGGAGAACAAATGAAAATACTCGTCATTGAAGATAATACAGATATCGCTGCTAATATTGTTGATTATTTTGAAGACAAGGGGCATATTGTTGATTACGCAGCCGATGGGATAACTGGACTACACTTTGCCGTGACAAATGATTTTGATGTTATTGTTTTGGATTTAATGCTTCCAGGAATGGATGGTCTTGATGTCTGTAAAAAATTACGCAAAGAAGCGGGTAAAATGACTCCTGTCCTTATGTTGACAGCACGTGATAGCTTGGAACAAAAGTTAAAAGGCTTTGAGTTTGGGGCAGATGACTATATGGTCAAACCTTTTGCATTGCAAGAGTTGGAAGCACGAGTTACTGTGCTGTCAAATCGCAGAAGCAATGCAGCAGAAAAAATATTGATTGTTGCTGATTTGGAGTATGATACCAATACACTTGAAGTTAAAAGAGCGGGAAAATCTTTAGAAATGAATCCAACAGGCTTGAAATTGTTAAAGAGACTTATGCAAGCCTCGCCTTGGGTTGTTCCCAGACAAGAACTAGAAATGAAAGTTTGGGGGGAAGAAATGCCAGATAGTGACTCATTGCGCGTGCATATTCATGGGCTTAGGACTACAATTGACAAACCTTTTGATAAAAAACTAATCCATACAAGACATGGAGTTGGTTATCGCATAGCGGATTTGGATGAAGTTTCGGAATAAATTAAGATACAGAATTATTATTGCATTTTTAACCCTGAGTACCTTATTAGGGGCTTTATTTGCAATAACAGCATTAACAATTCGAGAACATTTAAGTACAAATCTTATTGGCGACTCAATAAAGAAAAACCTCGATGAGTATATGGAAAAACTGGTGAAAGATCCTTCGGGAATACAAGGAGAGCCAATTGCCAGTAATGTTCAGGCATTTGTTACCGCTCCAGAAAAATTACCCCTGGTTATGCCAATTAGTTATGCAGATTTAAAAGATGGTGTGCACGATATAATCGAAAATGGCAAGCATTTAAAAGTTGCTGTGAATAAAAGGCACACGTTAAAAGGCAAAGAAGTTTGGGGTTATATTATTTTTGATGTCACCACCCCTAAAAATGAAAACCGTTTAGTTTATTCTTCATTGGCAGCGGTGTTTGTTCTGTTTACAATAATCGCTTATTTTCTCGCGATATATGCTTCAAAAAAAATATTAAAACCTTTAAGAAGTTTATCTTCAATGGTTCAACATCAAGGAGATAAACCAAAACATTTAGCATCCCGTTTTTCCGATGATGAGGTGGGTCAGCTTGCCCATGCTTTAGATGAATATTCTGATAGAATCGCATCAATTGTTATACGTGATAAAGAATTTAATGCCGATGTCAGTCATGAATTGCGCACACCTCTTGCAGTCATTGCAAGTACCGCTGAGTTGATTAATACCCAAGATGATATAAGCCAGAAAACACGACTTCGTTTAAAAAGAATAGAACGTGCAGTTAAACAGTCAACAGAATTAACTGAAACTTTATTACTGTTGTCTAGGGAAGAACAGAAAAATGTAAGAAACTTGCAAAGAACCCAAGTGGGTCGTTTGGTCAAAGACATCATCGATAATTTTGCAGCAATCATTAAATTAAAAAAACTCGATGTTAAAGTTATCGAGGAAGACTGGTTACAAGTTAAAGCACCTGCTGCTGTTGTTTCAGTGGCACTGAGTAACTTGATTGGTAATGCGATTAAGTATACGCCCCAAGGTGCTATTCAAATCATACTTAAAAGTAATCGCGTATTGGTTGTCGATCAGGGCACTGGAGTGAGTAAAGATGAGTTGCCAAAGTTGTTTGAAAGGCATTTTAGAGGGGATGCGGTGACAGCAAAAGGCTCAGGATTGGGATTAGCTATAGTCAAACGATTATGCGAGTTGTATAATTGGCGCGTTATAATTCATAAAAATGATGGCAGCGGTCTAACTGCCGAATTAATATTCACTTAAATAAATGAGCACTAGCTCTTTAATATGTAAAATACTGAAGAAACAACATGAAAAACACCTTACTAATCGTTGCACTGCTCTTAACTAACTTAGTTTATGCTCAGTCGATTACCACACCTAATCCACCAAAATTGGATACTGATAGTTACCTATTAATGGATTTCAACTCTGAAAAACTATTGGTAGAATTTAATATTGATAAACCAGTAGAACCTGCAAGTATAACTAAAATGATGACGGCTTATGTAGTATTTTCAGAACTAAAAGCAGGAAACTTGAGTTTGGATGACAAGGTTTTGGTCAGTGAAAAAGCATGGCGAACAGGGGGTTCTAAGATGTTTATTGAAATCAATAAACGTATTTCAGTTAATGATTTAATCCATGGCATGATTGTTCAATCAGGAAATGATGCTTGTGTTGCCTTGGCTGAACACATTGCAGGAAGTGAGGAAACATTTGCCGATTTAATGAATAAACATGCTCGCAAAATTGGTATGAAAAACTCACACTTTATGAATGCAACTGGCTTACCAGCAGATAACCATAAAATAACAGCATTGGATGCAGCAAAACTAGCCAAAGCCATTATTGTTAACTTTCCAAAACATTATGAAATTTTTTCTCAAAAAGAATTCACCTATAACAAAATAACCCAACATAATCGCAACACTTTATTGTGGCGAGACCCATCAGTTGATGGTTTTAAAACGGGTCATACAGAGGCGGCAGGCTACTGTTTGGTGTCATCTGCAAAGAGAAATGGCATGCGATTAATTGCCGTAGTAATGGGAGCAAAATCTAAAAAATCCCGTGCAGATGAATCGCAAAAGCTATTCAATTATGGTTACCGTTTTTTTGAAACAAACCTGCTTTATAAAGGCAATGAAAAAAGAGTCAATATCGAAGTTTGGAAAGGCAACTTAGAAAATGTAGACTTAGGTTTAGCAAAAGATTTATATATTACTATTCCGCGCGGGCAATATAAAAAATTAAAAGCAAAAGTAGACATGCCCAATTATGTGGAAGCACCGATTCAAAAGGGACAAAAAATTGGTGTGTTGAATATAATGCTGAACGATGAACTTGTTACTTCCGGTGATTTAGTGGCATTGAAAGGCATTCCAGAAGGGGGTTGGTGGACCCGCACCACCGATAGCATGGGACTTTGGTTTAAATCATTTGGAGAGGATGATGACTAAGAAAAATATACCTCACTTAGAAACCTTAATCGAACAACAAAAAGATAGGGCAGAAGGCTTAACTTTTCCTTGCAAATACCCCGTAAAAGCTATGGGTGAAAACACTGAAAAGTTTTTACAAGAGATGTTGTTTATTGCGCAAAAACATTGCCCAAGTACGCAAGAATGCCATGTGCGCACTTCGGTGAGTAAAACAGGAAAATACCAGTCCGTCACCCTCACTGTTGAAGTGGATTCGCGCGAGCATTTAGAAGGTTTATATGGCGAAATCAAAGAGCATAAAGATGTCAAATGGACTTTGTAAAACCGCACCGATTAAATTAAAATATTTAGGGCTAAGTGCATACGAACCCGTCTGGCGAGCCATGCAAGATTTCACCAATAACCGTGATAAACAAACTCCTGATGAATTGTGGATGGTCGAACACCCGCCTGTGTTTACACAAGGGCAAGCAGGCAAACCCGAACATATTTTAAACCCTGGGGACATTCCGATTATTCAAGTTGATCGCGGGGGTCAAGTCACCTATCACGGTCCAGGGCAGATTGTTATTTATCCATTGATTGATTTAAAACGCCATAAGATTGGCATAAAAGCCTTAGTTAATGGAATCGAGGAAGCTTTAATTCAAACCATGAAAGAATATGGCGTCCCTGCCAGACGTAAAGAAAAAGCGCCTGGCGTTTATGTTGATGAAAAAAAAATTGCCTCACTGGGACTCAGGGTGCGCAAAGGCTGTACATTTCATGGTTTAGCCTTTAATATTTGCATGGATTTAGAACCCTTTTCGCGTATCAACCCTTGTGGTTATACGGGATTAGAAGTAATTCAACTCAGTGAACTTAATCAACTGGTTGACTTGAAAAAGGTACAAGAATTATTAATAAAAAAACTGTGTAAGGAGCTTAATTTCACCGCACTAAAAAAGTAAAGAGAATAGCATGACAGAATCCATACCTTTAATCATAGCAGGCAAAAAACAGCTCGGTGCCGATAAAACCAAGCGCAACAGAGCGGGATTTGACACCAGTGTACCCACCTTGCGCAAACCCGATTGGATACGTGTTCGTTTGCCTGTTGGTAATACCGTGGCTAAATTAAAACAAAAAATCAGCAGCAATGCCTTGGTGACGGTTTGTGAAGAAGCTTCGTGTCCAAATATTCACGAATGTTACAGCAAAGGCACAGCAACATTTATGATTCTTGGTGAGGTCTGCACCCGCCGTTGTTCTTTTTGTGATGTGGCACATGGAAGACCCTTGGCAGTGGATACCAACGAACCTGCCAATCTCGCCAAAACCATTGCCGAAATGGGATTGCGTTATGTGGTTATTACCTCTGTTGACAGAGACGATTTAAAAGACGGTGGAGCACAACACTATGTCGATTGCATAAAAGCCGTTCGAGAAGCGTGCCCAACAATCAAAATAGAAATTTTGACACCTGATTATCGAGGCAAGGGACGCATGGATGTGGCATTGGATATCTTAGCACAAGAATTGCCAGATGTTTTTAACCACAACCTCGAAACTGTTCCTCATCTTTATAAAACCGTTCGACCAGGGGCTGATTACCAATGGTCGCTTACCTTGTTAAAACGTTTTAAGGAAAATCACCCTGAAATTTTAACAAAATCAGGCATAATGGTTGGTTTGGGTGAAACGTATCAACAAGTCCAAGAGACCTTACGAGATTTAGCCAATCATAATGTCGACATGATAACCATTGGACAATACTTGCAACCCACCAAACACCACCATCCCGTGATGTACTATTGGACGCCACAAGAATTTAAAGACATTGAAGAATACGGTTATTCTTTGGGCTTTACTCATATTGCCAGCGGCCCATTGGTGCGCAGCAGTTATTTTGCTGACAAATCAGCCGAAGAAGCAGGAGTTGACTAAGTAAATTTGTTTCATAACAGAGTGTAAAGTTGTATAATATTGTGTCACCAGAACTAAACAAATGACACTCGCATGAATACATCCTATCGCACAAAATTAGCCAATTCTTCGCTCGATTATTTCGATGCAAAAGCCGCCGTTGAAGACATTCAAACAGGGGCTTATGCCACATTGCCTTATACATCAAAAGTTTTGGCTGAAAACTTGGTTCGCCGTTGTCCGCCTACAGATTTAACAGCAGCGTTAACCCAAATCATTGAAAGAAAAAGTGAGTTGGATTTCCCTTGGTTTCCTGCCCGTGTGGTGTGCCATGACATATTGGGACAAACGGCTTTTGTTGATTTGGCAGGCTTGCGTGATGCCATTGCCGATAAAGGCGGTGATCCTGCACAAATCAATCCCGTTGTGCCCACTCAATTAATTGTCGATCATTCACTCGCAGTAGAACACGCAGGTTTTGAAAAAGATGCTTTTGAGAAAAATCGCGCCATTGAAGACCGCCGCAATGAAGACAGATTTCATTTTATTAACTGGTGCAAAACAGCCTTCAAAAACGTTAATGTTGTGCCTCCAGGTAATGGCATCATGCACCAAATCAATTTGGAACGCATGTCGCCCGTGGTACAAGTTAAAGATGGCGTTGCCTTTCCTGATACTTTGGTTGGAACCGATTCGCACACACCAATGGTCGATGCCTTGGGTGTCATTTCTATTGGTGTAGGCGGTTTAGAAGCTGAAAGTGTTATGTTGGGTCGCCCTTCGTACATGCGCCTACCCGAAATCATTGGTGTAGAGTTGACGGGTAAACCACAAGAAGGAATCACCAGTACCGACATAGTATTGGCAATTACCGAATTTTTACGCAACGAAAAAGTCGTCTCTAGTTTCTTAGAATTTTATGGAGAAGGTGCAGCGGCTTTGACATTAGGCGATAGAGCCACCATCTCAAATATGACACCTGAGTTTGGTGCAACCGCTGCCATGTTTTCCATTGACCAACAAACTATTGACTATTTAACCCTAACAGGTCGGGACGCAGAACAAGTTAAATTGGTTGAGAATTATGCCAAAACCACAGGACTGTGGGCAGATGATATGGTTGATGCACAATACGAACGGGTCTTGACCTTTGATTTATCATTGGTTGATAGAACCTTAGCCGGCCCATCCAATCCGCATACTCGATTGCCTGTCAAAGACTTGTCGCTAAAAGGCATAACTGGTGATCACCAAAGCCACGATGGAAAAATGCCAGATGGTGCCTGCATCATAGCCGCTATCACCTCCTGCACCAACACCAGTAACCCACGCAATATGATAGCTGCGGGTTTAATTGCTCGCAATGCCAATAAATTGGGATTAACACGAAAACCCTGGGTCAAAACCTCACTGGCTCCAGGTTCAAAAGCTGTCACCTTGTACTTGCAAGAAGCCAATTTATTGCTCGAATTAGAACAACTCGGTTTTGGAGTGGTCGGTTATGCCTGCACTTCTTGTAATGGCATGAGTGGTGCACTAGATCCTAAAATCAAACAAGAAATCGAGGAGAGAAAACTCTATTCAACCGCTGTATTATCAGGCAATCGTAATTTTGATGGACGCATTCATCCCCATGCCGATCAAGCCTTTTTGGCATCACCTCCATTGGTTGTGGCTTATGCCATTGCTGGTTCGATTCGCTTTGATATTGAAAAAGATGTACTGGGTTATGACCAAGACAACAAGCCAATAACACTCAAAGACATTTGGCCAACTGACAAAGAAATCAATCAAGTGATAAAGCACAGTGTCAAGCCTGAACACTTCAGCAAAGTTTACGAGCCTATGTTCAAACTTAATATACAATCCGATGAACAAATTAATCCACTATACGATTGGAGACCCAAGAGCACTTATATTCGCCGACCACCGTACTGGGAAGGAGCGCTGGCAGCCAAACGCACCATGCAAGGAATGCGGCCATTGGCAGTGCTGGGTGACAACATCACCACCGACCACCTTTCACCCTCCAATGCCATTCAACTGTCTTCGGCCGCTGGTGCGTACTTAGATAAAATGGGCTTGCCTGAGGTGGATTTTAACTCTTATGCCACTCACCGAGGCGACCACTTGACCGCCCAACGTGCCACTTTTGCCAATCCTAAATTATTCAATGAAATGGTTAAAGACGAAAACGGCGAAACCATCCAAGGTTCATTGGCTCGCCTAGAACCCGAAGGCACACAAATGCGCATGTGGGAAACCATCGAAACTTACATGGAAAGAAAACAACCCTTAATTATCGTCGCAGGCAAAGACTACGGACAAGGTTCATCAAGAGATTGGGCTGCCAAAGGTGTGCGATTGGCAGGAGTTGAAGTATTACTCGCCGAAGGCTTTGAGCGTATACACCGCACAAATCTATTGGGCATGGGTGTATTACCATTAGAGTTCATCAATGGCAAAAACCGCAAAACATACCACATCGATGGCACAGAAACTTACGATGTACAAGGCGAGATTTCTCCCAATTCTGAAATGTCAGTCATCATGACACGCAAAAATGGCGAACAAGTAACCATTCCAGTCAAATGCCGACTAGACACCGCTGATGAAGTTCTGGTTTATGAAGCAGGTGGCGTATTGCAAAGATTTGCGAATGAGTTTTTGAAAGGAAAAGATCAAAACAAGTAACGCAAAGCTCGCATAGAAGATGCAAAGGTACCCAAAGTTGATAAAAAGCTAGGTCATTGCGAGGAGGAACGACGTGGCAATCTCATTGGACATCGTGTTATAGTTTAAAACAGAGTTGTACAGAAGAATTATAGATTTTTATTGAAATTTTATTAAATAATATTTAAAAACTTGTTTTTTAGATGTCTTAATGAATTTGATTTAATTGATGATCAAACTAATTTAAAGTTAATTAGTCAAATTATGCATGAACACAAAGCAACTTTTAATTTTTAATATTTAATCAAAGGAATCGGGGTTTTATTCTTTAATGAATCGATGGGGTCGGAAGATTTGAGTTTATCAATTAATAGCAGTCAATTTAGATTTTTTAGGTTTGAGCTTGTGCCAGATTTTTTACTTTATACACTTATGTTTTAATTTTTTGCTAAAATTCATTTGGTTAAAACGCGTAAAATTGAAGTTCAACTTCAAATATACGCATTATCATGCTAATATACTCCCATGTTTACTCGTAATATCACTAATGAATTACTTTCTGTTGCTAAGGAATACCCTGTTGTAACTATCCTTGGGCCTAGACAAGCAGGTAAAACCACTTTAGCAAAACAGGCTTTTAGCCAGTATGCTTATTGCAATCTTGAGCATCCCGAAATTAGGCAACTGGCAATTGATGATCCTAATGCATTTTTTAAGCGATTTAGTGGTAATCTAATCATTGATGAGATTCAGCGTGTGCCTGAGTTGTTGTCTTATATTCAGGTAATGGTGGATGAGAATGAGGTAAAAGGACAATTTATTTTAACAGGTTCGCACCAATTATCTATGCACGAATCCATTTCACAATCATTGGCTGGACGAACAGCCATTTTAAAATTATTGCCTTTGTCGATACAAGAATTGCAAGATGACGGCTGTAAATATGACCATTATGATTATATGTTGCATGGGTTTTTACCCAAAATTTATAAAGATAAATTAAATCCGAATCGCTATTACAGCAATTATTACGAAACTTATGTGCAACGTGATGTACGCGCTTTAATAAAACTCAAAGATTTATCAAGCTTTGAGAAGTTTATAAAGTTATTGGCAGGACGGGTGGGACAAATCATTAACTTATCTTCTTTATCCAATGATGTAGGAGTTAGCTCTCATACATTAAAACATTGGCTATCTGTGCTTGAAGCCTCATTTATTGTGGTTAAACTTGAGCCTTATTATGAAAACTTTGGCAAGCGAGTGATTAAATCAGCCAAGATTTATTTTACCGATAATGGTTTCTTGAGTTATTTATTGGGAATAGAAAACACCACTCAATTGCAACGCGACCCTTTAATCGGACAAATGTTTGAAAATCTTGTTGTTATTGAGTGTTTAAAAAACCGTTACAATCAAGGTAAAAATCCAAACCTATATTATTTTAGAACAGATAAAGGTCAAGAAGTTGATTTACTTTTTAAACAAGGTCATCAGTTAATTCCCATTGAAATTAAATCGGCAATGACTTTTAATAAAAAATTTGCCAAAGGCATCAACTATTTTCAAAAGATTACACAATCGAACACGAAAGGTTATATAGTCTATTCAGGTGAATTAGAACATAAATCAAATGATTATTCAGTTTTAAACTATGCTAATATTAAGCAAATATTTAATGATAAACTGTAATATTAAATGGTCAATATCCTTTAGTAAGGTTAGTATTTTGAATTTATTCAAGAATAATACAATTTAACTGTCGCCACAACTCGTCAGGGATTGCTAATGATAAAATAACAGTTACTTGTAAAACCGAAGCTGGCGATGATTGTGTTGATAACTTTAACTTTACGAGTACCCAAGAGGTAACTTTGTCAGTACCAATGATTTAGCCCGAATATTTCATAGGAGAATGGAGTTTAAAGGGAAAATAGCGAAATAGGTTGCATAAATATCACTATATACCTAGTTATTCATAGGTTTTAGTGATATTTGTGCAAGATATGAAGCTAGTTT
>Ga0256839_1002481_pt1 | contig 20408 bp, 24 predicted proteins | sample 354166metaG_FD_185968 | JGI IMG/M metagenome (GOLD analysis project Ga0256839, IMG submission 185968) | Hydrothermal vent microbial communities from Mid Atlantic Ridge, Atlantic Ocean - 354-166 | ecosystem: Environmental > Aquatic > Marine > Hydrothermal vents | place: Atlantic Ocean: Mid... | reverse complement strand
GATAATTGGGCTTGCCCCGGTAGGGCACCGGGGCGAGATAGGGCGAATCGGTCTCGATCAGAAAACGGTCTTCCGGCACCTTCCGCGCCACTTCCTGAATGGCCTGGGCGTTTTTGAAGGTGACGATACCGGAGAAGGAAACGTAGAGATTGGCGTCCAGCGCCCGGCGGGCCATGTCCCAGTCCTCGGCGAAGCAATGGAGCACCCCGCCGACCTCGAAGGCCCGCTCCTCCCGCCAGATCCGCAGGGTGTCCTCCCTGGCGGCGCGGCTGTGGACGATGAGGGGCTTGTTCAGGGTTCTGGCCACCTGAATGTGCTGGCGGAAGCGCTCCTGCTGCCAGGTCAAGTCCCCTTCGCTGCGGTAATAGTCGAGCCCAGTCTCGCCGATGGCCACCACCCGATCCAGACGGCCGTATTCGAGCAGGCGGCCCACATCGAGGGGGGCGCCTTTGCTGTCGTTGGGATGCTCGCCGACGGACACGGAGATTTCCCCCGGATAGCGGGCCGCCAGTTCGGCCATGCGCGGGAAAGTCGGCAGATTGATGCCCACACACAGCATGTGGCCCACCCCCTCCTCACGGGCCCGTTCCATGAAATGGTCGAAATCACCGTCGAAGGGCTTGAGGTCGAGACGGTCGAGATGACAATGGGAATCGATCAGCATCGGGCGGAACCCTGGACGTCGGAAGAGGCGCTACATGGTATGGGTCGGGCGCTCCGATTGCAACGTTCCTGCCAGATGGGTCTCGATCTTGCTCCGGGTCCTGCCTTTATCCTCGTCGCTGAACTGGACCCCGACACCGGCGCTGCGATAGCCTTCCGCCCCCTTGGGAGTGATCCAGACGATCCGCCCCGCCACCGGAATCCGTTCCGGCTCGTCCAGCAGACTGAGCAACATGAAGACTTCATCCCCGAGCCGGTACTCGCGGCTGGTGGGGATGAACAATCCCCCGTTGGGCAGGAACGACATGTAGGCGGCATAGAGGGCGCTTTTGTCCTTGATGGTCAGGGAGAGAATCCCCTGTTTCGCTTTGGGCTTGCTCATGGCCTGAGTCGATGAATTTCCAAAAACAGCGATTCCAGCACCAGGGTCTGATTCAGCGGGCTCTGCAACTCCCGACGCCAGCTCAGCAACCGCTCCCAGACCCCGAACACCTGGTTTAAGTCTAGCTTTTCCGCCCAATCCTGCAACCGCTCCCGGCAATCGACGTTGACCAGACCCTGGCCGGCGCCGTGTCCCAGGCGGACCAGATCGGCGACGACGGTGAGCAGCCAGACGCTCAGGCGCTCCGGCACCTCCGTCTGCCACTCCCCTGCCAGCACCACCGGATCCCGCCGCCCGGACAGCAACGCTTCCAGCGTCTCCAGGAACCGTCGGCGACGCTCAGGCTCGTCGCCTTCGAGCCAAGCCTTGGCGGCCAGCGGCGCCCCACCGTTGAGAGCCAGGGCCAGTCCGGCCTGCGGCGCGGGAAAACCCTGGGCGACCAGCCATTTTTCGGCCTCTTGCCGGGGCGGCGGGATCAAAGGGAGACGCTGGCACCGGCTCACGATCGTGGCCGGCAGACGGGACACCTGCTCGCACAGCAACAGGATGACCGTGTCGGGCGCCGGTTCTTCCAGGGTCTTGAGAAAGGCGTTGGCGGCGGCCGGATTCATGCGGTCGGCCGCTTCCAGGACCACGACGCGGCCGCGGCCGTACTGGGGCGTCAGGGTCAGGGTCTCGATCAATTCCCGGATCCGGTCGACCGTCAGCGGCCGCCCCGGCTCGGGCGCCAGGGTCAAAAGATCCGGATGGTTGCCGCCGGCCAGCAATCGACAGGCCGGGCACCGGCCGCAAGCACGGCCATCCTCGCACAGGATGCGTCGGGCCAGCGTCAGGGCCAGGCGGCGTTTACCGATCCCGGCGGGTCCCTGAAGCAGCAGGGCGTGGGGCAGACGGTCCTGGCTCAGGTAGGCCTCCAGCCGGCGCCACACCGGGGCGTGCCAGAAACAGTTCACTTCCGCCACGTTTCCACCAATCGGCTCAGGCGGGCCGCGATGGCTTCTTGAACCTCGGCCAGGGGACGGCTGGCGTCGATGCGGCAGATACGCCCGGGTTCCCGGCGCCAACGCTCCAGATAGGCCTGACGCACCCGCTCCAGAAAGGCGACCGTCTCCTCCTCGAAACGGTTGGTATCGCCGCGGGCCCGGGCCCGTCCCAGACCGATTTCCACCGGGGCATCGAACAAAAAGGTCAGATCCGGACGGCAACCGGCCACCAGCCAGTCTTCCAGATATTCGATGCGCCGCCAGGACAGTCCCCGGCCACCACCCTGATAGGCGTAACTGGCGTCGACGAAGCGGTCGCTCACCACCCACTGCCCCCGCTCCAGGGCGGGGAGGATCTTGTCGCGCACGTGATGGACACGGCCGGCGAAAATCAACAGCAGCTCCGCCTCCGGCAGCAGACCGGTTTCATCGAGGATCAATTCCCGCAGCTTTTCCGCCACCGGCACCCCGCCGGGCTCCCGGGTGACCACCACCTCGATCCCGCGGCGTCGGAGGAAATCGTCGATGAACGTCAGATTGGTGGTTTTGCCGACCCCCTCTCCGCCTTCCAGGGTCAGGAAACAACCCCGCTTCATCGTTTCCCCAGCTGATAACGGGCCACGGCCCGATTGTGTTCCTTCAGGGTGGCGGAAAACTGGTGGCTGCCGTCACCCCGGGAAACGAAATAGAGAGCGTCACCGTCCGCCGGATGCAGCACGGCGTGAATGGCGCTCCGCCCCGGCAGGGCGATCGGGGTCGGCGGCAATCCCGGATGCACGTAGGTATTGTACGGGGTGTCGGCACGCAGATCCCGGCGCCGTATGTCACCGTCGAAGGCGTCGCCCATGCCGTAGATGACCGTCGGGTCCGACTGCAGTTTCATCCCCTTGCGCAGGCGCCGGATGAAGACACCGGCGATCTCGGCCTGCTCCTCGCGGCGACCGGTTTCCTTCTCCACGATGGAGGCCAGAATCAACGCCTGATAAGGCGTCTTCAGGGGCAGGCCGGCGGCCCGGTCGCGCCACTCCTCCCCGAGGACCCGTTCCATGCGGCGGTAGGCCCGGCGCAGAATTTCACGATCGCTGGCACCGCGGACGAAGAAATAGGTGTCCGGAAAGAAACGACCTTCCGGATGACCCGGGGGCAACTGGAGAACCGACAGCAAATCCGCCAACGGAACGTTTTCGAGGGTGTGTTTCAGGGCCGGCTCCGCCGCCAGGGCCGCCAGGACTTGTTTCACCGTCCAGCCTTCCACCAGGGTGATGCGGTGTTGGGCCACCTTGCCTGACAGAAACAGGGTGAGCAGGGACTTGGGCGTCATGCCGGGGCGCAACCGGTATTCCCCCGCCCGGATGTCGGCGGATACCCCCCGCTCCAAGGCCCATAACAACAGCCAGCGCGGCTGCGGCAGAATCCCCTGACGCTGCAACCGCCGCGCCACGGTGGTGAGCGACTCCCCCCGTTTGATCTCGAAGGTCACCGAGGCATCCAGGTCCAAGGGGCGCACCAGAGCCTGGCGATACTGGTGCCAGAACCAACCGGCACCGCCGAAGAGAAGCAGGCCCAGGCCCAACATGACCGGCCACCACCGCTTCACGGCCGCCACGCCTCCTGCAGACGCCGGGTGACCGGTCCGACCGGCCAGCGCCGGTCCTCCCAGGCGACCACCGGAACGATGCCGATCACGCTGTTGGTGAGAAATACCTCCTCCGCCTGCACCAACACCGCCGGCCTCACCCGCGCCTCCCTCACCGTCGTTCCCCACGCCTGCAGCCGGTGCATCACCCAGTCTCGGACGATGCCGGCGACACCACAACGGTCGACGCCGGGGGTGAATACCACCGAGTCCCGCACCCAGAACACGTTGCTCATGGTGGCCTCTACCAAAAAACCCTCGCCGTCACACATCAATCCTTCGTGGATGGTGGGATCGTTCCACTCCAGCCGGGCCAGTACCTGCTCCAGGCGGTTGCAATGTTTGATACCGGCCAGGGCGGGGTTGATCCCCAACCGGGTGCGGCACAACCGGACCCGAACGCCGTCCTGCCGCCAGGCGGACAACGCCGGGGGCATGGCATGACGACTGAACACCCGGGTCGCTTCGACTTCCCGAGGAGGGGCGTAACCGCGCCCACCGCCGCCACGGGTCACTTGCAGCTTCAACACCCCGGCCTCCACGCCGGCACAAGCCCTGAGGGCCTCGTCGTAAAGCAGGCCGGGATCGGGCATGGGGAGGGCGAGGCGCTCGCACCCGCGCCGCAGCCTGGCCAGGTGCGCCTCCCACAACACGGGGGTCCCGTTCCGGATCAGGAAGGTTTCAAACAGGCCGTCACCATACTGGAAACCGCGGTCGAAGACGTCGATCCACCGCTCCGGCCGGCCGTTGATCCACACCGACGCTGTCATGGGAGACTTCGATCAGTTCCGGTCTCGCCGAATCACCGGCAAAGCGCTTTCCACGCCGTGGAAGCGAAAGGGCGGAATCAACCGGTGAACCGTTTGAAGACCAGGGTGGAATTGGTACCCCCGAAGCCGAAGGAATTGGAAATGGCGACCTCGATCCTGGCTTCCCGGGCGGTGTGGGGAACGTAATCCAGGTCGCAGCCCTCATCGGGTTCGTCCAGATTGATGGTGGGCGGCAGAATCCGATCGCGCAACGCCAGAATGGTGAAAATGGCCTCGATACCGCCGGCGGCTCCCAGCAAGTGGCCCGTCATCGACTTGGTGGAGCTGACCGGGATACGGTAGGCCGTCTCGCCGAAGGCGCTCTTGATGGCCCGGGTTTCGGCCAGGTCCCCCGCCGGGGTCGAGGTGCCGTGGGCATTGATGTAATCCACCTGTTCCGGATTGATGCGGGCCGCCCGGAGCGCGCGGCGCATGCACAACGCCGCACCCTCCCCCCTGGGGGGTGGCTGGGTCATGTGATAGGCATCGGCGGTGGCGGCGTAGCCGATCAGTTCGGCGTAAATGTTGGCGTCACGGGCCAATGCGTGCTCGAGGGATTCCAGCACCAACACCCCGGCCCCCTCGGACAGTACGAAGCCGTCGCGGTCCTTGTCCCACGGCCGGCTGGCCCCCTGGGGATCGTCGTTGCGCCGTGACAGGGCGCGGGCGGCGGCGAACCCGCCCAGCCCGGTGGGGGAAATGGGGAATTCCGCCCCGCCGGCGATCATCACCTCGGCGTCGCCGGTGCGGATGATGCGGGCGGCCTCGCCGATGTTGTGGTTGGAAGTGGCACAGGCCGAGACCACGGCGAAATTGGGTCCCCGGATTCCCTTCATGACGGCGAAATTGCCGGAGATCATGTTGATGATGTTCGCGGGCACGAAAAAAGGCGAGATCCGTCGCGGCCCTCCCTGGAGATAGGCGCTGTGCCCGTTCTCGATGCCGGTGATGCCGCCGATACCGGCGCCGATGGCCACGCCGATCCATTCCGCGTTGGCGTCGGTCACCTCCAAGCCGGCATCTTCGAACGCTTGACAGGCGGCGGCGATCCCGTAATGGATGAACGGGTCCATCTTGCGGGCCTCTTTGGCCGGAATGTATTCGGTCACGTCGAAGTTCTTCACCACTCCGCCGAAACGGGTGGGAAAGCTGCTGACGTCGAAATACTCGATCGGGCCGATGCCGCTCTTGCCGCTGACGATATTTTGCCAGGCTTCGGCAACGGTGTTTCCCACCGGGGACAAAATGCCCAGTCCGGTAACGACGACGCGTCTTTCACTCAAGGCGCTTACCCAATCCGAAAAGCCCGCAGGGGTCGCCTGCGGGATTGTCTCATTTCTTCAGATGACTTTCGATGTAGTCGATGGCTTCCTGAACCGTGGTGATCTTTTCCGCTTCCTCGTCGGGAATCTCACAGTCGAACTCCTCCTCCAGGGCCATCACCAATTCCACGGTGTCAAGGGAATCGGCCCCCAGGTCATCGACGAAGGAGGCATCGTTGGAGATCTCTTCCTTGACACCCAGTTGCTCGGCCACGATTTTCTTCACACGTTCTGCCACGTCACTCATGATGCGTCTTCCTCGGTTGTTAGTGTATCGATGAAAATTCCAAAAGCGGGCATTTTAATGGCCGCCCATGGCAAACACAATCTTTCAATCAGGCCATGTACATGCCGCCGTTGACGTGAAGGGTCTCGCCGGTGATGTATGCGGCCCTGTCGCTGCACAAAAACGAAACCGCATGGGCGACTTCCTCCACCTGTCCCAGGCGTCCTAGGGGAATCGTCTCCAGCAGGGCTTTCCGTTGGGTTTCGGGCAACTCCCGGGTCATGTCGGTGTCGATGAAGCCCGGAGCCACGGTGTTCACGGTGATGCCCCTGGAACCCACTTCCCGGGCGAGGGATTTGGCGAATCCCACCATCCCTGCCTTGGCGGCGGCATAATTGGCCTGGCCGGGATTGCCGGTGGCCCCCACCACCGAGCCGATATTGACGATGCGCCCCCAACGGGCTTTCATCATTCCCCGCAGGCAGGCCTTGCTCAACCGGTACACCGAGGTCAGATTGGTGTCGAGGATCGCCGCCCATTCCTCCTCTTTCATGCGCATGAGCAGATTGTCACGGGTGATGCCGGCATTGTTCACCAGCACCAAAGGCGGAGCGAAATGCCGGCCGATTTCCTCGACCACGGCCTGGACCTGCCCGGCATCGGTCACGTCCAGGACCATTCCCTGGCCCCGACCCACCTCGGCAAGGGCCGAACCGATACGTTCGGCACCGGCGGCCGACGTGGCGGTTCCGACGACGACGAAACCGTCGCGGGCCAATTGCAGCGCGATCGCGCGACCGATGCCACGGCTGGCACCGGTCACCAAAGCAACCTTGTCAGTCATGCGAGTTTCTCCATGGCGATGTCGAGCGTGGCTGGATCGTAAACCGGCAGGGTTTGACAGGATTTGACGATGCGCCGGTTGAGGCCGGTCAAGACCTTGCCCGGCCCTGCCTCCACGAAACGGTTGACACCCTGGTCGTGGAGGAAACGGATGGTGTCGCTCCAGCGTACCGGGGAATAGAGCTGTTGCGCCAGCAGCACCCGGATCACTTCCGGCGCCGCATGGGTACCGACATCCACATTGTGAACCACGGCGACCCGGGGAGTCCGGATGGGCGTCTCTTCGAGCAATTGCGCCATCTTCTCCGCCGCCGGGCGCATCAGCTCGCAATGGGAAGGAACGCTGACCGCCAGCCTGACCGCCCGTTTGGCACCGGCCGCCTTGGCTGCCTCGCACGCCTTCTCCACCGCCTCGGCCTCACCGGCGATCACCACCTGCCCCGGGGCGTTAAAATTGGCGGCCGCCACCAGGCCGTCGGCGGCGCCGACCTGGTTGCAGATCCCGACCACGACGTGGTCTTCGAGACCGAGGATGGCCGCCATCGCGCCCTCCCCCTCCGGAACCGCCGACTGCATCAGACGGCCACGCTGTGCCACCAAGCGCACGGCGTCGGGGAAGTTCAGCGACTCGGCACACACCAGGGCGGTATATTCCCCCAGACTGTGCCCTGCCATCCAGGCAGGGCAGATCCGGGTCTGACCGTACCAGACCCGCCAGACGGCGACCCCGGCGGCGAGCAGGGCCGGTTGGGTGTTGGCGGTCTGGTTGAGTTCCGCCTCCGGCCCCTGCTGCACCAGGCGCCACAGATCGAATCCCAGGACTTCGGAAGCCTCGGCGAAGGTGTCCCGGACCTGGGGAAAGGCGGCCGCCAACTCAGCCAGCATCCCCACCGCCTGGGAACCCTGCCCAGGGAACAAAAAGGCCAAATCAGGCCGTTGTCGTGCTTCTTCCATCATCTTCAATACCTTACCAGTGCGGACCCCCAGGTAAAACCGCCGCCGAAGGCTTCCATCAACAAAATCTGCCCCCGGCGGATCCGCCCGTCGCTGACCGCTTCATGCAACGCCAGGGGCACCGAGGCCGAGGAAGTGTTGCCTTGGCGCTCGATGGTCACGACCACCCGCTCCATGGGCATTTTCAGCTTGCGGGCGGTGGCGGCGATGATGCGTATGTTGGCCTGGTGCGGAACCAGCCAGTCCACGTCCGTCTTCTTCAGGCCGTTGGCGGCCAGGGTCTCGTCGACGATCCGGCCCAGGGTGTTCACCGCGATCCTGAAAACCTCGTTACCCTGCATTTTGACATAGGGCGGTTCACCGTCGATACCCATTTCCGGGTTAGGCAGATAGAGCAGATCCTGATAGTGGCCGTCGGCGTGGATGTGGGTCGACAGAATTCCCGGCTCGGCGGAGGCCTCCAGCACCACGGCACCGGCACCGTCACCGAACAGAATGCAGGTGGTCCGGTCGCTCCAATCCACCAGCCGGGAGTTGATTTCGCTGCCGACCACCAGGACCCGGGAAGCGGTACCGGCCCGGATGAACTGATCCGCGATGCTCATGGCGTAGATGAATCCGGAACAGGCCGCCTGGACGTCGAAAGCGCCGCATTCGCGGATTCCCAAGCGCTGCTGCAGGATGCAGGCGGCGCTGGGGAAGATCCGGTCCGGGGTACTGGTGGCCATGATGATCAGGTCGATGGATTCCGGTTCCCAGCCGGCCGCGGCGATCGCCTGGCGGGCGGCGCGCTCCCCCATGCTGGAAGCGGTTTCGTGCGGGGCGGCGATGCGCCGTTCCCGGATGCCGGTCCGCTCCACGATCCAGGCGTCGTTGGTGTCCACCATGCGGGAGATGTCGTCGTTGGTGCGAACCGTTTCCGGAAGATAGCCCCCGGTTCCGGCGATGCGGGAATAGCGGCTCATGCGCTTCTCACCTGGGGCGACGAAATCCCGGCGCTGTCGGCGAAAATGGTGGCCACCCGCTCACCGATCCGATCCGGGACCGCCTTGTCGATTTCCAGAAGCGCCATGCGAATGGCGTTGGCGAAAGCGATCCGGTCGGCATTGCCGTGACTCTTGATGACGATGCCCCGCAGTCCCAGCAGGCTGGCCCCATTGTAGCGTCGGGGATCGAACCGCTCCTTGAAGGACTTGAGCACCGGCTGCGCCAGCAGACCGACCAACCGGGCGTAGAGATTCCTGTGAAATCCCTCTCGCAGCGCATCCCCCAGCAGCCGGGCCAGCCCTTCGATGGTCTTGAGGGCCACGTTGCCGACGAAACCGTCGGTCACGATGATGTCCACCTTCCCGCTGAACAGGTCGTCCCCCTCCACGTAGCCGATGAAGTTGAGATAGGAATCGGACAGCAGCTGGGCGGCCCGCTTGACCTGCTCGTTCCCCTTGATCTCCTCCTCACCGATGTTGAGCAGGCCGAGCCGGGGGGATTCGACGTTCTCCACCGCCCGCACCAGCTCGTAACCCATGACGGCGAACTGATACAGGTGCTCGGCGGAACAATCGACGTTGGCTCCCATGTCCAGTATGTGGGTGCAGCCACCGGCGGCCGGCAGGGTGACGATGATCGCCGGACGATCGATGCCGGGAATCGTTTTCAACACGAAACGGGCAGTCGCCATCAAGGCCCCGGTATTGCCGGCGCTGACGCAGGCATCCGCCTCCCCGTCCCGGACCAGATTCAACGCCACCCGCATGGAGGAGTCGCGCTTGTTGCGCAGCGCCCGGGAGGGCAGGTCGTCCATGGCGACCACCTCGGAGGCGTGCCGAATCGTCAGGCGCTCTTCGGAACGATGACCGAGCCGGCGGAGATGCGAACGCAGCACCGGCTCCTGCCCCACCAGGATCAGACGGAGATCGGGGTACTCCTGCAGGCAGTCCAGGGCCGCGGGCACGATGACTTCCGGACCGTGATCCCCACCCATCGCGTCCAAAGCGATCACGGGACGCCGCTCAGGCATGGCACTTCCTTGTCGCTTGAATCATAAGACAAAACCCGCTTGGCAAGCGTTCTTATTCTTCTTCCGAGTCTTCCAGCTTCACTTCGATGACGCGACGTCCGCGGTAATAGCCGTCCGGACTCACGTGATGGCGCAGGTGGGTTTCGCCGGTCAGAGGATCCTGGGACAGAGCCGGGGCCCTGAGGGCATCGTGGGCACGACGCATACCGCGCTTGGAGCGGGTTTTGCGATTTTGCTGTACTGCCATCGGGTTTTCTCCTTGTGCTTACTCTCGGGTTTTCAATCGGGCCAATACCGAAAACGGGTTTTCCCGCTCGCCGGCCGCCGCCTCGAAATCCGGGTCTTCGGAACGGGTCGTAGCCGGAGAACAACGGCTGTGCCTGGGAACCGGCGGGATGGCCAGAATCAACTCGTCCTCCACGATGGAGGCGAAGGGAATCCGTTCCTGCTCCAGCAACAGCGGCTCGTAGGCTTCGGGCAAACGATTCCCTTCGTCGATGGAGGTGACCACACCCAGTTTCACCGGGCTGTCCACGGCGATCCGCAACGGCGCCAGACAGCGTTGACAGGTCACTTCCAGCTCGCCGCGTACCGAACCGGTGATCGCGGCCACCCGCCCTTCCCGCTCGAAGCGCAGATCCACTTCCACCTCGTCACCGAGATTGGAGACCATCCGCGCCAAGCGGCCCATCTTCGCCAAACTCAACCGCCCCCGCCAATGCCGCCCCTTGGCCACACAGTGCAGGGGGTCGATCAATCCAGGCAAATGTGTCGGCATAATTTTTAAATGATACCGATTTTGGCGAAAACCTGTCAAAATATTGCTTTGCCTCGCACGCGACACCGCTACTATGACCCGACTGGTACTGGCATCGAGTTCCCCTTACCGCCGCAGCCTGCTGGAAAAACTCCAGTTACCGTTTCTGACCGCGGCTCCGGAAATCGACGAAACCCCACTTTTCAACGAAGCCCCCGAGCAGCTGGCGATGCGTCTTTCCGCCGCCAAGGCCCGCGCCGTCTCCCGGGAATATTCCGATCACCTGATCATCGGCTCGGACCAGGTCGCCCTGCTCGGTGGGAAAAAACTGGACAAACCGGGCAATTTCGACACCGCGTTCGAAGTGCTGCAGGCCGCCTCGGGACGCAGCCTGTGCTTCTACACCGGGGTCAGCGTGCTCAACAGCCGCACCGGCCGGCAGTTGAACGCCGTGGACGTCTGCCGGGTCCACATGCGTTCCTTGACCCGCACTCAAATCGAAGATTATCTAGGCCGGGAACGACCCTTCGACTGCGTCGGCGCCTTCAAATCGGAAGGTTTGGGGATCGCCCTGATCCAGCGGATCGAGGGTGACGACCCCAACGCTCTGATCGGACTTCCCCTGATCCGGCTGATCGATCTGCTGAACCGCTTCGGCGTCAAGATCCTGGGATCATGACTATCGACGAGGAAGACAAGGCCCTGTTCCGCCGGGCCGTCGCCGGCATCCGGCCCGTCCGGAACGAATCGCGCCCCCTCCACCGGACCCGCCGCTCCGCTGCGGCGCCCCGGGCGGCCGCCGAAGAACCGCCCGAAACTCTGGCCCCCGGGGAAACCCTGACCTATCTGAAACCCGGCGCCGATCAGCGGATTCTGAAAAAACTGCGCCAGGGAAAAATCCATCCGGAGACCCAACTGGACCTGCACGGCTGCACCCGCCGGGAGGCCCAAGCATTACTCCGTCTGTTTCTCCAGGAGTGTCACCAGGACGGGGTCCGCTGCGCCCTGATCATTCACGGCAAGGGCTGGCGCTCCGAGGGGTTTCGCCCGGTGCTGAAAAGCGCCCTCAACCAATGGTTGCGCCAATATCCCCAGGTGCTCGCCTTCTGCAGCGCCAAACCCCGCCACGGCGGCAGCGGCGCCCTCTACGTGGTGCTGGGCCAAAACAAATAGAATAGCAGGCCTCCCAGAACCAGACGATAGAGCACGAACGGCATCATGCCGATCCGCTGCAACAGGCCCAGAAACCAGCCGATGCAGCCATAGGCTGCCAAGGCCGAAACCATGACCGCCAAAAACAGCAGATTCCAGTCCACCGCCGTGCTCGCCCGGAGCAGGTCCCAGGCCTTCACCCCGCCGGCCAGGAGAATGACCGGGATCGACAGCAGAAAGGAAAACCGCGCCGCACTCACCCGGTCGAAGGCCAGGAACAATCCTCCGGTGATGGTGATACCGGAGCGGGAAGTGCCCGGGATCAGGGCCAGGGTTTGGAACAGACCGATGACCAGGGCATCGACCCAGGTCAGTTGCTCCAGGGACCGGCGCCCTCGGTCGCCTCGGTACTCCGCCACGCCCAGCAACAGGCCGAAGACGATCGTCGCACCCGCGATTACCAGCGGGGAACGCAACGCGGATTCGATCCAATCCTTCAGCAAAAGCCCTGCCAGACCGACCGGAACGGTACCGATCAGCACACCCCAGCCGAGCACGGCGTTGGGGTTGAGGCACCGCTGCACCAGAGAGCGGCACCAATCCCGGACGATGGCACCCAGATCCCGCCGGAAATACAGAACCACCGCCAGCAAGGTTCCCACATGAACCGCCACGTCGAAGGCCAGACCCTGGTCCGGCCAACCGAGCAATTTCGGCAGCAGAATCAGATGGGCCGAACTGGAAATGGGCAAAAATTCGGTCACCCCCTGCAGCAGCGCCAATCCGTAAGCCTGTAGGCAATCCATCAATCCTCCTCCAGCTCTATCAGTTCGTCGATCAACGCCGTGGCATAGCTGCCGGCGGGCAGCTCGAATTCGAGAACCAGTTCTCCGGCGGCCAAGCGCCACGCCAACCGGGCGACCGGAACCCGAAACGGGCGCCGCATGGCCCGGGTGCACCGCTCGAGCCCCTCGGCCAGCTGCGGCCAGCGGGACACCGCCTCCGCCTCGATTTCTCCGGCTTTCCCGCCGGCCCGCTCCCCCGCGCCCCACAACGGCCCGGAAGGATGGATCTCCAGATCCGCGACCCGCCGTTCGATGACCGGATCGAGCTCGGCGGAAAAGAAGGCGTTGCCCCGAGCGAACATGAAAAGATCCCCCGGCAGGGCCCGGTTCCAGGTTTTCCCCTGGATGCGCAAAGCCAGCACCTGATTGAAAATCAGGGCCCGGGCGGCGGACAGATACAGTCCCCGCCGATGGCGGCAGCGTATCTTCTCTTCCCCGGCCAGCAGCGCCCGGGCACGAATCACGTTGCCCCCCGCCTTTCCGAACCGCTGGGCGCCGAAATAATTCGGCATTCCCTGACGCTGGATCCGCTGGAGGATGGCAGCCAGTTCCCCGGCGGGGGCGGAAAGCCGGCGAATCCGGATCCGGAAACGGTTGCCGGACAGCGCTCCCCGGCGCAAGCGCCGCCGGTTTCGGGTCCAGGAAAGCACCCGAAAGTCCTCGCCGCCGCACGCCGGCCACGGCGGTTCCCGCTCACCCGGCAAGTGGAGACAGAACCATTGCCGCGTCAGAGCGTGGCGGTCCTTGAGCCCGGCGTAGCTCACCCGCTGCCTGGGCAATCCGGCAAAAGACGCCAGGCGTTCGGCCACCTGATCGGTGTTCAAGCCCCGCTTCTCCACCCAGAGAAAAACGTGCTCGCCGTCACCGGAAGGCTCGAAGCCCAAGATTTCCTCCACCTGGAAATCCTCGGGACAGGTCTTGACGCGGCCACGACCGACCGGACCGCCGAAGGCAGTCGGCCACCGGGGCAGGGAAAAGGCCTTCAACGGGATCGGATGAGCGCCACGGCCTGGGCCGAGATCCCCTCGCCCCGCCCTTCGAAGCCCATCCCTTCCGTGGTGGTGGCTTTGACGTTCACCCGGTCTTCCTCGATGGCCAGGTCGTCGGCGATGTGGCGGCGCATGGCCGGAACGTGGCGGGCGAGCCGCGGCGCCTGGCAAACGATGGTCAGATCGACGTTGACCGGGACCCACCCCTGGCGTTCGAGCAATTGCCGCACCCGACGCAGCAGCAGGCGACTGTCGATGCCGCGCAACGCCGGATCGCTGTCGGGGAAATGGCGCCCGATGTCACCGAGGGCCGCCGCCCCCAGCAAAGCGTCGCACAGGGCGTGCAGGGCCACGTCACCATCGGAATGGGCCGCCAATCCCCGGTCGAAGGGGATTCGCACGCCCCCCAGGGTGACGTGGTCGCCGTCCTGAAACCGGTGGGCGTCGTAACCTTGACCGATGCGAAACTCCGTCATGACCGTTCCAGAATGAAGCGGGCCAGAGGCAAATCCTCCGGCCGCGTGATCTTGATGTTGTCCGGACTGCCTTCGACGATCTTGGGCCGGAAACCGGCCAGTTCGACGGCGCTGGACTCGTCGGTGACCGGCATGCCCCGGGCCAGTGCCTGCTCCAGCGACCGGCGCAACAGGCGGTAGCGGAACAGCTGGGGGGTCAAAGCCCGCCAGATGCGGTGGCGCGCGACCGTTTGCCGGACGACGCCGTCCGTCACTTCCTTGAGGGTGTCCACCGAAGGCAGAGCCAAGATGCCACCCACCTCGTCTTCGGCCAGGGTATGGAGCAGTTTTTCGGCGTCGGCGGAACGCAGACAGGGACGTGCGGCATCGTGCACCATCACCCAGTCCGAATCCGCCGCCTCGCCTTCCAGGCACTCGAGCCCGGCGAGCACCGAGTCGGCCCGTTCCGCCCCCCCCTCGGTCACCCGGATGCGGGGATGGCGCGCCAGGGGCAGTTCGTGCCAGCGCCGGTCGTCCGCCGCCAGGGCGACGACGATGATCTCCAGATCCGGAACCGCCAGGAGCCGCTCCAGAGTGTGCTGCAGAACCGGCTTTCCCGCCAGGGTCAGATACTGCTTCGGAACCTCCACGCCCATCCGCCGACCCCGGCCGGCGGCGGGGACCACGGCGAAACAGCGCCGTCTCATGGCCGCTCCACGAGCATGACGTAGGTTTCACCCGGCCGGATCATTCCCAGATCCCGGCGGGCCCGCTCCTCCACGGCGACCAGATTGTGTTTCAGATCCCACACTTCGGCCTCCAGCGCCTGATTGCGTTCCCGCTGGGCCTGCACCCGGCGCTGCAGTTCCGCCACCCGCGCCTGGAGGCGGCGGTTTTCCATCACCCCGCCGTCCCCGAACCACAGACGGTACTGCAACGCCAACAGCAACATCCCCAACAGGAGCGCCACCCACCTCATCGCGCCTTGGGAAAGGCCTGCCACCCCGGATAGACCGCCTTGTCCCCCAGGGACTCCTCGATCTTGAGGAGGCGGTTGTACTTGGCGATGCGGTCGGAACGGCTCAGGGAGCCGGTCTTGATCTGTCCGGTCCCCCAGGCCACCGCCAGGTCGGCGATGGTGACGTCCTCGGTTTCCCCGCTGCGGTGGGAAATCACCGCGGTGTAACCGGCATCGTGGGCCATGCGCACCGCCTCCAGGGTCTCGGTCAGGGTGCCGATCTGGTTGACCTTGATCAGGATGGAATTGGCGATGTGGCGCTCGATGCCCTGGCGGAAAATCGCGGGATTGGTGACGAACAGATCATCCCCCACCAACTGGATCTTGTCCCCCAGCTTCTCCGTCAGCAATTTCCAGCCGTCCCAGTCGTCCTCGGCCATGCCGTCCTCGATGGACAGGATGGGATAACGTGCCACCCAATCCGCCAGGTAATCGACGAAGCCGGCCGAGTCGAAACGGCGGTTCTCCGAATCCAGCACGTACTGACCGTCCCGATGGAATTCGGAACTCGCCACGTCCAGCCCCAGGGCGATATCCTCCCCGGGCCGATAACCGGCTTTTTCGATCGCCTCCAGGATCACTTGGAGCGCCTCCTCGTTGGAGGACAGGTTGGGGGCGAAGCCGCCCTCGTCGCCGACGGCCGTATTGTAGCCGCGCTTTTTCAGGACCGACTTGAGATGGTGGAAGACTTCCGCGCCATAGCGCAGGGCCTCGCGAAAACTGGGCGCCCCCACCGGGAGAATCATGAACTCCTGGAAATCGACGTTGTTGTCGGCATGCGCCCCTCCGTTGATGATGTTCATCATCGGCACCGGGAGGCAGAATTCCCGATCCTTCAGGTAGACGTACAGCGGCACGTTGCCGTCGGCGGCGGCGGCATGGGCAGCGGCCAGGGAAACCGCCAGGATGGCGTTGGCCCCCAGGCGCCCCTTGTTCTCGGTACCGTCCAGCTCGATCATCCGGCGGTCCAGGGCCGCCTGGTCGGCGGCGTCCATGCCCACGAGAGACTCGCGGATCTCGCCGTTGACGTTGGCCACCGCCTTCAACACCCCCTTGCCGAGGTAACGGTCGGGATCGCCGTCCCGCAGTTCCACGACCTCGCGCGTCCCGGTGGAGGCGCCGGAAGGCACCTTGGCGCAACCGATGACGCCGGATGCCAGTTTGACCTCGGCCTCCACGGTGGGATTGCCGCGGGAATCCAAAATCTCACGGGCATGTATGTCGACAATCTTGGCCATGTCTTCTCCTTGTTGCTTCACAGATTCAGATGTTCCGGCAGCTCGCTGCGTTTGACGACGTGGTCGAGCACCATCAAAGTTTCCAGTAGCGCTTCGATCCGGCCCAGGGGCCAGGCGTTGGGACCGTCGCTGAGCGCTTTGTCGGGATCGGGATGGGTTTCCATGAAAATGCCGGCCACCCCGGCGGCGACGGCCGCGCGCGCCAGCACCGGCACGAACTCCCGCTGCCCGCCGGAGGCCTTGCCTCGTCCCCCGGGGAGCTGAACCGAATGGGTGGCGTCGAACACCACCGGACACTGGGTTTCCCGCATCACCGCCAGGGAGCGCATGTCCACCACCAGATTGTTGTAGCCGAAGGTGTAACCCCGCTCGCAGACCAGGATACGGTCGTTGCCCGCCGCCCTGGCCTTGGCGACCACATGCTTCATGTCCCAGGGAGCGAGAAACTGGCCCTTCTTGATGTTGACCGGCAACCCCTGGCGGGCCACGTTCTGGATGAAATCGGTCTGGCGGCACAGGAAGGCCGGGGTTTGCAGCACGTCGACCACCGAAGCCACCTCTTCCAGGGGAGTATATTCGTGAACGTCGGTCAGCACCGGCACACCGATCTGGCGTTTGACCTTGGCGAGGATTTCCAGCCCCTTCTCCAGGCCGAGGCCGCGGAAGCTGTCCATCGAGGAGCGGTTGGCCTTGTCGAAGGAGGACTTGTAAATGAAGGGAATCCCCAAACGCCGGGTGATCTCTTTGAGACGGCCGGCGGTGTCGATGGCCAGCTGCTCGCTTTCGATGACGCAGGGCCCGGCGATCAGAAACAACGGACGGTCGAGACCGGCTTCGAAACCGCAGAGAGAAATGGGTTTATTCATGGGCTTGAACGATTCCTGCATGGGCTAGGGCCGCATTGATGAATCCGATGAACAGAGGATGCCCCCGGCGCGGGGTGGAGGTGAACTCCGGATGGAACTGGCACCCGAGAAACCAGGGGTGATCGGGAATCTCGACGATTTCCACCAACTGACCGTCGTCGGAAACGCCGGAAATCCGCAATCCGGCGGATTCCAGAACCTGCCGGTAGGCGTTGTTGAACTCATAACGATGACGGTGGCGTTCGCGGATTCGTTCCGCACCGTAGAGGCGATAGGCCAGACTGCCCGGATGCAGACGGCAGGGCTGGGCCCCGAGGCGCATGGTCCCTCCCAGGTCGGCGTCCTGATCTCGACGCTCGACACGACCGGTCGCGTCCTGCCACTCGGTGATCAGCGCGATCACCGGATGCGGCGTCTCCGGTTGGAACTCGGTGCTGTGGGCGCCTTCGAGTCCGGCCACCCGACGGGCGAATTCGATCACCGCCACCTGCATCCCCAGGCAGATCCCCAGATAGGGAATGCGGCGTTCCCGGGCGAAGCGGGCCGTGGCGATCTTCCCCTCCACCCCGCGCTTGCCGAAGCCGCCCGGCACCAGAATGGCGTCACAGCCATCCAGGGCGGCGGTACCGTGCTGTTCCACGTCCTCGGAATCCACGTAGCGGATGACGACTCGGGTCCGGGTGTGGATACCGGCGTGCACCAGGGCCTCGTGCAGGGATTTGTAAGCATCCACGTGATCCACGTATTTGCCGACGATGGCGATGGTGACCTTGTGCCGCGGATTTTCCAGGGCGTTGACCACCTCCTGCCAGACCGACAGATCCGCGGGCGGGGCCGTCAACTGCAGTTTGTCCAGGACGATCTCGTCGAGGCGCTGGTCGTGGAGCAACAGGGGAATGCGGTAAATGGAATCGGCGTCCACCGCCGAGATCACCGCCTCCTCCGGCACGCTGGTGAACAGCGCGATCTTGCTGCGTTCCCCTCGGGGCAACCCCTTTTCGGAGCGGCACAGCAGTACGTCGGGCTGAATGCCGATGGCACGCAGCTCCTTGACCGAGTGCTGGGTGGGTTTGGTCTTCAATTCCCCGGCGGAACGCACGAACGGCACCAGGGTCAAATGGACGAACACCGAACGCCCGGGTCCGAGCTCCATTCCCAGCTGGCGGATGGCTTCCAGATAAGGCTGGGACTCGATGTCCCCCACGGTGCCGCCGATCTCGATCAGGGCGACGTCGAAACCTTCGGCGCTGTCGGTGATGGCCCGCTTGATCTCGTCGGTGATATGGGGGATGACCTGAACGGTGCCGCCCAGATAGTCGCCGCGGCGCTCCTTGCGAATGACGTTGGCGTAGATCCGGCCGGTGGTCCAATTGTTCTTGCGCCCCATGGGGGTGGAGACGAAACGCTCGTAATGCCCCAGATCGAGATCGGTCTCGGCCCCGTCGTCGGTGACGAAGACCTCCCCGTGCTGATAGGGACTCATGGTTCCGGGATCGACGTTGATGTAAGGATCCAGTTTGGTCAGGGTCACTTTGAGACCCCTGGCTTCGAGGATCGCCGCCAGGGAAGAGGCGGCGATGCCCTTCCCTAGGGAGGAAACCACCCCGCCGGTGATGAAAACGTATCTGGTCATCAAAATTGTATGGATTGGCCCTGGAGCAAAAATGATCGGGTATTTTACACGGCACGGCGGGCAGCGTCACGGACCCTTTACCACCGGCTCAACCCCGATCCGTCTGTTTTTCCGACGTCCGGCAGTGGTCTACCGGACCGAAAGCGGAAAAGCACCTCGACAGTGGGTTGGCAACCTCCACCGGCGGCAAGTTGCTAACCTGTGGCGGTAACGGGTATCTTATTTGACCATGCTCAAATCGACCCGCAATCAGGTGATCGCGCTCGCCGGTCTGGCTCAGGCCGTGCACCTGGTCCAACAGATCGCCCAACGGGGCCAGGCGGACGCCGACGCCATGGCCGCCAGCATCGGCAGCACTCTGAAGATCGACGCCGAGAGCGTCGAGGACGTCTACGGCGGCCTTTCGGGCATTCGCGCCGGCTTGCTGAAACTGCAGCAGCAATTGGGGGGGCGGAGACAAATCGATCCGGAACACGCCCGCTACAGCGCCCAACTGGTGATGCTGCAGAGCCGGCTGGAAAACCGGCCCGAAGTGCGCAAACAAGTACGCGCCGGCGTGGAACAGGCTGCCGGTTGCGCCAGGAAGAACACTCTGCTCGACGAGGCGGTGTTGGAGATCCTCGCCGAGACCTATCATCGCAACATCAGCCCTCTGGGACCGAAAATCCTCATCACCGGCGAACGGGTGCATCTGGGCAACCCCGCCAACGCCAACCGGATCCGTGCCCTGCTGCTGGCCGGGATACGTTCCGCCGTCCTCTGGCGCCAGTGCGGCGGGGCCAAGTGGAAATTCCTGTTCAACCGAAAACGCCTGCAACACGAACTTCGATCATTGCTGGCAGAAGTGCATGCTGATTGACGCCCGAAACCTCTACCGTTTCTACGGCGATACCTGCGCCGTGGCCGATCTTTCCCTGTCCCTGGAAAAAGGGGAGATCCTCGGCTTCCTGGGTCCCAACGGCGCCGGCAAGTCCACCACCATGCAGATGGTGTGCGGCAACCTGGCACCCAGCGCCGGGGAAATTCGCATCAACGGCATCGATCTGCTGGATCGTCCCAAGGAAGCCAAACGCCATCTGGGCTACCTGCCGGAAGTTCCCCCTTTGTACCGGGAACTGACCGTGGACGAGTACCTGGATTACTGCGGCCGTCTCCACGGTCTGACCGGCGCCCGACTCCGGCACGCCCGCGACGAGGCCAAAGCCCGTTGCGGACTGGAGCAGGTCGGCCGCCGCCTGATCGGCAATCTTTCCAAGGGCTTTCAGCAACGGGTCGGTATCGCCCAGGCCATTCTCCACACTCCCCCCGTGGTCGTGCTGGACGAACCCACCGTGGGACTCGACCCGATCCAGATCCGGGAAATCCGCGGCCTGATCCGCGATCTGGGACGGGAACACGCCGTCCTGCTGTCCACCCACATCCTCCCCGAAGTGCAGACCGTCTGCAGCCGGGTCATGATCATCCATCGGGGGCGGGTGGCCCTCAACGCCCCCATCGCCGAACTGGAGCGCCATATGCGTGCATCCGGCTTGATTCTGGCCACCCGCCGGCCCGTCGACGCCGATCGGATCAAGGCGTTGGCCGGGGTCCACGACCTGGAAGTCCTGGACGAACCAAATC
>Ga0256839_1002480_pt1 | contig 20415 bp, 18 predicted proteins | sample 354166metaG_FD_185968 | JGI IMG/M metagenome (GOLD analysis project Ga0256839, IMG submission 185968) | Hydrothermal vent microbial communities from Mid Atlantic Ridge, Atlantic Ocean - 354-166 | ecosystem: Environmental > Aquatic > Marine > Hydrothermal vents | place: Atlantic Ocean: Mid... | reverse complement strand
TGAACCATTCAACTTGACTAGAAGGCAAGTTTCTATTCCGCTGGTGCTGTATCTGGTGCTGTATCTGGCTCTGGTTCAGGAGAGGGTTCCTGTGATGGGGAAGGCGCCGGGGCCGGAGCTGGTGCGGGTGCCGGAGCAGGGGATGGAGCCGGCGAAGGAGATGGCGCAGGTTCAGATTCTGCTGCAGCGGGTTCATCGCGATCATGGTCGCATACGACTTCGCCTTCATCACGGTTACAGTTCACTGCTTCTGCGGTTGACAACGAGAAGGTTGAAGCCAGGGCGAGCAATAAAATTAACGACAAGATTTTCATCATATTTTCCTTTGTTCATTTTTTACTATTATTGTTGCCGCCTGATGACCATAGAGCCGCAAGCCGCAAATGATATGTATTTTGACACATCTTGCAGACTCAATAATTCGTCGATCTTCAGTTGACTTTCACAGGTTTTGTTTTATATCTGCGACAACAAATTTTGGGAATTCTGGCGCGCCCGTTGGAGTGCGCTTTTTTAGTGCATAAACACATCGCTACATTCGTGTGTATATGGGCTTGCGGAAAATAGGTTGATACGATGAAAGTCAAGAACTCACTAAAGTCGCTCAAGGGCCGTCACCGCGCAAACCGTCTGGTTCGTCGCAAGGGTCGCGTTTACATTATCAATAAGGTAAACCCGCGCTTTAAAGCACGTCAGGGCTAATTGCTGCGTTGATTTTATTGGCGGCAATGCTTGATGGTTTTAATCAAGCCCTATTCACAAAAGTTTTGATTTGATGTTTTGGTCGTATTCTTTACGATTGAAGCCATGAGCATTTGTTTTTTTAAATATTCTTCTTTGATGCAAGTTTTGTTGCTGGCGCTTGGATTGTCGCTCGCCGGGGTGAATGGTGCTCTCGCGCAGAATGTGGATCCTGAAAATCAACCGAAATTTGATAAAAATGCCAAACCGCCAAGTGCTAAGAAAAAGCAGGCGGAAAATCTTGATCAATTATTTTCTAAGCTGAAAAAAGAGCGGCGACCACAAATTGCCAAGAAGTTGTCGCAACGTATCTGGGCCAAGTGGAATAAATCTGACAGCGCCTCAATTGATCTTTTGACCGGATGGGCGCGCAAGGCAATGGCTGAGAAAAAATATGCGGTGGCGTTGGATCTGCTGGATCAGGTGACAACGCTCAAGCCTGATTTTGCGGAAGGTTGGAACCAGCGGGCGACCCTGCATTATTTCATGCAAAACTATGGTAAATCGCTGCGCGATGTGGAGCGGGTGCTGGCGCTAGAGCCGCGACATTTTGGTGCGCTTTCCGGCATGGGGCTGATATTTCAGGCGTTTGATGAAAAAGACAAGGCGCTGGCCGCCTGGTACCGGGTGTTAGAAGTTTATCCAGCCATGAAGTCGGCACAAAAAGCGGTGATCCATCTGGAAGATGAGATTGCCGCCAAAAAGATTTAAGGTCCTGTGCCCAGGCCAAAGCCCGGTTAATATGATACCGCTATTTCTTCTTTAATTTCAGGAATTTGGATTTGAAATTTTTCATGCAGTTTATTTACTTTGCCGCCGCTGGTGCATTATTGCTCGTGGTCGGGTTGTTCCTGTTTACGCATTTGTATGCCTATCGGATTGAAGCTCAATTTCCGGCAATTGGAAAATTTGTCGATGTGGGCGGTTTCAAAATGCACTATGTTGATGTGCCGGCCGGAGAGAATTCCGATCTGCCACCAATGATTTTTATTCACGGGGCAAGCGGCAATTTGCGCGATCAGAAACTGGCTTTTGAAGAGCCGTTAAAGGGTCGAGGGCGGATGATTTTTCTTGATCGACCGGGTCATGGATATTCTGAACGCGGTGGTGATGGGATGAATTTACCAGGCAAGCAGGCTGAAGCCATTTCTGCATTGATGGATAGTTTAAAAATACCCAAAGCTGTGATTATTGGCCACTCATTTGGCGGGGCGATTACAGCTGCCTTTGCTGTGCACTATCCAGAAAAGGTTAAAGGTCTGGTATTTCTGGCACCGGCCACTCACCCGTGGCCGGGAGGGGTTTCGTGGTATTATGATGTGGCTGCCAAGCCGCTAATCGGCTATTTGTTTACTGAATTGCTGGCACTTCCTGCCGGTCTCATGAAAATGAAAGATGGCATTAAAAGCGTATTTTCACCCAATGATCCGGTGCCCGGCTACTATCAGGAGAGCGGGTCTGAACTGGTTCTTAGGCCCGATGTTTTTCGCAATAATGCGCATGATGTGGCGGCGTTACGCGCCAATGTCGTGAAACTCTCGCCGCGATATTCAGAAATTAAAGCTCCAACCGTCATTATTACAGGCGATAGCGATGATATTGTTTTGGCCTATATTCATTCCAAAGGGTTGGAACGGGATATTGACGGGGCAAAGCTGCTGGAATTTAAAGGCGTTGGCCATAAGCCTGATTACATTGTTAATAAGGCAGCAATTGAAGCCATCGAAGATGTCTCGAAGTAGTCTTGAGCGTTTCATCATTTGATTGAATCGCTCCAAATGCTTTGGTTCACGGCTAATCGGGCTTTTCTACTGGCTCAAGTTTTGCGCTTCGCGTTGTTCAACGTGCAACTTGAGCTTGCGCCCGGCCTCCGCGGGGGGCGGTGCATTCGCATCGGGCCGCGCTTCGCAAGCTGACTGCTTCCATCTAAATGTCAACACGGCCTAGGAGACAAGCTTTAGGCGTTTTATATTCCGCCCATACCGTCGCTATCCACATAGGCAATACGCAGCATGTTGGTGGAACCCGGCGTGCGCAGGGGAACACCGGCTGAAATAATTACCCGGTCGCCCGGATTGGCAAAACCTTCTTCAAATGCAATGTGACAGGCCTTGTCGACCATCTCATCAAGATCTTTCGCATCCGGCGTAATAACGCTGTGCAGCCCCCAAACAAGGGTGAGGCGACGGGCGGTCTCGGGGATTGGTGAAAGCGCCAGAATTGGCGTTGTCGGGCGCTCGCGCGCTGTGCGTAACCCGGTTGAACCGGTTGCCGTATAGCAAACAACGGCAGATAGATTAAGCGTTTCGGCAATCTGCCGCACGGCCAGCGATATGGCATCCGCTCCGGTTGCTTTTGGCTCGGGCCGTTGGGCATTGATGATGCCTGGATAGTTTGTATCCTGTTCGACGTTGCGGGCAATGGCGCTCATGGTTGATACGGCTTCAATCGGATATTTTCCAGCAGCAGATTCCGCCGAAAGCATCACCGCATCGGCACCCTCATAAACGGCCGTTGCCACGTCAGATACTTCTGCGCGGGTTGGTACCGGAGAGGTAATCATCGATTCCAACATCTGGGTCGCAACAATTACCGGTATTCCGGCCCGGCGGCATTTTCGAATAATCTGTTTTTGAATTGCAGGAACACTTTCAAGCGGTAATTCCACGCCTAAATCGCCGCGCGCCACCATAATGCAATCGGCCAGCTCAATTATATCGTCCAGCTTTTCAACCGCTTGCGGCTTTTCAATCTTGGCCAAAACCCCCACTCTACCGCGACAAATCCGACGCATCTCGGCCAGGTCCTCCGGACGCTGCACAAAGGAAAGTGCAACCCAGTCCACATCTTCTTTCAAGATGGCATCCAGATCAGCAAGGTCTTTTTTGGTGAGAGAACTGGTTGCTAGTTCTGTGTCCGGTAGGCTAACGCCCTTGCGGTTTGAAAGGCTGGAACCGGAAATTACCTTTGCGGTGACAGACCCTTCAGCGCAGCTTTCAACAATCAGAGTTGCCCTGCCATCGTCGACTAAGAGCCGGTGACCGGGTTTGAGTGCGGCCATTACTTCTGGATGGGGAAGGAATACGCGGGTATTGTCACCGGGCTCGGGATTGCTGTCCAGAACAATAAAATCACCAGCATTTATACTGATTTTCTCGTCGACAAATGTACCGAGCCGATGTTTTGGTCCCTGCAGATCTGCCAGAATACCAATAGGGTAGCCGACATTTTTTTCAACGTGCCTGATGCGGGCGATAAGCTCACGCATGGTATCGTGGCTTGAGTGGCTCATATTAATCCGAAAAGTATCGGCGCCCGCCTCATATAATTGTTGAATTATCTGTTCTTCGGAGGAAGAGGGACCAAGGGTTGCGAGTATTTTAACCCGGCGTTTGCGTTTCATTTTGTCTCGGATGCTCCTGTTTGGCCGGCCTCTGTCAACCGGACCATCCAATTGCTTTGCTCACCTGTATCGATTTCAAAAAATCCTGTGCGCTCAAAGCCACGGGCAAAACAATCTTTTATTCCATCAATTTTGAATTCTTTATCGCTGGTGCACATGAAAACCGGCCCTCGCCATTGTCCTCCCTGATCTGCATCTTCTGCATAAACATAGAAAAACCGCGATGAGAGCTGGCCTTCGATCAGTGATGCGCACGAATTTGCCGGTACGCGCCACCAGCCTTCGGTGACCCAACCATTTTTGGTGCGATAGCCAATGGAAACCCCCACCAGACTTTGCGTATTGTTGCACAGGCGAAAGTCTGCCCGGGCATCGCCGGGGCGGGCGATGCCAAATGACAGCGCCACCATGAACAATGATATTGCCAATAATCGCTTGACGTATAATTTCAACTTGTCTGGCAAGTCTGTTTTCCCGAACTTACTACCGCACTGGTATTTTAAAGCTGTTTTTTGATTTCCCGTTGTTGCCTGACTGTTGTTGCCCTGTCAACGCGGTGAATTCATTCGTTTTGTATTATAGGGAATTTTAATTGGAAGTCAGCCGATTGTTTGCTGGTTTTTTAGAAATCTTGTACCAAAGTGGCGCTATTTTTTCGGGCGGGCTATCCAAATTCCTGCCAGCACCAGCGCGCCACCGCCGATTTGTACTAAACCAATGGCTTCATCGAGAAAAATCCAGCCGAATACGGCTGCTGCGATTGCTTCGATAAATATAACCAGCGAAGAAAATACGACCGTTAGGGAACCAAGGGCTATGGCCAGCAACCCCTGACCGCCCGCATGGGACACAATACCAAGGGCGGCAAGTGCGCTTGCGCCTTTCCATGTTTCAGGCACGAGGCTTTGACCGGCCATCAACGTTATGACCAGCAATATTACGGCTGTTATGATGGTGGAAAGAAAAATCAGAATACCAGCGCTATGTTCCCGGCGGGCAACGCGGATTGCCAAAAAATAAAGCCCGAAAAATACCGAGGTAATCAGCCCAAAAAAATCACCGGTCAGTTGTTGCGGGTTGATCTGGTAATTGCCCCCGATCAGGAAGAAGGCACCGACCAGGCAGACTGCAAGGCCAATAATCGTGGCGGGAGTAAATGTCTCGCCCAGAAAGGGTTTGGCCAGTAAAACCACCCAGACGGGCGCAAGACAGGCAAGCAGGGTCGCATTGGCCACATTGGTGTTGAGAATAGCTAAATGCCAGAAAACCAGGTCACCTGCAAAAAGCAGGCCGGTCAAAATGACCGACCGGTCAAAAATCAGCAGGGAGCGAAGTGGTTGATTGAGTTTACTCGCTTCATACTTTGCCCAGATCAGCAAAACCGGCAGCGCCAGGGCAACTCGCCAAAATGCGCTGGCAAAGGGGCCGGTTTCAGCCATTCGAACATAAACCGGCGAAACGCCCATTGCCAAAGCGCCAATAAACAATGCCGCAAAGGCAATGATGAAGGGATATTCGGGCTTTATCTGGTTTTTAGAGTTCATCAAGAATGCGCTAATATTGGGTTATTCACAGTTAGCCTTGAGGGAAATATTTGTAATTGGCAAGTGAGCTGTTAGCGCTATCTTGCTTGAGGCATATTACTGCTGTAATTCTGCCAGAATGAAAATTGAAAAGCCCAATAGAATTATACGCTTTCAAAAAACATTGCTTTTGACAGGACTGTTTCTTGCCCTTCAATTTTCCAGTCAGATAAGCCGGGCTGAAGAGGCTATTGTTGCTGTAGCTGCTAATTTTGCCGAACCCTTGCAAAAACTAAAGCTAGAGTTTGAAAATACGTCACCGCACCGGATATCCATCAGCATTGGATCAAGCGGTAAACTTTATGCGCAAATAATCAATGGTGCGCCGTTTGATATATTTTTAAGCGCAGATCAGGCACTTCCTATTTTGCTCGAGAAAGCACAAAAAACTGTGGCTGCAAGCCGCTTTACCTACGCTACCGGTCGCTTGGCGCTTTGGGGGCGCGCTCAGTCTGGTGATGTCAAAAAGCGACTGTATTCTAAAGATCTTTCCACATTGGCCATTGCCAACCCCAAACTTGCACCCTATGGGCGGGCGGCGCGGGAGGTTTTGGTATCGCTTGGAATTTGGGATAGCCTTAAAGGAAAAATTGTTGAGGGCGAGAATATTGGCCAAACATTTTCATTTGTGGCAACCGGCAATGCCCAATTGGGGCTGGTCGCACTTTCCTATGTGCTTAGTCCTCGAAACAAGGACGCCGGCAACCGCTGGGATGTGCCGGTTGATCTCTACCAGCCAATTCGTCAGGATGGGGTACTGATTGCCGGGGCGGATAGAAATCCGGCAGCGGTTGCATTTTTTGATTTTCTCAAAGGTCAGAAAGCTCGAGCGATGATTTCGAGTTTTGGCTATGGTTTGGAGTAGGTGGTGGAAATACCCGATCTGGGGCCTTTTTGGCTGACGCTGAAGCTGGCAACTATAACCACAATTATTTTACTGGTGATCGGTACGCCCATTGCCTGGTGGCTTGCTTTTACCCGCTCGCGCATAAAGGTGGTGGTTGAAGCACTTACCGCGCTGCCGCTGGTTTTGCCACCAACGGTGCTAGGTTTTTATCTGCTTATTTTTATGAGCCCGAATTCTGCAATTGGCGGCTTCTGGGTTTCAATGACCGGCTCAACACTTGCATTCTCCTTTCTTGGGCTGGTTGTTGCGTCGGTGTTTTATTCGATGCCGTTTATGGTGCAGCCTTTGCAGACGGCATTTGAGGCGGTTGGTCGTGAGCCGCTTGAGGCCGCCGCCAGTTTGCGCGCGTCGCCATTGGACGCGTTTTTTAGCGTTGCCTCGCCGCTGGCATTTCGCGGGTTTATAACCGCTACCGTTTTGAGCTTTGCCCATACCATTGGCGAGTTTGGGGTTGTTTTGATGGTTGGTGGTAATATTTCCGGCCGGACCAAGGTTATTTCAATTGCCATTTATGAGCATGTTGAAACCATCAATTATAGCGATGCGCATGTGTTGTCGGCGATATTGTTGCTGTTTTCGTTTTCGGTTCTTTTGTTTGTATTTATCATGAACCGGCGTTTTCCAGTGGGAATTGGATAATTCATGGCGAAACTGGAAATTGATACATCGATCGAGTTTGATGATTTTAATCTGAATATCGATCAGAAATTTTCGATTGAGGGAATAACCGCCCTGTTTGGCCCTAGTGGTGGCGGAAAAAGTACCTTGTTGCGCATTATTGCGGGCTTTGAGGGGAGTGCGCGGGGCAAAATCGCCTTTGAGGGGGAGTACTGGCAAGATGGTAATGGTGTTAACTTTGTCCCGCCCCACAGGCGCGGAATTGGCTATGTATTTCAAAATGCCCGTTTGTTTCCGCATCTGAGTGTTTTGAAAAATCTTCAATATGCGGACCGGCGCTCGGAAAATATAAACGAGCAGATTACCCTGAATAGTGTTATTGAGGCGCTGGATCTCTCTGCGCTTTTGCCGCGCCAGCCTCTGTCTTTATCCGGTGGTGAAGCCCAAAGGGTTGCGATTGCGCGGGCACTTTTGGCCCGGCCCAAATTATTGTTGATGGATGAGCCGCTTGCCGCGCTTGATTTTAAGCGTAAGGCCAGAATTTTACCATTGATTGAAAAACTGCCCTTAAGGTTTGGAATTCCGGTTATCTATGTCACCCACGCAATTGAAGAGGTGGTTCGTCTGGCCAGCCGGATGATTGTATTGGACGGTGGAAAAATTGCCGCCGAAGGACCTATTGGCGAGATTATGGAACGCCATGATATTCAATCCATTATCGGCCGGTTTGAGGCTGCCAGTCTAATTAGCGGAAAAATCTCCCGACATATCGAGGCCTATCATTTGAGCGAGGTTGAGTGTGGTGATGCTGTGCTCACCATGCCGTATATAGATTTGAGTGTGGGAACAGAAATAAGATTGCGGATCAGGGCGCGGGATGTATCACTGGCGCTTACTCGACCTGAGGGGATCAGCATACAAAATATTCTCTCGGCGAGGGTGCTTGAGATTATCGAGGAACAAGAGGCGGCATTTGCCGAAATCATCGTGGATGCGGGCGGCACGCGCCTGCGGGCACGGATAACGCGCAAATCTGTTGCCGAGTTAAAGCTTGAAATTGGCATGCCGATTTTTGCGCTGGTTAAATCGATTTCGTTCGACCGCCGGGCACTGTAATAGTTTGCTGAACCTTAATTGATCTTGTAAAAATTGACTCAATTTAAACAAAATGCCCTCTATACAAACCAAAATACAAATCAAATCAGCCAGATCAAATTTCAGGAGAAAAGCATGACAGAATCATTGGGTGTTGCTCGCGATCAACTTCGTTCAATCGTTGAGAGAGTGGAGCGACTTGAAGAAGAAAAGAAAACCATCGCCGATGACATTAAAGAGGTTTATGCGGAAGCGAAATCCAATGGATTTGATACAAAAACCCTGCGCACAGTCGTAAGGCTTCGCAAGCAGGAAGCAGCAGAGCGTGAAGAACAGGAAGCCATGCTTGATCTTTATTTACATGCGCTTGGCATGATCGCCGATACTGGTGATAAAGAATAATATCAAGACAAGCGTTTCATCATTCGGCTGAATCGCTCTGAATGTTTTCGCTCACGGCCACTTGATGCTACGCACCAGCCTTCGCGGGAGCGAGGCATTCGCATCGGGCCGGTTCCGCCCTCAAATTAATTTCATCAATTTGCAAGTCAGGCTCCAATCGCAGCCTGACTGCTTCCATGTAAACATGAAAGACTCTAAAGCATATTGTGTTCATTGGTAGTCACTCAATATGCTTTATCAATCTGTTTTCGCATCTCTTTTTCCTAAAACCGGCGCCCGCTAACGGATTAAGTCCGAGGGCATGCTTTTAGGAGATATGCTCTGGCCGGTTTTCAATCAATATCGGTCGGTCGGGAAAACCTGATTGTGTGATAGGTCGGCTGAAACAAATTTGGCGAATTCAATTCGCTTGATTGCCTGTCCTGAGAACCGGTTGGTGCGGTTGATAATCTGCTTCTCGTCAAAACCATTGTTGAAGATTGCCACTGGCGCATTTTTCAAAATGCCCAAATAGCGTGGGGCTGTCAGCTTGGCCAGATGGCCAACTCGTGTTGAATAGCTAATGGCCCATTCAGTCACATCGCTGCCATCGAGATTACCCAGTTGCAGGTGGTGGCTCACAGCCAGTGAGGACGTTTTGGTCTTTGGTTTTGTATGATTGTCGACTGAGGCGCGAGCAGTGCGTTCAGTTTTTCGGGTAGGAATGGTGCTGCGCACAGGATTAAACCCGGTGCCAGGACGGGAGCGCGGCGTGACGCTGAGTTTGGTGGAAAGGGCTGCGAACGCCCGATCAATACGATTGGCCTGAATAGGTTTAGCCAAAGGTGAATTATTGTTTTCAGGTTCATCTTTTGCCAATGGCTGCGAATTGCGCTGCGGCATAGCTGTCGGCAAGGTCAAAATATTCAAAGGAACTTCACCACCTGTTGCAACTTGCGTTGGAGAGGGGCTTTTTTGCGGAATCGTAATGGAGCGGGCAGGGCCAAGCATCGCAAGCAAGAGTTTCTCATCTGCGGCAGCCTTGTATTCAAAACGATCGGGCGACACGGGTTTGGCGGCTATAAATTGTGGGCGTGGTTTGGAAGCGGCAAGGGCTGCTGCGGCTTTTTGGGTCGGCGTCAGTTCTGGCGCTGCTGCCAGGGCGAACCGTGAATTCTCTATTTTAAGCGAAGGCCGTAAAACGGGAACAACAGGTCCGCGCGAATCAAATCTTGAAGCGACAACGGTAGCAGCCGATTGCGAACCAGAACTGTTTTGTGCAAATGCTATGCCGGTATCAGCAGTTGCCGGTATTGAACCAGGTCTGGCGGTTGGGATAATTACACGATTTGGCAGTACAGGAATTTTTGTAACAACCTCGTCAGTTGCCCGCTCGGCAGCCGATGGCCCATCCGCAAGCGTTACACCTGGTAAGGCGCTACCGGATTTTTTACCATTTCTGGATTTAGCAGTACGTCCATTTTTCTTTGCAGTCTTTTTGGAAGCAACACGAATGGAAGCACTTTCTTCTTTCTCATCCTGGCCTCCGCCAAAAATACGCTTAAAAAAGCTTTTGGTTGGGCCGGACGACGACGATTGGCTGGATGCCAGCAATACTGGCCCGCCAGTTCTTTTGCGTTTTTTATACTTGGCCAGGGCATAATTATAACCAGCCATAGGCTTGCCATCAGTTGGTACATGCAGAGTACGGCCTTTTGGGAAGACTTTGGCCAATTGGCGGCGAGTCATGCGAGGCCAGTGGCGAACACTGCCGGTGTCGAGGTGGACAAATGATCCGCGATAATAACCAACACCGCCGGCGTGAGCGCGAAGGCCCAATGCCCGAATTTTATCGACTGAAACACCTGGAATGAAAAAGTCCAATGCACGACCCTTTGTGTGCTGGCTTTTAGTCGCAACACCGCGGCCACGTCTGCGCAATGCCGCATTGGTTTTTGGCGAACGATAACCGGAGACGACCTTGATTGGCTGATTTGAGCCGGTTTTGCGATAAACCTCCCAAATTAAATCAAACAGGCGCGGGTCCATTCTGGTTGGTTCATTACGGCGCCAGTCACGCAGGAAGCGGTTAAGCTTTTTAAGCCCGCCGGGCAGGTAACGGCCATTTTTCTTAAAGGTAATTGTTGCAGATTCGCGCGTATGGGTGAAATAGAGTTTTAACGAACGTGTTTCTGCCGAAGCTGTATCGGTAGAGAAAAGGGATGCGCCGGTAAGGCCTGCAAAAAATGCGCACAAAAATACAAACGTTGCCCAACTTGTCAGGCTGCGTTTTGAATTTGTCCCACTTCTTTTGGCTATTCTGTTTTTCAAAGCCAGCGTTCGCCCAATCTGATATCCCCAAAAACTCAAGACTACATTGCTGGAGAATGGTAAACAGGTCCCTCCGCATCCAATAATATGGCAATTATGGTCTTACAATGGCACCCGTCGAATGATTTTCAATATGGTTAATGGTGGATAACTAACAATTTGTTAAGAGTTTTGATTATCCCCACGGAATATTGCGGTTGTTTTCTCATCATAGCGGTAAATATCGGGCAATGTTACAAGCTTACCATCGGCATTTATTCTGGCGGTGAAGTAAACCAGATGCACCGGCAATGTCGCTTTGTACTTGAGCCAATGCTCACGTGGCCCCAGTAATGTTCCGGGCATTTGAGATTGCAGATGGCTGTCGAATGATGCAATTGCATCGGCAAAACCGATCGGGTTGGCCAACCGAATGCAACCGAGCGAAAGGGCCAGTTTGGAGTTTGCAAATAATTCCGGTTCATTTGTGTCATGCAGATAAATTGAATGGGAGTTTGGAAATAATACTTTCAGCTTGCCAAGTGCATTTTGCTTGCCCGGAGACTGGCGAAACCGATAAGTGCGGGGATTGGTGATCTTTGTCCAGTCGACTTTTGTCGGGTCGACAATGCGGCCGCCGCGCCTCAGGATTTTTATGGATTGGGTCTGCAAATAGTCGCTCTTATTGCTTTGTAATTTGGGTAATATTTCTTTGGCAACATAGGACGCGGGTATATTCCAATACGGATTGAGAATGATGTTCTTGATTTTAGAGGTGATCAGCGGTGTTGGTGCATCTTTCTTGCCGATAATGCCTTTGGTTGAAAATGTAATTTTGCCTACCTCTTTTACCAAAAGTCGGTAAGAAGGCAGATTGACCCAGATATGCTTTTCGCCCAGTTCGCGCGGTAGCCAGCGCCAGCGTTCCATATTGGCGATGATTATATCCTCGCGGGCGAGGGTGGTTTTTATAACCGCCTTGAGCATTGGAACATCAAGCTTTGTGTGATGTTTCTCTGCCGATTTTTTAGCCGCCCGTAAATTGGCCAGCTTTGCCTTGAGCAGCTTGTATTGGCGGTGAGGCGGCGGCAATTGCTCAAGGAGGGCGCCTGGGTTTTTGCTGGTGCTGGCTTTGACCAGCAGTGCGGCCAGATCTGGATGAATGGGTTTTAAATCGTGCTCAGCAACAATTCTTGAGGGAGACAGTCTTCCCGCCTGCACCTGCTCACCATAGCGGATCAGCGAAAATGACAGTTTAATATCATCCAGCATTCTATTCTTTGTGGCTTTTTCGGCCGGTAAATTATAGTCAGCCTGATTCAGGCCATCTTGATGGGCAAGGCGCAGTCGCTGCAATAGGATCTTCCCATTCGGGTTTAACTCTGTTTGATTATACCAGACTTTCTTATGCCCTCTCGCGGCATAAAATTTGGCCAACACCTTATAATATCGAGAGCCGATTTGAAGCTCTGTACGGGCTTTGGCAAGCGCCGGGTGCGCGCGGACCACTTTGGTGCGGGCCTGTCTGATCTGCCGTTTGTGAATACGTTTGCGGTTCTTTTTTCGGATGTTCTTAGCCGAGCGTTTGTATACACGGTGGTGTGCTTTTTGATTTTTTTGATACTTTTTATATTTTTTGCGTTCAGCAAAGGCATCGTCTGCGAAAAAAGCAGATAAAACAGAGGCGATGGCAATCGCCAGAATTCCAATTAGTATCCGTTTAAATGCAGCCCGGAAGAGTAGATATTCTGCCAAGGATTTTATCATCTACTGCAATTACCCGTCTAAAATGCCAGCTCAAAATGAATGGCCTGAATGTGCGAAATAATAGGTCGGTTGTCACAGACCAGTACGTCTATTGCAGTTGGTGTTGTAACCAAACAGTAATTTGGAACATTAAATATTAAGCAACCTAACTATCTGATTTGCCGGCTTTTGGAAAGGAGCTGAAGGTCCAAACCTCGGTTTTTGTTGCTCTGCCACGCAGGGTTTTCTGCCCCACCAGCTTAAACTGCCGGATTGTCGATTGCTGATCTGGGGTGCTCGTTGCATCGATCAACTCTTTGCTGACCACCAGTTGAGTGTTGAGGCTTCTGGTTAATTCTTCAAGCCTGCTTGCCACATTTACCGTATCGCCCAATGTTGCAAATTCGAGACGCCGGTGGGAGCCAATGTCCCCCAAAATCACATCGCCGTAATGGATGCCGATTGATAATTTAATTGGGGCATTGTTGACGGTTTCACGGCTTTTGTTCCAGTCATTAATAGAGGCAAGCATCTCGTGGGCGCAATTGACAGCATTTTCCGCATCCTTAGGGCTGGTGGTGGGCGTGCCAAATGTCGCCATGACCCCGTCACCCAAAAATTTGTCCAGCGTGCCGTTATTGTCGAATACAGCTTTTTCAATGCGTTGGTGGAACTCTCGTAACAGCGCTACAATTTCTTCCGGATCGCTGTTTTCCGCCAATTGGGTAAAGCCAACAATATCGGCAAACATTACAGCAATTTTTTGCGACCGAATTTGACCCAGTGGTTGGTCCTGATCGGCCATTTGATCAACAATATTGGGTGGAAAATGCCGGGCGAGGTTAGCGCGCTCGCGGGCAATATCGGCTTGTTTTACTAATAGCTGAGAATTGCGCCAGCCATTTAAGGCCAAAATTCCGGCAACGATGATAAAAACTACTACTTCCTGAAGCCGAAGACTAAACAGCAGACTGTTTGGATCAAGAACTAAATCCAGTTGAGGGTACTCCTCGGTCGCGATTTTTATTTTGTCGCTCAATTCTGGTATTTGGCGGCCAAACAGCCAGATAATCAACAGGCCTGATGTCCATAGAACGGTAGTCCAGATGCTAAATGCGATCAAGGTTCGCCATGAATAGGCAAGTGTCGCTGCGGCAAGTAATACGAAGAAATACAAAAAATTATCAAATCGATATTGCATAGCAACAGGCCAGTTTTGATCGAAAAATGGATTAGGGACCAATATTGTAATTGTCATCAGTGCAAGGTCGCAAAAAATCAAAAACAACTCGGCCCGGCTATGACCCACATTTGCGACCTTCAATTGTGCCCAGCCCAACAGAGCAAAGCCGACGAGAATCAGCTCATAATAGATTATTGATGGGCTGAAATTCAGCAATGGCAGTAAAAGTGCGATGACAAGGAGAGCCGCCCACCGGGCATAGATGGCCAGCTTCTGGCCCTCTCTTTTGTTTCTAATCAGTGCGTCCTGCAAATATTTGTTCTTTGCAGCAAGCTGTTCTTCCTGCTCATGGGCTTCACGTATTATCGCCGGTATCCTGTTGATTGCAGGTCGCTTAAACTTGGCCATAGTGTTCTCCGCGCGGGATTTCAATTGGATATATGAGTAACTTTTCCACTTTTACGAAAAGCTTCTTCCAACCCCGTGGCATGGATTGCGAAGTTTTATTCCTGTGGCTCTGCCTTTTCACTTAGGGAGGTGGCTTTAACTTGTTTTTCATGCTCCACACCATCTGCATCGTTATCGGGGTTTACCTCGAACATTGCTGCCGGATAACGTCGCCAGGCAAACAGATAGTTGAATGCAATGGCGATCAACACCATCATAACAGCGCTTAAGCCGACCGGGAAAAACACATAGGTAAAGCCGAAACTGTCGACGCTGGAGCCTCCGATTACTGCAACAAGGGCCGTTGCGCCGCCGGGTGGATGCAGGCAGTTTAAATAATGCATGGCTGTTATCGAAAGGCCTACTGCGGCTGCACCTGCAATGAACGGATCCTTGATCGTGGCGTGGGCCAATACCCCGAAAAATGCGGAGACCACATGGCCTCCCGTAACGTTCCAGGGTTGCGATAACTGCCCTTGAGGGGCTGCAAAAAGCAATACGGCGGTAGCCCCCATAGAGGCAACAAACAGCAATTGCGCATTGAGAGCCTGCTCAAACAGATTTGTAATTTTGTAGACGAGAAATATGGCGATAAACCCGCCCAGTCCAGAAATCAGTTTTTCTAAGTGAGAAGATTTTTGCAAGCTTAGCCCCGGGAAATTTATCGCTCTGTTAGTTTTAGTTCAATGCGGCGGTTTTTAGTACGTGCTTCATTTGTATCGGCATTTTCAATGGGTTGGAATTCGCCAAAGCCGGCCGCAACAAGACGTGTTGGATCTACGCCCTGGCTGATCAGATATTGCACCACAGAAATAGCCCGGAAGGATGAAAGTTCCCAGTTGTCACGAATTCGGCCGCGGCCACGAATGGCACGATCATCGGTATGTCCATCCACGCGCAAAACCCAGTTTATTTCTGCCGGAATTTCCTCTGAAAGCTGCAATAGGGCATCGGCCAGCTTTTTCATTTCGGCCTTGCCTTGTTCGTTGATTTCAGCCGCACCGGATTCAAACAGCACTTCTGACTGGAAGACAAACCTGTCGCCAACAACCCTAATGTCGGAGCGGTCGCTTAATATCTCGCGCAACCGGCCAAAGAAATCAGAACGATAACGCGAAAGCTCCTGAACCCGTTGGGCCAGCGCCACATTCAAGCGCTTGCCGAGATCAGCAATTTTGGTTTTGCTTTCCCGATCAGTACGTTCAGAAGCATCCAGCGCATCTTCAAGTGCCGCTATTTGTCGGCGAAGGGCGGAAATCTGCTGATTGAGTAATTGCACCTGTGAGAGCGCCCGTTTGCTGAGTTTCTTTTGTTCATCCAGCGATCCGGAAAGCGCGTTGGCTTTCTTTTCTGCAATCCCGATGGCGCCCGATCCCTTTTCCAACAGTTTTTGCAGGCGCGAGCGATCCGTTTCTGCCACCTGCAAACTTGATTGTAGCGACAATAGACTATCATTGAGGTCTTGTTTGTTGGAGCGCTCGAGCGCCAGCAGCGATGTTAATTCGTTGATTTGAGAATTCAGCCGGTTAAGCACCGTGTCTTTGCCGGAAATTTCCTGTGACAGGAGAAACTGCGCCAGAACAAAGACCGAGAGCAAAAACATGATGGCAAGCAGCAATGTGGACAGGGCATCTACAAAGCCAGGCCAGTAATCTACGCGGTTTTCCCGCCGTCTGCCGCGTGAAAATGCCATTTATTTATTTGTGATCCACAATGTCATTGAGCTTTTGTAGTAATTTTTTGATGTCTTTTTGTTGACTGGATTGAGATTCAACCCAATCCCGCAGTAATTGTTGTTCCGAGCGCATATGCTTGACCAGACCCTGAATGCCCTCGGCCAAATTGGCCATTGCTTCCGTTGCCCGCTGGCTGGAAACCGAACCGCCTTCGCCAACATTGGTTGTGAGTTGTTTAATTGCCGCTGTCATGTCGTCTGAACTGCCGCCACCGGTTGCGTAAAAGTCTCCGTTAACGTCAGTGACAGTGGAGAGCCAGTTTTCCAATTCAGTATAAAACCGGTTTTGCGCCTGACCGGATTGCAGGTCAAGGAAACCAAGAATGAGTGACCCTGCAAGGCCAAATAGCGAGGATGAAAACGCTGTACCCATACCATCGAGTGGCTGCTTCAATCCACTTTTGAGGGCGTCAAGAACATCATTGGTATCGCCGGTGCCAGGGTCTAGCGATTGGATGGTGTCGCCAATTGAGCCGATGGTTGCAAGCAGGCCCCAAAAGGTGCCGAGCAGACCCAAAAAAACCAGCAGGCCGATTAAATAGCGTGAAATCTCACGTGATTCGTCCAGCCGATTGCCAATCGAATCAAGGATTGAGCGCATCGAGCTGGTGGAAAGTGAAACGCCTTCGCGGTGCTCACCCATTAATGTGGCCATCGGTGCCAGCAATACAGGTTCGCGCCTAACCTCGTGTTCATACTCTCCCTTGCGGAAAGAATTCACCCAGGAAACCTCTGGCATCAAACGGATTACCTGCATGAAGCCAAGCAGCATTCCGACCACAAGAACCCCTATAATCAGGCCATTTAACCCGGGGTTGGTGATAAAAGCGACGGATAGTTGACGATATAAAATCATTGCTAGAAACCCGACAATGATTACGAATATCAACATGCTTAAGAGAAATACTCTTGGCGATGATAATTTATGGGGGTCGTATTCTCGTGCCACCAGGCTTTGCCTCCAGTTAAATCGTTGCCTGCAGCCGCATTATAAACTTCCAGCCCGGCTTCCCCTTTGAATTTTACTTATTACCGCAATTCGGTACAAAAATGAAACCGCAATTACGATAATCCATAAATTGTGATTTTGTTGGGGCAGGAACGCCTCATGACTGGACGTATGCACAGGTTCTTTCTATAAGCACAGGCGATTATTCAAGTAGATTAAACAAACGGATCGAATAAAAATGGCTGGCCATTCCAAGTTTAAAAACATCATGCACCGCAAAGGGCGGCAAGATGCTGTGCGCTCCAAGATGTTTGCAAAGCTCTCTAAGGAAATTACAGTTGCATCCAAAATGGGAGGCCCCGACCCGGATGGTAACCCGCGCCTGCGTCTGGCTATACAAAATGCCCGTGGCCAATCGATGCCGAAGGATAATATACAGCGCGCGGTCAGCAAGGGCTCTGCCGGTGATGGTGATGATTATTTTGAAATTCGCTATGAGGGTTACGGCCCTGGCGGTGTTGCTGTTATTGTCGAAGCGCTGACCGACAATAAAAACCGCTCTGCGGGTAATGTGCGGGCCTGTTTTACCAAAAATGGCGGCCAATTGGGCGAAACCGGTTCGGTTGGGTTCATGTTCGACCGGGTGGGCGAAATTCGATATGGCGCTGATGTTGGTGATGAAGATGCCGTTATGGAAGCGGCGATTGAGGCGGGTGCAGAAGATGTGACCTCTGATGAGGATGGGCACACAATCATTTGCGCCTTTGAAGATATGGGTGTAGTTGCATCTGCGCTTGAGGGCGTGTTGGGCGAGGCTGAATCGGTTAATCCGACCTGGAAACCGCAAAACCTTGTGCCGGTGGGTGAAGATAAGGCCGGGACATTGATGAAGCTGATTGACGCGTTGGAAGATGATGATGACGTGCAGAACGTCTATTCGAATTTTGAAATCAATGATGATGTCATGGCCAAGCTCTCGGCTGCGTAAACCGAATGCCTGTTGGCCTTGAGCGATTCCGTCGAAGACGGACACGCTCTAATGGCTCAAGTTTTGCGCTTCGCCTGGATCAAGTCCGGGGTCAACGTGCAATTTGATCTATGCTCCGGCCTCCGCTACGGCGGTGCATAAGCACCGGGCCAGTTTCGCCCTCAAATCGATTTCATCGATTTGTAAGTCGGGCTTCAATAGTAGCCTGACATGCTTCCATGTAAATGTGAAGCAGTCTAATCATGGTTAACCAAACTTTAACGTAGAATTGTAAAACGCTCGACAACAACCCGGTCTTTGCCTTATCTAGTCAAAAACGGGGAGAGATATGAGTAAAGAATTTAAAGCGTGCATTATTGGTGCCGGTGCTGGTGGACTTTCTATGGCGCGGGCATTGAAGCGCCGAAATATCAATTACGATCATTACGAACGCCACAGCAATGTGGGCGGTGTTTGGGATCAAAACAATCCCGGTAGCGCCATGTATGATAGCGCTCATATGATTTCTTCCAAAACCATGTCGGGATTTATGGGATTTCCGATGCCGGATGATTATCCTGACTATCCCGGCCACAAGCGGGTTTTAACGTATCTCAACTCATTTGCAGATGCCTGTGATTTAAAAGAGAAAATTCAATTCTCGACCGAGGTTACCGCGGCTAAACGGCTTGATGAGGGTTGGGATGTGACCTTGTCCGATGGCACCACCCACCACTATGATGCGGTGATTGCGGCAACCGGTCTGGCCTGGCACCCGCGCATGGTGGAATATCCGGGCGAATTTTCTGGCGAAATCATCCATTCTTCAAAATTCCGCAATGGCGATATTTTTCGTGGGCAACGGGTGATGATTATTGGTGCGGGCAATTCCGGCGTTGATATAGCAGCAGAGGCCGCACGTACCGCTGATGCGGCGTTTCTATCCATGCGACGTGCCTATCACTTTATTCCAAAACACGTATTTGGCATGCCAGCCGATGTCTTTGCAGTGACCGGCTCGATTTTACCGATGTTCATGCAGCAATGGTCGCTGGCTTTGGTTTTGCGGTTGATCAATGGCGATGTGACCCGTCACGGCTTGCAAAAACCCGATCATCTGCCGCTTAATTCGCATCCGATTGTCAATTCGCAGGCGCTGCATCACATGGCGCATGGCGACCTTGTGCCAAAGGTGGATGTGGAGCGTTTTGAGGGCCATGAGGTGGTATTTAAAGACGGTTCTCGCGAAGAGGTTGATCTCATCGTTATGGCGACCGGTTATCAGCATAAAATTCCGTTTATTGATGAAAGCGTGGTTGACCCGTCGCTGGATCATCCCGATCTGTTCATGCGTACGCTATTGCGTAGCGACCCGAGCCTTGCCAGTATCGGATTTATTGAGATCAATGGCGGGGTATATCGATTTTATGATGAGTTTGCCGATATTGTTGCAAATTATTATTCCGACCTCAAAGATGGCAATTCAGCCAATGTGGAGGCTTTTCAGGCAATTGTTAAATCCGGGAAATTCGACGTTTCCGGCAAGGTGAATTATGTGGATTCACCCCGCCACGAGGTCTATGCGAATGTGCTTGAATCGGCCAAGCAGGTGAAAAAACTGCGTAAAAAAATGGGCTGGAAAACATTGAAAGATGCAGACCTGGCCGTGGGGTAAATATAATGCCGGTGCTTCGTTATTTCATCCATCCGCAGGTTAAGATCGAGCAATTAATCCCATCGTCCTTCGGTATAATTACGACAAATGGTGGATAGACGGGATCATATTTACTGGTCTAGTCTTTGTTGGAATAAATTTCACGGGAGGCAAGGTTTTGGTGTCGCAATATTCAGAAGTCTATCAAAGCTGGCAGGATGATCCGGAGAAATTCTGGGCGACCGCAGCCGAAGAAATCGACTGGTATAAGTCTGCCAAAAATACTTTCAATCCATCGGCCAATGTTTATGGCGAATGGTTTGAGGGCGCTTTGTGCAATACCTGCTATAATTGCGTCGACCGTCATGTGGAGGGCGAGCGGGCTGACCAACTCGCACTGATATATGACAGCCCGATAACCGGCGCCAAGAAAACCTATACTTACAGACAGTTGAAGGAAGAAGTTGTTGCCCTTGCTGCGGTATTGAAAGATCGCGGTGTTGAAAAGGGCGACCGGGTCATCATCTATATGCCGATGGTGCCGGAGGCCTCATTTGCCATGTTGGCTTGCGCCCGGTTAGGGGCTGTGCACTCGGTGGTGTTTGGTGGTTTTGCAGCCGCCGAACTTGCAACCCGGATTGACGATGCGGAACCCAAGGTTATCATTTCGGCTTCTTGCGGTATCGAGCCGGGTCG
>Ga0256839_1002479_pt1 | contig 20416 bp, 21 predicted proteins | sample 354166metaG_FD_185968 | JGI IMG/M metagenome (GOLD analysis project Ga0256839, IMG submission 185968) | Hydrothermal vent microbial communities from Mid Atlantic Ridge, Atlantic Ocean - 354-166 | ecosystem: Environmental > Aquatic > Marine > Hydrothermal vents | place: Atlantic Ocean: Mid... | reverse complement strand
CTGGGCCTCGGCCTCGCGCCGGCGCGCCTGCAATTGCAGGGTATGCACCACGCTGGCCGCCTCGCGCGCCAGCACCTCGATCAATGCGCAGTCGCCGGCACTGTAGTGGCGCCCGGGCCGCTGATCGGCGGCCATGAGGATGCCGATCACCCGGTCCTCGACCCGCAGCGGCGTGGCGATGGCCGCGCAGATGCCGAACTTCGCCGTCATTTCCGGGCTCACCCGCGGGTCGTCATGCACATCGTCGATGGCCACCAGCTCGCCCTGGCGGAAGACGAAGACGGCCAGGGAGGTGGCGTCGAGGGGAATCCGGTAGTGGCCCTGCGGCCGGTAGGGGGCGTTGGTCTGCGCCACCCCGACCAGTTCCTGTGTCGCCTCGTCGTACAGCAGCAGAAAGGCGATATCGGCCCGCAAGGCCTCGCGGCACAGCGCCACCACCTGGTCGAAGGCCTCCGCCGAGGCGGATTCCACGTCCCGCGCGGCGAGGATCAGGCCGCCCACCTGCAAGGCCTTGCGTTGAAAGTGCACCCGCTCCAGCAGGTCCTGATAGCGCCCGGCCAGCACGCCCAGCTCGTCGGTGGACGAGGGGCGGATCGCCGGACGCCGGTCGAGCAGGGCCGGCGCATTCGCCACCACCGCCTCCAGCGGCCGCAGCGACTGCCCCAGGCTGCGGGCGAACATCAGCGCGCCCAGCACCGCCAGCAGCTGCAGCCCGGCCCAGACCAACAGCGTCTCCAGGCTGAAAAGGCCGGTGCGCGTCCAGTAGTACTGCACCAGCAGGGTGTTCACCAGCAGCGGCATCAGCGCCCCCACCATGAACACCTTGCTGCGGATGGAGAACACCGGCCGCGGCTGGCGCAGACCGCTGAGGGCGCGGCCGAACAGGTCGAAGAGGGCAAAGAACACCGGCAGGCCGACGATGATGGAGACGATCAGCGCCACCAGATGGATGCGCAGCCAGTCGCCGGCGGTGGCCGTGAAGTCCATGCTCATCTCGGCGCTGAGGATCACCGAGGCGGGCGCCAGCAGCAGATAGGACAGGAACACCCCCCAGAAGTGGCGCGGAAAGGTCCGCAGCCGGGCCAGCGCCCGCGCGGCGGACGACTCGCCGGGCTGCGCCAGCCAGTCCGCCAGCGGGCGCACGAGGCGGCTGAAATACCACTGAGAAAACAGCAGCCAGCCCAGCACGAAACCCGCCTCCAGAGGCGTCATCACCAATTGCAGGATCTGCGGCAGCGAAAACATGTCGATGAGCAGCAGAAAGGACAGGCCGAACAACGGCGGAATCAGCCAGGCCAGCAGGATCAGCAGACGGAAGCGCCGCATGAACGCGGCGCCGGAGAGCACGCTCGTCACCGGCACCCGCTCAGCGCACCCAGAGGGTCTTGACGTTGACGAACTCGCGAATGCCATGCAGCGACAGCTCGCGCCCGTAGCCCGAGGCCTTGATGCCGCCGAAGGGCAGGCGCGGATCGCTCTTCACCATGCCGTTGACGAAGACCACGCCACACTGCATCTGACGCGCAAACGCCTCGCCGCGGGCGCTGTCCGCCGTCCACACGCTGCCGCCGAGGCCGAAGCGCGAGTCATTGGCCAGCGCCAGCGCCTCGGCCTCGTCGCGCGCACGGATCACCGCCGCCACCGGGCCGAACAGCTCCTCGTCGAAGGCCGGCATGCCCGGCGTCACGCGGTCGAGAAGGGTGGCCTGATACCAGGCGCCGGGGGCCTCCATGGGCGCGCCGCCGATCACCGCCTCGGCGCCGGCCTCGATGCTGTCGCGCACCTGACGGTGCAGCTCGTCACGCAGATCGGCGCGCGCCATGGGGGCGAAGGTGGTGGCCTCGTCGCGCGGATCACCCGGCCGCAGCGCCGCCACCGCGGTGCGAAAGCGGTGCACGAATTCATCGGCAACGGCATCGACGACGATGAAACGCTTGGCGGCGATGCAGCTCTGGCCGCTGTTGAGAAAGCGCGAACTCAGCGCCTGTGGCACGGTGAGATCGAGGTCGGCGTCCTCCAGCACCACGAAGGCGTCCGAGCCACCCAGCTCCAGCACACTCTTCTTCAGCGCCTCGCCGGCGGTGGCCGCCACCTGCCGCCCGGCCGGCTCGCTGCCGGTGAGGGTCACGGCGTGCACGCGCGGGTCGCGGATCACCCCCGCCACGTCACGGGCATCGATCATCAGGGTGCGGAACACGTCGTCGGGAAAGCCCGCCTCGCGGATCACGGACTCGATGGCCAGCGCGCACTGCGGCACATTGGAGGCATGCTTGAGCAGGCCGCAGTTGCCCGCCATCAGCGCCGGGGCGGCGAAACGGAACACCTGCCAGAGGGGGAAGTTCCACGGCATCACCGCCAGCACCGTGCCCAGCGGCTGGTAGGCGACCAGGCTCTTGCCGGCGTCGCTGGCGATGGCCTCGTCGGCGAGAAAACGCGGCGCATGTTCGGCGTAGTAGTCACAGCCCAGGGCGCACTTTTCCACCTCGGCGCGGGCCTCCTTGATCAGCTTGCCCATCTCCAGGGTGATCAGCGCCGCCAGCTCGTCGCGGCGGGCGCGCAGCACCTCGGCCAGGCGGCGCATCAACGCGCCGCGCTCGGCCATGGTCGTCGCCGCCCAGGCCGGGCGGGCGGCCTCCACGGCGGCCAGGGCCGCGTCGAGCCGGCGCGCCTCCCAGCTGGAAAACTGCTCGCCCGCCTCGCCGGTGGCGGGGTTGATGGTCTGATAGGCCACGCTACTCTCCGTCTGTAAACTGAATCCTCAAAGTATACCGCGCTCAACGGTGCTTGACCGGCCCGCATCGGAATTACAGAATCCGCCTACAAACCTGCCTACAAAACCGTCTACAAAACGAAAGGGGCACACGTACATGAACAAGCAACAGATCTGTATCATCGGTGGCAGCGGTTTCGTCGGCCTGCACCTGTGCGCGCGGCTGGTGAAACAGGGCTACCGGGTACGCGTGCTGACGCGCGACGCCGAGGCGGCGAAGGCGGTGCGGGTGCTGCCCGGCGTCGAGCTGCGCCAGGCCGACGTGCACGACCCGGCGGTGCTGGAGGCGCAGTTCCGCGACCAGGCGGCGGTGATCAATCTGGCCGGCATCCTCAACGAACGCCGCAAGGGTGATTTCGAGACCGTGCACGTCGAACTGCCACGGCGCATCGTCGCCGCCTGTCGTGCCGCGGGGGTGCGCCGCCTGCTGCACATGAGCGCCCTCAAGGCCGACCTGCCGGAACCGCCCAGCCGCTATCTGCGCAGCAAGGGCGAGGGGGAAAGGCTGGTGCTGGCGGCGCAGGATCTGGACGTGACCGTGTTCCGCCCCTCGGTGATCTTCGGCCCGGAGGACGACTTCTTCAACCGCTTCGCCCGCCTGCTGATGCTGGCCCCGGGGGTGTTCCCGCTGGCCTGCGCCGAGGCACGCTTCGCGCCGGTATACGTGGTCGACGTGGCCGAGGCCTACGTGCGCGCCCTGCGCCTCAAGGAGACCATCGGCCAGGGCTATGAACTGTGTGGCCCCAAGGCCTGGACACTGCACGAGATCGTCGCCTACGTGGCCCGGCTCACCGGCCACAAGCGCCTCATCATCGACCTCGGCCCGCGCCTGTCATGGCTGCAGGCCCGGCTGATGGAAGTCCTGCCGGGCAAGCCCTTCACCCGCGACAACTATCTTTCGACACGCTGCAACAGCCTGTGCAAATCACGCTTCCCGGAGATCTTCGGCATCACGCCGACACCGGTGGAGGCGGTAGTGCCCGCCTACCTCGGCCCGCGCGAGCACAATCACCACCTGTCACGCCTGCGCCAGTGGGCGCGGCGCGACTGAATCCTTATCGCGCGGGAAAGCGCCCATTCAAACGCAAAGGCCGCAAAGGCGCAGAGAACGCAAAGATTTCCTCCATATTCTTCTCCGCGTCCTTCGCGCCTTTGCGGCCTTTGCGTTTACATCCCCACCGCCAAAACAGCGCTCAACACAATAGCCAAAGCAATCACTGCTCATAGTTATGGGTGATTTCCTCGCCACAGGAAATGTCACGCAGGGCGATCACCTCCAGGGTATCGTAGTAGGCGGCGTTGGGCCTGTCGCTGTGGTTGATGAAGCGCAGGTCGCAGCGCACGCGGATGCCCTGGCCCTCGTCGAGCCACAGCACATAGGGGCCATTGCGCTTCGCCGCCACGCCATCGACCTTGCCGATCACCGTTCCCTTGGGGATATCACACCGGGCAAACAGGCCCTTGCCGTGAATCGGGCTGTCGTCCACATAGACCCATTTCTTCATTTTCACTCCTCACAATAAATAGACAATCTGTAGGAGTGCCTTCAGGCGCGACTCGTTTTTTTCGCATCCGACTGTCGCGCCTGAAGGCGCTCCTACAGGTGGTTGTTTTTCAAGGTGATGGCGCGGCCAGTGCAGCGAGATTCGCCACCGACAAACTCCGTAGTCTGGTCTGCCGTTCCTTCACCGGCAGCTCGCCCAGCACTTCCACCTCGCGATAAAATGCCGCCAGGTCGCCGCCCTGGGCGCGCAACAGGGCCAGGAATGCCGGTACGCCGTCGCGGTAGGTGGTCACCGCTGCCAGCTGGGGATTGTTCAACGGTCCGGCGAACCAGGCGTCATAGCCGGCATAGCCGCCCCAGCGTCGCTTCAAGGCGGCATAGTCGGTGCGCAGGGCGGCGATGATCTCCGCCTTGCGGGCGTGCTTTTCCGCCTCGGACAGCGCACCGGCGTACAGCGCCGCGAGGCGGTCGCGGGTGGTGCTGACCAGTTCCACGAAGTCATCCTGGCGCTGGCGGAAGCGGGCATATTGCGCCCGTTGTTGCGCATTGCCATGACGCGCCAGCCAACGCCGCACGCCTTCCTGCTCCACCGCCGAGGCGAAGGCCTCGTTGAAGGCTGTGTCGCCCGGCACATAGACGCGCTGGTGCGCCAGTTCGTGAAACATCAGGCCCGCCAGGCGCGGCGGCGGCCGGTGCAGCACGGTATTGAGCAGGGGGTCGTCGAACCAGCCTAACGTGGAATAGGCGCCGATGCCGGCGACGTAGGTCTCCAGCCCCTGCGCGGCCAGTTCGGCGGCATAGGCGCGCGCCTCGGCCTGGTCGAAATAGCCGCGGTAGCCCACGCAGCCGGCGACCGGGAAGCACCAGGTCTCGAGCCGCAGGGACAGGGGACGGGCGGCGAACACGTTCCACACCACGAAGGGCCGCCCGAGGTCGGCGTAGTCGCGGTAGCTGCCGTTGTCGGGCAGGGCCAGTGTCTCGCTGGCGAAGCGGCGCATCTGCTGCGCGCGACGCAGCTTTTCGCGCAACGCGGCGGGGGTGTGCGGGTCGGCCAGCAGGGTCTCGATGGGCTGCCGCTTGCTGATCAGCTCCCACTGGCCGCGGATGGACTGGGCGTAGTAGCCGCAGCTGGCGAGGGCCGGCATCAGCAGGGCGAGGAGAATGAGGCGTGTCAGGCGATACGGCATGGGCGTAAAATACGCCCATGGAAACATTTTTGGTAGGCGGCGCGGTGCGCGACAAATTGCTCGGAATCCCTCACAAGGAGCGCGACTGGGTGGTGGTGGGCGCCACCCCGGAGGAAATGCTCGCCCGCGGCTTTCGCCAGGTGGGCAAGGACTTCCCGGTGTTCCTGCACCCCGAGAGCCACGAGGAGTACGCCCTGGCGCGCACCGAGCGCAAGACCGCGCCGGGCTATCACGGCTTTGCCGTGCACGCCGCGCCGGACGTGACCCTGGAACAGGATCTGCTGCGCCGCGACCTCACCATCAACGCCATCGCCGAGACACCGGACGGTGAACTCATCGATCCCTTCGGCGGCCAGCGCGACCTGCGCCAGCGCATCCTGCGCCACGTCTCCCCCGCCTTCGCCGAGGACCCGGTGCGCATCCTGCGCGTGGCGCGCTTCGCGGCCCGCTTCGCCCACCTCGATTTTCACATCGCCGAGGAAACGATGCGGCTGATGCGCAAGATGGTCCAGGCCGGCGAGGTCGATGCGCTGGTGCCGGAGCGGGTATGGGCGGAGACGCAGCGCGCCCTGTGCACGGACGGCCCGGCACGCTATTTCGAGGTGTTGCGCGAATGCGGCGCGCTGCGCGTGCTGTTTCCGGAGATCGACCGCCTGTTCGGCGTGCCGCAGCCACCGGAACACCACCCGGAGATCGACACCGGCATTCACACGATGCTGGTGCTGGGCCAGGCGGCGCGTCTTTCAGCCGACCCGGTGGTGCGTTTCGCCGCCCTGGTGCACGACCTCGGCAAGGGCCTTACGCCGCGCGAGGAATGGCCCAGCCACAAGGGCCACGAAGCACGCGGCGTGCCGCTGGTGAAGGCCCTGTGCCGCCGCCTGCGGGTGCCCAACGACTATCGCGACCTGGCCCTGCTGGTGACCGAATACCACCTCCACTACCACCGCGCCGCCGAGCTGCGTCCCGAGACCCTGCTCAAGCTGCTCGAGCGCACCGACGCCCTGCGCCGCCCCGACCGCTTCGATCAGTTCCTGCTGGCCTGCGAGGCCGACTCGCGCGGCCGTCCCGGCTTCGAGGACGCGCACTTCGCCCAGCCCGGCATCCTGCGCCGGGTGCGCGAGGCCGCGGCCGCGGTGGACAGCGGCGAGCTGCGCAAACAGGGCTACGAGGGAAAGGCCCTGGGCGAGGCCCTGCGCAAACGCCGGCAGGCCGCCATCCGCGCGGCGCAGCGAGCGGCCATTGGCGCGCTTGGGACCTAGGCCCCGTCCGGGACGACCACCGTCAGGCCGAGGATCCGCCAGTCCTGCATGCCACCCCGGTAGTAATGGATCTTCTCCGCCGGATAGCCCAGCTTGAGCAGGGCATGGATGGCATGGGACGACTGGCCGCACCACATGCCGTTGCACCACAGGGTGATTTCCTTGGCCTTGCTGAAGTCCCACTCGCTGCTGGCGGGGCCCTTGCCCATCATCTCCTGCAGGCTGCCCAGGGCGTCGTCGATGAACGAGGATTCCGTCTTGCGGGTCACGCCCAGCCTGGCCAGGGCGGCGGCCCTGGCCGCCTCGTCCTGATCATCGCCGAAGCTGGTGAAGGGAATGTTGATCGAGCCGGGGATGGTGCCTTTCATGTGCCAGGAGGGCGTGCGTGCATCGATCAGAACCCCCTTGCCCTTGTTCACCTTCTTCTCGATGAACGCCAGAACTTCCAGCTCCCCCACGGTGTTCACACCCGGAGCCACCTGAACCGGCTGGATGCAGAAGGGCGGGCATTTCCGGGAGGTCTTTGCAAACCCGCCCGTCAGCACATGGTCCTGATCCTGGATGCGCTGGATCTCGACCACCTTCCCGTCGTGCGTCGTCCTGACATAGGGCAGGCCTTCTCTGATATTGACCTCCAGCGCCTGTGCGGAGGCGACAACGAGAAAAGACCCCGCGATCACCCCCATAAAACGGGTGTAGCATTTTTTACCGACCATCATTGCATAGCATCCTCAATCGACTCGTTTTTCTGAAACCTGGGTATTTTTCGGGCGCGGCAACGGCCGCCAGGCAATCATTCTTTCTTGAAATAGAGATCAAGAATCAGATTGACGGTCTTCGGCATTTTCTCCGAGGAGGCCTTGTAGTACTCGACCACCCGCACCTTGTCCGCTTCTTGAAGACGCTCGTAGAAGGTGTGGATATTCGGCCTTTCGGCCTTCAGTGCACGCTCGAACTGTTTGCGCCCGTTCCTCCCCGTCAGCCCCGAAGCGCCAATGGCGCCACCACCCGTGGCGGGAGTGGTGCCGGCCGCGTCCTTGTCGGCAACACTGGCCGTGGCTTCCGCCTCGCTTTCGAGGTCGGAGAGATAATCGGCCGCGGCTGGCGCGGATGACAGCACGGCCCACACCAGTGTGGCAAAGACGACGCGAAGCCTGTAACCGCAACAGGCCTGTCTGAATTGCTGAAGTACTGCCGTGATCCCACTTTGCATACTTTCGTCCCTAATACCCTGGTTGAAATCCTGCCCTGCCCGTCAGCCGCTTCCCTGCCGAGGGTTATTCCGTGTGCATGATTCGACTGCACAGGGATAATCTTTCGCCTGAATCCGTGAATTCATGATGGGGGGCCAGGCAATCCACGACGTGTTCGCACGGAAGCTGCAAGCGCCGACCGAAGGCACACCGGCGACCAGGGCGGCGGCACCATAACCTATTTTTGCGGTTACCGCAGGGTAATATCACCACCCTGCAACGTCTGCCCGCTGGCGGAGACCTGCAGCCAGAAGGTCACGGGGCCATCGTTGGTCAGTGATACCTGCATGTCGGCGCCAAACACGCCCGCCGCCACGGGTTGATGGCATCGCCTGGCCTGATTGACGATTTCCGCGAACAGCGCCTGGCCAGACGCCGGCGGGGCCGCGCGGCTGAAGCTGGGGCGCGCGCCCTTTCGCGTATCGGCGGCGAGGGTGAACTGTGGCACCAGCAGCAGGCCGCCCGCCACGTCCCGCAGGCTGAGATTCATCCGCCCGCTGTCGTCGGCAAACACGCGATAGCCCAGTATCCGCGCCAGCAGGCGCTCGGCGGTGGCCGCCGTGTCCTCGCGCTCGATGCCCACGAACACCAGCAGACCCCGGTCGATGTGGCCAACCTGCTCACCGTCGACACGCACGCAGGCCTCACTGACGCGCTGCAACAGGCCGATCATGCCAGCCGCCGCGCCATGTCGTCGGTGGCGCGCACCAGGGCATCGATGATGCCGGTCTCCAGGGCCGAATGGCCGGCATCGGGGATGATCTGCAACGCCGCGTCGGGCCAGGCGTGGTGCAGGTCCCAGGCGCTCTGCATGGGACAGACCACGTCATAGCGCCCCTGCACGATGACCCCGGGGATACCCGCCAGGCGGCCGGCGTCGCGCAGGATCTGGTTCGGTTCGAGGAAGCTGTCGTGGCTGAAGTAATGACTCTCGATGCGCGCCAGGCTGAGGGCATTGTGCGGCTGGCTGAAATGGTCGATGACGGTCTTGCTGGGATGCAGGGTCGAGGTGCGCCCTTCCCATTTCGCCCAGGCCTTGGCCGCGGCCATGCGCGCCACCTCGTTTTCGCTGCTGAGGCGCTGGTAATAGGCCTTGAGCAGGTCGCCGCGCTCGGCCTCGGGGATCGGCCTGAGGAAATCCTCCCAGTAGTCGGGAAAGATGTGGCTGGCGCCTTCCTGATAGAACCAGCGGATTTCCTCCGGGCGACAGAGAAAGATGCCGCGCAGCACCAGCCCCAGTACCCGTGCGGGGTGGGTCTGTGCATAGACCAAACTCAACGTAGATCCCCAGGAGCCTCCGAACAGCAGCCACTGCTTGATGCCGAGATAGTCGCGGATGAATTCCATGTCCGCGACCAGATCCTGGGTGGTGTTGTTCTCCAGCGAGGCGTGCGGGGTCGATTTCCCGCTGCCGCGCTGGTCGAAGAGGATGATGCGGTACTTTTCCGGATCGAAGAAACAACGATGCACCGGCGAGCAGCCGGCGCCGGGACCGCCGTGCACGAACAGCACCGGGATGCCGTCTGGCGTGCCGCATTCCTCGACATGCAGCCGGTGCGGCTCCTGCACGCGCAGGGTGTGGGTGACATAGGGCTTGATCTTCGGGTAGATGTCCCGCATGGCGCAGACCTCGGTCAGGGAACTCGGGCGGATTGCCGAATCATAACCCGCCGCGCCGTCAGATCAATTCCGGCGCCTGCCCCCTGTGGCCGTCAGCCGCTCTTGCTCACTTCGATGATGCATTTCTCTGCGCCGTCGTGCATGCATTGCGTCTCGCGCAGATGCAGTGATTCGCCAAAGCGCTCGCCCAGCCCGCGCACGATTCCCTTGGCGACGTCACACAGCTGTCGCTGCGATTGATAATGGATGACCAGCAGCGAATCGCTGTCGCGCCGAGCGAGGATGCGCGGCGGCTTGCGCTGGGGATTGTGCTTGTGGATGGCATCGTGGATGCTGCCGCTGGCGTTTTCGATGACCTCGAAACTCTTCCAGCGGGGGTCGGCATACATGTGGTAGAAGTCCAGCAGCCGGTTTGCGGTAAAGGCGCCGAAGTCTTCCAGCACCACCGGCAACGGCAGTTGCAGGGCCTCCGCGGCGCTCTGCGCGAGGCCGATGATCTCTTCGTCCGGGTATTCCGCCACCGGGAAAAACTGCTTGTAGACCGAATGCCCGTTGGCCTTGAGCAGGGCATCCCAGGTTTCCTTGCCACCATGGCGCTCGATGACATAGTCACGAAGAAACCCGAAAATGACACCGTACATGATAGCCTCCTCTTTCTGCCTCGCGGATAATACCCATCGGGCTTGTCGGACAATGACGGGAATGCCTGAAGCACCGCTAACGCGGGCCCTGGCAAAAAAGACGAGATATTGCCGATGCCTCCCTGCACCGGCACAGGTTCCAGCTGCTGGACGACGCCGCAGCCGACGGGCGTCAGCTGGCCAGGCGACGACTGGCGCGTTTGCGATCACTCTCCGACAGCACCTTCTTGCGCAGGCGGATGTTGTCCGGCGTGACCTCCACCAGTTCGTCGTCGTCGATGAATTCCAGCGCCTGTTCCAGGCTCAGGTCGATGAACGGCGTGAGCTGGATGTTCTCGTCGGTGCCGGAGGCGCGCACGTTGGTGAGCTGCTTGCCCTTGAGCGGGTTGACCACCAGGTCGTTGTCGCGCGAGTGGATGCCGATGATCATGCCTTCGTAGACCTCGGTATTGGCGCCGATGAACAGCTTGCCGCGCTCCTGCAGGTTCCACAGGGAGTAGCCCAGCGCCTTGCCCTGGCCGTTGGAGATCAGCACGCCATTGAGGCGCTGGCCGTAGTCGCCGGCCTTCACGGGACCGTAGTGGTCGAACACGCTGTAGATCAGGCCGGTACCCTGGGTGGCGGTGAGGAACTCGGTGCGGAAGCCGATCAGGCCGCGCGCCGGCATGATGTAGTCGAGGCGCACACGGCCCTGGCCGTCGGGCACCATGTCCTTGAGTTCGCCGCCGCGCTCGCCGAGTTTTTCCATCACCGCACCCTGGTGGTCGGTCTCCACGTCCACGGTGACGTGTTCGTAGGGCTCTTCGCGGGTGCCGTCTTCCAGCTCGTGAATGATGACCTCGGGACGCGACACGCCCAGCTCGTAACCCTCGCGGCGCATGTTTTCGATCAGGATCGACAGGTGCAGCTCGCCACGACCGGAGACCTTGAACTTGTCCGGGTCGTCGGTCTCTTCCACGCGCAGGGCGACGTTGTGGATCAGCTCGCGGTCGAGGCGCTCGCGGATCTGGCGCGAGGTGAGGTACTTGCCGTCCTGGCCGGCGAAGGGCGAGTTGTTGACGCCGAAGGTCATGCTCACGGTGGGTTCGTCCACGCTCAGCGGGGTCATGGCCTCGACGTGATCCGGGTGGCACAGGGTGTCGGAAATATTCAGCGGGTCGAGGCCGGTGAAGGCGATGATGTCGCCGGCCTGCACCTCGGACTGCTCGATGCGCTCCAGGCCCAGAAAGCCGAAGATCTGCAGGATGCGGCCGCGCCGCTGCTTGCCCTCCACATCCACCACGGTCACCGCGGTGTTGGTCTTGAGGGTGCCGCGGCTGACGCGGCCGATGCCGATGACGCCGGTGTAACTGTTGTAGTCCAGCGCCGAGACCTGCATCTGGAAGGGACCATTCAGGTCCACGTCGGGCGCCTGGACGTGCTCGACGATGGTCTCGAACAGCGGCGTCATGTCGCCGCCGGAGACGTCGGAGTCCAGCCCGGCATAGCCGTTGATGGCGGAACAGTAGACGATGGGGAAGTCCATCTGCTCATCGCTGGCGCCGAGGCGGTCGAAGAGGTCGAAGGTCTGGTCCACGGCCCAGTCGGGACGCGCGCCGTTGCGGTCGATCTTGTTCACCACCACGATGGGCTTGAGGCCCTGCGCGAGCGCCTTTTCGGTGACGAAACGGGTCTGCGGCATGGGGCCCTCGGCGGCGTCCACCAGCAACAGCACCGAATCCACCATCGACATCACGCGCTCCACCTCGCCGCCGAAGTCGGCGTGTCCGGGGGTGTCGACGATGTTGATGTGGTAGTCGTTCCATTCGATGGCCGTGTTCTTGGCCAGGATGGTGATGCCGCGCTCCTTCTCGATATCGTTGGAATCCATCACCCGCTCCTCGGCGTCGCCGCGGCCCGCCAGGGTGCCGGACTGCTGCAGGAGTTTATCGACGAGGGTGGTCTTGCCATGGTCGACGTGGGCGATGATGGCGATATTGCGAAGTTTCTGTCTCACGGGATGCTGCTCTGGGATGATTGGGGCCGCGCATTATACAGCAAAACCGCAGGAAAAGGGCTGATATTGATTATTCCGTCCGGCCCGCAAATGGCGGCCGACTCAGCCCCCTTGCCGCTTCCGTATCGATAAGCAGGCGGGCCTCGCCATAGGTGGTACCGCTGCCATGACGCCGGATGCGCCGCAGCAGCGCATCAAAGTTGCCGGCCGTGGCAGACAAGGCATCGATCTCGGCCAACGGGAAGGGGGTGCCGGCGGCAAAGAACCACGCCGCTTCCCGGCCGAAAGGGGGCGTCACCGTCAGGCGCAGCCCCGCCCGTTTGTCCGGGAAAGGCACAAAGGCGCCTGCCGTCATGCGCTGACCGGTCTTGCCCGGCAGCGGCAGGAGCCGGGTCAGCCGGCCTGCGGCATCGCTGTATATCAGCAGCACATAGGCATCCCGGTCCAGGCTGAGCAACAGGGATATTTCATCACCTTCGTTTTTTTGAAAGGGTTTTCTTTGCGCCCTCTGCGCCTTTGCGTTCTTTGCGTTGATTCTCGTGGTCGATTCATCATCCCGTGTTGCCAGCTGCGTGCGCATGAATTCATGCAATAGTCGGGTCAGACCGGCCGCATCGCCTCCCGGCATTCATCCCATTGATGCATTCTCTGTGTTCTCCGTGCCTCTGTGGTGAATAGATGCAAAGATTAAAGGGCTAATCGGTTGCGGCTGCGTATTTCTTGAGCAGCTCAGCCATCCGGATGATAGAGGAACCAGCCGCTGATACGATTGTTTTCCAGCCGAATCGCCAGCCCCAGGGCATCGTAGGCCAGATAGGCGCCGCTCACCAGTTCGATGCGCCGGCTCGGCGGACCCAGCATCTTGAGTGGCCGGCTGGCGTCATCGCCCAGCGCCAAGCCGTCACCGAGCCGGGCCTGCCCGCCGCTTTGCCAGGCATTTACCAACCGGCCGTCGGCGTCCACCACCCAGCGCGCACCAGTGGCGACGACCCGGGCCTTTTCATCTCCTGGGACGAGGCGGCCAATGGCGACATCACGGGGCGCATCGTTGTCGATGCCAGCACTATCGATGCGGATAATCGCGACCCCGAAGACCCCATCAACATGCGCATCGACTTCACCTACACCGACACCGCCAAGCTCGCCGACATGTTCCTGCGCTTCGACACCGGCAATGCCTGGGCCGACGGCCTGCGCATCGAGGTCAGCAAGGACCTCACCGCCAGTCCGCTGGGGCAGGTGTTCACTGCCCGTGGCCTGATGGAAATGAAGGCGCAGTTCGCACCGGTGGACGGCATTAGCGAGCTGCCGCAGCTGCGCATGTACACCGTCTCCGACCGCCTGGGTGAGGGCGCCGCGGTGGCCGAGTTCGTGGACGTGTCCCTGCCGCTGGAAATCGACGCCAGCACCGGCGATCACCTGGGCAACTATATCTTCGACAAGACCGACATCTACTTCTTCGATGCCGATCAGCGCACTGCCGAGCCCTGGGACTGGATCGACAAGACCATCACGGATTCCCAGTACCGCGGTGGCCGCAATCTGACGACCATCACCGAGGCCGACATCATCGATTTCCTCGGCCTGAGCCTCACCTATTTTTCCGGCACCGAATGCGCCAGCGTGGGCGATGACTGCACGGCCATGCTCAATGCGATCTTCGCCGATGGTTTCGCCGGCCAGGAGCAGAACCAGGGCTCGGACCCCATGGACTGGCGCAGCGCCGCCATCACCAGCCCGGCCTATCTGGGCAGCGTGTACCCCAACGGCTCGGACTGGGCCGGCGCCTTCGACCCGGCATTCACACCCTGAGGCCGATCCGGCCCGCGCTCAACAACCGCCCCTCACCGGGGCGGTTTTTTTGTAAACAACGGATCCAGATTTCAGCAAATGGGCGTAACCCCGGCGGCACTCATTGAAACCAGCGGCAACTGTCTCCATAACAAAATAGCGTGGTGATAAAACAGAATCCATCAACAGCGAGGTAGTGTCCATGACCACTGATGAGCAGTTAGCCGAACGCAATATCCTGCACTATGAGGCCCGCCTGAAACACATCGATGAACTCTTCGAGAAGGCCAGCAAGGCGCCCGGGGCGGAAGCGCCCGAAACCAGCAGGGAGCTGGCCGAGTTGAAAGAGGAGCGTGGCAAGCTGGTCGATACGCTGGAACAGATAAAGGAAAAGTCACTGGAAGCGTGGGCCAAGGAAGGGGGTCCCATGGTGATCTGGGACCTGGTCGCCGAACGCCTGGAAAAACTCGTCGAGCGACTGGAGAAATAATCCGGGCGCGCAAGCCGCGCCCGGCCGCAAGCGAAAAAGCGCCGACCCGAACACGGTCGGCGCCCTGCCTCAATCTGCACCCGCGGACTCAGATCCAGCCCCGCCCATTCACAAGGCCTTCAGCGCCAACTCCTCGCGGCTGGCCTTCACGAAGCCATAGCTGGCATAGATATCCTGCGCCTCCTCGCTGGCCAGATAGGCCAGAAGCGGCGTCTCGCGGTGATGGCGCGAGGTAAACCAGGTCTTGCCCGGCACCGCCCAGCAGCTCTTGCATTTCCGGCCATTGGTAACCTTCTCCATCAGCCCCAGGCCGGCCAGCATCTCCGAGCCGTAAAACTTGAAGATACCCTCGGTGAGCGGGTTGGGGTGGGATTGCACCAGGTCGTCTCGGCCCAGATCCCGCGGCCCCTTGATGCCCTTGGGATTGCCCCTGGCCACCATCAGCTCCAGCTTGTTGTGGGTGTAGATCATGTATTCCCGCATCTTGTTCTTCTTCGCCAGTTTTTTCAGGTGCTGGAGATTGACGCTGGCGAACAGATCGGGGTTGGGGCTGGTCTTGTGGCCATTGATCTCGCCCTGCTTGAGAATCTGCTTCTTGAGGATCTGTCCCGGCGGGATGGTCTCCACATAGACGGTCTTGATGTCCGGATGCCTGGCCTGAAAATCCTGGATCAGCTCCTCCATCACCATGAACTGGTTGCCGGCCAGGTACATCACCAGCTCGGCGTTGTAGGAATCCTCGATTTTGCCGTAGTCGATCTTGCCGTCCACATAGAAGGTGCGGTAATCGTGTCCCTCGCCGGCATCCGCGCCCACCGCCAGCACCGGGGCCATGCAAGACGCGGCAAGCAGCAGCGCCTGCGCCATGGTCAGCCAGTTTTTCGTGATATCCATCGCCTGCTCTCCTCAAGGTGTCTTGTCACCAGCCGGCCAGGGCGCTTCTGCGACACCCTTGCATCTCGCCCGCCCGGAAGGGGTGGCCGTGACCGGCCATCAACAATAGGACTTGCCAGACCGGCGGAATATTCCATCGTTCCCCTGCCCTCTTCCTCCTTCAGTCCCCGGCGCGGTTGCCGACACTGTGTCCTGTACTGCCGAAAAACCGCCCGGGATGCCATCGATGAACGACAATACGCCACCCTTTCAGCCCTCGCCCGCCGCCCGTCCCGACCTGGACTGGAGCCAGGTGCGCGAAACGGTGATGATGCTCAACCTCGCCGTGGCGCAGATCAGCAACGCCATGCAGGATGGCGACGAATCCGTGAAGACCCTCACCGAGTCCTTTACCGCCATGATGGACAAGATCGGCGCCATCCAGTCCAGCGCCGACACCCTGCCCGCGGACTCCCCCCAACGCGACGACATCACCAGCAGCTGCAGCGCCATTGCCGGCGAGATGCAGACGGCCATCGTCGCCTTCCAGTTCTATGACACGCTCAACCAGCGCCTCGGCCATCTCACCGACAGCCTGGCCTCGCTGGGCGGGCTGGTGGCCAGCCCCGAGCAGCTCTACAGCCCCCGCGCGTGGAGGGCCTTGCAGGCCGACATCAAGTCCCGCTACACCCTGGAATCCGACAAGGCCATGTTCGACGCCATCCTCAACGGCGCCAGCATCGAAGAGGCCCTGCACCTCAGCCGCCGGCGGGACAGGCGTGAAGAGGAGGATATCGAGCTGTTTTGAAAAAAGGACTGCGTGCTGAGTGCTGCAAAGCCTAGTCGGCCTCGGGGTCCTGCCCCCCCCCCCCTCCCCTCCCCCCCCCCAGACCCTATCCTATGCCGCTTTCCCGCCCGAGGACCGCCCGCATGGCTGTACTTCTGCAGGCCACCAACCTGGTCAAGCGCTTCGGCGACGTGGCGGCCGTCAACGGCGTCAGCTTCGGACTCGAGGCCGGCACCTGCTTCGGCCTGCTCGGCCCCAACGGCGCCGGCAAGACCACCACCCTCGAAATGCTCGAGGGCATCGCCGACGCCGACGAGGGCGAGATCCTCTATCGCGGCAAGCCGGTGGGCGCCGAGTTCCGCAACGACGCCGGCATCATGTTTCAGACCACCGCGTTGCAGGACTACATGACCGTGCGCGAGGCGCTGGAGATGTTCGGCAGCTTCTACCCGCGCACCACGCCCATGGCCGAACTGATCGAGACCTGCGCGCTGAGTGAGTTTCTCGACCGCGACTCGCGCAAGCTGTCCGGCGGCCAGCGCCAGCGCCTGCTGCTGGCCATCGCCCTGGTCAACGACCCGCAGGTGGTGTTTCTCGACGAACCCACCACCGGCCTCGACCCCCAGGCGCGGCACAACCTGTGGGCGCTGGTGAAACGCATTCGCGCCCAGGGCAAGACCATCCTCCTCACCACCCACTACATGGAGGAGGCCTACGAACTGTGCGACGAGATCGCCATCATGGACCACGGCAAGATCATCACCCGCGGCTCGCCCAAGGCGCTGCTGGCCGAACACTTCGACGAGGTGGTGCTGCAGCTGCCACGCGCCGACATCCTCGGCGATCCCGACGAGCTGCCCCTGCCGGTCACGGTGCACGGTGACACGGTGGAGATCCTCAGCCGCGACATCAACACCACCATCCGCACCCTGCTCGATCACGACGTCTCCCTGGCCGGCCTGCAGATCCGCCCGCGCACCCTGGAAGACCTGTTCCTGGCCCTCACCGGCGAGGCGTTGCGCGCATGAACTGGCACCGCTTCCTCGCCGTCCTCAAGGCCCGCAACCGCGAATTCATCCGCGACCGCTCGGCGCTGGGCTGGAACGTCATGTTCCCCCTGCTCATCGTCGCCGGTTTCGCCTTCGCCTTTTCCGGCAAGCCCATGGATCTGTACAAGGTCGGCGTCTACGCCGCCGACCCGGTGCAGAAACTGGCCAGCCTGCGGGAGACACAGGCCTTCTTCCGCACCGACTACATCCAGTTCATCCCCGTCACCGGACTGGCCTCCGCCATCACCAAGGTGGAACGCCACCAGCTGGACATGCTGTTCGACCTCGACCGGCAGCGCTACTGGGTCAACCGCGATTCCCCCAAGGGCTACATACTGGAGCGGGTATTGCGCGGCGCGGACACGGTGGCTGACACAACGAACAGCCCGACCGGCGGCTTCCAGCGCCAGACCGTCACAGGCCGTGAAATCCGCTACGTCGAGTGGCTGATCCCCGGCATCCTGGCCATGAACATGATGTTCTCCGCCCTGTTCGGCGTCGGCTACGTCATCGTGCGCTACCGCAAGAGCGGTGTGCTCAGGCGCCTGCAGGCCACGCCGCTGACCGCCCTCGAATTTCTCAGCGCCCAGGTGGTATCGCGCCTGTGGCTGATCATCGCCATCACCAGCGGCATCTACGCCGGCGCCAACCTGTTCATCGACTTCAGCATGTTCGGCAGCTACCTGCTGCTGTTGCTGGTATTCACCCTTGGCGCCATCAGCCTCATCAGCCTCGGCCTGCTGGTGGCGGCGCGCATCGCCAGCGAGGAGCTGGCCGGCGGCATCCTCAACGTGCTGAGCTGGCCGATGATGTTCCTCTCCGGGGTATGGTTCTCGCTGGAGGGAACCCCGCCGCTGATCCAGAAGCTGGCCCTGCTGTTCCCCCTCACGCACATCATCGACGCCGCCCGCGCGGTGATGATCGACGGCGCCGGACTGGCGGGCATCAGCACCCAGTTGATCGTCCTGACCCTGATGAGCGCGATATTCCTGCTGCTGGGCGCGGTATTGTTTCGCTGGAAATAACCGGCCGTTGCGCCCACAATCGGTCCGTCGACACCCTCAGCGGCGATCACGCCCGGAGAACGGACACCATGCAAGACACCCCCCTCAACGACACCGACCGCGATGAAAGAATCCGCCAGCTGGAGGCGGAGCTGGCCACCCTGCGGCGCGAGAACCAGCAGCTGAAGTATGCGCGCGAGACCGACCAGCAGGAAAAGCAGCGCATGCACCTCGAAGAACTGGTGGCCGACCGCACCCAGGAACTGAGCAGCATCAACGAACAGCTGCGCAAGGAGATCACCGAGCGCGAACAGGCCGAGGAGATCGCCCGCCAGCATCAGGAAAGGCTGGCCCACGTGGCGCGCATCAACACCGTGGGCGAAATGGCCTCCGGCCTGGCCCACGAGATCAACCAGCCGCTGGCCGCCATCGCCACCTACACCCAGGGCTGCCTGCACCGCCTGCGCAAGGCCGGTGACGACCCGCAGAAGCTGGGCCCGATCCTGGAGCAGATCATCGTTCAGGCGCAGCGCGCCGCCACCATCGTGCAGCACCTGCGCAACTTCGTCACCAAGGGCAAGCCGCACCGCGAACCCACCGACATCACCCAGGTGGTGCGCCGCGCCGTGAGCCTGGTGCGCGGCGAAATCCTCAGCAATGAAATCGAGCTGGACATCCTCCAGGACGCCACCCTGCCGCTGGTCAACGCCGACGCCATCCAGGTGGAACAGGTGATTCTCAACCTGCTGCGCAACGCCATCGATGCACTGAGCGAGGTAAAGGGAAGCGAAGAAGGCGCCCGCAAGGAGCTGAAGATCATGCTCGACTGCTGCGACAATCAGGAGATCAGCATCACCATCAGCGACACCGGCCCCGGCTTCAGTGACGACGCCCGCGACAAGCTCTCCTCCCCCTTCTTCAGCACCAAGCCCGAGGGCATGGGACTGGGCCTGGCCATCAGCACCACCATCATCGAGGACCACGGCGGGCGCCTCAGCCACGAGGTCAACGACGCCGGCGGCGCCACCTTCCGCTTCACCCTGCCGGCCAACGGCCGGCGCAGCGAGCGGCACGCCCAGCCCTAGGCGCCGTCAGTTCCTCGCCACACTGGCACCTGAATCCGCAGGCTAAGGTGCCACTTACGACACCTCGTGACACCGGGGGATTGTCCCCAGATCGAAACATACTTGCCCCACTACCCGCGGCCGTTGCGTACCGCTATAGTGCGCAGCTCGACAATACCTGCCCGCGCCAATCAGGCACTTGCCTCATTGTCCGCGGCCCCTGTCGCGGCTCATCATGCGCGGCAACAGACCACTGGGAGTCTCACGGAAAATGGAACGCCGTCATCAGACCCGCAGCCCCACCAACACCCCCACCCGCATCAGTTGCGAAGCGCTGGGCACCATCCGCGCCAACATCCGCAACTTCAGCCAGAACGGCCTCTTCGTCGAGCTGGGCGCGGCCCGCTTGAAGCCCAACCAGACGGTCGAAATCATCGCCGACAGCCCCAGCTACATGCGCGCCATACCGCCGGTAAAGGCCCTCATCGTCCGCCGCACGGACAAGGGCATCGGCCTGAGCTTTCTCGAACCCTGCCCGCGGCTCATCGACACCTTGAGCACCCTGTAAAAACCCTTGCACCCCTCCTGAAAACAACCCATGAACCCTTCCGTGGATTTTGACAATCGCTGGAACGAACGTCAGGACATATGCCTGCACATCACCCTGCTCGATCACAGCGGGGAGATCCTGCAGACCAGCAGCAAAAACATCAGCATCGGCGGCATCTTCATCGAGCCCGTGCCCCGGCAACTCGACATCGGCCAGAAGCTGGAGGTCGCATTCAGCCTGCACAGCGCCAGTAGCAGCCAGCGGCACCGCCTGCCGGCGCGGGTGGTGCGCAACCACCACGACGGCGCCGCCCTCGCCTTCAGTGATTACGACCGCAACACCCTCAACGCCCTGCGCATACTGCTCTACGACGGCCTCACTCGATAAAACCCTGTCATTTTGGTATAAGATTGCCCGCCCCCGTGTCAGGAAGCACCCCCGCCACGGTAACTATTATTAAAATAAAGCGGAATCACACCACATGACGTTTCGAGCCCCATCCCTGCCCACCTATTTCATCACCCTGATCATCGCCGCCATCATCGGCGGCCTTGCCTGGCTGGCCCTTGGCAGCACCG
>Ga0256839_1002478_pt1 | contig 20427 bp, 20 predicted proteins | sample 354166metaG_FD_185968 | JGI IMG/M metagenome (GOLD analysis project Ga0256839, IMG submission 185968) | Hydrothermal vent microbial communities from Mid Atlantic Ridge, Atlantic Ocean - 354-166 | ecosystem: Environmental > Aquatic > Marine > Hydrothermal vents | place: Atlantic Ocean: Mid... | reverse complement strand
CAGATGTGGAACGGCATCCGCGAGCAGATCAGCCCGGCGATTCTGGCAGTGGCCACGATCCTGGTGATCATCTCCGTGCTGCTGCTGACGACCATCGAGCTGCTGCGGCGCCGCTCGGAACGGTTGCGCGGGCTGTCTCCAGGCTGAAGCGTGCCGCTCAGGAGCGGGGAGCGGTCTCGAGCCTTTCGGGCATCCGGAAACAGGGCGCCCGAACATTTCGCGTGAAGGCGAATGAACGCGACCGCCCGGCAACGTGATCGGCCCGGCGCGGAGGCGGAGCCGTGCGCTCCCGCGATTCGATTCCTTCCCCCCGCGCGCCCCCCGCGCGAAGTCCGCGCAGCGGCGTCCTGTCGGTATGGCCATCGACCCGCCCCCGCCCCCGCGCGCGAAGTCCGCGGCAGCGCGGGGCGTCCCTGCCGGCGTCGCCGGGCGGGCCCGCTCAGGTGTTGACGTGATGCAGCCGGCGAAACCGGCCGCGCAGCCGGGCCACCCGCGGGGCCAGGCTTTCCGGGGCGTCGCTCCGCAGCGCTTCGGCCAGAAGGGCGGCGATTTCCGGAATGTCCTGCGGGGTCACGCCGAAGCGCACGATTTCCGGCGTTCCCAGGCGCAGCCCGTTCATGTCGTTTGCCACCTCGGCAAGGGGCAGGCCGATGCCGCTGGCCAGAAATCCGGCCCGGCGCAGCCGGCCCGCCGCCCGCTGCCCGCCGCCGAAGGGGGCGGCCTCGAGCGCGAACTGGTGCGAATCGGTATGCCCTGCACGACCGGAGAACACCCTGAGTCCCTGCGCCTCCAGCTCCCGTGCGAAACGGCGCGCAACCGCCACCATCTGCGTGGCGCAGGCCGGGCCGTGGTCGCGCCAGTCCAGCAGGCTCATCGCGAGCGCCGCCGATTTCGCCACGTCGAAATTCGCCGTCATGCCGGGAAAGGCGATCTGCTCCAGACGCTGGGCCAGCACCTCGTCATTGGTGAGGATCAGCCCGCCCGGCGGTCCGCCGAGGCTCTTGTAGGTGCTCATGGTCATCAGATGCGCGCCTTCGGCAAGCGGGTTCTTCCAGGCGCCCCCGGCGATCAGCCCGGACAGATGCGCGGCATCGAACAGCAGCCGGGCGCCCACCTCGTCGGCGATGGCGCGCAGTTCGCGCACCGGGTGCTCGAACAGGTTCAGGCTGGCGCCGACGGTGATGAGCGCGGGCCGCAGGCGGCGGGCAAGGCTGCGCAGCGCTTCGGGGTCTGCCGTGTAGCCGTTGCGATCTACCGGGGCGGGCACGACCTTCAGCCCGTAAAGCCCCGCGCAGCCGGGGGCGTGGTGGGTGACATGGCCGCCGATCGAGGCCGGCGGTGCGATGACCGTGTCGCCGGGGCGGCAGGTGGCCATGAAAGCGTAGAGATTGGCCATCGCCCCCGAGGGCACGCGGATCTCGACAAAGTCGGCATCGAAGATCTCGGCGCAGAGGGTGGCGCAGATCACCTCGATTTCCTCGATCGCTTCCAGCCCGGTTTCATACTTGTCGCCCGGCAGTCCCAGCGACGGGCGGGTTCCGAGCCCGGCGGCCAGAAGCGCCTCGGCGCGCGGGTTCATCACGTTGGCGGCGGGGTTCAGGTTGAAGCAGTCGCGTTCGTGGATGCGGCGGCTTTCGCGGGCCAGCGCCTCGAGCCGCCCGGCGATGTCGGCGCTCGGGCGTGCCGTCGCCATCGCCGATATTTCCCGTATCCGCGCCGCGCAGGCGGCAGGCAGCCAGCTCCGTTCCGCAAGCGCCATTCCCGATCCCTTTCCGTATTTCCGGGAGGTCCGACCTTCCGGGCGTGCCCGGGGCAGGATGACAGCTTCCGCCGGCCATGCAAGCCGGAAAGGGGCCGGGCCGACCTGCCGCGTCCGCTCCGGCAAGCCCGCGCGAGCGCGGCCGGCATGGCGGTTGTCTCATGGCGGTCGCCACATAGCGGTTGACTCGGGGCGGCAGGGCGTTACAAGGCGGGCTCCATGGATTTCACGGGGCGCCGGGCCCCGTCCGAAGGAGTAGGGATCATGGCGAAACCGACGACCATCAAGATTCGTCTGAATTCGACCGCCGGCACGGGCCATTTCTACGTGACCAGGAAGAATGCCCGCACCATGACCGAAAAGATGGTCGTGCGGAAATACGACCCGGTGGCGCGCAAGCACGTCGAATACAGGGAAGGCAAGATCAAGTAGCGAAGCGCCTCTGCCGGCTCGGCCGGCCCACCCCGGCGCGCGGCCGCACCCCGGGTGCGGCCTTTTCGTTGCGGCGCCCGAAATTTGCCGGAATCTGGTTTCATAGCGTTCCTGTCTCCAGCGTCTGCCCGTCCTGCCGGCAGCAGGCCGGCGCCGCCTGCGGCGGTGCGCGCGGCATGATGCGGCCGGGCGGGTTTCCGGCGCAGGGGGCGAAACACGACACCAGGGAGGGACATCATGCGCATTCTGGCAATCGCCCTGATCCTTTCGCTCGCTGCCTGCTCGGTGGCGCGGAACACCGAGCGCAACAGCGGTGTGGGCTTCGACTACTACCCGGTTCCCTCGGTCTCCGGCGAGATGGGCTGACCCCTTGTGCCTTCGCCGGGGCCGCTTCGCTCCGGGCGCGGCGCAGGGCGGGAGAGGCGTGCCGGCGCGGCCTGCCTGCCGCCGGGTGGTGCCGGGGCTGCGGAGGCTGCGGAAGGGGGAAGGAGGAAAAAGCCGCGGACAGGAGCCGCGGAAAGGAAAAGGGCCGGCAGAACATGCCGGCCCCGCGCGGTTTCCGGATCCGGTGGCGCGCTATTCCCGATTGCCCATGAACTGGAGCAGGAACATGAACAGGTTGACGAAATCGAGATAGAGGTTCAGCGCTCCCATGATCGCCGACTTGCCCAGCCATTCGCTGTCCATCATCTGGGCGTGCTGGATGTAGTCGGTCTTGATCTTCTGGGTGTCATAGGCGGTAAGCCCGGCGAAGATCAGCACCCCGATCACCGAAATCGCGAAATGCACCGCCGGCGACCCGAGGAAGATGTTCACGATCGAGGCCACGATCAGCCCGATCAGCCCCATGATCAGGAAGGCTCCCCAGCCGGAGATGTCTTTCTTCGTGGTGTAGCCCCAGAGGCTGAGCCCGGCGAAGGCGATCGCCGTCACCAGGAAGGTCTGGGTGATCGAGATGCCGGTGAACGCGGCGAAGATCCAGCTGATCGACAGTCCCATCACCGCCGAAAAGGTATAGAAGAACAGCTGCGCCCCGGCGGCCGACAGCCGGTTGATGGCGGCGCCGAAGGCAAAGACCATGATCAGCGGCGCGAACATGACGATCCAGCCCAGGATGTTGGGCCGCAGCGATACCGGATCGCGGAAGATTGCGAGCAGGACATCGCTCGACCCCACGGCCCATGCGGCCAGCGCCGTGACCAGCAGGCCAACGGACATGGTGCCGTAGACCTTGTTCATGTGGGCGCGGAGCCCTTCGTCGATTGCGGCGGTGCGCACGCCGGTTGCAACACGCACCGTCTGATGGTCAGCCATTTATCAGCCTCCTGAAACTCCTGTTGGTGCGGCCGGCGCATGCCGGCCACGCTGCCACCGATATTGGCGCTGCCGGACGGATTTTCAAGGTTTCGGGGCGGATTTCCGGCCGGTTGCGCGAAGGCGGCCGGCAGGAGGCCGGCCGAGCGGTGCGCGAAGCAGCGCGGCGCGTGGTCCCGGCATCTGTTCGTCATCTTCCATGATGGTTTTCTTACGTTTCATCATGTGTGATGATGATTTGTGATGACGATCCGTGATGATGATTCATCGGGCGTGATGATGGGATGCCGCGTGCAGGCCGCATCTTCGAAGGCGTGCGGGTGCCGGTTCGCATGTCGGCCACCGGCGCTGAGCGGTCGCGACGCATGAGCGGGAGCCCGCGCATCGCCCGAGCATCAGCAGAAGAATCAGCAGAAGGCGGAGCCGATGCGGAGAAACTGGTGAGGCCATGAACATGAAGCCCGTGAACATGAAACCGCTGAAGCGGAACCTCGACCTGACCGCCCTGCGTTCTTTCGTGGCGGTCGCCGATTCCGGCGGCGTCACCCGGGCGGCGGGCTGCCTGGAACTGACGCAATCGGCGGTCTCCATGCAGATCAGGCGCCTGGAGCAGGCGCTCGGCATTCGGCTTCTGGAACGGCGCGGGCGCGGGGTGGTGCCGAGCGCGGCGGGCGAGCAGCTGCTTGGCTATGCGCGCAGGATGCTCGCCTTGAACGACGAGGCGCTGGGCCGGCTCACCGACCGGGCCTTCGAGGGAGAAATCACGCTCGGCGTGCCGCATGACATCGTGTATCCGGCGATCCCGCCGGTGCTGCGCCGGTTCAACGCCGCCTTTCCGCGGGTGAAGGTGCAGCTGCTTTCCACCTATACCACGGTGCTGAAGGAACAGTTCGCCCGCGGCGGCTGCGACATGATCCTGACCACCGAAGAGGGATGCGCACCGGGAGGGGAGGCGCTCGTCAGCCTGCCCCTGGTCTGGGTCGGGGCGAAGGACGGGACGGCCTGGCAAAGGCGCCCCCTGCGGCTGGCCTTCGAATATCGCTGCCTGTTCCGCAAGCGCGTGCTGGAAGCGCTCGAGCGGGCATCCATCTCCTGGGAGATCAGCGTGGAATCGGAACAGTCTCGACCGATCGAGGCCAGCGTGAGCGCCGATCTGGCGGTGCATGCGATGCTGGCAGGCACCGAAGCGCCCCATTGCGAGGTGATCGCCCATGAGGGTGCGCTGCCGGAGCTTCCGGAATTCTCGATCAACCTGTATTGCGCCGGCCACGGCAAGGGGCAGATGTCCGAGGCGCTTGCCGGGCTGATCCGCCAGGCCTTCAGCGGGGGGGCGCTTCGGGTCGTGGCCTGATCACCACCTTGCCGGTGGCGCGGCGGCTGCGCAGGAGTTCCAGCGCCTCGGCGGCGCGCTCCAGTGGCAGGACATGGCTCACATGCGGCCGCAGCCGCCCCTGTTCGCAGCGCTCGAGCAGGGCCCGCAGGCTGCCGGTCAGGATGTCCGGGGCAAAGCGCAGGTAGCCGCCCCAGTAAAGGCCGATCACGGAAACGTTCTTCACCAGCAGTATGTTGGCCGGAATCTGCGGGACCTTGCCGCTGGCAAAGCCGATCACGATCATCCGCGCCTCGGGGCGACAGGCGCGCAGGGCCGCCCTGAACTGGTCGCCGCCGACCGGGTCATAGACCACATCCACCCCGCCCAGGGCCTTCAGCGCGGCGGCCAGATCCTCGGTTTCCGCGTCGAGCAGATGCGTGGCGCCGGCGGCGCGGGCAACCTCCAGCCTGCGCGGGCCGCGTGCCACCGCGACCACCTCCGCCCCGGCCTGCGCGGCAAGCTCGACCGCGCTCAGCCCGACCCCTCCGGCCGCCCCGAGCACGAGCACCCGTTCGCCGGGTTTCAGCCCGGCCCGGTGGAACAGCGCCAGGTGGCTGGTGCCATAGGCCACCTGAAAGGCGGCCGCTTCCTCGAACGGCATCTGCGCGGGCAGCGGCAGGCAGCGCGCGGCCGGGAAACAGCCGTATTCGGCCATCCCCCCGGCCCCGGCGAAGACGGCGACCCGGTCGCCGGCCCCGATCCCGCTGACGCCGGCACCGGTTTCCTCGACCACGCCGGCAACCTCCAGCCCGAGGGTGAAGGGTGCCGGGGGGGTATCCTGATATCTGCCCTCCTGCATGAGGAGATCGGCGAAGTTGACGCCGCAGGCCTCGATCCGCAGCAGCACCTCGCCGGGGGCGGGGCGGGGGCGGGGAATGTCTGTCAGCCGTGCCGGGTGGCCGTCCTGCGCTACCTGGAATGCCTGCATCCTCGTCGCTCTCCCTGTCGTTTGCGCGGCATCTGCCGCATCTGCAACAGGGGTATCCGAGCCCGGGCCGGAAGACCAGCGTCCAGGGGCAGCGGGGCGAGAACAACCATGGCGATAGCTCCCGCGTGGCGCGCTGTTTCGCGCGGCCCGATTCCCGAAACCGGAAAATCGCCGCACGGTAGAGCGGAAAGGCGCCGATCCCGCCGGGGTGGAACGCCGGCGTTTCGTGCAAAATCTGGTGTATAATGATGATATATAACGATAAACATTTTTTCCACACCCCCTGTCCAAAAAGACAGGTTGAGAAATGCGCGCCAAGGGTAGAGACCCTCATGCACGTATAACGAATGAGGAGATCTCCGATGAAACATCCTGTGGATGTGCATGTCGGCAAGAGGATCCGCCATCGTCGGTGGATGGTCGGGATGACCCAGCAGCAGCTGGCGGAAAGGGTCGGAATCAAGTTCCAGCAGATCCAGAAATACGAAACCGGGATGAACCGGGTCAGCGCGTCGCGGCTGTGGGATATCGCCGAAACGCTCGACGTGCCGGTCAGCTTCTTTTTCGAAGGCCTCGAAGGCGATGCCGCGCAGACGCGCGTTGCCGGCTCCGCCGTGCCCGGCGACATCATGTCCGACAAGGAGGCGCTGGAGCTGGTGCGCTCCTACTATGCCATTCCGGAAAATCAGCGCCGGCGGCTGTTCGAGCTGGCCCGCGTGCTGTCCGACTCGATCTGAGATCGGCCCGATCTCCGCTTGACCCCGCCCGCCGCCGTGATACCCCGAAACGGGGAAACGGGACAGAAGGCGGCGGGGGCGAGATGGCGGTCCTTTCCACGTCAGACAGGCAGGAGCTGATCGATGCGGCGCTGGCCGCTGCGGATGCGGCGCGCCCGGTCACGCTGCGCTGGTTCCGTGCGCCGGAGCTGTCGGCCGAGAACAAGGCCGTCGGGGGGGGCGCCGCCGGGGAGGGCGCCGGCGGAGCGGAGAGGGCGGAAAGCTTCGACCCGGTGACGCGGGCCGATCGCGAGGCGGAGGCGGCGATCCGCGCGCTGCTTCGTGCGCGTCGCCCCGAAGATGCCGTCAGGGGAGAGGAGTTCCCCGATACCGCCGGCCGTTCGGGGCTGACATGGGTGCTCGACCCGATCGACGGCACGCGCGGCTACATGAGCGGCACGCCCACCTGGGGCACCCTGATCGCGCTGCGCGACGAAGGCGGCCCGCTGTTCGGGCTGATAGACCAGCCCTTTACCGGCGAGCGGTTCCTGGGCGGTTTCGGGCGGGCCGAGCTGCTGCACGCCGGCGGCAGCCGCCCGCTGGCCGTGCGCCCCGCCCCGGCGCTGGAGCAGGCCACGCTGTTTTCCACATTCCCGGAGATCGGCACCCCGGCCGAACGCGCAGGTTTCGAGGCGCTTTCCTCCAGGGTGCGCCTGACCCGCTACGGCATGGATTGCTACGCCTATGCGCTGCTGGCGCTGGGCTGCATCGATCTCGTGGTCGAGGCCGGGCTGCATGCCTTCGATGTCCAGGCCCCGATCGCGGTGATCGAGGCTGCCGGGGGCATCGTTACCGACTGGCAGGGCAACCCGGCCCACGATGGCGGGCGCATTCTCGCCGCCGCCAGCGCCCGGCTGCACGAACAGGCGCTGGAAATCCTGTCGCGGGTGATCTGAGGGCCCCGCCTTCAGGCACCCGCTTTCAGGATTTTCCGACAGCAGCTTGTGCCGACGGCCGGGCAATCCCGCCGCCGCCGGCCTTGTCTCGCGGCGGGGCGCTTTGCTAGCGTGCGCGTGGCGGCCCGAGTCCTTCCCCCTTCTGTCGGGTCTCCATCGCGCTCGACCGAAGGGGTGGCCCGAACCCGAGGACAGCCCCCGAGGACAGCCCATGAGCCGTGAAACCCTGATCCGAAATGCCGACATCATCCTGACGATGGATGACCGACGCCGCGAACTGGCCGGCGCAGACATCCTGATCCGCGACGGCATCATCATCGCGGTGGGGCAGGGGTTGCAGAGCGGTGCCGAGGTGGTCGATGCCGCCGGCTGCATCGTGACGCCGGGGCTGGTGAACACCCACCACCACCTCTATCAGACGCTGACCCGCGCGGTTCCCGGCGCCCAGGACGCGCTGCTGTTCGGCTGGCTCAAGGCGCTCTATCCGATCTGGGCGCGCTTCGGCCCGGAGGAGATGCGCGTCTCGGCGCTGGTCGGGCTGGCCGAGCTCGCGCTTTCGGGCTGCACGCTCAGTTCCGATCACCTTTACCTTTATCCCAACGGCGCCCGGCTGGACGACACCATCGACGCCGCGCGCGAGATCGGGTTGCGCTTTCACGCCACCCGCGGCGCCATGTCGATCGGCGAGAGCGCCGGCGGCCTGCCGCCCGACGGCCTGGTGGAGGACGAGGCGGCGATTCTCGACGACTGCATTCGTGTGATCGACCGCTACCACGACCCGGCCGAAGGGGCGATGCTGCGCATCGGTCTGGCGCCGTGCTCGCCGTTTTCCGTCAGCCGCGCGCTGATGCGCGATACCGCCAGCCTGGCCCGCGACAAGGGGGTGATGCTGCACACCCACCTGGCCGAAAACGACGAGGACATCGCCTACAGCCTTGAAAAATTCGGCTGCCGGCCGGGGCAATATGCCGAAGATCTCGGCTGGACCGGCAATGACGTATGGCATGCCCATTGCGTGAAGCTCGATGCCGCCGAGATCGAGCTGTTCGCCCGCTCCGGCACCGGGGTTGCCCATTGCCCCTGTTCCAACTGCCGGCTCGGCTCGGGCATCGCCCCGGTGCGGGCGATGCGCGACGCGGGGGTGAACGTCGGCCTCGGGGTGGACGGCTCGGCGTCGAACGATGCCGGGAACATTGTGGCGGAAGCGCGCCAGGCGATGCTGCTGCAACGGGTGGCGCGCGGCGCCGACGCGATGAGTGCGCGCGAGGCGCTGGAAATCGCCACCCGCGGCGGCGCCGATGTGCTCGGCCGGGACGACTGCGGGCGCATCATGCCCGGAAAACGCGCCGACATCGCGATATGGGATGTCTCGGGCATCGACAGCGCCGGCAGCTGGGACAGGGCGGCGCTGCTGCTGGCCGGGCCGAGCAGGGTGCGCGACCTGTTCGTCGAGGGCCGCCAGGTGGTGCGCGACGGGGGGCTTGTCACCGTCGATCTGCCCCGGCTGATCGAGGCCCAGAACCGCCTGGCCCGCGCCCTTGCGGCCGGTTGAGGCGGCGGCTTTCCGCCGGTCGGAGGTGCCGGGGCGGCAAGGGGGCGGCAGGCGTTCCGATCCGGCCATAATTCCGCACCGTTTTCCTGACATGCTGTGTGCAGCGCGATATGCCGCGTCGGGGTGTCGCGCGGTCCTGTGGCCGGGAACCGGCCGGAAGGCGCGGCAGGAAGGTGAAGGAGCGGATACGTGCAGAGTGATGCAGAGGTGCGAAGTGGCGCAAGGAGCGGCGATGCTGGGAGCGGCGCGCCGGGAGGATTCCGGGTGATGTCGCCCGGAAGAGCCCTCGCCCCGCTGAAGGGGCTGCTTGCCGTCATGGCGCTCGGAGCCTGCCAGATCGGGGTCGAGGGGATCGACCGGCCTCCGGCGGGCAGCGCCCCGGTCATGATCGGAACCTTTCCCGGCTTTCAGGGCCTGATGAACACGGCCCGCGCCGGCCCGGGGCTGAACCCGCTGTCCTACAATGCGAAACTCGCAGCGGCAGCACAGGTCCATGCCGACGACATGTCCGCCAACAATTTCTTCAGCCATGTGGGCTCCGATGGCAGCAGTTTTGCGCAGCGCATAGTTGCGCAGGGCTACAACTATGCCTGGGCTGCGGAAAACATCGCCCAGGGTCAGGTCAGCGAGGCGGAGGTGTTCGCCGACTGGATGAACTCCGCGTCGCACCGGGCCAACATCCTGTCGGCCGAGCCGACCGAATTCGGCCTGGCATGGGCTCCGGGCAACTACTGGGTGCTCGAACTGGCCCGGCCGCTGCCCTGAATCAGCCCCCCCGGACCAGTGGCGCGCCGTTCACCCAGACGGCGCGCACCGCCCGCTCGTCGCCCATCATGATGGTGGGAAAGAGCTGCTCCCAGAAGCTTTCCGCCCGTGCCGCGCGCTGGGCGATCGCCGGGGTCGAGGCCAGGTCGAGGATCACCAGGTCGGCTTCCATCCCCGGGGCGAGGTTGCCGATACATCCCTCCAGCCGCAGCGCCCTGGCCGAGCCCTGCGTGGCCAGCCACCACAGCTGTGCCGGGTGCAGGGCGCTGCCGCGCAGCTGCCCGATCTCGTAGGCTGCCGCCATGGTGCGCAGCATCGAGAACGACGAGCCGCCGCCGGTATCGGTGGCCAGCCCGATGCGCTGACCCTCGGCCGTCAGCCCGGCCATGTCGAACAGGCCGGAGCCGATGAAGCTGTTCGATGTCGGACAGTGGATCAGCGCCGCCCCGACCTCGCGCAGCCGGGCGCGTTCGCGCCCGGTCAGGTGGATCGCATGACCGTAGAGCGCGTTTTCGCCCAAAAGGCCGAAGCGCTCGTAGCTGTCCAGATAGTCGCGCGCCTCGGGAAAGAGCCTGCGCACCCAGTCGATTTCCGGCAGCTGCTCGGACAGGTGGGTCTGCATCGGGCACTCCGGGTGCTCGGCCCAGAGCGCGCCCAGCGCCTCCAGCTGTTCGGGCGTCGAGGTGGGGGCGAAGCGAGGTGTGATCACGTAAGACAGCCGGTCCTTCCCGTGCCACTTTTCCAGCAGGCGCCTGCTGTCGTCATAGGCGCTCTGCGCGCTGTCCAGCAGGCCTTCGGGCGCGTTGCGGTCCATGCAGGTCTTGCCAGCGAGGGCGCGCAGCCCGCGCGCGCGGGCCTCGGAAAAGAAGGCATCGACGCTTTCGGGGTGAACGGTGCAGAAGCTGGCCACCGTGGTAGTGCCGCAGGCCAGCACCAGGTCGAGATAGCGCGCTGCGGTCTCGGCCGCGAAACGCGCATCGCCGAAGCGCATTTCCTCGGGGAAGGTATAGCTGTTCAGCCAGTCGATCAGCTGCTTTCCCCAGCTGGCGATGATCGCCGTCTGCGGATAGTGCACATGGGCGTCCACGAAGCCGGCGCTGATCAGCGCCTCGCCATGATCGTGGATCTGCGCGCGCGGGTGGGCGCGGCGCAGGTCGTCTGCTTCGCCCACGGCGACGATACGGCCCTCCCGCACCACCACGCCGCCGCGCCGGCGCCAGGTCGCGGCCGCTTCCGGGGGGGTCGCGAACGGGTCGGCGTCAAAGGCCAGGGTCTGCCCCAGGAGCAGCTGGGCGTCGGTCATGGCAAGGTTTCCTCCGCGGCCACTCTAGGGGGCCGGGCGCGCGTGGTAAATCTCCAGATTTCATCTGTTTTCCGGAAGCACTATTGCCTATTGTGGCGGTTGTCGCGGCGCGAACGAAGGATGGATTGATGACCGAGACGCCCCCCCTCCGGGACGAGCGCGAGGAAGCGGACTACGCGCTTGATTCGGGCATCGTGCAGGCGGTGCTCGAAGCGGTCGAGCGCGGCGACAGGCAGGCGCTTTCCTCCCTGCTCGACGGCATGCACCCGGCCGACATCGCCGACCTGCTCGAACAGATCAGCGACAGCGACCGGGCCCGGCTCGTGGAGCTTTGCGGCCGCGACCTGGACGGCGAGATCCTCTCGGAACTCGACGAGGGCGTTCGCGAGGATGTGATCGGCACGATGGACCCGGACGCGCTCGCCGATGCGATGCGCGCGCTGGAAAGCGACGATGTCGTGGACATCATCGAGGATCTGGACGCCCCGCAGCAGGAAGCCATCCTCGAGGCGCTGGACGATGCCGACCGGATCGCCGTCGAGCGGGCGATGACCTATCCGGAATATTCCGCCGGCCGGCTGATGCAGCGCGAGGTGGTGGCGGTGCCCGAGCACTGGACGGTGGGGCAGGCGATCGATCACCTGCGCGCCGCCGCCAGCCTGCCCGAACAGTTCTATCACCTGTTCCTCGTCAACCCGCGGATGGAGCCGGTGGGCTATGTCACCCTGGGCCGGCTGCTGTCATCGCGGCGCGAGGTGGCGCTGAAGGACATCACCGAGGACAGTTTCCGCACCTTCGATGCCACCGAAGACGAGGAGAACATCGCCTATGCCTTCAACCACTATCACCTGATCTCGGCCCCGGTGGTCGATGCCGACGGCCGCCTTGTCGGCATGATCACCATCGACGATGCCATGCAGGTGCTCGACGAAGAGCACGAGGAGGACATGATGCGCCTGGCCGGCGTGGGCGAGGGCTCGATGGCCGACAACGTGACCGAGACCACGCGCCAGCGCTTCCCCTGGCTGGCGGTCAACCTTGCCACGGCAATCCTGGCTTCGGCGGTGATCGCGCTGTTCGAGGACACGATCTCCCGCTATGTGGCGCTGGCGGTGCTGATGCCGATCATCGCCTCCATGGGCGGCAATGCCGGCACGCAATCTCTGACGGTCGCCGTGCGCGCTCTGGCGACGCGCGACCTGACCGGCTCCAACGTCTGGCGGGTGATCCGGCGCGAGGTGATGGTCGGGCTGGCCAACGGCCTGGCCTTCGCCGTGATCATGGGGCTGGTCGGGGTCTTCTGGTTCGGGGTTCCCATGCTGGGGGCGGTGATCGCCCTGGCGATGGTGATAAATCTGGTGATCGCCGGGCTGGCCGGCATCATCATTCCGGTGCTCCTGGACAGGGCCGGGGTGGATCCGGCGCTGGGCTCCGGCGCCTTCGTCACCACGGTGACCGACGTGGTGGGGTTCTTCGCCTTTCTCGGTCTGGCAAGCTGGCTGCTGCTGTGAGCGGCGCTGTGCAGATCGCGGCCCGGAAGGCGGCGGCGCGCAGGGCTGCCCTTGCCCGGCGCAAGGCCGCGCAGGACGCGGGGGCGGCACGGCGCGCGAACGAATGCCTGCTGGAGCTCCTGGCCCCCCATCTGGGCCGGCCCGTGTCGGGCTACATGCCGATCCGGACCGAAATCGACCCGCGGCCGGCGATGCGGGAGCTGGCCCGCCACGGCCCGGTCGGCGTGCCGGTGATCCAGGGTCCCGGCCTGCCGCTCGAATTCCACAGGTGGACGCCGGAGGCGGAAATGAGAAAGGGGCCGTTCGGCGCCCCGGTTCCGGCACGCGCCGAGCCGCTGGAGCCCGGGGTGGTGATCCTGCCGCTGGTCGCCTTCGATGCGCGCGGCTGCCGGCTGGGCTACGGCGGCGGCTTCTATGACCGCACGCTGGAGCGCCTGCGCGCCTGCCGCCCGCTGCTCGCTGTCGGCCTTGCCTATGCTGCGCAGCAGGCCGATGAACTGCCCGTCGAGGACACCGATCAGCCGATGGATGCGGTCGTCACCGAAGCCGGTGCGACCTGGTTCGGCCCCGACCCCCTGGCGGCTTTCCTCTGAAATCTTCCTCCCGGATTATTCCCTCCGGGAACCTCCCGCCGGAGGTGGCCCCGCGGAGGCCGCTGCCGCCGGCCCGCCTCTCTTGCAACCGGGCGCGGCGGTCTTTAGGGCAGGGGAAATGAAGATCCTGTTTCTCGGAGATGTGGTCGGGCGCAGCGGCCGGCGGGCGATTGCCGGGTGTCTGCCGGCGCTGCGCGCGCGGCTGGGGCTCGATTTCGTGGTGGTGAACGGCGAGAACGCTACCAACGGCGCCGGGCTGAGCGGCGCGCACGCGAAGCTGCTGCTGGAGGCCGGGGCCGACTGCATCACGCTCGGCGATCACGCCTTCGATCAGAAGGACATGCTGCAGTTCATCGAGACCGAGCCGCGCATCCTGCGGCCGCTCAACTTTGCCAGATCCGCGCCGGGCAAGGGCGCACGGGTGTTCGAGGTTGCGGGCGGGCGCAGGCTGCTGGTCGCCCAGGTGCTGGGGCAGGTGTTCATGAAGCGCCCCTTCGACGATCCGTTCTCGGCGCTCGATGCGGTGCTGCGCGCCCATCCGCCGGGGGGAATGGTCAATGCCGCGCTGGTCGATGTCCATGCCGAGGCCACTTCGGAAAAGATGGCGCTGGGGCATTTCTGCGACGGGCGCGCCAGCGTGGTGGTGGGCACCCATACCCATGTGCCCACGGCTGATGCGATGATCCTGCCCGGCGGCACCGCCTACCAGAGCGATGCCGGCATGTGCGGCGACTACAATTCGGTGATCGGAATGGACAGGGAGGAACCCCTGCGCCGCTTTGTCACCGGCATGGGCAGGGGGCGTTTCGAGCCGGCCCGGGGCGAGGCGACGCTTTGCGGTCTTTTCGTCGAGACCGACGACCGCACCGGAAGGGCGACGAGAGTCGGGATGTTGCGCGACGGGGGCGCGCTATCATCCTCCCTTCCCTGAATCATGTCGCGCGAAGGCGGTGGCGGTCTCGGGCTTCCCGGCCCATGTCTCCCCGGCCCATGTCTCCCCGGCCCATGTCTCCCCGACCAATGTGTCTCCGGCCATGCGAAAACGGCCATGCGAAAACTGGGCGCCGGAGCCTCCGGCGGGAGCCTTCGCCGACAGGTGCCGGCAGAAGACGCCCGGTTCAGTCGATCCGGTAGGGCAGGATGCCGCGCTCGTTGGCATCCACGCTCAGGCGCCGCTCCAGCGGCGGGACCGAGCGCTGGTGACAGCCGCGGCGTTCGCAGATGCGGCAGGAAATGCCGATCGGCTCGAAGGCCTGCGGGTTTGTCAGATCGAGGTCGTCGGCATAGATCAGCCGATCGGCATGGGTGATCTCGCAGCCCAGCCCGATCGCGTAGCGGCGCACCGGCGCCCGGAACGAGCCGCCGGGCTTGGACACGTCGCGCGCCAGGCACAGGTAGCGCACCCCGTCGGGCGTTTCTGCCAGCTGGCGCAGGAACCGCCCCGGGGTTTCGAAGGCCTGGTGCACGTTCCACAGCGGGCAGGCGCCGCCGAAGCGGGCGAACTGCAGCCGGGTGGCGGAGTGGCGCTTGGTGATGGTGCCGGCCTGATCGACGCGCACGAAGAAAAAGGGGATGCCCTTCGCGCCGGGGCGCTGGAGCGTGGACAGCCGGTGCGCCACCTGCTCGATCGAGGCGCCGAAGATGTCGGCCAGGCGTTCGAGGTCGTGGCGGGTCTCCTCTGCCGCTTCCTGGAAGACCCGGTAGGGCATGAGCGCGGCGCCGGCGAAATAGTTGGCCAGCCCGATCCTGGCGATGGCGCGGGCCTCGTCGCTGTGAAAGCGGGCCAGGTCGAGCGTGGCGTCCAGCAGCTCTCCGTGGGCCAGCAGCGCCAGCTGGTGCAGCATCTGGAAGCGCCGGGTGGATGCGGCGGCGGTGGCCGACAGCCGGAGCGTTGCCGTGGCCGGATCGTAGCGGCGCAGCAGTGGCCCGGCGGCGGTGGCGATGGTGACGCCCAGCCGCCCGAGCGCCTCGGCCGCGGCGGTTTCCGGGTCGCCTCGCCGGCCGTCGGGGGCCGCGAAATGCTCGGCGGCGCGGTCCACGGCATCGATGTAGTTGTCGCAGTAGTGGAAGAAGTCGCGCACCTCCTCCCAGGGGCTGGGGCGCAGCGTGCCGCCCTCGCGCCCCAGCGCCTCGTCCAGCGAGGCGAGCCGCTCGTGGCTCTGCCGGTAGGCGCGGTGCAGCTCCAGGAAGGCGCGCGCCAGCAGCGGCGCGTTGGAGGCGACCAGCCGCAGGTCGGCCAGCGGCGGGCTGGCCTCGGCCAGGACCGGATCTGCCAGCGCCTCGCGCATGTCGATCACCATGCGCTCGCTGTCGCCGGTGGCAAGCTCGGTCACGTCCAGGCCGAATTCCTGGGCCAGGGCGAGCACCACCGCAGTGGAGACCGGGCGGTTGTTGTTTTCCATCTGGTTCAGATAGGGCAGCGACACCCCGAGCCTGGCGGCAAATGCCTTCTGCGTCAGCCCCAGCCGGGTGCGTATTTCGCGCATCTTCGCGCCGGCATAGAGTTTCCGGGTAGCCATCCTGCCTGCCTCTGCAAGTGCCTGTCTTTGCAAGTTTGCCCCTGGTCAGGGTAGCCTTTGCAAAGCGGCTCAGGCAATCCCCTTTGCCCGTTCGCGCCAGATCACCAGCAGGATCGACAGGAGCGACAGCCCCGACACCGCCAGCATCAGCGCCAGAAGCGGCATCGCCCCGCGTCCCGGTCCGAGCAGCGAGCCCGCCCAGGCGGACAGCGCCGCCCCGCCGCCGACCATGATGCTGCCCCCGAGCCCCGAGGCCGAACCGGCCAGATGCGGGCGCACCGACAGCATCCCGGCATTGGCGTTGGGCAGCACCATGCCGTTGCCCAGCCCCATCACGATCATGGCGCCGAAGAAGATGTTCGCGCCGCCCGCTCCGGAGGCGAACAGCAGCGTCGGCAGGCCGATTCCGGCCAGGGTCAGCAGGGCGCCGGCAAGCACCATTTTGTTGACCCCGAACCTGGTGGAATAGCGCCCCGACAGGTAGTTGCCGATCATGTAGCCCAGCCCCGGTGCGCCGAAATACAGGCCCAGTTCGGTCGGCGACAGGGCGAATACCTCGGTGCCGACGAAAGGCGCTCCGCCGAGGTAGGCGAAGAAGGCCCCGGCGGCGAAGGCGGCGGCCATGCAGTAGCCCCAGAAGCGCGGCGACAGCAGCAGTTCCGGATACTGCCGGAACTGGGCGGCGAAGCTGGCCGAAGGCCGACGGTTGGTTTCCCCCAGGTCTGCCCAGATCAGCCAGAAGGTCAGGATGCCGAGGCCGAGAAAGACCAGAAAGCTGGCCTGCCATCCGAACAGCTCGTCCAGCAGCCCGCCGAGCGCCGGGGTGAGCATCGGCACGACCGCCATCCCCATCGTTATGTAGCCGATCATCGAGGCGGCCCGGTCCTGTTCGGAGATGTCGCGGGCGATCGCCCGGGTCAGCACCATGGTGACGCTGATGGCGGCCTGCAGCATGCGGAAGAAGAGGAAGGTTCCGGCGCCGGGCGCCAGCAGGCAGCCGGCGGTGGCCAGAACGAAGATTCCGACCCCCCACAGCAGCACCGGGCGCCGGCCGAAGCGGTCGGACAGCGGGCCGATGATGATCTGCAGGGCCCCGACCGCCCCGAGATACAGCGCCACCGAAAGCTGCATGACCCGGTAGTCGGTGCCGAAATGCGCGGCCATCTTCGGCAGGCTGGGCAGGAACATGTTCATCACCATCGCCGCCATGCCGGTGATCAGCACCAGCGTGCCGACATGGGGGGGCGTGTTCCGGTTCAGGAAGATCGTTTCACCTGCAACGGCCATGTCCTGCCCTTACGCCTGCCCGTGCGGCTTGTCCATACTTGCCGGTGCCGCGCGCTTGCGCCCCGCCCGCACCGCCGGCGGATGACGCGCCGATCCGTGCGATGATTTCCCGTGCGATAATTTGCAATTATTCGATATTCATCGTGACAGTGAAAATAGGTTTGCAAATCTCCCGGTTTCTCCTTTCTGCCGGCACCGGCTCTTGCTAGGCTGGCCCGAAAGCTCGGGAGCGCCGCCATGAACGACATCCTGCAGGAACTCGATTCCCGTCGCGCCCAGGCCCGCCTGGGCGGCGGGCAGAGGCGCATCGACGCCCAGCACGCCCGCGGCAAGCTCACCGCGCGCGAGCGCATCGAGCTGCTGCTCGACGAGGGCAGCTTCGAGGAATTCGACATGTTCGTCACCCACCGCTGCACCGATTTCGGCATGGAGAAGCAGAAGATCGCCGGCGACGGGGTGGTGACGGGCTGGGGCACCATCAACGGCCGGATGGTCTATGTGTTTTCCCAGGACTTCACCGTCTTCGGCGGCTCGCTGTCGGAAACCCATGCCCGGAAGATCTGCAAGATCATGGACATGGCGATGCAGAACGGCGCCCCCGTCATCGGCATCAACGATTCGGGCGGCGCCCGAATCCAGGAGGGCGTGGCCAGCCTTGCGGGTTATGCCGAGGTGTTCCAGCGCAACATCCTGGCTTCGGGCGTCATCCCCCAGATCAGCGTCATCATGGGGCCCTGCGCGGGCGGCGCGGTCTATTCCCCGGCGATGACCGACTTCATCTTCATGGTGAAGGATACCTCCTACATGTTCGTCACCGGCCCCGACGTGGTGAAGACGGTGACAAACGAACAGGTCACCGCCGAGGAGCTGGGCGGTGCTGCGACCCACACGAAGAAATCCTCGGTCGCCGACGGGGCCTTCGAGAACGATGTCGAGGCGCTCTCCGAGATCCGCCGGCTGGTGGACTTCCTGCCGCTCAACAACCGCGAAAAGCCCCCCGTGCGCCCCTTCTTCGACGACCCCGAGCGGGTCGAGCCCAGCCTCGACACGCTGGTGCCCGACAACCCCAACCAGCCCTACGACATGAAGGAGCTGATCCTGAAGGTCGCCGACGAGGGGGATTTCTACGAGATCCAGGAGGAGTTCGCGAAGAACATCGTCACCGGCTTCATCCGGCTGGAGGGGCGCACGGTGGGGGTGGTGGCCAACCAGCCGCTGGTGCTGGCCGGCTGCCTGGACATCGACTCCAGCCGCAAGGCAGCGCGCTTCGTGCGGTTTTGCGATGCCTTCGAGATCCCTATCCTGACCTTCGTCGATGTGCCCGGCTTCCTGCCCGGCACGGCGCAGGAATACGGCGGCGTCATCAAGCACGGCGCCAAGCTCCTGTTCGCCTATGGCGAGGCCACCGTGCCGAAAGTGACGGTGATTACCCGCAAGGCCTATGGCGGCGCCTATGACGTGATGGCCTCCAAGCACCTGCGCGGCGATTTCAACTACGCCTGGCCCTCGGCCGAGATCGCGGTGATGGGCGCCAAGGGCGCGGTGGAGATCCTCTACCGTTCGGAGCTGAACGATCCCGAAAGGATCGCCGAACGCACGAAGGAATACGAGGAACGCTTCGCCAACCCCTTCGTGGCGGCCGAGCGCGGCTTCATCGACGAGGTGATCATGCCCCATTCCACCCGCCGCCGCGTCTGCCGCGCCTTCGCCTCCCTGCGCAACAAGAGCCTGAAGAACCCGTGGAAGAAGCACGACAACATGCCTCTGTGAACCGGGGTGCCGGCGGGGAGGTCCTGCTGCCCTCGGGGCGCAGGGTGCGGTTGTTCGAGGTGGTGCGCGGCCTGGCCGGCGCCCCCGAAAGCTGGGCTTTCCGCTTCGTGGATGCCGCGCTCGGCCCCGAGATCGACTTCGAGGCGCTGGAGCCGGATCTGGCGCTGCTCTGCCGCGAGATCGCTCTGCCGGCGCTCGGGCCGGGCGTCGGGCGGGTGGTGATCTCCCTGGCCGACCGCGAGACCCCCTTCGGCGCACCCGCCCCCGAGGCGGTGCAGCTGTTCGAGGCCTATCGGGTGGCCGGCGAGGGCAGCTGCGAATGGGAGCCCTTCTGATGGCCCTGCCGCCGATGACAAAGCACCGCGGCTTTCCCGGGCGCCTGCCCGGCACCGACTTTCAGTTCACCATCCGCCGGGCCAATCCGCGCGGGGTCACGCCGCTGATCCGGCGCGAGCGCCACGCCGACCGCAGGCCTGCCGACCGGCGCGCCGATGCCGCCTTCATGGCCGCGTTGTGGGAATATTTCGGCGAGGAACCCTTCGTGCGCGGCAATCTTGATGCCGGGCGGCTGTCCTGGCTGTTCGGGCGCGAGGTGGTCCCGGCCGAAGATCCGTTCGACCCGCGCTCCTACGATTCCATGCTGAGGATCGATGTCGCGCAGGCGCGGGCCTCCTTCCCGGAGCTGTTCGAGGGGGAGGAGTAGGCGTGTTTCTGCCCGTCGGCTCGCGCGAATGGCGAATTTTGGCCGAAACCGGCCGTCGGCCGTCGGCACCCTGTGCAGGGGCGGAAACCTCGGGCATGCTGTTGTTTGCGGCAGGTCCTTCCAACGATGCGCCTGTTGCGAATTGTCAAGACCGTTACCCTTCCCCTTCAGGGGGGTCCGGCCGACTTCCGGTCGGCCCCCCCTGTCCGGTCGGCCCCTCCTGTCCCTGTCCGCCTGCCGGGCCGCGCCGAAAAGCGTTGCCGTGGCGGCGTTCCGCCGGTTCGCCGCCGGCGGGGGGAAAATATTTTGCATTCCGGGTGCAATTGCTGTCATCTGTGGGCAGGACATCTCAGAAGAAAGGCAGAGAAGCATGCGAGGGAAGATCTGGATCGGTGCGCTGGCCAGCCTGCTGGCGCTTTCGGCCTGCGGGGAAACCCCGCTGGAACAGGTGCTGTACGGGGCCGGCGCCGGGGCGATCGGAGCGCGTGCCATCGGCGGCGATGCCGCCACGGGAGCGCTCGTGGGCGCCGGTGTCAACGTCTATTGCCAGAACACCGACGATCTGTGCTGATCATCCGCTGAAGGCGCGCCCTGCCGGCGCACCGGAACGCGGATCATGTTGCGGCTGCCGGGGCCATGCTCCGGCGGCCGTTTTCGTCTTGCAGCCACCGGCGGCGCGCTGGCGTGCCGGGATTCGGGTGGATGCCTCCCTGCGGCCGCCCGGAAGGCGGCACCCGGGCCGGCCGGGGCGGCGGAGATGACGGGAAGGGAATGAGATGTTCGAGAAGATCCTGATCGCCAACCGCGGAGAGATCGCCTGCCGCGTCATCAGGACGGCACGGAAGATGGGGATCGGGACGGTGGCCGTCCATTCAGACGCCGATCGTGGTGCGCTGCATGTGCAGATGGCCGACGAGGCGGTGCACATCGGCCCGCCGCCTGCCAGC
>Ga0256839_1002477_pt1 | contig 20437 bp, 15 predicted proteins | sample 354166metaG_FD_185968 | JGI IMG/M metagenome (GOLD analysis project Ga0256839, IMG submission 185968) | Hydrothermal vent microbial communities from Mid Atlantic Ridge, Atlantic Ocean - 354-166 | ecosystem: Environmental > Aquatic > Marine > Hydrothermal vents | place: Atlantic Ocean: Mid... | reverse complement strand
GGTGTCCCTGCGTACCGCCACCGAACTGGAGAATGGAGTCATCACCAAAGATGCTCACCAGCGCAGGCATGTGCCATACGTGGATACCGCCCGATGCCACGGCAAATACACCCGGCATTGAGCCCCAATCCTGATCAAAGAAAATACCCCTGGAACGATCTTCAGGGATGAAAGATTCACGCAGTAAATCCACAAAACCCAAAGTAGAAGCACGATCGCCTTCCAATTTGCCCACAACCGTACCAGTGTGCAGATGATCACCACCCGACAGACGCAGACACTTGGCCAATACGCGGAAGTGAATACCATGCTTGGGATTACGGTCGATTACTGCATGCATTGCACGATGAATATGCAACAGCATACCGTTCTTGCGACACCATTTGGCCAAACCGGTGTTAGCCGTAAAACCACCGGTCAAGAAGTCATGCATGATGATGGGCTGACCCAGCTCTTTAGCAAACTCAGCACGCTCATACATATCTTCAGGCGTGTTAGCCGTCACGTTCAGATAATGACCTTTCACTTCACCTGTTTCAGCTTGCGCCTTTTCAACCGCTGCAGCCACAAACTCGAAACGATTCCGCCAGCGCATAAACGGCTGACAGTTAACGTTTTCATCATCTTTGGTTAAATCCAGACCGCCACGCAAACACTCATAGACTGCACGACCGTAGTTTTTCGCCGACAAACCTAATTTAGGCTTGATTGTCGCACCCAGCATCGGGCGACCGTATTTGTTCAATTTGTCACGTTCAACCTGGATACCACTGGGCGGGCCCATGCAGGTTTTCACGAATGCAATGGGAAAACGAATGTCTTCAAGACGCAGGTATCTCAGTGCTTTAAAGCCAAACACATTACCCACCAATGAAGTCAACACATTGACAATGGAACCTTCCTCGAAAAGATCGAGCGGGTAAGCAATGAACGTGTAGAAGCTTTCTTTATCTCCTGGTACATCTTCAATACGGTACGCGCGACCTTTGTAGAATTCCATATCGGTCAACAATTCGGACCATACTGTACTCCACGTTCCCGTTGAAGATTCCGCAGCAACAGCAGCTGCCGCTTCTTCACGAGGTACACCTTCCTGTTGTGTTACCTTGAAGCACGCCAACAGATCCGTATCCAAAGGTACGTAGTCCGGCGCCCAATACAGGTCACGATACTCTTTTACACCAGCATCATATTTTTTAGCCATAGTCAGTTCACTCCTGCTGTGCTTGTTTAAATTCCTCGGAGCCAAGACTAACGATGCGTCAACATTAAGGCCAATTGATAGTTTGAATCTTATTCATTCATAATCATCAATGATGCAGCAACGCATACCTCATCGACTAAAACAGTCACAATACCGTCATCCGTGATAACAAATAGTTCCAACACATTGATATTTCAATAAAATAAGGCAGTCGCGTTAACTTTTCAGGTCTTAATGGCACTCGTGGCATCATATAAGGGATTGTTAACCCTAAATTAAACTTAACTCCTGCTTATAGAGTGCAAGATATTGATTCGTAGTCCGAAAGGCCGATACTGCTACACTAATCGAGAGAATGATGCGGGCGAGGCTTCTCATTGCGCAAAAAATGCATTGCAATACGAGCCTGCTGTAGTACCATCAGAATAGTCTAATGTTCTTAATTTGATTAGCGGGGGTAAAACACGATGAACGAAGATTATTACGCTGCCATTGATAAAATGGAAAAAGCCAGCGTTTCCCGTGAATACATTGTCGGCTGGGCCAGCGGTTTTTTACAAAACCCCAAAGTGGAAGAGCAGCGGGTAAATGATGCCTACGAAGCAGGTTATACGGATGGCCAAACCAAAAACGATGGTAATTTTTCTGCCTGGAAAAACAAATAACGCAGCAAGACTAACTATTCTCATCGGCACGATTATACCAGCGACGCGCCTCAATCTCATTTTTGTCCACGCCTTGGCCGTTTTCATACATCATACCCAGCGTCATTTGTGCGCCGGGCAAACCCTGCTCAGCGGCACGATGAAACCATTCCAATGCGGCGGTTTCATTTTTTCCCATACCCTCGCCGTAAAGATACATTACCCCCAGCCCATGCTGCGCGTAAGCATGCCCCTGGTTAGCAGCAGCCCTCATCCATTGAACACCCAGCTCAGCATTTTTTACCCGCCCCAAACCGTTTTGGAACATCATGCCCATGCGATATTGCGCCTCAGCAATACCACCATCTGCCAACGGTGAAAGTAGACGCAGAGCACTGGTAAAGTCTTTAGCTTCGAATGCAGCGATACCGCTTTGCAAATCAAAATCAATGTCATTCATGCGCATGTCCCGGAATGGCCCGTGTAATTGAAATCATCGGCAGCAATAGTACGAATGTTGCGATACCGTAAATACAGAATCAAAATTATACTATGTATACACTAGTAGGGCCTGTTGAGAGTTCATATAAGTCGCTATAGATAACAACAGCTCGTGACCAAAAATAGTTTGATCGTTTCGCTTTACTGCGAATCAAAGTGCCACCTGATTACCCACAATGCACAGCCACATTGGATAAATTAAACACCCGAGCCTCTTGCAAAACCCCAAACACGAGACAAATATCAATGGCTTACGGTGCTGCATCGGGTGTAAGCCATTGATTGTTGATTGTTGATTGTCATGAAATAGTTTTGCAAGAGGCTCACCCATATACTCAATTTGTTACACGCAAGAACTAAACTCACCCTACCAGGATATTGACGTAGTGAAGAAAACTGACCGCATCGGGTGACACTGTTTCATGTGGATATTCATGTTTACAGGGACAGCAGCATCCACAAAGCGCCACTAATGCGGGTACAAGCATCACGTTTATAGAGGAAATGCGCCACGACAACAGTGGGGTATACGTTATCGTGGCACTGGAAAATGACGTGTTATGGTTTTATTGTTGATGCCAGAGCCGTATTTTTGTGAGTTTTCTTTATCATTTCATCAACTTATGGCCAATTACCAACAACCTCTAGATGGGAGAAAAATATGCCCGTTCGCCTTAAAACCCGCTGGCACCATTCAAAACGCTCAGCGCGAAACCGTGAAGGTTCACAGCGCACCAAGACGCAGGAGAATCTGTGCAGCGTTGCGGCCATTAATATCTGGAAACTGGCAAAAGAGGCTTTCTCTCGCATGGAAAATGAAAACTTTCGTTTTCGCGAAGACAGTCAAGCCATTGATGTAACTGCCGAATTTTGTATTTTTATGCTACATATCACCGACAGAATGATTTATGGCACACTGAACGAAGAAGAGCGTGAATCGTTGATCAATGGTATCGCAAAAGAAATTACGTCAACCATTGAAAACAATCAAATTGACCTGTTAGGGCCAGGTGATTATCAAACGGTATTTATTGACAAGCTTAATGATCGACTGGCCAATTATGCCGAATGCGGCTTTGATGAAGACGGCCCAGCCTATGATTTTTTACGTTATCTGGCAAAAAATGTCGCAGACATTATGTCGCTCAGTGACGACAAGTGGGTGCTGGAGCAGGTGATGGATATCGAAGCCCCGGAACTGGTGCAGCGTATCCAGCCAATGGTACGTGATGTATTCAGCCTCAAAAATGATTAGTTTTGCATCACACCATCTGAATTAGAAACAAAATAAATAAGCCCACAACCACCATAATCATCAGATAATTCAACCAATCTTTGCTGCTGCCTTTGGGAGCATTTTTTACCGCATGACGCATGCCAGGGAAGATAAAAAGCAACATGGCGCCCAGCAGAATCGCAGAACCAATTTGTATCCAGTCCATAATTATCTCTCAGCAAAAATATTCAGCAAAAAAAAGCCCCGATCAACCGGGGCTTTTTCGATTCAAAGAAACGATATTAATCGTTACTGTTAAACGCGCCCAAAATATGCAACAGCGCCTGAAACATGTTAACAATCGACAAAAACAAACCAGCCGTTGCCATGATGTAATTGGTTTCACCGCCGTTAACCATGGACGAGGTCTGAAACAGAATGAATCCACTCATAATCATAATGACCGCAGCACTCACAGCCAGGGACAGGACTGGAATATTCAAGAAAATATTCAGCAGGGATGCACCGATTACAACAAACAGACCAACCATCAGGAAACCAGCCATGAAGCTGAAGTCCTTACGTGTAGTCAGAGCATAAGCCGACAGCCCCAAGAAAATAGCGCCCGTACCACCTAACGCTGTCATCACAATGCTGGGATTAACCGCCAAATAATAATTCAGCACAGGGCCCAGGCCCAGGCCGAGTAAACCGGTAATGCCGAAAATAACCGGGATGCCCATAGCAGAATTTGCTGTACGCGGCAAAACAAACCACAACATCACAATGGCAACAACAGTCGCACCTAATGCCATGCCCTGTGAAAGATTCATCATTACGCCTACAGCGGCAGTACCTGCGCTGAACAACAATGTCATTGACAGCAAGGTGTATGTATTGCGAATGAGTTTGTTGGTGGCCAACGTCGATGTAGACGTGTGGGTAGCAACAGAGTAATTTTGGTTCATCAGGGGTAAACCTCCACGGTTTGGTTTGTCATTTATTTCAAACTTTAAAGTATCGTACACATTAGACTTATCTGGAATTATAAGTTCCGTCTATGCATGGGTCAAACCTGTTTTTACTAGCTGGCAATACCCTCGGTGATTCAGTATCATTGCCCGCCTCGCCCGAGATGAGGGTGAAAAGTCCCATTTCAAGGGTTTAATCCCATTCTGTTCATGGTGTTATAGGCGCAACTATGCGCGCGTCTATCATTACAGAATAGGGGTTACGGCGAGAACACACAACGGAGAGCTGGCTGAGTGGTCGAAAGCGGCGGTCTTGAAAACCGTTGACGGGAAACCGTCCGGGGGTTCGAATCCCTCGCTCTCCGCCATATTATCAATGACTTACGCCACCCTATTCTTGGGTGTCGATCGACAAAATAGACCTTTTAGGATGCCCAAAATCACTTTAGATATTCGTAAAGTATGTCTGATGTGCTTTCAGCATATTGAAAAAAACCCCCAAATACAGCTCTTCATCATTTCCAAAGAACAATTTCAAACCGAACCTCTCATCGTCGCAATTTGATTTTCCGCAGTTTATTTTTGGTACAAGTGAGGGAGTGGTCATTTTCAAACTGGCAAGCCAGCTTGTGATCGGCATCCTGCCAGCCCAGGGTAACAGGCACCTTGCGACCAGATTCGGCAAACTCGGGGTCTGTGATATTGATATTGGAAACGTTGTTGCGATAAGAAATCTTAAATGATCCATCATCTTTAAAGCTAAACAAGATGGCCTTCGTTGTATAACTGATATCCGCCATACCAATATTCCGAGAAACATCAGTAGACTGGCACTCCACTCGCTCTTCTCTGTCCTCACACAGGGTAAGTGAAGAAGGGAGATATTCCACGGAGTTATTGCCTTTTTTCCAGCCGCCAGCCAACACCTTTTCTTTAGTGGATTTAATTTCTGGTGGAGGTGGTGGCGGGGGTGGAAGAGATGGTACGGGTACAGGTTTGGCTTTTTTTGCTGCGGCTATGCGACGCGCCTGCGCAGCTGATTTTTGTGCTTTGGTGACTCGCTTAATACCTTCGGCAGCACTACTGTAACCACCCGCCAGCGCCCGCTTGTACCAATTGAGGGCTTCACCATAATTTCTTAATGTACCCTGACCATTTTCAGATAAGGTACCGAGATAATATTCAGCACGCGCATATTTTTCCTGGGCTGATTTTTTAAACCAGTCATATGCTTTTTTATAATTTTTACTAACGCCTTTTCCATCCAAATAAGCCCGGCCAACCTTGTAAGCCGCTTTTTTATCATTTTGTTTCGCGGCCTTACTATACCATTCGAATGCCTTTTTGATATCTTTGCTAGTACCCTTGCCCTTCTCAAACATTTCACCCATGGCATATTGTGACTTTGTATCACCCTGCTCTGCCTTGAGAAACACCCTTTTGAATTTTTCTTCCCAGATATAATCATCATCAATCGCAGCGTAGACTTGCGGGAAAAAACCGGTAGCGATAATTAACAATGTAATCCCAAAAAAAAATTTCATGAAGCATTCTCTTGGTAATAACCGATACTGATGAGGGTATATACCTACCCCCATACTATCGGCGACTAATTAGGGGGACTTTAATAACGAAGCGCATTTTTACTTATGTTACCGAGCGTTAGTGAACTTGTTTCCAATAGTGGTTTAAAAGAGAGTTACCCATTATAAGGGGCCCGGAATATAAAATAAGTTTAACCGTCAAGGGGTTCAGTCGCTGCGTGGAAAATACAGCCTGTGCGCAAACAATGATCCAGCCATTCTCCTAAAAACTGGTTAATTTGCCATTTTTCGTTACGCTGAAACATGTCCTGATTCGGGTAGTTATAACGTGCGCTAAGACGGTGTTTGTGTTGAAAAGCCAGCACCTCGCTGACGCCCGCATCATAATAGTTACGAATTTTCATATGTAAACCCGGCAGCCAAGGCTCTTGTCCCGTTGAATATTGCAGATGTAACGAAAAGGTTTTTGTGTATTTACTGGCTTCCAAAATGCGTAGGGATAGCTGCATCCCGTTTGCATCTTGTACGATGATCGCTGTTTCCAGTTCAAACAAAGCAGGTACTACACGGGCGAGTTTCCTGAAATTTGCTTCGTGCAGGGCAGTAGCGTTATGCCGTTTACGTTTGGCGATAAGAAAGGGATGCATCATAACAACATATTTTAAACCCGTATTTTAATACCTGAATATTGAATCAATGCCTATTGCTGTGCAATCCAGTCTCGCATGCGAGCCCGCAAACGTATATGGGCTTGGCTCAATAATTGACTAATGCGTGATTCACTGACATTCATCACTGAACCAATTTCCCGCAAATTGAGTTCAGACTCGTAATACAGGGAGACAATCATTTTTTCACGTTCGGGCAACGAAGAAATAGAGTCCGACAACTTTGCCCGAAAATGTTGTTTTTCCAACTGGTCATGCACGCCGGTTTTGTTGTCACTGACACTGTGTCCAAAAGCATCTTCGTCAACACCCAGCTCATCCCAACTCAAGACCCGGTGGCTGGAAACATCCTGCAAAGTTTTGAAATATTCATCACGGGAAATGCCCAACAGTTCAACAACTTCTTCATCGCGAGCATCACGGCCTTCCCTGTGTTCAATGCTCTGAATAGCCTGAGTGATATCACGAACTTTACGATGTACCGATTTGGGAGCCCAATCGTTACGACGTAACTCATCCAGCATGGAGCCACGAATACGAATACCGGCATAAGTTTCAAAACTGGCACCTTGGTTCGCATCATATTTCCTCGACGCTTCCAGCAACCCGATCATACCTGCTTGTAACAAATCATCCACTATCACGGTTGCAGGCAGGCGGGCTTTTAAATGGTAGGCAATACGCTTTACCAACGGCGCGTATTTGGTCACCAATTCGTCGTGCCCTGCATTTTCAAGATTATCGTACATGCCTTCCTCAGCAGTCGTACAGGAGTCGCTTTCACGTTGCAATAAACGCAAGCTTGTGGGGGTTCTCCTGAAATTGCGGCAGTAGAGAGGGGAATCTTTAATGCAGGATAGTGAGAAAACGAGGGAGAGTACCGAAAACAGCTACAGCTGACGCCTTCCGGAAAAGGCGTGAGAAAGAGTACCACCATCGACATATTCCAGTTCACCCCCTAACGGCACACCGTGGGCGATACGCGAACTGACAACACCATGCACCTTGGCCATTTCATTAATGTAATGAGCTGTGGCCTCACCCTCGATAGTAGGGTTGGTAGCAAGAATAAGCTCACTGACAGCGCCTTCGGCAAGCCGACTATCCAGCAAATCCAGCCCGATTTCGTCAGGACCAATGCCGTCCAACGGTGAAAGATGGCCCATTAATACAAAATAGCGGCCACGATACGACGTGGCCTGCTCGATAGCGCGCACATCAGCTGGAGATTCCACTACACACAGCAAATGTTGTTCGCGCCCCATATTGGCGCAGAGTGGGCAAAGATCCGTTTCACTGAGCGTGCGACACTGAGTACAGTGGCCAACCTGCTCTGCGGCTTCAGCAAGTGACCGCGCCAGCGCCAGTGCGCCAGCACGGTCACGCTCCAACAAATGAAAGGCCATGCGTTGTGCTGATTTCGGACCAACACCGGGCAAGCAACGTAAATCTTCAATCAAACGATTGATCAGCGGGCTGAATTCCACAGGAATATAAAAGCGCGTATCGGCAAAGTTGGTTTGGAATGCGGCCTAAAACGGCATTTTGAAACCGCCGGGCAGATTCAGCCCCGCCGTCATACCCGCCATTTTTTCTGATGACGTGCTTTCCACTTGGCGCACAGCATCATTCACCGCCGCAGCCAACAAATCTTCCAGCATTTCTTTGTCGTCACCCATCAGGCTGTCGTCAATACTCACACGTTTCACATCGTGCCGGCCAGTCATCACCACCGAAACCATGCCACCACCAGCCTGACCAGTGACCTCCATGCTGGCCAGTTCTTCCTGAGCCTTTTGCATATTGGCCTGCATTTCCTGGGCCTGCTTCATCATTTTGCCGAGACCACCTTTCATCATGACATTGCTCCTACCTGATATTGATAACGGAAAACCGGGAATGAACGTGGATTATACATGAGAGTTAAAACGGTGCATAAAATGCGGCCTACCTGCTACATTAGACACGCATTTTTTGAAATACCTGTAAATTGGCAAGCAACAAACCCTATGTCCAAGCAATTTTCTCTAAATATTAACTCACACCACATGCTGACGTTTAGCTTTGCAATATTGCTCGCCATAACAGGTCTGCTGGCCTACGTGTTACCAATTGGTTTTGACCTGGAAGAAAATGTGGCTCTGGACTTTTTATTCACCCAGCGCCCCCAAGGCCCTCCACCCAACAATGTCATGCTGGTCTCAATCGACAAAACAGCCGCACGGCAACTGAAACTGGACAATGACCCGACAACCTGGCCGCGTGAATTGCATGCGCAATTAATCGATCAGCTAGCCTCAGCGGGAGCCGCGGTGATTGTCTTTGATGTGTTCTTTCGTCAAGCTAAAACACCTGAACAGGATGCCCGTCTGGCACAAGCAATGCGAGAAGCGGGCAATGTTGTGATCTTCGCCAGACTGCAACGTGAACGGCAAATTATAGAAAACGGCGACGAATACAATCTAGAACGTTTACTATTGCCTCTATCTATATTTCAACAAGCCGCCGCTGCAAGTGCTCCATTTGCTCTACCTGTAGTACCCATCAAGGTCAACCAGTTCTGGACTTTTCACACCTCAGCGGGTGACCACCCCTCAATGCCAACCGTTGCCCTGGAATTCTACGCAGCACAAGACCATGCATCATTATTTCACGCCCTGAGCAGCGTCAATCCACAACAAGCGGCAACACTACAAACATCACTTGACGGCCTCACCCTGCCCGAACGTATTGTGCAGATACGCACTTTTTTCAAACAACAAAGCACCACGAGTCAGACCTTGTTGGAAACATTGCGCAAATTTTCTGCGCAGACAGTTAATCCGAAACTCGACCCGGAAGCCAACCGACGCCTCCAGGCTTTACTCATGGTGTATCTTGGATCAGAACGCCGTTATTTAAATTTCTACGGGCCACCGCGCAGCATTCTCACATGGTCTTATAATGAAATTCTGTCCGCGACGGCGGAACAACTTGCCTCCTTCAAAGACAAAGTGGTGTTTGTCGGTTTTTCCGAAAAGCGTCAACCAGAACAAAAAGATAATTTTTACACCGTATTTTCACAGCCCAATGGACTGGACTTAAGTGGTGTCGAAATCGCTGCCACCGCCTTTGCCAACCTTACAGCACCACTCTCCACCTCCATCCTCGCACCTTTTTCGACGCCTTTCTTGAAACAACATCCGGCGCAACAAAGCCTGCGCCTGCCAGAACCGATGGTCTATATCGCCATTATCATCAGCTTCGGTTTATTGCTGGCTTATTTGAGCAGGCTACCCAGCACCAGCGCATTTGTGACCCTGAGCCTGCTCACAGCAGGATTTTATACACTGGCCAGCTTGCAACTGTTCGCCAGTTCGGCAATCTGGTTGCCCCTCTTTGTCCCCGTCTTATTGCAAACACCGCTGGCATTATTTATCGGACTTTTATGGCGCTACCGAATACTTAACCGCGAGCGTGGCCGGATTCGTCAAGCCTTTGGCCTCTATTTGCCCGACCATGTGGTTGAAAACCTGGCACGCAACTCTCAACACCTCAAAGTGTTAAGTGAACGAATGTTTGGCGTGTGTATGTCAACGGATGCTGCACAATACACCCAACTGGCCGAATCCCTGACACCCGAGGCGCTTAACGCCTACATGAATAATTATTACGAACGCCTGTTTAAACCCGTGCGTGCACACGGTGGCGCTATCTCTGATGTCGTGGGAGATTCGATGCTGGCAATCTGGTCCGCACATCAAGAAGAAAGCCACCTGCGTCGGCAAGCCTGTAAAGCGGCTTTGCAAGCATTGCGTGCCGGCCAAGAATCGGCTCCCGATATCATTCTGAAAACGCGCATCGGTCTGCACGCAGGCGAAATCATGCTGGGCAACATCGGAGCCTTAGATCATTACGAATACCGCGCCGTAGGCGATATCGTCATCACCGCTACACGTATTGAAGGGCTTAACAAACAACTAGGTACCTCCTTGCTGGTTTCTGCCGCCGTGCTCGCGGAACTGGATGAATTTATCAGCCGCGAACTGGGAACGTTTCGCATGGTGGGCAAACAAAATGCCATTGTAATTCATGAGCTGTTAGGGCAAAAGGGTGATTGTGATCAACAGCCTCATCTGTGTGAATGTTTTGCCGAAGGACTGAGAGCCTACCAGCGTCATGACTGGCAAACCGCAATAAACTGTTTTGAACAAACCTTTACACTCTCACCAGGTGATGGCCCCAGTCGCTACTACCTCGAACGCTGCAAGTTACATCTACGAAAAATGTTACCTGTACCACAAGACGGTGTGATTATAATGCAGAAAAAATAGCTCAACGGGAATCACAAGCAGCCAACTCCAGCACACCACTGCGGTTCAATTAACCACCTACTACAGTATGGACTCCCCCCATATGGAAGCATGGACACACATCACAATACAATGACACACAAAATAGTTTCTCTCATTTGTTCTGCCATCAATCAACACACTGTAACCGACCAATACTGTACCAATAACTGGAAACAGACGACTTAGACAAAGTAAAAATATCAGCAAAAAAAATGCTTGGCTGAAAGCCCTCAACATTAATAACACTATTTAATATGCATCCTCACCTCTATCAGAACGGTATAACTTGAATGAAAAGAAAATAAAGAGGATCATACGATGCATTCTGAGTGATCAGCAGAATGCTGGCATCAACTCAGACATATCTCTACATAATAAAAAACAGGAACATAAATGAACAAGGTGTCTCGCTTGAGTCGTTTTTCCCCCACTTGCTGTAGTTTGTTTTTGCTGACGTATCTGTTTGCCCCCGCAGTGACAGCTAACGAATGCATCGAAACCATCGCCACCGCCACCGCCATTCAAGGCATCGTAGAAAAACGCCAAAAATCCAGCACGGCATGGAAAACAATCACCGCGCAGGATACTTTTTGTATGGGTGACATGGTGCGCACCCAACTGAACAGTCGCGCAGCGCTTTACCTCAACAACAACACCATCTTGCGTCTAAATGAACTTTCCGCTGTAACGTTCATCGGTTCATCCTCACAAAGTGCAAACCAGCTAAGCCTGACAAAAGGTATCGCACACTTTATCAGTCGCCTAAAACAACGCTTTGAAGTGCTGACACCTTACGTTAACGCAGCCATTGATGGCACAGAATTTGTTATCGCCGTCAACACAGACCACAGCAACATCACCGTACTGGAAGGCCGGGTACGAGTCAGCAACCAGCAAGGAGAAATCAGCCTGGCCCAAGGTGAAACCGCTCTGGCCCGTGCCGGAGAGGCTCCCACCCTGCAAACCCGGGTACAACCATGGGATACTGTCAGCTGGGCTATGTATTACCCCGCAGTGAGTAATTTCTCCGCACTGATAACAGCCGCTAAAGCGCAACCTGAACCATGGCGCTCCCGCTTGCTGCAATCCTTCGAACACTATCAACAAGGCCAGGTATCCGCAGCACTGACCACACTTGAATCACTACCGAACGACCTCTCTGACGGCAACATCTACATCTATCGTGCTGCATTACATCTGGCGGCGGGTCAGGCCGGACATGCCAGCATCGATCTGGAACTCGCCCTGAAACAGAACACATCACAAAATACCCGAACGGGAGAAGCCCTCGCACTCCAGGCCATCATCGCCGTGACGCAAAACCGCACTGAGCTTGCCCTGAAACTGGCACGGGAAGCCACCGATGCCAACCCAAAAATCACCGCCACCTGGCTCGCCCTGTCCTACGCACAGCAAGCTGTATTTGATCTGGAACAAGCTCACCTCAGTGTCAAACAAGCGGTAAAACTAACGCCGAAAAATGCCCTCGCCTGGGCAAGACTGGCAGAACTACGGTTGATGTTTGGCGAACTTGATCGCGCACTGTACGCGGCGCATCGCGCAACAGAATTAGCCCCTCGGCTTGCGCGCACACAAAGCGTGCTGGGCTTTGCCTATTTGACACGTATTGATATCGCAGCGGCAGAACATGCCTTTAATCAGGCAATCAAATTTGACCAGTCAGCCCCTCTGCCCCGGCTGGGCTTAGGACTGGCGATGATCCGTCGCGGCGAACTGGCATCCGGTCGTCAGCAGATTGAAATTGCTGCCAGTCTGGCACCGGCCAACCCGCTGATTCGCAGCTATCTGGGTAAAGCCTATTATGAAGAAAAGCGTGGCCCGCTGGATGCCACGCAATTTGCCCTGGCCAAAGAACTGGATCCCAATGATCCGACACCGTGGTTTTATGATGCGATTCGTAAACAAACCGAAAACCGGCCTGTTGAAGCCTTACGGGACTTGGAAAAAGCTACCGCATTAAATGACAACCGCGCAGTATACCGCTCACGTCTGTTACTGGATGAAGATCAAGCGGCAAAAAATGCCAGTCAGGCACGTATATACAGTGATTTGGGTTTCCAGCAGCTGGCATTAGTGGAAGGCTGGAAATCACTCGATAATGATCCAACAAATTATTCTGCGCATCGTTTGCTAGCGGATTCGTATTCATCGTTACCAAGACATGAAATTGCTCGCGTAAGTGAATTATTACAAGCCCAGTTATTGCAACCTGTCAATGCCAGCCCGTTACAGCCACAGCTGAGAGAAAGTAACTTAGGAATAATTGAAGGCGCAGGTTCGTCGGATTCCTCATTCAATGAATTTAACCCCCTGTTTACACGCAATCAATTACGTTTTCAGACCAATGCCATTGGGAGTAGCAACAACACTTGGGGAAATGACATAATATTGTCCGGTATACAAGACCAAGTATCCTACAGTGTCAGCCAGTTTCATTATGAAAGCGATGGCATCCGGGAAAACAATGATCAGGAACAGAACCTCTATAACGGGTTCCTGCAACTGGATTTATCTCCCGATACCAGCATCCAATTGGAGGCCCGTTCCAGAAAAACCGAATTTGGTGACTTACAATCGCGTTTTGACGATAGTTTTATGCTGGATGACCGAAGAAAAATTAACACGGATACCCTCAGGCTTGGTGCCAGATTTAAGCCTACGATAACATCAAATGTGTTGATGTCTGTTATCTATGAAGATGAAAAGGACTCTAACAGCATTAAGCGTACTACGCCCCCGTTCGGGGCATTTGTAGACCCGATCCTATCAATTGTGAATGATGTCATTAACAGCGATGGGCTCACAATAGAAACCCAATACTTGTTACGATTAAATCGATTCGACATTACTGCTGGTGCAGGGTATTTCTCTCAAGACAGAGAATCAAATACTACGATTGAATCCAACTCAGGAGGAATTTCGCTACCGTTTCCGTTTAGCGCCACTTTTACTTCGGATGACGAAATTAAACATAATAATGCCTATGCATACTCCACATGGGCAACTACCCCTGAGCTAAAGCTGACTCTAGGTATAAGCTACGATGACTTTGACAGCAATGCTGTACAACGTAACAAGTGGAACCCTAAGGTTGGTCTGGTTTGGAGCATAACCCCACAGGCTACCTTACGATTAGCTAAGTTTGAAATTCTACGTCGATCTCTGTTCCGATCTCAGACAATTGAACCCACTCAAATCTCCGGTTTCAATCAGTTTTTTGATGACTTTAGGGCAACAGAATCAACACGCACCGGGATTGGCTTAGACTATAAATTGCGTAATGACCTATATACAGGAATAGAGTTAACCGAAAGGGATATAAAAATACCCACGGGCGGAAGCAAACTCAAACAGGACGAATCCCTACATCGAGCATATCTCCATTGGACGGCAAGCTCTGGGTGGGTATTACGTACCGAATATCAATATGATGAGTTTAAAGCTGAGCAAACCATTGAACGCTTGGATCGTTTGCGGACACAACGGTTACTTCTCACCATGCACTACTATCATTCCAGCCAACTATTTGCCACATTTGGAGTAACCAACATAGATCAGAAAATAAATATCCCAGAACCATCACCAGTCACGGAACGGTTTTGGATTGCTGACGTATCAGTCGGATACCGGTTACCAAAGCGGCACGGAAGTGTGAGCTTACTAATCAAGAACCTTTTTGACAAAAATTTTAGTTATCAGGATGATAACTTCAGAACCAACGAATCACGCACATCGTTATTCCAGCCGGAACGAATCGTGTTTGTGAGGTTTTCACTGGTGCTTTGAACAAAACTAGACGGAACTGGTTCGGGCTGAATTCGATCAGGCAGTCCGGATTGAAAAAATACCACTATTCTCACTCATTGCAGCATAGGGTGTGAATTAGACCTGATCTATTAAAAAAATTAATAACTCAATATGGAGAGAAAGCAATAATGAAAACATCTTTTAGGCTGAAATATTCATGGTTTGTGTTAGCTGTGCTCGTAATAGCTTTAATTCAAGGCTGTGCCTATAAGCAAGTCAAAACAGACTCACTTATTCCAATACCGAGCGGTCTTCCTGCTGATACTCAGGCAATAGTCGCCATCACAGCTGATGGAAGCTTGGAGCTAAGAGACGCCAACGGCCAACCGCTGCCAGAATGTCGGCTTTGCACCCCAGCGTTAGAGAAGAAATACGGCAACGACTGTAAGAAGGCTCCAAGCAGCGCACAGATATGTGGCGCGTTACCAGCAATGCAAGTACGCGAAATGATAAACCTCAATATTCTGCATCTTAAGGGTTCAAATTGCTGGTTTAGCTGGCCCGGAAATAACACTCTTAATTGGTGGCCAGCTGGTTGTGATCCAACTAACTAGGGCACATTCATTCACAGTGCAACGAGCGGGTTATTAGTTGCTATGCGTGATAATAAATTCGCGTAACATGTACCACTCTACATCTCTCGGGCAGCATCACATATGCTGCCCGAGATGCACAACACAAACACCCGCTCTCTAAATCCTGTAACACCTTCCAGCTACATACCCTTAACCAACATCTGTGAATTAAAATAAAGAAAAGCCGGAAAAGCTGATTTCAGCCTTCCATCACCATTGACACTCCATGAGTTAACAACAGCCTGCGCTTCCATCTTATTAACAAAATCAGCATTATCAGTTTCATTGACCCTAAATTCATCACTTGAATCTACCACCAAATGTCAATGTAAATATTTCACAGACTATCACACGCTTATTCCATAGTATTGGTGCGGTATATGATGCTGTTATTTCTCAATACACCTGAAAAATAACAGCGTGTAGTGGGCCAACGCTACGCCGGACAACTAAAAACAGATGTTTTAGACAAGACGAAAATCACAGCTCAATGGTGGATTATTATCTAGCATGGCAACGCGGGAAAATAGTGTCAGCTGGGCATCCAAAACATCATTAACATATTAGTAGTTACTGTATATCCTATTTCTCTCGCCGCCGTGGATAGCTTGAACGAAAGCAAAATAAGGAGGATCATGCGGCATGCTCCGGTTAGCCATCAACGTACCGGCATCTAATCAGCTTTATCCCTAACGAATAAAAATAGGACTGCAAATGAAAAGGACGTGTATTTTGAGTCGGTTTTGCCCCGCTAGCTGTAGCCTGTTTTTATTGCTGACGTATTTTTTTTCGCCGGTAGCGGTGGCAAGCGAATGCACCGAAACAATGGCCACAGTGACCGCCATTCAGGGAATTGTGGATCGACGCCAAAAGTCCGGTACCGCGTGGGAGGCAGTGACCGCACAAGACACTTTTTGTGTTGGCGACATGGTGCGAACCCGACTGAACAGTCGCGCGGCACTTTATCTCAATAACAATTCCATATTGCGCTTGAACGAACTTTCCACTGTAACCTTCAGCGGTTCGTCTGCACAGGGCGCAAGTCAGCTGAGCCTGAAAAAAGGCATTGCGCACTTTATTAGCCGTATAAAACAACGTTTCGACGTACTAACCCCTTATGTTAATGCCGCTGTGGATGGCACTGAGTTTGTCGTTGCCGTTAATGTTGATGCAGAACAAAGCAGCGTCACTGTACTTGAGGGCCAAGTGCGGGTTAACAATAAACAGGGTGAAATCCGTTTGACCCAGGGTGAAGCTGGCCTAGCTCAACGTGGTAAAGCACCGGTTTTGCAAACACGGGTAAAACCATGGGATGCCGTCAGCTGGGCACTGTATTATCCTGCGGTAAGTGATTTCAGCACGCTCGGCATAGCGGAACTTCCTGAACCGTGGCGCGCGCACCTGATCGTGTCCTATGAGCACTACCGTCAAGGGAATATATCCGTTGCGTTGGCAGAGCTTGAATCATTGCCGAATGACCTCCCGCACAGCAACCTCTACGCCTATCGTGCCGCCTTACACTTGGCTGCGGGTCAGGCCGCACACGCTACGACTGACCTGGGTTATGCCCTGAGACAGGACGCCAAAAACGGGGAAGCCCTCGCGCTCAAAACCATTATCGCTGTTGTGCAAAACCAACCTGATTCCGCTTTGAAGCTGGCCCGGGAAGCCACCGATGCCAGCCCGAAAGCACCTGCTGCCTGGTTGGCCCGCTCCTATGCACAACAAGCCGTGTTTGACCTGGAAAAAGCTCGCGTCAGCGTCGAAAAAGCCGTAAAACTGGCCCCGACCAATGCCCTAGCCTGGGCGAGGCTGGCGGAATTACGGTTGATGTTCAGCGAACTTGATCACGCATTGTACGCCGCATATCGCGCAACAGAATTAGCCCCCCGACTTGCCCGCACACAAAGCGTGCTGGGCTTTGCCTACCTGACACGTATTGATATCGCAGCGGCGGAACATGCCTTTAATCAAGCGATCAAATTTGACCAATCGGCTCCTCTGCCTCGGCTGGGTCTGGGGCTGGCAATGATTCGTCGTGGCGACCTGGCATCCGGACGCCGACAGATTGAAGTTGCTGCCAGTCTGGCTCCGGCAAATCCGCTGATTCGCAGCTACCTGGGCAAAGCTTATTACGAAGAAAAACGTGGCCCACTGGCGGCTACACAATTCGTACTGGCCAGCGAACTGGACCCCAATGATCCCACACCTTTTTTTTATAGCGCAGTATTAAAACAGACCACAAACCGGCCCGTGGAAGCATTAGAAGATTTACAACAATCCATCACCTTAAATGATCAACGGGCAGTCTATCGGTCACGATTATTGTTAGATCAGGATCGGGCAGCACGGGGTGCCAGCCTGGCGCGAATCTATAATGACCTGGGAATGGAACAACTGGCGCTCGCCGAAGGCTGGAAATCCGTTGCTATTGACCCATCTAATTATTCCGCTCACCGTTTTCTCGCCGATGCCTACAGCGTCCTTCCGCGTCACGAAATTGCCCGGGTCAGCGAATTACTCCAGGCACAATTACTTCAACCAATTAATATCGCCCCGATTAAGCCACGCCTTAGCGCAACTTATCTTGACCCCGGCACAAGTCTCGCAAATACGGCCTTAAACGAATACACACCTTTGTTTGAACGTAACCAGATCAATCTCGTTGGCTCGGGTGTCTTTGGCAATAATGGCACACTCAATGATGAGCTTACCATCTCCGGCATTTACGACCGGCTCTCTTTTAGTCTGGGACGGTTTCATTCTGAAACCGATGGTTTTCGAGACAACAATGATGAAGAAAATAATTTATACAATGTGTTCGCACAATTCGCGGCAACACCCCGGTTAAATGTGCAAATGGAATACCGATATAGGGAAAGCCTGCGTGGTGATCTGGCGCTTCGTTTTGACCCTGAAGATTTCGGTTCCATCCGCAGCAATATCGAACAGGAAGATATTCGTATTGGCGGGCATTTCGTGATGTCGCCAAGATCACGTATTGTTGCAAACGTGACCGATGTTGATCGAGATGAGGGGCAAGAGAACAAAACAGACAATTTTAACCTCATTAGATCTGACGATCAGGAAGGTTACCAAGCCGAACTACAATACCTCTTCCAGTCTCAGCAATATAATGTCACGGTAGGACTAGGTCGCTATGATGTAGACATTAAGCAACGTAACACTCTATGCATACAATTCATTGGATGCACGCCTATCAACAACATCAATATCACACAAAAACATGACAATTTTTATACTTATATAAATATCATTCGCCCTGCCAAAGTCATCTGGACGATAGGCTTTAGCCATAATGATTACGGAATTATCGACCGGTATCGTCAGGATAAGTTTAACCCAAAATTAGGGATTCAATGGCAGCTCAGCGATACCGTGCGTCTTCGTGCAGCCGCATTTAAAACCTTGAAACGTGCCTTGGCGGTGAATCAAACCATAGAACCGACGCAAATTGCGGGGTTCAATCAATTTTTCGATGATGATAACGCGACCCTATCTACTCGGTACGGCCTTGGTCTGGATTTTTCTTTAACACGTAGCACTAACGCCGGACTGGAATACACGCAGCGTGACTTAGAGATTCCTACGATAGACGAAAATTTCACCATCACTGGGTATGAGAGCCGCAACGAGTATTTCCACCGCGCTTATCTATATTGGACGCCGACAAAACATATCGTTATTAATGGAGAGTATCAGTATGAGAAATTTGATCGCAACGAAGAGATTTTAAGGCAGAGTGAAACTCACATACTACCGTTGTCGGTACGTTATTTTTCAGACCAGGGGTTCTTCAGTGAACTTGGTGCTGATTATGTAAAACAGAATATTTACAGAACAGCTCCATCATCCACCTCAATCGTTAACGATAATGATGATTTTCTATTAATCAATGCTACACTCGGCTACCGCCTGCCAAAGAAGAAAGGAAGCGTCAATCTCTCCGTGCGAAATCTATTTGACCAAAACTTTAACTACTATGACACTAATCCGTGGGTTACCGAATTCGTGCAGCCGCGTTTTGTACCCGACCGTATTTTCTTTGCTCAATTGACACTACATTTGTAACTCAACACAATATATACCCGTGGATAGTTTTATCTTGCATATGCTCGGTAACATTCACAGTAATTTTGTGAATTATTACAGTGACACCAAATTATTTCCCAAGCAAACTGGCCTCGAAACTCAGGGGAGGGTATGGCAATGGCATCTAACAGTAAAAGGGTAAAACCGTACTAACTATCGTGCTCGTGCAGAGCCCCCCTAACCTTAGAAAATCTACCTGCACTTTCAGGAAAGATAAAACTAAAAACTAAAGGAGCTAAAAAATGCCCGCAACAACATTACCTTGCAATGCTGACACTACGAGCGATTTTGTCGGTCAACACTTGGGGCAAGCTTATTACAGAGTCGGAGGTGCCATCTATTTGAAAGTATCAAAAATGGGTGGGTTTAACCTATGTTTTTTGCTACATATAGCCAACCCTCCAGTCGAGCTTACAGTAACATCCTAAGCAAATAAAATAGCTTCATACATCAAACCAAACAACCAGAATCAGGGCATTATGCCCAATTCTGGCCCGGTTGTTTTAACGTAAACTCCAGAAGCCCAATCGATTATTGTATCCGGACTATCATTTTAAATAATCGACACGCCGATCAAACTAAAGAAACAAAAAAACCAGTGCGTACATACCGTCATGGTGTCCACACAGAACAAAAATGGTAGGTCTCCTGTCAGATTCCGAAACAAAAAGTCAGAGGAATATCACTCAACCATGTGAAATTCATTACTCGTCCCCCCCTTTAATTTTTTCCTTTTACCCTTTACTCTTCCCACATGTCCTATTACCAACGTCATATCTTTTTTTGCACGAATCAACGCGAAGACGGTAGCACTTGTTGCCAGCAACATGGCGTGCAAG
>Ga0256839_1002476_pt1 | contig 20442 bp, 20 predicted proteins | sample 354166metaG_FD_185968 | JGI IMG/M metagenome (GOLD analysis project Ga0256839, IMG submission 185968) | Hydrothermal vent microbial communities from Mid Atlantic Ridge, Atlantic Ocean - 354-166 | ecosystem: Environmental > Aquatic > Marine > Hydrothermal vents | place: Atlantic Ocean: Mid... | reverse complement strand
TTGAGGATATTTCCTAATTAAAGAATTGGATAGACCTAGCATTATTGTGATGGATAATGCTCTTATACATAGAAAAAATATCATTGGTAAAATGCTTAAAAAACATGGGCATATCTTATTGCCCTTACCCAAATATAGCCCAGATTTTACCCAAGAGCACCGAGGAAACCGACCCCATTGAACAATCATTCGAGGGCATGAAAACGAAGGCAAGGTATAGATATTAACTCTACTGTTGAAAATCTAGTGATGTCTTATTTTTAATCTAAACCACTATATAACAACCTCATCACTTCTTTTTGTGCATAGCAATATTTTTACTTTTATATAAGCTATTTACTTGTCGATTAGGTAGGGTTTTATATCGGATGTAATGTTCACCGCACTATCTTTTGCGGGATACATCGCTACTAGCTTATTATCTTTATCCATAAAATACAAAAATGATGAGTGATCCATCATATAGCTATCCATCATGTCATTTTCAACTTTACGCGCAAAAACGTGAAAAGCTTTCTTGGCAGCGTCAATTTGCTCTTGCGAGCCTGTAAGTCCGACAAGTTTGGGATTAAACTGAGCTACATATTCTTTCATAACTTCAACCGTATCGCGCTCAGGGTCAACAGAAATGAATATAGGTGTAATTTTATCCGATAAATCTCCAAGCTCACTCATGATAACATTAATTTTTTGGAGTTCAGTTGGGCATATGGCAGGACATGACGCAAAACCAAAGAAAATAAGCTTGTAAGTACTGCTATAGCTATCTTGCGTAACTTCTTTTCCATTATGGTCAATTAATGAAAAGCTATATTTTTCTTCATCCTTTGTAATTTTTTTATCATCAGGGGACAAGGATATATTTTCTATATTTTGCTCTTCTATGCCTTGGTATAAGCCAATGATAGAGCCAATGCCAAAGCCTATTGCTAGTAACACAATCCACCTGATTAAATGATGCTTCATGATTTCTCCATAAGTGATATTAAACTTTACACAAAGGTTATAAATTCTTTATAGTCGCCTGACAATCATAAAGGAATAAAATGTCTGAAAATATTTGCCCATCAACTACTCATGTAACAAGCGGAAGCCTGCCAGCATCCAAGAAAATTTATGTTGGTGAGCTGAAAGTTCCTATGCGTGAAATATCCCTTACCAATGGTGAAAGCCTAACCGTTTATGATACATCTGGCCCTTATACGGATGAGGCTCAAACGCTTGATATTATGCGCGGACTTCCTAAAACTCGCCTTAAATGGGTTATGGATCGCGGAGACGTAGAGCATGTTGAAGGGCGCAAAGTCAAGCCCGTTGATAACGGTTATAAAACCGAGGCTCAGCTCAAAGCTCGCACAGTTAATCATGAGATATTTCCAGCCAGCCCTGAAAAGCCGCTACGCGCAAAATCAGGCGAGAATGTTAGTCAAATGCATTATGCCCGCAAAGGCATTATAACGCCTGAGATGGAGTATATAGCAATTCGCGAGAATGCAAATCGCAAGCAAGCTCATAGCTATTCCAAGGATGGGCAGAGTTTTGGCGCAAGCATTCCAAAGATTATAACTCCTGAATTTGTCCGTGATGAAGTGGCGCGCGGGCGGGCGGTTATTCCCGCTAATATAAATCATACAGAATTAGAGCCGATGATTATCGGGCGTAATTTCTTGGTTAAAATCAACGCTAATATTGGTAATTCAGCAGTCACCAGCTCTATTGGTGAGGAAGTCGATAAGATGGTATGGGCAATTCGCCATGGCTCTGACACGGTGATGGATTTATCCACTGGCAAGGATATTCACGATACAAGAGAATGGCTTATCCGCAACTCACCCGTTCCAATTGGCACTGTTCCGCTCTATCATGCTCTAGAAAAAGTTGGCGGCGTTGCCGAGGATTTAAGCTGGGAGGTCTACCGCGATACCTTGATCGAGCAAGCCGAGCAAGGTGTGGATTACTTCACCATTCATGCGGGCGTGCGCCTGCCTTATATTCGCCTGACTAATGATCGCCTGACAGGCATAGTATCGCGCGGCGGCTCTATCATGGCTAAATGGATGATGACCCATGGACGCGAGAGCTTCCTATATACTCATTTCGAAGATATTTGCGAGATTATGAAAGCCTATGATGTTAGCTTTTCTTTGGGCGATGGTCTGCGCCCCGGATCGATAGCAGATGCAAATGATAGGGCGCAATTTGCTGAGCTTGAAACACTTGGCGAGCTTACAAAAATCGCGTGGGAGCACGATGTCCAAACCTTTATAGAAGGGCCAGGCCATGTGCCTATGCATCTTATAAAGGAGAATATGGATAAGCAATTAGAAGTCTGCGGAGAAGCTCCATTTTACACGCTAGGCCCTCTAACTACTGACATTGCCCCCGCCTATGACCATATCACAAGCGGAATAGGGGCTGCTATGATTGGCTGGTATGGCTGCGCTATGCTTTGCTATGTAACGCCAAAGGAGCATTTGGGCTTGCCTAATCGCGATGATGTAAAAATCGGAGTTATCACCTATAAAATTGCGGCGCACGCAGCAGATTTAGCCAAAGGACATCCATTTGCGCAATATCGTGATGATGCCATGAGCAAGGCTAGGTTTGAGTTTAGATGGGAAGATCAGTTTAATATCGGACTTGACCCTGATAGCGCTAAGGCTTTCCATGATGAGACACTCCCCGCCGAAGGGGCGAAGCACGCTAATTTCTGCTCTATGTGCGGGCCTAAATTCTGCTCCATGAAAATCACGCAAGATGTCCGTGACTACGTCGCCGCTAACCCTGAATCTGATGAGGAAGCAGCATGAGCAACAAGCTAGATGATTTAATTATATCTGCGACAAGCGGTGAATGGCAAAAAACCGCAATGGTAATATCAAAGGTATTTGATAACCCTGATTTTAGTAAGGACGATAACACCGCGCAAAGCATAGCCGCGCGCATATCTGTATTAGTGGATAACGGAAAACTAACAGCCAAAGGCAATATCCGCCGCTGGCGCGATAGTAGTGTGCGATTGGTTGGGTAAATAGCTTAAAGCAATATTAATTATCCTAAAAATTGGTATTAAACCTCCGCCTTCAGGCGGAAAGAGGCTTTAGCCGTTCTGCTTCATATACTCTCTCCTTAAAATGAACGTCGGATGTGTCCGTAAACGTTCATTTTAAGGAGAGAGTATATGAGCTACACAATCGGATGTCACACAGTTTTTCATCATCGCTATCATATTGTTTGGGTTTCAAAGGCCGCTCTTTGGGAAGAACGTGATGCACTAATTAAACAAAAATATGACAAAATAAATAACGATAATATTTCTAAAGTTGCACATGATAAAGATGCCAAAATTGGCTGTAAGGGTGGCTCTAAATTTTGGTATGGCTATAAAAAACATGTGAGCGTTGATATGCAATCTGGTTTAATAAATAAGGTTGCTATAACGCCCGCTAACCTCACAGATGCCCAAGGTTTTAGCCATGTTTGCCCCGATGGTGGCGCCGTTTATGCCGATAAAGGCTATTGCAAAAAACCGGCTATTATTGCTGCTAAACGCAAAAATGTGCATCTAAGCGCTATCAAAAATAATAATATGCGAGGCAAAAATCGTGATCTAGATCGATGGGTGACAGGCATCAGAAGCCCCTATGAGCGTGTGTTTTCCAAGCAACGGCGCAGGGTTAGATATTGTGGTATTGCAAAAAACCAATTCACTGAATTCATGAGTGTTATTTGCTTTAATATGAAAAGAATTTTAGTGCTTGAAAAGCAAATAACAGGATAATTGTGCCTAAATTCAAGAGAACATGTAAAAAAGAACAAAATATATAGTAATTTGTCCGATAGCTCGGGCTGTTATGCTTTTTTGTTTTAATTGTTTTTATCAAACCCATTGTGCAACAGACTCATGAGATAATTCTAACCTAATTCATAAGACTTTTGCTGAGGTTTCTATTTTGTCGAAGATGGAGATCACCGTCTGTCACGCCTGCAGGATTTAAAGCTCATTAATAAATATGTTATTGAGTCCTGACTCTATTTACGACCATATTTATACCCGCCGTCTTTTCCTGACTTTTTCTGTAATCTACCAAGGTTATCCATGCCTGTTCTTTCTCTAAAAATCCAGCCCATAAGTAAGTTTATAAGATAAATTATTAGAGCTAATCCAGAAAATAAAAATAATGCTTTTTGCTCCAAGATTAAACCAACAAAATTTTGCACTTTATTTATTTTTACAATTGGCTGATTTTTATCAGGAGTCTCATAGTGGCTTTCACCTTTCTGATAAGTTTCAGTGAAATTGCCAGAATAGTCATTTGCACTATTTTGCTTTTCTACGTGAGATATTTCAGGTTCTTGCTTGGAAATATTGAAATCATTAACAGCTTCACCAAGCTTACCGAGCTTTATTTTCCACTCATCATGGCTTTCTTTGTGATATTTATCCCATAAAGCACCAATATCAGAAATACGAAATCCTTTTTCAGGATTTTTAGAAAACATATATGCATCATGCCCTAACGCAACTATTGCAGGTAAAAGTATTAAGAAAAATAAGATTTTACGCATAGCTAAGCCTTATAAGTTGAACAAAATTTTATATAGTCTATCAATGAAGTTTATATTAGAAAAGGATAGACTTGAATTTTTAATTAATATCTTTATATTGCGAGCAAATTCATACGTATTTATTAGGTGTTTAGATGAATATGGAGAGGTGGCCGAGTGGTTTAAGGCGCACGCTTGGAAAGCGTGTTAGGGTTTATCCCCTACGTGGGTTCGAATCCCATCCTCTCCTCCATTTTCCTGTCTGTTATCATGTCTTATCACCCCTGACTATACACCATCCCCTTTGAATTAAAGGGGTTTCCTGTCTATACTTATATTCAAAGGCTTTTAATCGTATCTCCCTATATGCATAAAAAGGGGGCATGTTTGGGGGCATTAAGCAGGATGTAGCCCCCAAATGAAGCTAAAAGACAGTGAATGTAAGAACGCCAAGGGCAAAGATAAACCATACAAATTAGGCGATGGTAAAGGCTTGTATTTGGAAGTGACCACCAAAGGGGCTAAGTATTGGCGTTTAAAATACCGCATTGATAATAAAGAGAAGCGTTTATTCGCAACGTGTTTAAGACGGCCTTTGAAGCGGCAGGGTATGAATATATCAAACCCCCGCCTTTTTTAACGCTGTTCGCCAAAATTTAGGGCATAGCTCCATTGATACAACCTTAAACAGTTACGGGCAGTTATCAGTAGCAGAACAACGCAGGATTATTTCCAGCGCAAAAAACCCTGCATCTGAAATAAATATTCCTCAATCCCCCCGATATTTAATAGGAGTTAATGTTTTGGCAAACTCTGCACAATGTTTTTTATCAAATAGGCTCATAAGAAAACATAACAGATAAAAATATTCTGTAATAGTGCTATTCAAAAACAGAAAATTAGTTTTCATAAGAAACTTGACAAACATTATAATAATAGTTTATAAGATGTTAACACTTTATTAAGAATATCTTCGCAGTGTGCGGAAAATAGCTCTAACCACTTAGTTATTAAAGGCTAAGCAGGGGTTAGTCGAATAAGTAAGCTGCGTTAAGAGAGGGAAATACTATGGCGAATACAAAAAAAATAGAAAACCGCAAATTATCTCTGGGTGATGATTTTGCCCCTGATGTAGTTCGTGTAAATGGCTTAACAATCAGCATCGACGGTAACGGCAATGTTAAACTTCAAAATGGAAGCGTAACCGTTGATATAACGGACGATAATACTTCGGTCTTTGGTGGTAATGTTGTTGCATATACTGATGGCAGCGTGCAGTTAAAGCCGCCGGCTCAAGAACAAATAAATGATCCAAATGTTATTCAGTCATCCGTTGATAAACGCGCCGTACAAATTGGTGCTGTTCTCGGCCAAGATTGTGATCTTCCAGAAAGTTTAGAGCGTTTGAAAGGTTGGCTTATTTACAATATTACAGATGACGGTGTTCGACAGTTACTTGAGCCGAAAGAAAGTGCGCCGGAAGGTCTTGTGAATTGGAAAATAGCCGATAATCACGTTGAAGAAACTCTTAAGAAGCAAGGTCATATAGGTGCCCGTCTTTGGACAGAAGAAGATGGTGCTGCGATCTTTAATAATGTTGTTAAAGGCGGCCATAATGATAAAGCGCGGCTTGGCGTTAGTGCTTCCGACCCTGACGGCAGATACTGGGAGGGCACCGAGCACAGGTACGGCCCTGGCTACGCGATGGTGTGCTTCCCAGATGGCGGCAACAGGTTTTGGAGACGTAAGGACTACAGCGCCCGTGTGCGCGGCGTACAGGACGTTACAGAGCTAGAGCTTCCGCTTTCATTTATTATTTGATAGCGCTCTTGCGCGGTCAAAATTTTTGAAACTCACGGTTAAGATTTAAAATTACTGGGTAAAATCATGGCGCAATATGAGCATTTGCCGATATATAAGCAAACATATGATATTTTATTGCGTACAATGACTGCCACAAAGGGTTTTCCAAGAGAATACAAATATACTTTAGGTCAAAAAATCAAAGATGAGCTGATAGAATTGGTGGTTTTGATTTATCGGGGCAGATATTAATATACTGAAAAACCGCCATAAGGTTTATTTAAAAGCCATATCCCTAAATCCAAAGCGCTGGTCTAGAAAAACAAGGAACTAGCATATTTCTTCGGTGAACTTAAATCCTGATAAAGACACACGTGAAAAAGAGATCAAAATTGCAGCATAATTTGAAATTTTTACACGACAACTTGCTTGACACCTTCCGCTATTGACATGTCAAATCAGAATAGGACAATTCTCTTTTTGCTGAACCATCCCTAGTTTGCACGGTAATCTGTATAAGATTTTCGTCAACATTAGCCTTTCCAATTACTAAATCAGACATATATTTTAAATACCCTTTCAAAGTTACAGGATCGTTCAAAGCTACTCCATCTCTTATATCCTCTTCGCTGTTAATAAGTTTCATTCTATGATTGTAAGAGGCATTACTAGTATGAGAGTTAAATTCACTTAATATTGTTTTAAGTTTCTTTTTAACTACGGTTATTGCTGCTGATTCTGCGAGAGATTCATTTATTGCAAATTCAAATTTTTCCAGCGGAATGTCTAGTGATAGCTCTTTGTTTCTAAAATATGAATAATCAACAGGAGTAACTGCTCCATATAAAACATCCCCATTGCAACCAATTATGTTAAAACATACGGATAATGCCATAATTTAAGCCCCTTTGTTATATCACAATATAATATATACGCCATTAGCAATTATGTCAACAGTGATTTATGCATGTAAATCAGGCTTCTTCAACATCACGCAAGCCCTTTTCAAGGCCAGAGATTTTCTTGGTTGTGGCCTTGCACCGACCTCAACTGCTCTAGCGTAAAGATATCATGAGAAGAATCAGCACCAACCAAGGCATCGCAAGGTTAACCATTTTATCCCTTTGATGTGCATTGAAAGGGTTACGCTCTCCCGATATATTGTCGGTCTTATCATTTAATACCAAATTGATATTAAGACCTGATGAGCGCAGCGTTTTCAGTAGAGCTTCATGTCCAAGATGAAGAGGTTGAAAGCGACCAAACAGAACAATGTCTGTATAGCCATCCTTCTTCCATGATTGTAATTGTTCTAGATCAGGCTGATGATGAGCCTGAGTGAAATCTGAATTTAAGTTAGACCCTAACACTGTTTCTAAGCCTTTAATTTATGAATTACTCAGCTAGGTAGAATATATACATAAAAATTAAAAGACGCAACCTTTTTTGTTAATTTTTAGACTTAAGTGTGTGCCAAATACTGGTCCCACTAGACTTTGCTACGCTTGGGCTTGTCTGCCTTGCCACATCTAAATGCGGCGTTTGAAACCAAGTGCGAGGCGTCAACAAAGGTGAAAACCTCACTCATAAAGCCTTTTCTGCGCATTTAGTCGCGAAGTAGACTAAATATTTTCGAAAGCTTATTCGTGCCAATACGGCTTCTGGCACGGGAGAAAACACTGAAATCAGGAGTTTGCTCGGATAATGTGAACCCACAAAACCATTTTGCTGAATTATTTTCTTGAAGCATACGTTCAAGCTCACGGTCACTAATGTCCTCCATGAATTGTAGAAGTACTCGTTTAAAATATCATCTTGCAACAATCCCTTGTTAGGTTATGCCAGTCCGCAGAACATACATTGAGGCACAAAACACTTGGTAAGTGTTCACTTTTTGTGGGCGACCAGCCTTGGAATAATGCTTCTTAATCAATTGGTTGATATGTTCGTTGAAAAACTCTTCTGAAATGGGATAAAAACGTTTGTTCATGATATCTCCTCCATAAAGAGAGCGCATCACAAAAAGAATAATTAGCTAACAGTATATAACTTTTTAACCCGCGCACACGCTGTCGCTTGCCCGACTACCCACAAACTTTCTGTAGGTCAATTAAATCTTTTTATTGCTTTTATTGCTAAACTAGGTCTATAGTTCGCCATCCTTAATTTATATAAGGATTTTATTCGGTGACGCGGGGTGGAGCAGTCTGGTAGCTCGTCAGGCTCATAACCTGAAGGTCAGTGGTTCAAATCCACTCCCCGCAACCAATGAAACCGCCTCTTACAGCCATTCCTCGGGATGGCTTTTTTATTATGGGGTTACCTTGGGGCTACTTTTAAATTTATATCTACAATGAAGTATTGGTTTGTAATTATCTTTTTGTAGTGTTATATTTTTTTGTCTTTTACGTGTTATTGAGTTATTTGTTTTTAACTCAGTGTCGGGCGTTACGCTAGACCGTGTTGGATTGTAGACTTTTATCGGCATTATTAGAGAAGTTTTCTCAATAATGCTAAGAGCGCATCATTGAGAAAACTTCTCTAATAATGCCTTTTACTAAGGTAATGGACATTTTATGGATAAACTTATAGAAGAGTTGAGCTCAAATCTTGATCTTAAAAAATTCCATTTAAATAAATTTTCTCCTAAAATTTTTATTTGTGGTGGTAAAATAGGTGATAATAACCGTACTCGTTATCTATCCATAAGGGATTACATATATAAAAAAATCAAAAAAGAAAATAATTGCCTTTTTTCAAGATTGATATTAGCTGAAGACATTAATAAATGGTTTTTTGGAGATAATCACTATGAAAACCTTTTAGATTTAGAAGAAGATTTAGCAGGTCTTGTTGTAGGAATACCTATTTTTGTTGAAAGTCCAGGATCATTAGCTGAATTAGGAGCATTTAGTATGATTCCAGAAATTGAAAAAAAGTTAGTAGTCTTTATATCAGAGAAATACTTCGGTAAAGAATCATTTATATGTTTAGGTCCATTAAAAAAGATTGAAGATATAGAACGTATTCGTATATATAATTTTAAGCAAAATAATAAAAATTATTATATTGAGTATGATTTTAAAGAAATAGAAGCAAATATATTAAAAGATGTAGAGGATTACTCTGTAAACAAACCTTTTAAAAGAAAATTTAATCAAGAAAACACGGCTCATTTAACGTTCTTAATTTGCAATATTATTTTTATTACTAGATTGGTAAAAAGAAAAGAAATCATTCTTATGTTATCTAAGCTTAGTATTGAAATACGTTACAAGGAACTTAATAAAATCTTATGGGTTGCTGAAAAAATGCAAATGATTAAACACACATATTATGGTGACACATACTTTTATACGCCATTAAATATAGATTCTGAATATATATCTTTTGGTAGTAAAATAAATACAGCGGATTGGCACGATAAATTTTATAAATACATTAATTTGAACTATTGTAGAAAAAATGCCTTTAATAGAATTAAAGGTGCAGGCAATGATTAATAGCAATAACTTTAATTTAATGTCATCTAATATTTCTTTGAGCTTATCTAAAGAAATGCAAATACCATATTTTCTCCTTATGAGACTTATTGGTACGGCTCCTCACAGATATAAATGCTATACTATCCCAAAAAGAAGTGACCCCAATAAAGTTAGGCATATCGCTCAGCCAGCAAGGGAAATAAAATCATTGCAACGGTGGGTTACTCAGGAAGTTTTGTCAAATTTCCCAGTGCATTCAGTTGCACATGCTTATGAGAATAATTCATCTATAAGAAAAAATGCAGAGCAGCATGCTAAGAATAGATATTTACTTAAAATGGATTTTAAAGATTTTTTTTCATCAATTATTCCAGATGATTTTTTGGCTATAGCCTCTAAAAAAACAGAAATTAACGAGCATGATTTATATTTTTTAAAGCAAATATTATTTTATAAAAATATAGATAGTAATAAACTGGTATTATCTATAGGAGCTCCTAGCTCCCCTAAAATATCTAATATTGTAATGTATGATTTTGATGAAAAATTAACGTCATATTGCAGGGAGAGGAATATTGTTTATACGCGTTACGCAGATGATTTAGCGTTTTCTACTGAAAAAGAAAATATACTAATAAATTGTGAAAAGTTTATTAGTGAGTTATGCGATACAATGGAAAGTCCTAGGCTTTGTATTAATGAGCAAAAAACAGTGCATTCTTCTAAGAAAAGAATGCGTCGTGTAACTGGGCTTATTTTAACAAATGATGGAAATGTTTCTTTAGGTAGAGATAGAAAAAGGCTGATAAAAGCAGTTTTGCACAATTATAAATGTGGCAAGATTCAAAATAAGAATGAGTTAAACAAATTAAGGGGATGGCTAGCATTTGCTAAAGATGCAGAACCATGTTTCTGGGAACGACTAAATAATAAGTATTCTAAAGAAATTAAGTTTTTAATGAAAATGAGTTTTTAATGAAAATGAGTTTTAATAAAAGCGATAATTGATAATTATTAAAAAAACAAGGTCATGATATGGGTAACTACTTTTCTTTACTATTCAACGCCTTAACAACAGCCTGCCCAATGAAATAAGCTAGATTTACAGGAACGGCGTTACCAATCTGCTTGTATTGCTGGTTCATGCTTCCTGCAAATGTCCAATTATCGGGGAATGTTTGAATGCGGGCATATTCTCTTACTTGGAAGGGGCGGGTTTCTTCTGGGTGACAACGCTCTGTTTGTTTTTGGGCGGGGGCGCAGGTTAGCGTGAGGCTCGGCTCATCCCATGATATACGCCGCGCCATTCCTGTTTTACCGCCGCCAAGATAAAAGCTTTTAAGCATATATTCTTTTTGAACTTCAATCGGTAAATCTCGCCAATACCCGCCTGCTGGAATCATATCCATAATCTCTTTTTTTCTCTTGGGGTATGATTGCCCCTCCGATGCTGGAACATCCGTATCAAATAATGCTCCAGCTTTCAGCGCGTCTTTAAGATTATATATATTTGGCTGTGGCTTAGGGTATTCAAATTTAATTCCGCTACCGCGTTTAACGCCAATAATTAATAACCGTTCACGCTTTTGAGGCACTTTGTAATTTATCGCCCTTAATACTTGCGGCTTGATAACGTCATAGCCTAGCTCTTCTAAAATACTAACCATGGTTTCAAGTGTTTTGCCGCCATCATGACTTGATAGTCCTCTAACATTTTCGCCTATAAATATTTTAGGCTCGGTTTCTTTTATGCAACGCGCAAATTCATAAAACATTGTCCCGCGCGTATCTTCAAAGCCCATTTTTTTACCAGCATAGCTAAATGTTTGGCAGGGGAAGCCACCTGTTACAATATCAATTTTGCCTTTATATGGGGTGAAATCTAGCCCTGCAATATCGCCTTCAACAACATTCCATTTAGGGCGGTTATATTTCAAGGTTTTACAGGCATGTTTATCAATTTCGTTTAAAAGAACATGCTCAATTCCTGCTCTTTCCAAGCCAAGGGCTAGCCCTCCAGCTCCAGCGAATAGCTCTATTGAGGTATATTCTCTGTTAGGTTCTATATGCTGGTGTTCTTGGATATTGTTTTCATTCACGTTGTGTAGAAAAGATACTTTGTTAATGTCTTCTTTTTTATAAGCTCTATAGTTATTCATAGGGTTTCTGGTGGCTTTTAATTTACCTTCATTATCCCATCTGCGAATTGTTTCCGAACACACGCCAAGTTTTTGAGCTGCTTCTGATACTGTGTAATGTTCTTGCATTTTAGTAACCACCTTATACAACGTTAGACATGGTTATGCTTGCATCGTTTTTATTAATTAGCAAGTGTTTTAAAATGAATATACAAGTGTTATCGTGTATATTATTTGAAATATAAATTGGCAAAGATATGTACAATTCACTCCATAATAAAGATGCAATAAAAGAAATAATAGTAAAGTACACAAATAAAGTTGATGCTCTTTATAATGGTGAAAAACGCCCTGACATACACAAAAATGTTATAGATCCATTTTCATCTATCTTTGATGGTGGATTTTTAGGGTTGCCGCAAGAGGATTGGATAACAAAAGAAATTTCTAGGCAAACACAAAAAACTTTACAAAATATGATTGGGGATTTTCACCAAGAAATATTAGGAACTTTTGATGGTTGGCGAGATTTAGGCGTTGCTGGTGGTATGGACTTAATTAATGATGATTTAAAAATATTTGCAGAAATTAAGAACAAATTTAATACAACCAAAGGCAATCACAAGCCAACTATTTACGATGATATTCTGAATTTTATAAATAATGAGCATTTAGAATATACTGGATATTTAGTAGAAATTATTCCTGCAAGACCTAAACAATATAATAAACTATTCACACCGCCCAAAGATGGTGTGCGCCGTCCTGATAATGATGCAATTAAAGTGATTGATGGGGTTTCATTTTATAATCTTGTGTCTGGTGAAGAAAACACACTACGGGATTTATTCAAATTTACATTTGATGTTATAAAAAAGGCTAAAAATACGAATATATCAATTAGTGATTATGAATTTTTCTTTAACAAAGCGTATGATGATAAGTAAAAAAACCTCTAATTCTTATCAAAGGCTTTAAACTAAAAATTCATATAGAGTTTTCCCTCGCCGCCCTTGCTTTTGCACTTCTTTTTCCAAGTTCGGACATGGTTTGGCGGATCATTTCTTTTTGCAGGGCTTCGTCACTTAGATTTTCAACCGTTGGCAACGGTTCGTTTAACGGTTGAACGTACGGTTCAAAGTCGTTCTCACTCTCATATTCTGTTTTCAAGCCTTCTTTGTCTTCAAGTAATTTGTTTTTTTCTGATTTGAGTTTTTTGATAACCACGATAGCGGTTAAGAATACCGATCCTATAGCTATAGTTGGAACTATAGTTGCAGGGTTAATAAACGGTGCTATAGCAGCTAAAAGTTCGGGGCGTTTAGCTGTTTCTTTGATTTCATTGTAATACATGATTTTGTCTTTCTATTATTGTGTTTTGATTAAATTTGATTGAGTGTCCCGCCGTCCCGCCCCCTAAGGCGGGGGACAGTGGGACAAAGTTAAAAGTTAGAGAAGCCCATCATTTTGAGCGCGTTTTTTCCAACGGTGAACCGTTGATTTTCCTATAAGGAGTTCTTCTGCAATATCCCTTATAGGCATTTTATCTATAAGCATATCAACGGCTTTCCTATAAGTAATATCACCTGCCTCCCATTCCCATTTAAGCAGATCACCGTCACTAATAAGCGTTGCTTCCATATCTTGGATCATGTCACCGCTTAAATGCCGTGCTTTGGTATATTGCACCATGATTTTGGTTGAAGCTTCGCCTTGGATATAATCATCAGGGCGTTTAAGCCTGATAACCGCGTCCATAACGTCTTCTTTTTTATGAGAGCCGCGCTGTTTACCTTCTTTATTAGCGTGATGAATGAACACAAGAGAGCGTCCTTTTTTACGGTGTTGCACTGCCCATTCTTGGATAGGTGACCAAGATTCGGCTTCGTTTTCATTGCCTGTGCGATCAAAAGTCGATATATTATCAATAAATATAACCTTTGGATTAACCGCTTCGATAAGCTCGTTTATTTGCTCGCGCCCCTCCTGCGTTCCCAAGTCAGGGGTGTAGTCATTTTCTTGACAATCTGGCGTGTAAAGACTTAATGGCAAGCTGGTTTCCTTACCACCTGAAAGCTTATATAACCGCTCTTGCATAGTAACCGCTTGCATCTCACCGTCCAAATATAGCACAGGAACGGCTTCGCTTGCCTTATAGCATAAAAATTCATCACCTTTTGCTAAAGCTAGAGCGCATGACAGCGCAAAGAACGTCTTACCGATGCCACGATCCGCAAAGATCATATTTATTGAGCCTTCGGGTAGCCATGGATATAACAGCATATGGCGTTTGGGCAGTTTTAAGCTCTTAAAGTCGTTGGCTGCAATTAATTTATGCTTGTGCTTGGTGGTTATGAATTTCCAAGCGGATGGTATCGGTTCTTGTGCTTCTTGTAAGTATAGTTCTAAGCTATAGTTTACAGCCGTTAAAGATGGATGGTTTTGTAAAGTATCCAATTCATTCCAGCTTGCTAATTCAGGCAATGATTTAAGATAATCACAAATATCGCTTTTATCTTGAATAGGAAACCGCAAGATCTTGATTTCTGATAGGCTAGCAAAGGATTTTATGCGCTCATAAACGCCTTTGGCATATTTTAGCCCTGCATCATCATTATCGGGCAGGATATAAATGATTTGAGCCTTATCTATAACCGTCCAATCTGCTTTATGACCTGCACTGCACCCGCCAAGGGATGTTATAGCTTGATAGCCCATCCCATGAAGAGCATAAGCACATTTTTCACCCTCCACAATGAATATAGGTTTTGAGAAGTCGATTACGGTGTTTAAACCGTAAATCCTATGCTCTTTTGGCAAATTATCAGGGATGCCCGATTGACCATTTCCTTTAAAGTAGGGTATAGTTTTCTTTCGAGTTTTTGAGCCGTTCAGTTCATTCTCGTTTTCAAGGCGGGTAACGTGTCCAACCACGTTTCCGTCTTTTGTTTTATAGTCCCATCTCATTACTTCGCGCATGATGCTATCTCCTTTAATTCTTTAAAGGCGGCTTTAAAGGATAAACCGTTAGATTGCATGTGAAAGTCAATGATGTCGCCACCGTTGCCAGCGCATGAAAAACATTTAAACGCACCAGTGATTTTATTGATACATAGTGATCCTGCGCGCCTGTCATTGTGGAAGGGGCAAAGCCCATTCCAATTATGCCAACCTTTACTTGTATGATTGCCAAATGCACCGTTTAAATGAGCTGCGTAATATTGCTCTGGCAGTAACCGCTTTTTAAGCATTTCTGCTGTGATTTGTCCTATATGCTGCATGATGTTTGCCCCCCATGAATACGAGAGTTAATAAATGCTTGCACGTCTTGTTCACGATATCTAACTAACCGCCCTGATTTAACGTATGGCAAATTATAGCGCTTAGTTGTGCGCCAAACGGCAAGTGTCCCTACCGTTATTCCGAGTATCTCGGATACTTCTTCTTTGGTTAATAGTTTTTTTGTCATTTTTAATTACTCCTGTTGAATGAAATGCCACGAACGGAACGCTCATTGGCTTGGGAGTAATTAAAGTTGATTTGTTCAAATCAAAATAGGTTGAAGAACCTAAGATTTTTTTAGGTAGGGGAATATACCTAAGTTAAAGCATTGTAATAAATGAATCTTTGTTTTTAAGTGGCTGGTTTTAATCAAAATCAAGTAAGAAATATGGCTCTTTATTAGGGTATTCATCAATAGCATCACTGGCAATTTTAAATAAATCATCTGGCACTTTTATTTTGATAGGCTGATTACTAATGGTGCAAGGGATCATTTCTAATGTTGCTCTTAGAATTTTAAAGTAGCTTCCGTCTCTATATTTTGCAGGGGGTTCACCCATTTTTTCAAGTTCTCTTGCGAGTTCTTCTGCAAGGATTTGCCGCATTGTGTTTGGGGTAAAGTCATTTATATGTCCTTTAAGGCTTTCGTTTACTGACTTGCACATCCTTGTTACTTTATGAGCGTTTTTGTATAGGGAATATACTGCATCATCAGAGTTATCTTTATGCACTTCATTAGAAATTTCATAGCAAAGATCATCTCGCACATCGTTAAAAGTGTCTTTGTCCATAAACTCTATGATTTTTTTTGTAAGAGTAGCAAAACGTGTTAATTCTTCTCTACGATCTGTAATCGATACTGATGTTGCATTGATATAGGCTTGATGGCGTAAAAAAGTGATCAGGTAATCTAGCTTGTCATCAAATTCTGGTGTACTCTTTTTGCCAAGAATACGAAATATTTTCTTTCTTAGTTCTAGAAATTCTTCTGGTTTTGGAGCAAAAGCAGCATAAGATTCTCTAAATGAAATCCAAGTCCCGTCTTGCATGGGGTAATTTATAAACTCATTTTTTATTGTTTTAAGCCTTATATTATCATTCTTTGATCCCCAAGGTGCTGTGGTATCAATTATATGCTTCTCATCTGATAGTATGTAATCTTCTTCACTGATGAATATTGTAGTTTCTGAAGTCATTATTTTCTTTTCCCTGCTAATGCCAACATAGCATTTGTACCCTTTTCCATGGAAGCTTTAACAGGGTCATTGTGCAATCTTGAGTAAATTTGTGTGGATTGTTGTGATTTATGACCAAGGGATTTGCCTATAATTTGTAGACTTGCCCCTGAAATCGCTTGATAGCTGCCAAATGTGCGCCGTATGTCATGCAACCTTATATCCATTAATCCAGTTGGAAGCTCTATACCACGTTCTTTGGCTTCTTTTTGAACAGTATTGAATAGCTTTAATACTGTGTAACCGTAGTTATCAGCTTCGGTTAATTTGTTTTCTGTTTCTTCAATAAGCTTGGCAATTACTGGGTTTTGTTTCCAAAGCTCTAGGGTTGCGCGTTGCCTTACTCTATTCCACGCCTTTTTAGGGTCACTATAATAACCATCTTTACTTGTATCGCTAGAAAATACCCAAGGATTGCCATGAGAGCTTTTAAGCCGCTTATCCAATATCTCTTCTGCTTGTGTTGTTAAGGGTAAAATCAAAGGCTCACCATTCTTTGTATCAGGGATGCGCCATGTTTTGTTATGCCAGTCTATTTGCTCCCATCGCATCATTAGAGTATTTGTTTTGCGCGCACCTGTGTAAAGGGCAATGTAAAAATAATCGCGTGCGGTTTCATTTTTTTCTATTGCAAGAGCATTCATAAACAGGGGTATCTCGGCAGGGGTGATATAACGATCACGACTCTTTTCTTTGAACTTCTTTATGCCCTTTGTGGGGTTCACGCCATCCCATCCCCATTCTATGGCTTTGTTATACATTGACCTTATGCGCTCTAACATGCGGTTCGCTTGATATAAACCGTTTGTTTCTCTTATTTTTAGATGCAATCTTGCTATTTCATGTTTACTTATGTCAGAAATTTTGCGATTAAACCATTTTGGCAGGTATTTGTTTATTTCTCTTTCATCATAAAGCCATGATTTCTTTTCTATTTTGCTGTATTTTTCCATATACATGATAAAAAGCTCTTTTAGAGTTATTTCTTGCCTTATCTTGTTTTTTTCTACATTTGGATTAGTTCCTATAGATAATGATCCTTTTGCTTTTAGAGCTGCTTTGCGTGCATTTTCTATGCTCATGTCTGGGAATGTGCCTAAACTTACTCTAATGGGTCTACCTTGGTGTTTTTGGTAAAGCTGGAATGTCTTTTGCCCACTTGATGTTACTCTAATTATAAGACCTCTTTCTTTTGCATCTTTAAATGCAAATCTCTTTCCTACTGTGGGCAAGGGAAGCGCATCTAAAACTTTCTTTGTAAAGTTAATCTTTTCATTCGGGGCTACCATGGGGCTACCTTTTATAGTAAGTATGGTTAAATTTAACAAACTTACATTAAGCTAACTCTTGATAATTATATTGTCAATACAGTATGTTAGTATAGTTTAGTAAATTTGGTTAATTGAATATTTTAAAGCTCATAACCTGAAGGTCGTAGGTTCAAATCCTACCCCCGCAACCAATAAAATCAATGAGTTAACCACCCTATCGGGTAGCTTTATTTTATCCATTGCCGCACCATTGCCGCATTAGAGTTGATATACAGTGTAAAGTTATTAATATTGTTCATTGTGCTTTTATTAATCGTTCTATTAATTTAAATTATTAAAGAACTGATTCGTAAATTGTAAAGATATAAAATGCTATTTGAAAAACAGGATTATCAAGAAAAATGCATTAGCAACATTATACAAGTGTTATCTAATGATTGTGATGTCATTAACAACGATTATTCTAATTTAAAAAATGCGATAAAAGAAATATATGAAGAAAACTCATATAAAGAATTTAGTCTTCATTCTGATATAACAAAGCCAAAACTTGATATTATAATGGAAACAGGCACTGGCAAGACTTTTACTTATATCAAGGCTATTTTTGAGATTAATAAGAAATTTGGTAAGAATAAATTCATTATTGTTGTTCCAAGGAATGCAATAAAATTAGGAGTAATTCAAAATATAAACCTAACCAAGGAATATTTTTTCAATGAATATAAAAAACATCTTAATATTATTGAATACCCAAAAGATGGGCGGGCAAAGGTTGAGAATGATTTTTTAAATAATCCAAACAACCTTTCTATTCTAGTTCTAACTAATAGCTCATTTAATTCAAAAAAGAATATAATTAACCAATTGCCTGAAAAGGGGAATTTATTTAAAAATGGAACTATATGGGAAAACATAGCAGCGCAAAACCCAATAATTATAATTGATGAGCCGCATCTTTTAAAAGGCAATAAAACTACAGAATATTTTGATAAGCTAAAAAGCTTGTTCATTCGATTTGGTGCTACCTACCCCACAGAGAAACAACATGCTCTATCGAATGTTGTTTATTCCCTAGATAGCATCACTTCATTCAATGAATATTTGGTAAAAAGAATTCGTGTTAATACAATTCTAACTGACGCAGAGCATGGTAATCACCAATTATCAAAGATTGAATCCAAAAATAATCGATTTACAATGGCTTACTTTATCAATCAAAATAATAAAACTGCAACAATTGGGTTAAAAGAGGATATTGGATCAAAAACTGGTATTCCTAGCTTTAATGGCGTACATGCAACTAAAATCACGGCTGAAAAAGTATTTTTATCTAATCATGATATTTTAACATTAGAAAAGAATATAAATCTTTCCGATGATGAAATGCGCTTTATGATACGGCGCACTATTGATAAGCATTTTGAAAAGGAAGAGCATCTTTTTAATAAAGATATAAAAACTCTATCCTTGTTTTTCATACCCAGCGTAGCTTCATTTAGAGGCGACGCCCCTATAATTAAACAAATTTTTGAAGAGGAATACATCAAGGCTAGGGATATTATATATAACAATACGACAAATGCCGAGTACAAAGAATTTTTAGATGACGATTTTGTTGACGGTAAATTGCGCGTGCATCAAGGTTATTTTTCTGGTGATAAAGGCGGCACAAAAGATGATCGCGAATCCAAAGAAATTGACGTAATTTTAAGCGATAAGGAAAAACTCCTTTCTTTTGATGGTGAATTGAGTAATCTGCGCTTTGTGTTTTCTGTATGGGCGTTGCAAGAGGGCTGGGATAATCCAAATATTTTCAATATCTGCAAGCTATCTAGCACGGATAAGGAAACGACGCGTCGCCAACAAGTGGGGCGTGGATTAAGAATTGCCGTTAATGACCAAGGAAAACGCTTAACTTATAAGCATCTTGAAGAAAATGAGCAGGCTTTTTATGAAATAAACACATTGGATATGATAGTTTCACATTATGAGCTTGATTTTATTGACAATATCCAGCGTGAAATTCAGCAAGCGAGCTTCTCTATTGCAGGCGATATTATTAATACTGCCATATTAATGGAACAAAAAATTAATGAGCGCGATGCCTTGCGCTTGTTGCTTTTATTAGAAGATAAAGAAATAATAACTTTTTGTGAGGTAGAAAATACATATAAAATCAAAGCCTCAATCAGTGATTTTATAACCGCAAATAAATCCCTTATTCTTAATGAAATTAAATCAATAGATGAAAATAAATTACAAGCCATTAAAGCCATTTTCAAAAATAATGCACCAGCGGTAATAAACGGCAATAAATCAAGCATAACCGTTAAAATACGCCAAAACAAGCTCAAGGAATTCAAGCAATTATGGGAGGTCATAAACCGTAAATCCAAGATTATATATCGCGATATTAATGAAGACACAGTAATAAATGCGATTGCTTGCGCCTTTAATAATGAAAATATTCCGCCCATGGAAAATAAGGTTATTGAAAAGGCGTATAATTCGCAACTTAATCAAATAGAAACCAAATATAACAAATCACTTGGCACTAATACCGAATTTTTTAAAGATAATACTTACCGTGAATTTGTAAATATATTTGTTAAAGACCGTAAATTAAATGTCACTTTGAAATTTATGACTAAATTGTTAAATCAAATTGATATGCAAA
>Ga0256839_1002475_pt1 | contig 20448 bp, 20 predicted proteins | sample 354166metaG_FD_185968 | JGI IMG/M metagenome (GOLD analysis project Ga0256839, IMG submission 185968) | Hydrothermal vent microbial communities from Mid Atlantic Ridge, Atlantic Ocean - 354-166 | ecosystem: Environmental > Aquatic > Marine > Hydrothermal vents | place: Atlantic Ocean: Mid... | reverse complement strand
GCAGCTAACCTTTGTAAGTTATATATTTTTACATGCAGATTTGCTTCACCTTATTTCAAACATGTTGTTCTTATGGATTTTTGGCGACAATATTGAAGATGCGCTTGGCCATACCCGCTATCTAATTTTTTATCTTTTATGTGGGATATTTGCAGCTGGAGCGCATTATTACATGAATTTAGATTCAAATGGCCCATTAATTGGCGCATCTGGCGCTGTTGCAGGAGTTATGGGCGCTTATGTATTATTATTTCCCTATGCTAGATTATTCGTGATTGCAAAAATCGTCATTCCAATCCCATTGAGAATTCCAGCTTTTTGGATGTTAGGTTTTTGGATTTTAACTCAATTATTTTATGTTCTTATCGGCTCAGATGAGCCAGTTGCTTGGTGGGCACATATTGGCGGATTTATTTCAGGAGTTATATTAGTTATGCTCTTAAAGCGCAAAGAATTTCCCATTCTTGGTGGCAGATAACACAAGTTATAATAAATATTTACTTTTTTATGCTCAAATCACCAATAATCATAATATTGAGGCAGATAATGGAATTATCAACAAATATACTGGCAGTTAAGCAATCCTCAACTATGCAAACTGCCCAAATTAAAATCATGAAAAAGCAAAATGAAATGCAACAAGTCATGATAGATATGATTGCGCAAGCTGCCCGTTCTGCCCCACCCTCAGGTCAAGGCACAATAATCGATAAAACAGCTTAAAAAGCTTATAAACCTATCAACGCATCAATAATTTCAATCGCTCCCTTGCTATCCCACTCAGCAGGACCTTGTAAAACCGCAATTTCACAACCTTTTTTATCAAGCAATAAAGTAGCAGGCAGTCCAAGTGCCACCCCATTAGCCTTTAACAAATCAAACGCCTTATAAGTTGGATCAGCATAAAGCGTTAAATTCTTGGCGCCAATTTCATCAAGAAAAGCTTGCGATTTTTCTTTAGCCTTTTTACCACTATCAAGATTTATCGTAATAACTTCAAACTCATCTTTATTATATGTAACCGCTAAATTATCAATTGATGGCATTTCCTCACGGCATGGTCCGCACCAAGTAGCCCAAAAATTCACCAATAATGGCTTTCCCTCAAAAGCTGCAATATTAGTAATGTTAGAATTTTCGTCATTAAACTCCATATCTGCATACCCGCGCCCATTTGCAGTGATAAGCAAAGATTTAACATCTTCATTCATTACTTTTTCAAGTGCCTGCTGTGCTAAAGGCTGAGTTTCACACTGCATAAGATCAATTTTTGCTTCTTTAAAAAACGAAATATTGCTAAGCAGCAAAGTCAAAGCTATACCTAAGATAATTACAACTGCTCCAATGATTAGGATCATTTGTTTTTTATTATTTTTAATCGCTTGTTTGGTGATTTTTGTCATTTAATAAGTTCACTTTGGTCTTTATTTTTATGAGGCAATTATATGAGTAATCGCATGTGGGGCGGACGTTTCGCCTCTTCTCCAAACGCAATCATGCAAGAAATAAATGCTTCGATTGATTTCGACAAAAGACTATATTCCCAAGATATTGCTGGCTCAATTGCACATGCAAATATGCTAGCAAAAACTGGTATTATTTCAAATGATGATAATCTAGCAATTCAAAAAGGGCTAGAGGCAATCAGCAAAGAAATTGAACAAAATAAGTTTACTTTCAGCACAGAGCTTGAAGATATTCACATGAATATTGAAAATAGGCTTGCAGAACTCATTGGCGAGCCTGCGAAGCGGCTGCACACCGCGCGCTCTCGCAACGACCAAGTGGCAACAGATTTCAAACTATATATGCGCCAAAGCGCAGATATGCTGATTGAGCAAATAAGCGACTTGCAATCTGCTTTAATAATTCGTGCAAAAGAAAATGCCAACACAATAATGCCCGGCTTTACTCACTTGCAAAGCGCCCAGCCAGTAACCTTTGGCCACCATCTGCTTGCCTATGTTGAAATGCTAGATCGTGATAAATCTCGTCTAAAAGATGCAAGGACTAGAATGAATGAATGCCCACTTGGCTCAGCCGCCCTTGCTGGCACATCTTTTCCTATCGATAGAGAAATGACAGCTAAAGAATTAGGCTTCTCTCGCCCAACCGCGAATTCACTTGATGCAGTATCCGACAGAGATTTTGTGCTTGAAACATTAGGAGCAGCTTCTATTTGCGCAATGCATTTATCAAGATTTGCTGAAGAATTGGTGATTTGGTCATCAGCACAATTTAAATTTGTGCAATTATCAGATCAATTTTCTACTGGCTCATCAATCATGCCACAAAAACGCAATCCCGATGCCGCTGAGTTAATCCGCGCCAAAATTGGCCGCATTATGGGCGCTCACACATCACTTATGATAGTGATGAAAGGCCTGCCGCTTGCCTATTCAAAAGATATGCAAGAAGATAAACAAGTCGCCTTTGATGCGCTAGATAACCTCTCGCTTGCCCTTGCTGCAATGGCGGGCATGGTTGCCGATCTAACAGTGAATAAACAAGCAATGAATGATGCAGCAGGCATTGGATTTTCAACCGCCACCGATATTGCCGATTGGTTAGTGCGTGAAGCAAATGTACCATTTAGAGATGCACATCATATCACTGGTCAGGCAGTTGCCTTGGCAGAAAAAAAACAAATCAAGCTTGAAGAAATTTCTCTCAAAGATTTTCAAAAAATTGATAAACGTATTGATGATCGGATTTTTTCGATCCTATCAGTTAAAAATTCCGTAGCCTCACGCACTTCTTATGGCGGCACAGCACCAAACAATATTTTAGCGCAGGTGAAAACTTGGCAAAAAAAATTGGATAATAAATAAATGAGTGGTTTTGAGTATAAAAAAGGCGCTTTACACGCCGAGCAAGTAAATTTGGCTGACATAGCAAAAGAAATCGGCACACCATTTTATTGCTATTCTAAAAGTGAAATTGAGCAACGCTTTGCGCAATTACAATCTGCTTTTGCTGATTTAAATCCACTTATTGCCTATGCAATGAAGGCCAATTCAAACCAAGCTATTATCTCATTACTTGGTAAAGCTGGCGCAGGCGCTGATATAGTTTCACTTGGCGAATTAGAACGTGCAAACGCTGCTGGAATTGTTGCTAATAAAATTATTTTTTCAGGCGTTGGCAAAAGCGAAAAAGAAATGTCACGCGCCCTAGAGTTAGGCATTCACTGCTTTAACCTTGAAAGCGTGCCTGAACTTGAACGCTTAAATAAAGTTGCAAACAAGATGGGAGTTATCGCCCCCGTTTCTGTTCGTATCAACCCCGATGTTGATGCAAAAACTCATGCCAAAATTTCAACTGGCAAATTCGATAATAAATTTGGTATTCCTTATATTGATGCAAAAACTGTTTTTGAAAAAATCAAAAACTCCGCCAATCTAAAAGCCATTGGCCTTGACATGCACATCGGCTCACAAATCATAAATCTTGAGCCATATAACGAAGCAATTTCACTTCTTGCTGGCCTATTTAGCGAACTTAATGAAAATGGTCATTCACTTGAACATATTGATATTGGCGGGGGTTTAGGTATTTCACACGGCAATAATGAGCCAATTGTAGATTTACTTGAATATGCAAAAATCGTGCGCTCCCATATTGCACCCTTAAATTGCAAACTAATTCTTGAGCCGGGGCGCTGGTTGGTCGGCAATGCTGGTGTGTTGATAACAAAAGTTGAATATATCAAACAAGGCGCAGGCAAAGACTTTGTCATTGTTAACGCCGCAATGAATGACCTGTTACGCCCAACTCTTTATGAAGCGCATCATGATATTTTACCTCTGACAAAAACAAAAGATAATAGCCAAACCATCTTGGCTGATGTTGTTGGGCCCATTTGTGAATCTGGTGATTATTTAGCCCAAAAACGCAATTTAAACTCTCTAAAACAAGATGACTTAATAGCCATTATGAACGCAGGTGCTTATGGTGCGGTTATGGCAGGAACATATAATTCAAGACCATTGATTGCAGAAGTTTTAGTCAAAGATGATAAGTTTGAAATTATTAGAAAGCGCCAAACTATTGCTGAGTTAATAGCACTTGATGATGTTCCAAGCTGGATCTAAATCAAGTATTTGAAATAATTTTATGTTTTGATGCAATTTCTTGACGAACACGAGATACTATTTCAACTGGCTTAAGCTCAAGCGCGTCATCAACTTTTTGTAACAAATCAGCAAGTGTGAACGGTTTAGCTATTACATCATAAATTAAAGCATCAAGTCCATGCGCTCGCTCACGCTGATCGGCAAAACCTGTCATAAGCAAAATTGTAACATCAGGAAATTGCGCCCCAACAGATAAAGCTAGCCCTATCCCGTCCATCACAGGCATTTTTATATCTGATAACAAAAGATCAAAATTACCATTTTCTTCTTCCATGATTTCAGCTGCCAAACCGCCATCCTCTGCCTTAATTATTTCATGACCCTTTAATTCAAGCGCACGATATACAAATTCACGCACATTATCATCATCTTCTGCAACTAAAATTCTTGCCATTTTAATTCTTCCATTCTTCAGCAAAAGATAAATTCACGCTTTTTGATCCCACTGGAGCGGTATTTAACTGCGTTTTAAAACTTATAGTTTCCCCAGCTTCAAGTGTCTGCACAGCAGGAGTTGCGCCCCATTGCATTAAAATATTATCATCAACATCAACAATACTAACAATAACTATAGGCACATCAACAAGCGATTTTGTAATATTTGAAATTTTTGCAGAAATTTCCATTCTTTCATTTCCATCACTTATGCTTCTTATCGTTTTTACATCACTAAACTCAAGCCCAAACACATTAACCTCTTGGCCAAAAGCTTCATAAAGCACTGCCATTTGTGGAAAAACCCGCACAATATCTGTTTTAAAATAACCACCACCAATAATGATTGCTAACAAAGTAAATACCATGAAAAATCTAGCGTTTTGCTTAGCACGCCAAAATGGAAGTTTTTTTGCCTTTTCATTTTGTCGTCGTTGCATTGCTTTTTGTCGTTTGCTTTTAGTAAAACCTGCTTCACTTGCTTGTATTGGCTGTTTTACTTTTTTTGTCTTAGCTTTTTCATTATTTTGAGGCAAAGCTGAGGAATCTTGTTTATCTTCAGCTCGTCTTTTATCTATATTTTTATCACTTGGTAATTCTACACCAGCCTTAACGTTTGCAGTGGTTTCTTTTAACGCACGCTCTTCTTTAACAAATTCATCATCTAATGCCGCCTCATCAGCAATATCAAATAGTTTATCATCATCTTGTGTACCAACGTCATCGCTTTTTGTCTCAACTAATTTTGGTTTTGGCCTTACTTCGTTTTCACTTTCAGCAATTGCCTGCCAAGGCTGATTGCAACTAGCGCACATTACTTTACGACCAGCAGAGCCAATGGCCTTTTGAGCAATTTGATATTTTGTGTGGCAATTTGGACAAGTAATAATCATAATAATAAAATAAAATTCGCTTCAAACATAAATTATTCTATATTATTACAGGCAATGGGTTAAGTTTCTTCAAACGATTTAACTCGAACGGATACATATTTCCATTTCGCTGTTATGTTGTATTAAAATCATTTTGATTCGGGAGAAATAAGAGTGATAGAATTTGATAATGTAAGCCTAAAATATGGTAATGGGCCTATAATTCTAAAAGATATTTCTTTTTCAATTGAAAAAGGATCTTTTCATTTTTTAACTGGCCCCTCAGGCGCTGGCAAAACCTCTTTGCTTCGTTTGCTTTTGCTTTCGTTAAAACCCTCAAACGGCAAAATGAGCATGCTGGGTCAAGATGTATCAGCATTAGACACAGACAAGTTATTACAATTGCGTCGACACATTGGTATTGTATTTCAAGAGTTTAAATTACTTGAGCATTTAAGCACGTTTGAAAATGTCGCCTTACCTTTAAGGGTTCTTGGCCAACAGCCTGAGCAATATAAGGAAAATGTTACAGAATTGCTTGATTGGGTAGGACTTGGTGAGCATATGCACTCGCTACCAAATACTCTTTCAGGGGGAGAAAAGCAGCGCGCCGCCATTGCTCGCGCGGTAATTTCACGCCCAGATATTTTACTTGCAGACGAGCCAACAGGGAATGTTGACCCCGAACTAGCAGAGCGGCTTTTGCATCTTTTTGCAGAATTAAACCGCATGGGAACAACCATAATAATTGCAACCCACGAGCTATCAATGATAAAAAAATTCAACTATCCGCAAATGGCGCTTAAAAATGGTGGGATTATTATCAAATGAGTTTACTTAAATTTTTCAAAAAAAACCAACACTCTAAAGACGAATATAACTCCCCCAGCGAAATTGTGCCTGTTCACTCTGTCACTTCTCGCACCTTGGTTTTCTTAATCGCCATTATGACTTTTTTATCAGCCCTTACCCTTGGCGGCCTTATCATGGTGAATAAATCTGCCTCAGCATGGTCAAGTGACATTAGCCGAGAAATCACCATTCAAATAAGGCCTGTTGAGGGCGAATTGATGGATGCAAATTTACGCCTTGCAGAAACCATTGCACAAGCCACCACAGGTGTATCAAATGCACGCGCCCTAAGCATTGAAGAAAGCGAAGCCTTGCTTAAACCTTGGCTTGGAGATGACGTTGATCTAACCGAATTAAATATCCCTCGCCTTGTTGTAGTGGAATTATCAGACCCAATTGGAGCTGACCTTGAACAACTAAAAAGTGAATTAAAAATCATCAAAGGGGCAAGCCTTGATACCCATGATGCTTGGCGCGCCCAACTTGATAACATGGCAAAAACCATTCTCATGGCAGGGGTTTTAATTTTTACTTTAATAGTTGTTGCCACCCTTTTAGCTGTCGTTTTCGCTACCAGAGGAACAATGGCCTCAAGTCAGCAAATTGTTGATGTGCTACATTTTATTGGTGCATCAAACCGCTTTGTAGCAAAAGAATTTCAATCCCGTTTTTTAAAGATCGGCCTTAAAGGAGGTTTGATTGGCGGCATTGGGGCAATTGCTTTTTATATGCTACTTGGCTTAATCACAACAAGTTACCTACCAGCTAGTTCAACAGAACAAATAAACGCACTATTTGGCACATTTTCTCTTAGCCTGGTGGATATTATTTTCATTCTAATTCTCGTGCCAATCATTGCAACTTTAACAGCAATTACATCTCGCATCACAGTGCGCCGATTCTTAAAACAAATCACATGGTAAAATCATGATTATTCAAGCAATACGATCTATTATTTTTTATATTTTATTCATTGCAAATACCGCTATTGTGGCAATTATTCTTGGTTTTATCTCTATCTTCAAAAAAAGAGGCTGGTATAGTTTCGGTTGGGCAATTGCTAAATATTGGGGCGCTTCAACTCTATTTCTATTGCGCTTCATTGTCGGAATAAAGTCAGAAATATCAGGCTTAGAGCATCTACCTGAGGGTGGCGCTATTATTGCAGCTAAACATCAATCTGATTGGGATATATTTGCAATTTTCCCTTTTGCCATTCGTCCATCATTCATTGCCAAAAAGCAATTGCTTGATATTCCGTTTTTTGGTTGGGCGGCGCGAGATTTTGATACTATTTCAATAGATAGGTCAAAAGGCTCTCAAGCAATTCCACAAATGCTTAAAGAAGCAAAGGCTGCTGTTAAACGTGGCTGTAAAATTATTATCTATCCTGAGGGAACGAGAAAAGCTCCACTTGCAGAACCTGACTATCGCTATGGCATTGCAAAAATTTATGAAGAGCTTGATGTCCCTGTTATTCCTGTTGCGCTAAATTCTGGTCTTTTTTGGGGGAGAAACGCATTGGTACTTTGGCCAGGCACAGCAAAGGCAAAATTCTTAGAGCCTATCCCAGCAGGACTTGCCCCCGATGAAATGCACAAACAATTAAGCCAAGTGATTGAAATAAATTCAAATGAGTTGATTTTAGAGGCCGCTGAAAAAGGCCTAACCCGCCCAATAACTGATGAATTTCGCAAAAGGCTAGAAACCTTAAAAACAAAAACTAACTAGTTAACATTTTCCAATAACGAATAAGAAACAACAAATAAGCCACTATCCATAAGGTTGCGCTTAGATTTAGTATAAATTCATACTGCACCAAAAAATCAGCCGCAAAACGCAAAATAATGCTAGCAAACATTGATATATAAATCGCCACAATAATTTTGTCAGATTTAATTTTCTGCCCCGAATGACCAAGGCTAACCCTTGTCATCATTGCAATTGTCATCATGCCAATTGCCCCCGCAGTCCAGACATGAAAAGCCGAAGCCTTTGGCATGACATCTGGCCATAAAATAAAACTAGCCAGAGCAAAAAACCCTAGGGGAACAAAACTATATCCGACATGTAGCACAAAAACTATCGGCTCACTGAGAGTTCTATGCCCAGCCCAGCGAGCCAAGCGAATGACATTTAGCAGGCCAGCTAAAACCAGCAACCCAGCAACAATATATGGTTGCTCTAAAAAAACCATAGCTATCAAAGCAAATATTGAAATAATCATTGCCAAATCATCAATGCGATTTTTTGATACAGGCAAACCATCTATACCAAATCTCATCAGCCAATTACGAGTGAAGCTAGGAATTACCCGCCCACCAATTAGCATTATCACCACAAGCACAACGCTAAGCCCTAAAAGCGAGGGATAATTTACTTCGCCATAAATCATCATCTCAATGTGAAAAAGCAAATTAGCAATAAACAAAAACACCAAAACCATAAGCACACTAAGGTTGCGCCAGTTTTTTCCTACAATTATCTCTCGTGCAATAACAAAAATAAGCATGATAGAAAATGATAGATCAACTGCCATAACCAAGTGAGGGTGAAGAAAAGCAGAAAATAATATTGCAACTCGACCTAAAAGCCATAGGCTAAAAAGCAACAAAAGCCCATTGCCCATTATTGGCAAACGCCCTGTCCAATTCGGCACTGCAGTTAATAAAAACCCCGCTATTATCGCACCGCTATAACCAAAAATCATTTCATGAATATGCCAATCAGCTGGGGAAAAAGCGCTTGGCAATTCAAACACTCCTGCAATCGAGAAAACCCAAAGTAGCATTGAAACAACTGCCCAAACCGCCGCACCAAGAAAAAATGGGCGATAGCCACGGCTTAAAACCGCCAAACCTTTATATTGTCGTCTTTGAGCTGAAGTTGACATGTATTTTGCCTTTTGGCTTATTTATTTTTTGGCCTAAAACTACTTAAAACCTCTTCATAAGTCTCTATACGCCCCGCTTCAATTAAATCAAGACAATAAGGAACAGCAGGAAAAACTGCTGTGAGACAAGTATCAATCGCTGCAGGTTTGCCAGGTAGGTTTATGATTAAACTATCACCGCGAATAAAAGCACTTTGCCGCGAAAGAATAGCCGTTGGCACTTCAAGCAAACTAACTTGACGCATCAATTCACCAAATCCAGGTAATTCTTTTTCAGCAACCAGCGCCATCGCCTCAGGAGTTAAATCTCGCTTTGAAGGACCCGTGCCCCCTGTTGTTAAAATCAAATCAACTCGTATATCATCACAAAGATCAATCAAACATGAGCTGACGCTATCAACCCCATCTTCAATAATTTTATAAATAATTTCAAAATCAGAGCTGATAGTTTTTTTGAGCCAGTCTTTAATTGCAGGCCCGCTTTTATCTTCATAAATGCCCATACTGGCACGATCTGAAATTGTAACAATTGCTATTTTTACACTCATCTATTCACCTATTATCCGCCTAATTCCGACATATTTCTCTTTATACCTTTAACGCCACCAGATGTAACAGCAAAATTATGCCCCGCAGGTTTTGCAAAAACAGTCTTTTTAATTAGCTCTTCAAGCTGGTTATTATCCTCTTGCCCACGCACAATTTTAAGTAAGTCAACCGAGCCCTCAAGCCCCATACAAGTAAATAATTTACCCGTGCAACCAACTCTAACTCGATTACAAGAAGAGCAAAAATCACAAGACATAGGAGTGATAAAACCAAGCCTCCCCCCTGTTTCCTTAACAGCTACATATTTAGCCGGCCCACCTGTATTTAAACCAAGCGGACTAAGTGTATAATTTTTTTCAAGTGTTTGGTGTAATTCATCAAGCGGCAGGTGAGTATTTTTTCGATCAAAGCCATCAATGCCAAGCGGCATTTCTTCAATCAAGGTCAAATCCATGCCCTTACTATGCGCAAAACGCATCAATTCGTCTAATTCATCTTCAAAAGCACCCCGCATCGCCACCGCATTAAGCTTAACTTTAAGGCCAGCGCTTAATGCCGCTTCAATCCCATTTAGCACCTTATCAATCTCACCAATGCGAGTGACTTGTTTATATCGCTTCGCATTAAGAGTATCTAGCGAAACATTCACCCTACGCACCCCAACCTCAAACAGGTCTTTTGCATAACGATCAAGCAATGTGCCATTTGTAGTTAAAGTTAATTCATCAAGATCATTATTTTTAAGATGGGGTGATAGCATTTCAAACAATGAAATAATATGTTTTCGAACCAATGGCTCACCACCAGTAAGGCGAATTTTTCTAACCCCATTTGCTATAAAGATAGAGCAGATACGATAAATTTCTTCAAATGTCAGCACATCTGAGCGGGGTAAAAATTTCATCTTCTCGCTCATGCAATATGTGCAACGCAAATCACAACGATCAGTAACTGAGAGGCGAAGGTAGGTAGTTTTGCGACCAAAGCTATCAAGAAGAATTTTTTCTTTTTGTTTCATTGCAACTCTTCAAGCTCTTTGGTTTTTATAAACATAATAACCATCTCAACCACACCTTACATAAAACCAAAACAGCAAATAAACAGCTATCTATCACTTTTTAGTGTTCACTTTAAAATACCCATTTAGAGTGCTCACTTTAATATTACCAATGAATAACACAGCAATTCTTCTCTCAATTGATTCATATCAATAATAGATAATCAAACTCACGCTAAGAGACAAATCATGATTTCTCAAAATTATACAAATACTAGCGGCTCAAATTCTTCTCCAGGCAGCCAACATCTAAGCGAGGCTCACTCAAAAAGCCTTTCTCGCTTTTTGCCACCCCTACCACTTTTTGCGCTCTCCCCGCTCTTGTCTCATGTCGTAAATTTCATAGCAAAAAAACACCCTGAACTTTTTAGCAGACTTGGTGAAAGCACTAAAAAGACTTTTCTTATCAATCCCACCAATCTACCGTTTTTTTTAATATTACAACCAGACCCAAATAACCCACGTCTAAAAGCCTATAATCGCGGCTCAGAAATTAAGCATGACGTTTATATTTCTGGCTCATTCGCCACATTATTAAAAATGATAGATAGCCAGAGCGATAGTGACGCTTTATTTTTTAACCGAGAGATTATGGTAACAGGCGATAGCGAGGCAATGGTAGCCTTACGCAATGCGCTTGATGATATGGAGGGAACATTAGTTGATGATGTTGCCAGCTCTTTAGGGCCATTTTCTAAACCTGTCCGTAAATTTTTTGATATTGTCAATAAAAGCAAACGCCATCATGAGTGAACAAATAACAAAGCCCGAATTAGTCTGCCCAGCAGGAACACCAGCCTCACTAAGAACCGCAGTTGATGCAGGCGCAGACGCAATATATTGCGGTTTTGTTGGACCAACTAACGCCCGTAATTTCCCAGGCCTTAATTTTTCATTAGATGAGATGACAAAAGCTGTTGATTATGCCCAACAAAGGGGCGCAAAACTACTCACCGCCATCAACTCTTTTCCAACAGCAGGGCGCACAGACATTTGGAAAAAAGCCATTGATGATGCAGTAAGCATCAACGTAGATGCAATAATAATTGCCGACATAGGCATGGCAAAATATTTAAGCGAAACCCACCCCGATCAACGCATTCATCTATCAGTGCAAGCGGGGGCTTCATCACCCGAGGCCATCAATTTTTATTGTGATAGATTTGATATAAAACGGGTCGTGCTGCCTCGCATTTTGACGGTTGCTGAAATTAAAAAAGTGCATGACGAAATCCCATGTGAAATCGAAGCATTTATCTTTGGCAACATCGGCATGATGGCAGAAGGGCGCTGCTCTTTAACAAATTATGTAACAGGCCTTTCAACTAATATGGACGGAGTTTGCTCACCTGCAAATTTTGTTCACTATGAAGAAGACAAAGATAAAAACCTAACCACAAGATTAGGCGAATACGCAATTGATTGCATTGGCTGCGGTGAAAATGCAGGCTATCCGACCATTTGCAAAGGTCGCTATAATGTTGGCCATAGGGCAGAATATTATGCCTTTGAAGAGCCTGTAAGCCTAAACTTAACTCACCTGTTACCTGACCTGATAGAGGCAGGCGTAACAGCATTAAAAATCGAAGGGCGGCAACGCTCCAAAGCCTATATCCGCTCTGTTGTTTCCTCATTTAGGCAAGCGGTAGATGCTTATTCCAATGGCGAGCAACCAGACATAAGCGACCTTTTGGCACTAACCGAAGGCCACAAAGAAACCATGGGGGCTTTCCCATCAAAAAAATGGCGCTAAAAACGGTGATGAAATAATGACAAATTTAAATCTAGGACCAAATCTATATAATTGGCCAGCAGAAATATGGCGTGATTTTTATCTGCAGCTAGCAGATGAAAGCCCTATTGATAAAGTGTTTCTAGGTGAGGTAATCTGCTCAAAACGAGCGCCCCTGTTTGAGCCATATTATGAGGAGATTGTCAGTCGCCTTACCAAAGCTGGCAAGCAAATTATATATTCAACTCTGGCCGAAATAACCTCAAATATTGACCGCCGCCTTTTAACAAAACAGCTAAGTGATAAGAATATAATTATTGAAGCAAATGACGTTGCAGCCCTATTAAGCCTCAATGGCGCACCACACACCATCGGCTCTTATATGAATGTCTATAATGAAGATTCATTAGAGTTTTTTGCTCAAAATGGCGCAACAAATATCTGCCTGCCGCCAGAAATGCCAAAAAGCGGTATTAAACAACTTAACAAAACTGCTAAAAAATTAAATGTTGAACTTGAGGTGCAAATTTTTGGCCGCATCGGCTTGGCGCTTTCAGCGCGTTGCTATCATGCAAGAGCGCATGAGCTAACCAAAGATAGTTGCAAATTCATCTGTGATGAAGACTTAGATGGTATGGATTTAACTACTTTAGAGGGGCAGGATTTTCTAACAATAAACGGCATTCAAACCCAATCTTACACCTGCCTAAATCTAGTGAATGAAATCAATCAATTGCAAGAAATTGGTATAAATAATTTTCGCATTTCTCCACAAAGCAAAGGCACAATAAAGGCTACAATTGTTTTTAGAGATTTATTAGATAGAAAAATTGATGTTGATGAAGCCAGCGCAAAATTAGAAGAAGAAAAAATCAACGCCCCATTCTCAAATGGATTTTTTTATGGCGTGGCGGGCAATGAGTGGCGAGTTTAGAGATTTGATATAGAATCTAACCATATTTTATTTTTAGAGCCACAATAGTCCCGACTAAAATTAGAGAAACAAGGTTTGCGATAATAAGCGGCCAAGAGCCAAGCATTAAACCATAAATAAACCAAAGCATTACGGTGCTTAATAATAATATATTTGTGCCAAGAGAAAGAGATCTTGTATCTTTTGTTCGTATAGTTTTAAGCGCTTGCGGAGCCCAGCATATTGTGCCAAGAATTGCAGCAAGCGTTCCAGTAAGTCCAATAATCCATTCTGGCATTATATTGCCTCCCCAAAATATACGAAAATAAATAATTAGCAGGCTTCTTGAATCTGCTCTAAAAGAAAGCATACAAAATAACAAGAAAGAAAGATATTTTTATGGCTCCAAATGCACAAGCTATGAACAAACTATTTCAAATAAGAGGCAGAATCGCTTCTAGCAAATTTGCACCTGAAGAGCAGAGTGCAAAGCATATTCTTAATATTTGCGAGTTATCTAAAATTGATTGCAAAAGCATCGAAATGAATGCCATAGAGATTGTAAATGCCACACGATCAGGTGGGTTTAAACAGCCTATACTTGATGCTTTTTTACAAGAATATGGTTTATCAAATCAAGAGGGCGTTGCGCTTATGTGCTTGGCGGAAGCACTATTGCGAGTTCCAGATAAGCAAACTCGTGATGATTTAATTGCAGATAAAATTGCCCCCGGCAAATGGCTTTCTCACATAGGTAATGCCGACACGGTTTTAGTCAACGCCTCAACATGGGGATTAATGTTAACTGGGCGCATTATTTCCCTTGGAGAAAAGTGGGAGAATAATTCAAATTGGTTAGGCCGACTAACAAATCAAATGGGTGAGCCAATAATTCGCACCGCTGTTATGCAAGCAATGCGAATTATGGGAGGTGAATTTGTGTTGGGTCAAACAATAGATTTGGCAATAAAACGTGGTCATAAATTATTTGGTGCCAAGCAGATTTATTCTTTTGATATGCTTGGCGAGGGCGCACGAACTTTTGATGATGGAGAGAATTATTTCAAATCTTATATGCTAGCAATTAAGTCTGCTGGTGAAATTAACAGTAAAAAAGACATCAATAATCGTTCTGGTATTTCTGTAAAATTATCTGCTTTATATCCACGCTATGAATATGCCCACAAAAAACAAGTGTTAGATATTATTGGCAATAAATTGCTTGAGCTTGCAAATGAGGCCGCACGTTTAAATATCAAACTCACTATTGATGCAGAAGAAGCAGATCGCTTGGATTTATCGCTTGATATTTTTGAAAAAGTTGCTCGATCAATCAGCGTAAAAGACTGGCAAGGCTTTGGTCTGGCAATTCAGGCATATAGTAAGCGAGCTTTACCCGTAATTGAATGGGTGGCAGAGCTTGCCGAAAATCTTGATAAGAAATTTATGATTCGGCTTGTTAAGGGCGCATATTGGGACAGTGAAATAAAACACGCCCAAGAATTAGGGCTTGCAGATTTTAGTGTTTTTACCCGTAAATCAACCACCGATCTTTCATATATGGTCTGTGCGCAAGAATTATTGCGTCATAATGATCGTTTATTTTGTCAGTTCGCAACTCATAATGCCCATACAATAGCTGCGATTATGCAAATGGCAGAAAAACATAGCGCACGATTTGAGTTTCAGCGCTTACATGGCATGGGTGAGCTTGTTTATAAAGTTGCACAACAACATTATAGCAATTTCCCGCCTGTGAGAATTTATGCACCCGTTGGTGGTCATAAAGACCTGTTGGCATATTTGGTGCGCCGCTTGTTAGAGAATGGAGCAAATAGCTCTTTTGTAAATCGATTTATGGACGCTAATATTCCTGCTGTTGAAGTAGTTAAAGATCCCTTAGAAATAACCGCTAGTCTAGAGCAAATTCGCCACCCTAAAATCCTGCTTCCTAAAAATATATTTGGCCAAGAGCGAGATAATTCAAAAGGTATCGATATTACCTCAGAGCCTGAAATAAATTCGCTAGTTAAAACTGTAAATAATATTTATAGCAAACAATTTGATGTCTCTAAAAAAAGCAGCAAACAAGAGCAATCTCATATAATTACCAATCCAGCAAATAATTCTGATATTCTTGGAAAAGTAGCTTTTGCAACATCTGCTGACATTGATCTAGCATTTGACCAAGCAGCTGCAGCACAGCTTAATTGGGATAATATGGGCGGCAAACAAAGGGCAGAAATCCTAAATAAAGCCGCAAATGAAATAGAAAGACAAATGCCTAAATTAGCTGGGCTGTTAGTGCGTGAGGCAGGGAAAACATATCCTGACTGCATTAGTGAAATTCGTGAAGCTGTTGACTTTTGCCGTTATTATAGCGCTCAAGCAACCAAAGAATTTACTTCGGCGCAAATTCTTCCTGGCCCAACAGGGGAGGCTAATTCTATTAGCTTACACGGGCGAGGGGTTTTCTTATGTATAAGCCCGTGGAATTTTCCAATTGCAATTTTTCTAGGTCAAGTAACGGCGGCACTGGCATCTGGAAATGCAGTTATCGCCAAGCCTGCCGAGCAGACACCATTAATTGCACTTGAGGCTATTAGGATCTTGCATGAGGCGGGCGTTCCAAAAGATATTCTTAGTCTAATATTAGGCGATGCAAGTGTTGGAGCAAAATTGGTGGCTCACCCAAAGGTTGCGGGCATCGCATTTACTGGCGGCACGCAAACAGCAAAAATTATAAACCGAGTGCTTGCAGAAAAATCAGGGCCAATCATTCCATTCATTGCAGAAACTGGTGGGCAAAATGTCATGTTTGTTGATAGCACGGCTTTGCTTGAACAGGTCAGCGATGATGTTATTGAATCAGCTTTTGGTAGCGCAGGTCAGCGTTGCTCGGCTTTAAGAGTTCTTTACCTGCAAGAAGAAATTGCCGATAAAGCTATTACAATGATTAAAGGGGCAATGGACGCTCTAATCATTGGCGACCCGCGGCATTTAGAAACCGATATTGGGCCGATAATTGATGAAAATAGCGCAAAAAACCTTGCCTCTCATATTAAAAAGATGAAGTCACATTCAAATAATTATCACTCAATAAAATTAACTAAAGACACAAATAGCGGCACTTTTATTGCCCCACACTTATTTGAAATAGAAAATATTGGAATTTTAACGCAAGAGCATTTTGGTCCAATCTTACACGTGATAAGATATAAGGCGAGCGATTTGAAAAACATAATTTCTGAAGCATTTTCTACAGGATATGGCCTAACACTTGGAGTTCACACTCGCATGGACAGGCGCTGGGCAGAAATTTTTACACTAGCTCCAGTTGGAAATACTTATATTAACCGAAATATGGTTGGTGCCGTTGTTGGCTCACAGCCATTTGGCGGACAAGGACTATCTGGCACAGGATTTAAGGCAGGTGGGTCACGCTATCTTTATAGATTTGCAAGTGAAAAAACCCTCTGCGTCAATACTATGGCAACAGGTGGAAATGCAGAATTACTAACATTAAGCTAACATAATATCAAATATCAGAACTTTCCATAAATAGGGCAAGAGAAAAGGGATAAAGAATAAACTGTAGTATTTCTATAAAATCAAGTGACAATTTCTTTTCAATACTATAGAGATATAGCGTTAGGGAATAATAATAATAATTAAATAAGGGAAAATAATATGAATTCAACTTTTAAGAAAATTGCCTTGGGGCTTTCAGCACTAATGGTATTTGCTGGGTCAACTACTATAGCAAGTGCAGATAAGCTTGACGATGTTCTGGCTTCTGGCAAATTGCGCTGTGCCGTTGTGCTTGACTTCCCGCCTATGGGCTATCGCGATGCTGATAATAACCCAGCTGGCATGGACGTTGAAATCTGCAGAGATATTGCCAAAGAAATGGGAGTTGATTCAGAAATTGTAGGAGTAACGTGGGCGGAGCGTATCCCCTCATTAATTTCAGGTAAAGTAGATGTAGCTATTGCTTCCTCTTCTGATACGCTTGAACGCGCTAAAACCGTTGGTTTTACTATTCCTTATATGGTGTTTCAATTCCAAGCATTACTACCTGCTGATTCAAAAATTAAAACTTGGGAAGATTTAAAAGATGCACATGTTGGCGCTGCTATCGGCACAACTTATGAAAGCTCTTTTACTGACTATAAAGCTGCTAACTGGCCTGATGCCCCTGGTAAGCTTTCAACATTCCAAAGTGAAACAGAAACCTTTATGGCAGTTTCTCAAGGTCGTGTTGATGCGGTAATTTCAACTGATACTGGCATTGCAAACGTTGTTGCTTCTGGTAAATTTGGTGATCTAAAAGCTGGCCCTGTTGCTCCATTTGGCGCTGACATTGTTGGTTTCATGACATTACGTAAAGAATATGGCTGGATCAACTATCTAAATCTTTACATCAACCGTGCATATCGCTCTGGTCGTATGCAAGAACTTTATAGTGAGTTTATCGGTGGTGAAATGCCTGATCTGACTTCTCCGGGTGTTTATTACTAAATCCTAACGGATAATTAGATTGCGCGCGTGCTTTTTTGATTAAAGTGCGTGCGCAATATTTTTAGGGGGTGACATGGATTATCAATTCTTATGGCGGCCGGTTTTTAAAGCTCTGCCCGAACTGGTTGATGCAGCATTGCTTACAATGCAAGTGTCAGTTGTTTCCATGATTATTGGTCTTTCTATCGGTCTGTTGCTTAGTTTTGGGCGGCGCTCAAAAAATATCCTATTGCGTTGGCCTTCGACTATTTGGGTTGAAATTGCCCGCAATACACCAGTATTATTTCAAATTTTCTTCTTTTATTGGGGATTAGGCGAATTTGGGATTTTCCTTAGCTCCTATGTTGCGGTTGTAACTGCACTTAGTTTTAATACCGCAGGCTATATGGCAGAAACTTTTCGTGGTGGGTTTAACGCGATTCCAAACACACAATTAAGAGCCTCACGCTCGCTTGGCATGAGCTTTTTACAAACCCAACGCTATATTATCATACCGCAAGTATTGCGGGTGGTTTATTACCCAATGACCAACCAGTTCATCTGGGTTATCTTAATGAGTTCATTAGGTATGTTGGCAGGGTTGCGTGAGCTTACTGGAGAGACGCAATTTTTTAATTCTAAAACATTTAGAACTTTTGAGTTTTTCGCCGCCACTGCCGTTATTTATTATATTATCGCAAAATTAGTAATGATTGGCGCAAGGCTTCTTGGCTGGAAAATTTTTAGGGGGCAGAAAATACGATGAACCCTGCAGGTAGCGTATTTACCGATCTAGCATGGATCGATTTATTATTCCTAGCTCAAGGTGCAATTGGCACATTGAAAATTTCTGCAATATCTATCCTAGCCGGCACTATTGTAGGAATTATTCTTGGCTGGATGTTAGCCGCGGGCAATATATTTGTGCGGCTTTTGGTCAACACTTTACTTGATGTATTTCGCTCAGTGCCGCTAATAATTCAGCTAATCTTATTTGATAGTTTCGTCTCAATTGCTGGTTTTCCAATGCCCGCTTTTTGGTCAGGTACGATTGTGCTTTCGGTTTACACAGCGGCACTAGTGGCAATGGTCGCACGTGCTGGGATAGAGGCAGTTGATCCTAATTTACGCCGTGCGGCACGCTCGCTTGGCATGAGTTATTGGCAAGATATGCGTTATGTAGTTTGGCCAGTTGGCCTTCGAGCGGTATTCCCCTCATGGATTGGCGTATCGCTTTCAGTGCTTAAAGATAGCTCACTAGTTTACGCAATTGGCTATATTGAACTTTTAAGAGCATCACAAATTTTGACCACCAAAACACAAGAATCATTTAAAATAATGCTGTTAGTTGGTCTATTTTATTTCCTCATGTCCTACCCAATTTCAAAGGCAGGCGAATATGTAGAGAAGAAGTGGCAACAATGATAGAACTTAAAAATGTACGTAAATCTTTTGGCGCTTTAGAAGTGCTTAAAGGCATTGACCTTAAAGTAGAAAATGGCGAAGTGCTATCAGTAATTGGCGCGTCAGGCTCAGGCAAATCCACCATGCTATATTGCATCAATGGGCTAGAGCCAATTCAAAAAGGCTCTATCACTATTGATGGTATAACGGTCAATAATAAGTCAACCAACCTAAATAAGTTACGAGAAAAAATCGGCATGGTGTTCCAACAATGGAATTCCTTCCCACACCTAACAGCGCTAGAAAATGTAGCCCTAGCCCCAAGAGTAGTAAAAGGCTTAAGCGCCAAGGAGGCAAAAGAAATAGCCGCCAAACAACTAGAGCATGTTGGAATAGGCGACAAGCTAGATGTCTATCCATCAGCCCTATCAGGGGGGCAGCAACAGCGCCTAGCAATAGCAAGAGCATTAGCAATGGAGCCAACATACATGCTATTTGACGAAGCAACATCAGCGCTAGATCCTGAGCTAGTAGGCGAAGTGCTAGATACAATGAGAATGCTCGCAAAAGAGGGCATGACAATGATAGTAGTAACCCACGAAATGGGTTTTGCCCGTGATGTGTCAGACAGAGTAGCATTTTTCCACGAAGGAAAAGTAGAAGAAATCGGCCCAGCAAAAAAGGTGCTAAGCTCGCCCAAAAGCGAACATTTGCAAAAGTTTTTAGCTAAGGTGCATTAGGGTGTGTTGCCGAATATTAATTTGATTAGGCGTAAGTAAGTGAAAACAATCTTAGGGGGTGTCGGGGAAGCACCCAAAGGGTGCGACAGCGACAAATATAACAATAGCGCCACTTTGACAGAGAAACTTCAAACGCGTCAGCGAGCGAAGAGCGAGCCGCGGCTAGTGCCGCGCCCCATCGGAGGGGCAGTAATCTACATAGGCTCATCTTCGAGCCGTCATGGAGATTGCGGTGCGCCCCGCGAGATCATAAAATGGCGCGCCGGGGAAGATTCGAACTCCCGACCCCTTGATTCGTAGTCAAGTACTCTATCCAGCTGAGCTACCGGCGCGTATGTTTTGACAGTCTTTATCAAAGCATGAGC
>Ga0256839_1002474_pt1 | contig 20452 bp, 19 predicted proteins | sample 354166metaG_FD_185968 | JGI IMG/M metagenome (GOLD analysis project Ga0256839, IMG submission 185968) | Hydrothermal vent microbial communities from Mid Atlantic Ridge, Atlantic Ocean - 354-166 | ecosystem: Environmental > Aquatic > Marine > Hydrothermal vents | place: Atlantic Ocean: Mid... | reverse complement strand
TTTCTGCTAGACATAGACAGATTCCGCATATTTCTTCCATTTCATTTCAGAAATTACGGAATGACGTTGTTTTTTTTGTTTAGGTTTAAACAAATGGAGTAGTTACCAATTATCTGCGCAATCAGCGAGAGAGTAAGTTGTAGCTAGCAAAAAACTCGATTGCCTCTGGGTTGCGCATAGCATCTTTGCTAATTACTTTATCTGCCGGTTGGCCGAGTAGTATTTTCTTTATGGGTGTTTCCATTTTTTTACCACTAATGGTGTAGGGAACTTCCTTAATTTGGATTATTTTATCAGGTACATGCCGGGGGGTATAGGCTTTGCGTATGGTGTTTTTAATCTCCTTAACCAAATAATCTGTTAGTTCGATACTTTCTTCAAGCACTACAAAAAGGGGCATATAATCTTGTTCGTCTTTATCTAAATAGATAACGAGGCTGTCTTTTACATAATTAAGGCTTTCAACAGCTCGGTAAATTTCACTGGTGCCAATTCTAATTCCTCCTCTGTTAAGGGTAGAGTCGGAGCGCCCATAAATGATTACCGACCTCCGTTTCGTTATTTCTGTCCAATCGCCATGCCTCCAAATGCTAGGGTACATTTCAAAATAGCTTTCGGTGTATTTTTTAAAGTGTACATCACCCCAAAAATAGATGGGCATCGAAGGCATAGGTTCTGTAATTACCATTTCGCCCATTTCTCCGAGTACGGCATTTCCGTCATCATCGTAGGCCTCTAATTTGCACCCCAACGCACGGCATTGGATTTCGCCTGTGTAAACAGGTAGCAGAGGATTGCCTCCTACAAATGCACTGCAAACATCAGTGCCTCCGCTTATTGAGGCGAGCCACACATCGGGTTTTACTTCTTTATAAATCCAATCAAAGCTTTCGGGTGATAATGGAGAGCCAGTAGAACCTATGGATATTAAAGTGCTTAAATTAAACGATTGTGCTGGTGTAACTTTAGCTTGCATACTGGCAGAAATAAACCCTGCACTGGTCCCAAAATGTGTAATTTTAGCCTCTTCAATAAATTGCCACATAGTACTCATTAAAGGGTAGGCAGGGCTGCCATCATATAACACGATAGTAGCACCACAAAGTAGTGAAGCTTGCATATAATTCCACATCATCCAACCGGTAGTGGTGTACCAAAAAAAACGCTCGCCATGTTTAACATTATTATGAAAGCTTAGGTATTTAAGGTGCTCCAATAAAACGCCTCCAACGCTGTGGGTAATGGCTTTGGGCTTGCCTGTGGTGCCCGAAGAATAAAGCACCCAAATCGGTTCATTAAACTCAACACGAGTAAAGCTAAGTTTTAGTTCTACATTGGTATCAATTTTATTCCAGTGCGTAGTGTTTTTAAAATCAATTTGGCTATTTGCGTTTAAATACGAGATGAGTACTACCTCTTTTAAGGAGGGCAATTGTTGAATTATTTGGTTTATTTCTGCGATTCTGTTAAATGCTTTACCGCCATACTTATAACCGTCAACAGTTATCAATACTTTAGGCTCAATTTGCGCAAATCGATCAACTACCGAGCTTATGCCAAAATCAGGGGAGGTGCTCGACCATATAGCACCAAGCGCATTGGTTGCTAAAAATGCGATGGTGGCTTCTGGAATGTTTGGTAAATAAGCAACAACTCTATCGCCTTGGCCAACGCCTTTGGAGGCTAAAAAATGTTTGAAAGAGCTTACTTTTTGTTCCAACTCTGCCCAACTTATTTCTACTAGTTTTTCCGTTTCATTTTTAAAGAGAATTGCCGGGTGTTCTGTGGTTTTATTGCTAAAAATATGCTCGGCATAATTTACTTGAGTGCCTTTAAACCATTCTACTTGAGGCATTTTATGTGAAGAAAGCACCTGTTGGGGCTTTGAAGTAGAAATAATGTTAAAATAGTTCCAAACAGACTGCCAGAAGTCTTCTATATTATCAACCGACCATTGCCATAGCTCTTCGTAATTAGCAACTTTAGCTACATCGTTTTTTTTAAGCCACTCTATATAAGAAGTCATAGTACTGGCTGATTTAAAGGCATCAGAAGGTTGCCAAAGCAGTGTAGGTTCGGGCATATTAACTGAGTTTAATCGTGGACTTAAGCAAAATATTGGTCGCTTTTTCTTTATCTAGCAAAAGTTGATTTTTTAAGTCATTAATGGAGTCAAATTTTTCTTCTTTACGAATTAGTTTAATGAATTTAATCGTGATTTCTTTCTCATAAATATCGGCATCAAAATTAAAAATATGTGCTTCAATGGTTAATGGAGGCTTGCTTTCGTTTGGGTTAGTATTTAGGGTAGGTCGGATGCCTATATTTAACATGCCATCATACACATTATCTTCTAATTCAACTTTTACAGCATAACTACCCACTGATGGGATTAGTTTTAAAGTAGAATTAACTTGAATATTTGCTGTAGGAAACCCTAATTTACGGCCTAGTTGGTTTCCTTTAACCACTTTGCCATGTAAGCAGTATGGGTACCCCAAGTATTGGTTGCTAATATGTATTTCGCCTTGCGAAAGGTGGTTTCTTATTTTGGTAGAGCTAACCGCAATATGATGAATTTCTTGCTGCGGTATTTCTTCAACGGTAAAACCATAAGTGCCTGCATTGGCAGATAAGGCTTTAAAGCTTCCTTCTCGGTTATGGCCAAACCGATGGTCGTAGCCAATTACCAATGTTTTAGTGCCTATTTTATCTACTAATATATTTTTTATAAAGTCGGAAGAGGTGGTTTTTGCAAATTCCTTTGTAAATTCAATAATTATAAGGTGGTCGAGGCCAAATCTTCTTAGTAATTTTATTTTTTCTTCAAAGGCCGTAATTAATTTAATGGAGTTATCATTACCTAATACTAGTCTGGGATGCGGCCAGTAGGTTATTAAAACGGTTTCTCCATTTGTGGTTTCTGCTATTTTTTTGAGGCGAGCTAAAATTTTTTGATGCCCAATATGCACCCCGTCAAAGGTGCCTGAGGTTACCACGGCATTGGGTAGCCTTTTAAATTTTTCTAATCCTCTATAAACTTTCACTCGTTATGGAATCAATCGTAAAGGCATCATTAACCGAATAATCGCCAATTTTGGTTCTGCGTAGTTTTGATAAATAAGCTCCTACGCCTGCAGCTTGCCCAAAATCGTTTACCAAACTGCGTATATAAGTGCCTTTAGAGCAATTTACTTTAAAGTGTATTTCGGGCAAATTAATTGCTGTAAGTTCAAATGAATAAACCGTAATAAGTCTAGATTTTAATACTACTTTTTCTCCTGCACGTGCTTTTTTATAGGCTCGTTCTCCGTTTACTTTTACAGCTGAAAATATGGGAGGAGTTTGCTCAACCACACCTTCAAATTGAGGGATTAGCGATTTTAAATACGTTTCGGTTAATCCACTTATGTCTCCGCCATCCACCACAGCTGATTCAAGGTCGTAACTAGCCGTGGTTTTACCAAGTACCATAATGCCTGTGTATTCTTTTGGCTGTTCTTGTATGGTACTTATTTGCTTGGTTTTTTTACCGGTGCAAAGAATGAGCAAACCTGTTGCCAAAGGGTCTAAAGTGCCTGCATGGCCCACTTTTTTAAGTTTAAGTTTATATTTTAGCTTTTTTACAACGTCAAAGGAGGTCCATTCTAAGGGTTTGTCAATGAGAATCACATGGCCTTCTATAGGTGTGGTGTTGCTCATATAAATTGGGTAATTAGCGTTATGGCTGAAATCGCAAAGCAGTAGTAAGCAAAATAAACCAAGCTTCCTTTTTTTACAATACTAATCATCCATCGGCAAGCGATAATGCCAAAGGTTAAAGCCGCTATAAATCCTACAATTAGGGCAGCATTTGATATTTGTGAATGAAGGGTTGGTGCTTCTATCAATTCTTTAACTTTAAGGAGCGTGGCTCCTAATATGGGAGGAATAACCATAAGGAACGAAAAACGGGTAGCCTTTTCTTTATCAACGCCTAAAATTAAACCGGTAGCAATGGTTGCCCCCGACCTGGAAATGCCCGGCAGTACGGCAATGGCTTGTGCTATACCAATAATACTTGCCTTTGTATAAGATAATGTGCCTGAGGCATTTTTAGCTTTTAAAAAATTAGTTGCCAGTAAAAGGAAGCCTGTTAGCATAAGCATAGAAGCCACAAATACAATTTGTCCATCAAAAAATGCTTCAAGCTGCGATTCGAAAAAAATACCTATAATCCCCACTGGAATCATCGAAATTATGATGTAGAGTACGAGTTTGGTTTCTTCGTTTAATTTAAATTTTAAAACGCCTTTGCCAATTAAAATAATTTCTTTCCAAAAAACGATAGTCGTACTTAGCACAGTAGCACCGTGTACAATAATAGTGAATAGTAGATTTTCTGAGGATTGTATGCCAAGAATGGCTGCGCCAATTTGGAGATGCCCGCTGCTGCTAACCGGTAAAAACTCCGTAACCCCTTGAATAATTCCTAAAATGAGTGCTTCTAACAGGCTCATTCCTTGGTTTTTGGTTTTCGGGTTATGGCATAAAGCTCAAAAATAAAGCCAAACATAACTAGTATTGGGCCAAGTGTAATGCCTCTAAAACCAAAGCCATAAGGTTCGGTATCGGTGGTCATAATAATAAAGCCTATAATTATTGCGGCTATGCCAATAAGCATTAGCATGTAATTGTTTCGCCCAAAAGGCATCGGTGAGTTATTCATTTTTAGTAGAGTTCGTCTAATGAAAGTTTTAAATATTTGTTAACAGATCGTAAAGAACTGAATAGCCCTAAAAAGGCACCTAAAAGTAATAAAATCCCAAATAACATGTATAAATGGTTAACGTCTTTTAACAAAATTAAATCGTCAATTTTAGTGTAAGCATACTCGCTAATGCCAAATAAAAGGCTAGAGGCAATTAGGCCAGAGAGCAGCCCATGCCCCATAGATCGAAGCACAAAAGGGCTACGTATAAACCCATTAGTCGCCCCTACGAGTTGCATACTTCTAATTAAAAATCGTTGGGTAAAAAGAGCTAGTTTAATGGTATTATTAATTAAAATAATGACCACAATAATGAGTATTCCAGCAAATGAAGCTAGTATTAAGCTTATGTTTCGTATGTTTTTATTGATGATATCAATTAAATCATTTACATAAACAACTTCGAAAATTCCTGGCAATTTTAAGATACGTTCTTTAATGGTTGCCATCATTTTCTCTGACTGATGGCTTTCATTAATATTTATAATGAAGGCATCTCGTAATGGGTTTTCTCCCAAAAAACTTGCAAAGTCTTCGCCTGTTTCGGCAATAAAATTTTGGGCGGCTTGTTCTTTTGATATAAACACAACCTGTGGCTTGCCTTCCTTATTTTTTGATATATAGTCGGCCTGCTCAAATGAGTGCCTGATTTGTGTTAATGCTGATTTAGATATATCTTTTTTTAGATACACCTGAATTTCAATGTTTTCTTTAATGAGTTGTGTTAATTTTTTAGAATGCAATACTAACAGCCCTAGTAGGCCAATTACAAATAATGCGATTGAAATGGAAAATACCACACTTAAATAGGGGTAAGATCCTAGTTTTCTCTTTTTTACTGAGGTTGAAGTTTTCAATTATGGTTATACTTTAAGCACCAAAGTTAACCAAATATTAATGAAGAGAAATGGAAACTTTACCTTAAACCTTCTAATTTAAGTTTTATCTTTTTGTCAGTAACTGGCTTTAAGGGCTTAATAACACCAGAATTGTCGTTAATATAGTAATAATTAGACTCGTAGTACAAATAAAGAGCGGTAGTTTCTTCTTTATTTAATTCTAAAATCTCAAATAATCCTTCTTCAAAATCTCCATAAAGTATAATGCCTTTGTTGGAGTATTGATAATGGAAATTATACTTCTTTTTGAATTTTACTTCTACATTAACCTTGCTGCTCAAATTAATAGAGCCGGCATTAATAGCTTCTGGTATATCAAGATTTTCTTCTGGAAGTGCTTTGTTTTCCACTACATCTTCACTATTAGGTAGATTAGGGGTAATTATTTTAGGGGTTGCTGATTTTAATTCTTGGGTGTTATCCATTTCAGTAGCAGCCACTGCTTTTTCCTCAGAATCCTGAGTGGTATTTACTTCTTCTTCAATAATTTGTTTTTCTGGCGCTACCGTATTTAATGTAACCTTAATTTCTTGAGGGGTAGCTGTGTTGGTTTTAGCATTAATGTAATACCAAATTGAGGTGCCAACCAAAATAGTGGCAGCTCCTCCAGCTAATATTTTGTAAAGTGCTGATGAGGTTGTTCCAACAGAAGCAACGGGTACTTGGTTGAGCATTGCTTTAAGCTCTGCTTTACGCGCTTCTTTTATTCCATTTATAACCTCTTTTTGGAAATTAAACTCGGATTTTAAGTCAGTATTAGACTCAACCTCGTTCAAAAAATCATTCTTTTCAGAATCACTAAGTTCGTTGTTAAAATAAGCCTCTACTTTTTCAAAATTCTCCATAAGTTAGTCTAAGAAATCGTTGGCTGAATACTGTGATTTAATAACTTCATCCAATTTTTTCTTGCATTTATATTTTTTCGTTTTCGCTGTATCAGTGTTGGCAAACCCTACACGTTCAGCTATTTCTTTCATTGACATGCCATCGAAATAATAATACGATAATACTTTTTTACAAGTTTCGCCTAGTTGGTCTATACACTCCCTAACTATTCTTGCCTTCTCTTCACTTTCATGTTTCTGAAAGTGGGGTCTATCGTGTTCTTCGTTGGTATGTCTCTTTTTTCTATCTAATTCTTTACGCCATAAATTAAGGCATATACTATAAATATAAGTGCTAATTTTTGAGGTTAACACTAAATTGCCACTAACCGCTTTTTGCCAAAAAACGATTACCGCCTCTTGGTAAATATCTTTGGCCTCCTGCTCGGTCCCGCTGTTGTTTTGTACCAATCGCATCATCATTCGATAATTTTTTTGGTAAACAACCTCTAAGGCTCGCTCATCGCCCCGACATATTTGTTTAAATATCTCTTGGTCGGTCATTGGTATTTGTGGTTTATACGGTTAATGTTTGGTTAGTAACCCCGAAAAGTACAAAAAGTATTAGTGTACTCATTGATGTATTGATTTTACAAGGCAATGGCACAAAAATGCAAAATTTTCTTATTTATAATGTCTTATCTCGTCTTTTAAATAAAACCTACAGGACAGGAAGTATAATAGGGTTGAAAGTTTCGCAACCTACCTAGAATAGAACTTGGGTTTCCTGAATCATCAGGTTTTTATGGTGTCTAAATATTCGTTTATTGCCTTAAGGTATTACTTTTATTGGTCATTCCCTGATTTTACTGTTTGCTGTAAAATGGTTAACCAAGAAAGTAAAAACTAATAAGGCGGATGATACTACCATAAACGAAATGTCAATGCCATAACCATCAGCCAAAATGCCAAAAACTAAGGCAATTATGGCTGTAATTACGGTACTTATAAGCGATTGTGCAGAGATTACAGAAACCAATAGTTCGTTGGGTACATTATCTGCAATAAAGCCTGTAAGAATGGGTTTGCGCATATTTTCGATTAAGTAGATGCCAATAAAGGCAAAGAGAGCCACTATCCATATTTCGTAGAAATAAAATACACCACAGCTTATGCCAAATAGAAAGCCCCAAACAAGGGTTTGGTAGGAGATTCGTTCCTTTCTATTAGAGGCTACTTTTGAAGCCAACTGCGAAGCCCTTGACGTGGCCAAGTAAATCATAAAATAAATAACACCTATAATTAGCCCATTTTTTTGTTCTACCTCTACACTCGAAAGCAGTGGTATAAGCATTGCCACACTTACCATTAATGGTTGAATATAATCTTTAACCGCTTTTAAATAGGCAGTATGCAGGGCAGAGGCATTCATAATTTTTAATACCTTGGGTTGTTTTAGGAGGCTAAAAAAGACAGAGAGCTTTAGCCGAACATCCTTTTTGTTTTTTGCTTGTTTCGAAAGATTGAGTTTGTTGGGGTAACTCAACATGAGCAAAAGATTGAGCAAGTAGGGGATGATTGCATATAAAAAAATACTTTGATAGGAGCCACTGTAAAAAACAATAGCCCCGGCTACTAACGAAGAAATTGCCGAACCTTTTTGCGACCAAGCTCTTGTATGACCGTAATAATTTATTTTTTGATCTTGCCAATTATTAATCTTTAGATAATCCATTATCATTCCTTTATGAGTGCCTGTTCTAAAGGCATCGGCAATGCCGTAGGCAAGAAAGGCAGCTAGAAACACCCAAAAGTTGGAGGAGGCATAAAAAATAATAAACGATAAAATGTAAAACAGAAAAGATCCGATTAGGGAATTTTTTCGACCGTAGGTGTCTGCAATAAAGCCTGAGGGTACTTCAAAGATATTTATAATGATTTCACGAGAGGCATAGAGTATGCCTATTTCGGTATAGGAGAGGTTTTTTTCTAAGAGGAAGAGAATAAAAAATGCATCGAAAAAACGTAAGTTTTTAAGAAAGCCATAAGCACTAAATTTGGCGTATTGCTTGTTCCAAAGTTGGTTGCTCATTGTAACTTTAGGTTAGCTACTTAACATTTTACTCATTAACTCTGTTAAAAACGGTTCAGCTTTGGCGGCAGCTGCCAGTATTTTCTCAATTTTCACTTCTTCAATGGCTCCTGGGTAGCAAAGGTCGGTTATTACAGATACCGCAAAACAAGGTATGGCCATATGACGAGCCACAATTACTTCGGGTACGGTACTCATACCTACTGCATCGGCTCCAATAATGCGTAGGTAGCGGTACTCAGCTGGGGTTTCTAAATTTGGGCCGGGTACTACTGCATATACACCTTGGTGTACATTGCAATCCATAGATTTTGCTATTTTAAGCCCTTTTTTAAGTAAACTATGGCTATAAGGTTGGCTCATATCTGGAAAACGAGGCCCTAATTCATCGTAATTAGCCCCTGTAAGGGGGTTGTCGGGTTGCAGGTTTATATGATCGTTTAAAATCATTAAATCTGCAATTTTGTAATCTGTATTAAGGCCCCCTGCTGCATTTGATACAAAAAGTTGTTTAATGCCCAGTAGTTTCATTACCCTAACAGGAAAAGTTACTTGTTTTAAGGTATAGCCTTCGTAATAGTGAAAACGCCCTTGCATAACCACTACTTTTTTACCATTTAATGTACCAAGCAAAAGCTTGCCATGGTGGCTTTCTACGGTGGATACAGGAAAGTGAGGAATATCGTCATAGGATATTTCCTTTTCAATTTTCATTAATTTAACTAACCCTCCTAGGCCTGTACCTAAAATAATGCCTGTGGCAGGTGTATAGTTTAGTTGGCTTTTTATATAAGTTGCGGCTTCTTTTATGTTTTTCATCATTATTGTAGCTTAGCTGTTACCCATTGTTCTTTTTAATTTAGAAATTAAGATAACCCCTATTACACCACCTAAAAAGGAAACGATACTATTAATAGTAAACAAATAATAATTGATACTTCCTAATTGTACTATTGATTTAGGGTCAAAGCCTAGTCTTCCAAATGATTTAATAAAAAAAATACTTCCAAATACACCTGCAATTGTGTTTCCAATAATACCAAAAGATTTTTTTTTAAAAATGTATTTAGTAATGTTAGCTCCAATTATGCCAATTAAAATGCTGATCAGAGAAATTAAAGTATCTGTCATACTATCAAATTTCAATGTCCATAATCCATTTTATCTATTTTTCCTCCCATTAATCTTTTTTGAATAATCATATAAACAAAAAGAAGAATAAAACCAACAATACCCCAATTTAAAGCTACTAATAAACCATATTCTGTTGCAGCAGTATTGTAAATGGTTAATGATTCGTTTATTGTATTTGTAGAAGGTAAAATAACAGGAAACATTGAAGCTAAAGAAGAGGTTATTCCTCCAAGAATTAGCAAAGTAGATAAAACAAAAGGCTGAATATCTTTTTTTAATTTTTTAATAAAAAATAAGCCAATTAATGCTGAAAAGTAAATAATTGGGAATATAATTAAATAAGGTTTGTCAATAAAATTATTTAGTGAATTGGGATTGATAATTTGCCAAATGCCTAAAGAAAATATTGTTAATAATAAAAGCATAATATTTAATTTTAAAACCACTTTTTTAAGTTGCTTGTTTATAGAAGAGGTAGTTTTTAAAATAATCCAGTTTGCTCCGTGAATAGCTAAGACCACTACTGTAATTAGCCCAATAATAATAGTAAACCAATCGATAACACCTGGGTGTTCGCTTAGCGGACTAAAACGGTTGTTCCATAAGGGTAAGAAAAAATAATGTCCTTCATAGGTAGAAATATTATTTTGAACTCCTCCTAAGTTTACTCCTCTAACGATATTCCCAAGGGCAATTCCAAAAAACAATGCCAGTAATAAGCTAGAAATGCCAAATGACTTGTCCCACATATCTTTCCACATTTGATGCTTAAATTGACTTCTAAATTCTAGACCAATCGCTCTAAAAATAATTAACCATAAAACGATTATAAGTGGGAGGTAAAAACCACTAAAAACAGAAGCATAAAATGTTGGAAAAGCCATAAAAAGCATTCCTCCTGCCGCTACCAGCCAAACTTCATTAGAATCCCAAAACAACCCTGCGGATTTTGCAATTACTTCCTTGTCTTTTTCTTTTTTAGCCCAAAATAAATGTATGATTCCAACACCAAAATCATACCCATCTAGAATAAAAAACACAGCTAATACAACTGCTATTATTATAAACCAAAATATTTCCATAATTTAATATGTTTGATGTTTTGGGCCTAGGTGAATAGTTTTGCCAACTAATACTAAAAATAACAAACCAAGTAACATATACAATCCTACAAACCCTAATAATGTGAATAAAGTATTGCCTGATGAAACTGTTGGTGATATTCCATCACTTGTTTTAAGTAACCCATACACTAAATATGGCTGTCTTCCTAATTCGGCAGTGTACCAACCTGTAATATTTGCAATATATGGGAATGGGAATAAGAACATTATTGCCCAAAGTAGAGGCTTTATATTATACAATTTCCTTTTCCATAAAAAGAAAACAGCTAAGCTCATTATTCCAATAAAAATAGTGCCTAGCCCTACCATAATATGATAAGAATAATAAAGTGCAGGCACGTTGTTTGGCAACTCTTCTTTTTTAAATTGATCCATTCCTGGAATTTGTTTATCCCACTTTTGGTAGGTTAAAAAACTTAATATGTTTGGTACAGCAATTTTGTTATCTATTTTTTTCTCAACCATATTAGGCTGTCCAATTAAAATAATTTCAGATCCGGCTTCTTCGGTTTCGAAAATACCTTCCATTGCGGCAAAAGATGCAGGTTGATATTTGGCTACATTTTTTGCATTCCAGTCTCCTGTAGGAAAAGCTAAGAGTACACTTGAAACTAAACCAAGGACTACGCCTGTTTTTAAAAATAATTTACCGTATTCTATATTTTTATTTCTTAATATATAAAAAGCACCAACACTTGCTACTACAAATGAGGATGTTACCACAGCAGCTATTTGATTATGTAGAAAGGCAGGTAATAACCATGGGTTGGAAAAAAGGGCTGAAAAATTATTTAATACAAATTTGCCATTTTCTAAAATTTCATAACCTACAGGGTGTTGCATCCAAGCATTTGTTGCTAAAATAAACCAACCACTTGCCCAAGAGCCTAAAAAAACTAAAAAACCTGTTAAAAAGTGCAATTTTTGTCCCATTAATTTTTCGCCAAAAATGAATAACGCTAAAAATGAGGATTCTAAAAAGAACGAAAACATTCCTTCCATTGCTAATGTTTGTCCAATTATTGAACCTGTAAGTTCAGAAAATTTTGCCCAGTTAGTGCCAAATTGAAATTCCATGGGAATACCTGTAACTACTCCCATAGTAAAATTGATGGCAAATATTTTCATAAAAAATTTCGCTGCATCATTGTATTTTTCTACTTTTTTTCTTAGGTATTTCCATTTAAAATAGACAATTATTAAAGATAAACCCATTGTTAACTGTGGGAATATATAGTGAAACGTAATAGTAAATGCAAATTGCAGCCTATCGTAAAATATCATATCTTCCATACAGAATATTTTAATTAAAAAACAAAGTTATTTTTTATAATTGAATAAGTAAGTAACATTAATTACATAACCTGCTACTATTTGAGTAGTTCTGTTATTGAGTAGAACCATTTATTTTACAAGTTACCTTGTGCCTGAATTATTATGAATAGTTCAGGTGTAAGCTTTCTCAAAAACTGACGGTTTAAAAGTGTTCTACTTTTTTATTCTTGCTTTTGTTCGATTTTTAGGTTTCCTCCAGTGTTGTTCGGACCTGAGTACAAGCAGTAAGCTGACGATAAGAAGCTATTGCTTATACACTCTGTTATGTGCTTTTTCTCCATTTTTAAAATATATTTCAACAATAATAACCCCTGAATGAAGTTCTGAAACGTCAATATTATTAGCCTTAGTAACACTTAATAACAGTTTGCCATCTAAAGAATATAGGTTAACTTTTTCAATTATTTTATCTGCTTCGATTGCAATAAATTGACTTGTTGGATTAGGGAATATATTAAAGTCTGTATTATTCAAATAACCTTCATTAATACCTACTGGACCAAACTGCTGTTTTCCGTTCAAACTCATTACTCCAGAATTGGTGGGGTCTAGCCAAGGCTTAAGTTGCAAGTTAGGTGTACTTCCGTTTTGATTCCAGTGTTCACTAAATCGTCCACCAACCGCAAACGCACTATTCACAGGGGAATCTGAGATACAACCTTCTGAGCCCGCAGTAACATTCCCTATCACATTTTTGTTTCCATCAAAAATGGGTGAACCAGACGAGTTAGGCTCCACTATTCCTTCTCCATTTGCTGAGGAAATACATAATACTTCAAGATGACTTAACGAAGAGAAAGACACATTAACCGTACTCCAAAAGGATATTTTTTTAAGGTCTGCGCGTGGGTGTTGAATTATTGCTCCATTTCCTTGGATTTGTGGTATATCAGCTCTATTCCAACCTGCGTAATACACATTGTAGCTTGCTGGAATTGCATTAAGTTCCATCAGTAGAAAATCAGACCCATCAGGCGGTAAAGAAGTAGATGTTCCACTTGAAGATATCTTTGTACAACCAACAACTGTTTCTTGGTCAAGTCCATTATCATTGGCTGGACTTGAGCATGAATTTGCTTCATAATTAAAATAAAATACAAATTGTCCAAATTCTGCAGTAGTTGAAGCCATTCCACAATGCTGAGCAGAAAGAAAGTAATTCTTAAAGTCTTGATTTGTATTATTAATTAATGAACCTGTACAATATGCAATAGTTGTTCCTTCAACAATCATATACTTTGCAACGGAACGAATTTGATCTTGCCAAGGGTTTCCTTCAGAACAATTTACATTGGCATAACATGCTGGCGCATCTCCAAAACCTTGTAAAGAGTACAAGGCTCCTACTTCCGAAATACTTAATTTGAATTTATCAAAAGCCGCCTGATTTGGGAAAGTAGCTTCAATAACAATGTTCTCTCCTTTAATTAATGGTAAAGCAAATGAATTTGATAAAGCATTTTCATTGTGATAAAAAAATCGTGTGCTCTTTTTAGTGCTTGTGGAATAGGCTCTAATTTTAGCTCCATCCTCAATTATTAATTCGTCAAAATAAGGAACTATTGCCTTGGCCCCAGAAACTTGAATAGTTAAATACCAAATAATTTCTGAATTGCTATTTCTTTTTGCGTAAATAACATGACCTTCATCTTTTGATATAATGGAAGAGGTGGCTATTTTTTTTCCAATACTATTGTCTCCAATAGAAGTATTTATATCATTTGTGTTTAATTGAAGAGTAATATCTATATTTTCTTGTGCAGTAATTGACAAGTGTAATGTTAAGATACATACTAATAAATAAAACCTTTTCATTTTTTGATAATTCTAAAAGTTATTGTTGAGTTATCGTTATGTAATTGAATGAAATAAATTCCTGCTTTGAATCTACTTATATCTAATTGTTTTGAAAAGGTATTTTGTAATAATAGTTTACCTGAAATATCAAATAAGCTGACACTTTTTATTTCCTTAATATTTTTACCTTCAAAATTTATTACATCAATTGTTGGATTAGGGTATACGCTAATATCGTTATTTGTAAATATATTGTTATTGATGCCAACAGTAAGGTTTCCAGCAGTAATTGCATCCAAATGAAATCCTGCACCCAGTACATTTCCTGCACCAACACCGTTGTCCTCAACTCTAAAATACCTCGCATTATTTGCTCCAGCTAAATCGTATGATGTAGTATTAGAACCCGTACCTAAAGAGGTCCATGGCCCATCTATTGAATTAGAATAAAATAATTCATACTCATTACCCATTACAGAAGTATTCCCATGTATTGTAATGTCATTACCAGATACATTGGTAACAGGCAAGCCCATATCTAACACAACATATCCCGTGTCTCCAATTGCATAGTAATTCCCATCATTGATACCTAAAGCATTCCATGTTTCAGCAGGGTCTGAGTAATTATTAAAATTCCTACAACTTATTATTTTTTGTGCGGAATAATTAGCGGATGTAGTTAATTGAAAGTCTTCAGTAATTAATGATCCATTTGTTGCTGTTATTGTTCTAGTTTCACTAGTATAGCCATTTGCAGATACAGTAATCGAATAAGTACCAGAACTTAAAAACCTATGATAATCACCATTTACAGAAGATGAGTAAGAAGGCATTTTATTATCTATGCTAATTTTGGCTTGGATAGGATTACCTGTTATAGCATCTGTTATTTCACCTGAAACACCTTCGCCAGCCTTATCAATCATCATAAAAATAGAAGGCTTATTTATTGTGTATAACTGACAATTATCATAAGCTGGATCAGTAAAATTCATTAACTCTACAGAGAATGCTAATATTCCAAGGCTGCCGTATGCAAATTCCACCAAAGATCCATTGGTGGGATAAAGGTCAAACCCTGCAGTTACGGCAAACTCATTGGTAGGATAACCTGATACTACGTCATATTGATTTGCTAAATATTCTATTTCTATATTATCTGGACTGTCTCCTCCTTTATAATACCAAGGGTAGATAATTCCTTGCAGTCCTGAATGATAATCAATCATAATATTAAAGTTTCTTGATAATATAAAATCTCTTGTTGCTTTTGTCTCAGGTTCAGAGTATTCATATGGATCAAAATCTTCTTTATTCCACATATAACCATAGTTTCTATTCATATCAATTCCATTGGAATTTGGTCTATTAAACCAATTAATACCTCTTTTACCATCAGGGTTCATTACTGCAATAATCCAAATTTCACTATTATTTATTAAATCGGCTGTTACTGGATCAGAGTTATAATCTAAACATAATCTTCTAGCTAATTTCATCGCTACTTGCTCAGGATTAACCTCGTCTCCATGAATACAAAAAGTTAAAAGAATTTCAGGTTCTGATTCATCAATATTTACATTATCACTAAATTTTAAAGCGACAATGTCATAACCTGATACAGATGTTCCTATTATTACTTTTTTACAGATACTAGGGAAATGTGTAGCCAAACTATCTTGTAAATCACTAATCTCATCTGTATTGCCAATTTGATTAAGGTCATGATGCTTATCTACATTTAAATATTGACATTGACCAAAACCACTTATAGAAGTAAAAAATACCAATATAAAAAATAGGGTTGTTAATAAAATATTATTTTTCATTTAATTATTGCACTTTAGACTGTCCATTTTATGAAAAGATTGCATTCTTTTATTTGTTATAGCCTGCGTACAACGGTATAATAAATGTACTTTCTTTGTTTCGCTAACGATGAATTTCTTTCCCTAATGTAAAGATTTTATCAATTACTGCAGGGATGCTTTTCTCCACTTTGGGGCTTAAACCAACACGCATAGGTACAATTTCATCAATAGAAATGGTTATTAAATACATGTTGGGTACATTGCCTAACATGTACAAGGTTTCTATCATATCTTTTAGCCCCACATCGTGCACACTTAGGGCAGTTGGAAAATCGGAGGCAAACTTTGGCTCTGTAAGTGTAACAGTGCCCACTGGTTTTCCATCCATAGTGGCATCCACAAAAATCACATGGGGGTATTCGTCAAAGTAATTCATTAAAAAGAAACCACCTGTTCCGCCATCCAGCGCTGCAAGATAATATGGGAGTTTCATTTTTTCCATTGCTTGTGCAATATGTACCCCAACGCCCTCATCGCCCATTAGGTAATTGCCAACGCCCATCACCAATGTATCTGCTTGTTGCGTTTTACTATTGGAATTAACTGGATTAACTGGCTTGGTTTCAATCATTCAACTCTTTTTTAATATCCACTCTCTCTTTTCTAACAAATTTAAACCCACCAAACATAGAGGATACCTCGCCTCTTCCTTCGAGCCAATCGTGGTACATAACTAAATAGATGTGAACTATGGAAAAGATTATTACAAACCACATAATAATATGATGCATTAAACGCACCAACGCATCTCCTCCAAACAAGGGTATTACCCAAGCAAATAGTTTTGGAAACCACCAGGTTGCGTTATCGGCATATAAGGCAAACCCGGTAGCTATTTGTAATAATATCAATATAAAAAATATAAGATAGCTAAAAGAAGCGACCGCATTATGCCCAACACTAATGTTTGAGAAGCTAGAATTTTTTAGGTTTTGTAACAGTATATCAGATTTTAACACATGGCTCATATTCTTCCTTCTTTTTTTAGAGAAAGGAAAAAACACTTTCCAATTAGCATACTTATTGCCCATAAAGCTCCAAAATACCCTATATACTAAATTTAAAGTAAATATATAGCCAGCAGCAAAATGGATAAACCGATTAATACCAAACCAGTACTGGTTGGTTGCCTCTGCCCCCGACATTAGGGCAGGAGGGTTTCCAATAAGGATGCCTGTAGCAATTAATGCAATAATGGCTATAAAGTTAACCCAGTGAAATATACGAACGGGTACTTCCCATACAAACACCCTTTTATATTCGTGCGATATAGTTGTCATGGTTTAGTTTTTAAAGTTAAGCATTACAAGTAGTTGTGTTTTGCACTTGCGAAATATGTTTGCCATGCTCATCGTATAAATGCACGGCACAAGCAATACAGGGATCGAACGAGTGTATGGTTCTTATGATTTCCAATGGTTGTTCGGGGTCGGCAACAGGCGTGCCAATTAACGTGGCTTCATAAGCCGACATTTGCCCGCTTGGGTCGCGCGGAGATGCATTCCAAGTAGAGGGCACCACTTGCTGATAGTTGGCTGTTTTACCATCTTTAATAACTATCCAGTGCGCTAAAGCACCTCGGGGAGCCTCCATATAGCCTACACCTTTACATTCTTTTGCCCAAGTTGATGGGTCGCGTTTTTTGGTGTTTGCCATACGCTGGTCACCATTTTTAATATTGCTCATTAAGGTGTTGTAAAACTCCACAGTCCAGTTAGCCACCAATTGGGTTTCTAACCCACGTGCGGCTGTTCTACCCAACGTGGAGAATAATGCAGTTACTGGCACCTCTAACTTGCTGAGTGCACTATCTACAATTTCTGTAAATTCTTTTCTGCCATGCCCATAGCCTATTAGCATTCTTGATAATGGGCCAACCTCCATAGGGAGGCCTTTCCAACGTGGTGTTTTAATAAAACTGTATTTGCCATCCATATCAAGGTGCTCATAAGGAGGTTTAGGGCCCGAATATTTGATATTTGTTTCACCATTCCAAGGATGCAAACCTTCATTATCTCCACCAGTATATTCATACCATGATTTATTTACAAACTCGGTTATTTCTGTGCTTTCTCTGTGGTCAATAGGGTGAATGGTAGAGAGGTCAAAGTTTTTGATAACTCCACTTGGAAATTTAAAGCTTTCCGGATCCAGACTATTATAGCCAGCAGTTGGAAAATCTCCATAAGACATATAGTTGCCAAAACTTCCTTTGCCAATGGCTCCCCAATCTTTATAAAAAGAAGCTATGGCCATTAAATCAGGGATGTAAACCTGCTCCACAAATTCTTTTCCATCTTGTAATAGTTGGCCTACATAAGCCAGTCTTTCTGCATTTAACCCACCTGGGTTATCAGTATTTATGGCGCAAGCCATACCGCCTACCAAATAGTTAGGGTGAGGATTTTTACCGCCAAAAATGGTGTGTACTTTTACTATTTCTTTTTGCCATTCGAGTGCTTCTAAATAATGAGCTACAGCTAACAGGTTAATTTCAGCAGGTAGTTTCATTTGTGGATGCCCCCAATAGCCATTGGCAAAAATTCCCAATTGCCCACTATCAACAAATCGTTTAATTCGTTTTTGTACATCAGAAAAATATCCTGGAGAACTCTTAGGCCAGTTGGAAATACTTTGTGCAATGCGCGAAGTTTCCGTTGGGTTGGCACTAAGTACCGAAACCACATCTACCCAATCGAGTGCATGGAGGTGATAGAAATGCACCACATGGTCGTGCATATATAATACACCTTCCATAATATTGCGTACCATTTCGGCATTTGGAGGAACTATAATGCCAAGGGCATCTTCAACGGCTCGTACCGAGGTAAGTGCATGCACGGTGGTACAAACCCCACAGGTGCGTTGTACAAAAGCCCAAACATCTCTGGGGTCTCTTCCTTTAACTATTTCTTCTATTCCGCGTACCATGGTAGATGAACTATAGGCATCTACAATAACACCGTCTTTAATTTCTGCTTCTATTCTTAAGTGTCCTTCAATTCGTGTGATCGGATCAACTACTATTCTTTCAGCCATCTTTTTAATTTTATTGGTTCTAACTTAAAGATTAATCAACTTGTTTTTCTATATCTTTCCCTGAGTCAACTCGTCCTTTATGTTCTTTTCTTTTAGACATAGTGGAAGCAATAGCATGACCCGCAGCAGCACCTGCCACAACACCGGCTGCTACCATTCCTACCTTATCGGCATTGGCTTCAATACCAAAGCCCGGCACATTGGTTAAGCGTTCGTATATTGGCCCGTTATCCCAGAAATTATCTTCGCTACAACCGAAGCAACCATGACCCGATTGAATGGGATAGCTTACCCCATTATTCCATTTAATAGAACCACAAGAATTATAAGTTACTGGCCCTTTACAGCCTACTTTATATAAACAGTGTCCTTTTTTAGCACTTTCATCGTCAAACTCTTCAACAAAAAGGCCTGCATCAAAGTAGGGCCTTCTATAGCAGCTATCGTGTACACGTTTGGCATAAAATGCTTTGGGTCGTCCTTGTCTGTCAAGTTCAGGCAATTTGCCAAAAGCAATAACATGTACAATTACCCCTGCCATAACTTCGCCAATAGGGGGGCAGCCCGGCACTCTTATAATTGGTTTATCTGTAATTATTTTATGAATTGGCGTAGCACCAGTTGGGTTGGGTTTTGCCGATTGCACACAACCACTAGAGGCACAACTGCCCCAAGCAATAATGGCTTTGGCACCAGCTGCTGCTTCTTGCAATTGTTGCAAAGCAGTTTTGCCAGCAATACAGCAATAAATACCATCTTCGCCCATAGGCACTGAGCCTTCAACCGCAAGGATGTACTCGCCCTTATATTTATCCATTGTGGCTTTTTTAGCTGCCTCGGCCTGATGCCCTGATGCAGCCATTAAAGTTAGGGTATAATCCAACGAAACCTTATCAAGTATTATATCGGCCACAATAGGGTGGTTGGTTCTAATAAATGATTCGCTGCAACAGGTGCATTCTTGGTAATGCTCCCAAATAATGGGTAGTCGTGGGGTTGTTTTAAGTGCAGTAGCAATTTGTGCAACTGCTGAAGTTTCATACCCCAGATAAGCGGCCATAAAGGCTGTAAACTTTATGAAATCCCTGCGGGAGAACCCATTTTTTATGATACTCTCATAATAGGTGTCTTGTTTTTTTTCGGTGGTACTCATGGTGGAAAAGGATTCTATTAATTAATTTTATTTACAGAATAAAAATCGGTTATTTAGACAAATTCTAATTAATAGCGGACTGTTATGGGCACAATTTAGAATATTCTATTGTAGGGTTTTATGATGAATGTCAGTTCTTCTAAAAAATAAAGTTTCTAAATTGCTTAAATTATTTTTTAAATTTAAACCTAAGTTGAGCGATTCAGTAGAGATGAGAAGTGCTAAGAGACTGAGAATAAAAAGTTTACAAAAAAGGCAGGAACACCTGAAAGGTATTGCGAGTATTTTTGGAAGTCTTTTTAACTCAGTACATTAGTGCTTATTGCTTTAGTGAATCGCTCAATTTAGGTTAAAATCATATACATTATGAGTACTCGAATTTTTACGCTGCTTGCTTTTTTTTTATTCCTATCTCCAACAGTTGTTTTAGC